>Ga0209474_10006026_pt1 | contig 10263 bp, 6 predicted proteins | sample GraSoiAngelo_145_FD_185902 | JGI IMG/M metagenome (GOLD analysis project Ga0209474, IMG submission 185902) | Grasslands soil microbial communities from the Angelo Coastal Reserve, California, USA - 14_1009_05_20cm (SPAdes) (version 2) | ecosystem: Environmental > Terrestrial > Soil > Grasslands ... | reverse complement strand
GTCGTTCGATCTCCCGATCGCGCTCGGCATCCTCGCGGCCACCGGGTCGCTGCGGGACGGAGCGCTCGACCCGTTCGCCGTGGTCGGCGAGCTGGCCCTGGACGGCCAGATCCAGCCCGTGCGCGGGGCTCTCGCCGTCGGGCTCGCCTGCCGCCGCCGAGGCATCGCCACGCTGCTGGTGCCGCGTGACAACTGCGCCGAGGCCGCCGCCGTCGACGGCCTGCGCGTGCTGCCGGCGGCGACGCTGCGCGACGCCGTGTCCATGCTGAATGGCGACACGCTCCCGGCGACGCCGCCACCGGCGGCGCCGCCGGCACCGGTCGCGGCCGACGACGTCGACTTCGCCGACGTGCGCGGCCAGATGCACGCCAAACGCGCGCTGGAGATCGCGGCGGCGGGCGGCCACAACGTCCTGCTGGTCGGCCCGCCGGGCGCCGGCAAGACGATGCTGGCGCGACGGCTGGCCGCGATCCTGCCGCCGCTCGGGCGTGACGAGATCATCGAGGTGTCCACGATCTGGTCGGTCGCCGGGCTGCTGCCGCGGCGTGGGGGACTCGTGACCGAGCGGCCGTTCCGGGCGCCCCACCACACGATTTCCGTCTCCGGCCTCATCGGCGGCGGGAGCCCGCCGCATCCCGGCGAGGTGACGCTCGCGCACCGCGGCGTGCTCTTCCTCGACGAGCTGCCGGAGTTCCAGCAGCACGTCCTCGAATCGCTGCGCCAGCCGCTCGAGGACGGGCGCGTCGCCATCGCGCGGGCCACCGGCGTCGGCGACTTCCCCGCCCGCTTCCTTCTCGTGGCGGCCGCCAATCCCTGCCGCCGCGGTTGCCCGTCGCTCGAGCGGTGCCTCTGCACGCCGGCCGAGCGCAACCGTTATCTCGGGCGCCTGTCCCGCCCCCTGCTGGACCGGATCGACCTGCAGGTGGAGCTGCCGGCCCTCGAGGCCACCGAGTTCCAGGGGGGCGGCACCGGGGTCGGCTCGACGACGATTCGCGCCCGCGTGCTGCTCGCGCGCGAGCGGCAGCGTGACCGGCTCCACGGGACCGGCCTGAGCGTCAACGCCGAGATGAGCCCGCGTCTGCTCCGGCGCCTCTGCCCGCTCGCTCCCGAAGGCGCCCGTCTCATGGGTGCGGCCATGACGCGGCTCGGTCTCTCGGCCCGCGGTCACGATCGGGCGCTGCGGGTGGCACGCACGATCGCCGACCTGGCTGGCGTCGCCACGGTCGCGGCCGAGCACTGCGCGGAAGCCGTCCAGTACCGCGGCCTCGACCGCTCCTGGCGGGGATAATCGCCGACGAGCGCACCAAAGGGTGACCACACGCTCATGGCGGGCGCCGAGCCCGGGTCTCGGACCGGCTTGCCAGAGCCGATGGCGTCGCGTTTGCTCTCCCCGGTTCCGTGCTCGCCACCAGGCCCCGCTATCCGTGGACCGTCTGGACCCCTTCTCGGACCACCATCTCGTCCCGAGGGTCGGCGCCGCCGGCGCGAACGCCGAGGGGCCGGAGCGCGCGATGAAGGACCTTGACGCCAACCTCATTATCGCCAATGCCCCGGACCCGGTCTTCGTGTCCAGTCTCGACGGCAAGATCCTGCTCGCGAACGAGGCGGTCTCCGAGCTGCTGGGGTTCCGCAAGGACGAGGTCCTGGAGCAGTCGCTCTCCCGCTTGGTCAGCCTGGACGAGGCCCACGAGCTCATGGTGGCCCTCGGCGAGGTCGTGGCTCGTGGCGTCACCCGCAACGTCCGGCTCAACCCGCGCAGCGCCTCCGGCGAGGTCATTCCTACCACCCTCAATGCCTCCGCCCTGCGCGGCCCCGCCGGCGAGGTCATCGGCGTCATCGGCATCCTGCGCGACATGCGCGAGCTCGACAAGGCGCGCGCCTACGCCGAGAGCCTCATCAAGAACGCGCCCGACCCCGTCTTCGTCTCCGATCTGCAGGGCAAGATCCTGCAGGCGAACGACGCCGTCTACACGCTGCTCGGATTCCGGACCGCCGAGGTCGTCGAGCAGTCGCTGTCCCGCTTCATCAGCGTCGACGAGGCGCGTGAGTTCATGGCCGCCCTGCGGGAGGTCGTGGCCCGCGGCGTTACCCGGAACGCGCGGCTGAATCCGCGGAGCGCCTCGGGTGCGGTCATCCCCACGACGCTCAACGCGTCGGCCCTGCGCAACCCCGACGGCACCGTGATCGGCGCGATCGGGATCCTGCGCGACATGCGCGCCTACGAGATCGTGGTTCGCGACCTCGAGGAGTCCCGCCGCAAGCTGGACGAGGCGAACCGGGCGAAGGACGAGTTCCTGGCGACGCTCTCCCACGAGCTCCGCACACCGCTGAACGCGATCCTGGGCTGGGTGCGCCTGCTGCGGTCCGGGACGCTCGATGCCGTCGGCGCCCGCCGGGGTCCCGAGGTCATCGAGCGCAACACCCGGGTGCTGGCCCAGCTGATCGAAGACCTCCTCGACGTCTCCCGCATCATCACCGGCAAGCTCCGCCTGGATGTCCGATCGGTCGATCTGGTCTCCGTCATCGTGTCCGCGGTGGAAGCGGTGCAGACCGCGGCCGACGCCCGAAGCATCAGGCTCGAGGCGAGCCTGGACGGAGCCCTCGGCCCCATCTCGGCCGACCCCAATCGCCTGCAGCAGGTCGTCTGGAACCTCCTCACCAACGCGATCAAGTTCACGACGATGGGCGGTCGTGTGGACATCCGGCTGGAGCGGGCCGACTCGGTGGCGCGGATCACCGTCACGGACACCGGCAAGGGCATTCGGCCTGACCTGCTGCCGTTCGTGTTCGACCGCTTCCGCCAGGGCGAGGCGTCGATCGGCCGCCGATACGGCGGCCTCGGTCTCGGTCTCGCCATCGTGCGGCACATCGTCGAGCTCCACGGCGGCGACGTCCGGGCCGAGAGCGGAGGGGAGGGCTGCGGGGCGGTCTTCACCGTCGACCTGCCCGTCAATGCGACCCTCACCAGCGCCATCGCGCCGGCGCCGGCGCGCCGCCTGGTCGATCGCGAGGCGGTCGTTCGACCCGCCAGTCTCCGGGGGCTGCGGGTCCTGGTCGTCGACGACGAGGCCGACGCGCGCGAGCTGATGCGCATGGTCCTGCGGTCCTCCGGCGCCGACGTCATGGCCGCCGCCAGCGCGGACGAGGCGGTCGAGCAGGTGGAGCAGTGGCGCCCCGATGTCCTGGTCAGCGACATCGGCCTGCCGGGCGACGACGGCTACGTGCTGATCCGGCGGCTCAGGGAGCGGGAAGCGGGGCGTGGCTCGTCGATCCCGGCGCTCGCGGTCACCGCCTACGCTCGGGCCGAGGACCGAACGCGGGCGCTCTCGGCCGGGTTCCAGATGCACGTGGCCAAGCCGCTCGAGCCGGCCGATCTGGTCGCCGCGATCGCCAATCTGGTCAGCAGGGACGCCGGGAGCGCGACGGCGGAGGCGTCATAGCGGCGCTCGTGAGAGAATGCCCCGCGGTCCGATCCGCCGGCTGGAGGAAGCGGTCATGGGGCGTCCAGTGCTGGTCGTCGTCGACGTGCAGGAGCGGCTCTTCAACGCCATGGACGCCGAGCGGCGCGACGACATGGTGACCAACGTGAAGATCCTCGTGACCGCCGCCCGGCGTCTCGGTGTCCCCATCCTGACGACGGAGCAGTATCCGAAGGGGCTGGGGCGGACGCTGCCGGAAGTCCGCACGCTGCTCGAGGACACGGCGCCATTCGAGAAGACGACGTTCTCGTGCGCCGACGCCGCCGGCTTCGTCGAGCGTCTGCGGGCGCTGGACGCCGACCACGTGGTCCTGACGGGCGTCGAAGCCCACGTGTGCGTCCTGCTCACCGCGCTGGCGCTGCTCGGCCAGGGATTCCGCGTGTCGATCGTCGCCGACGCCGTGTGCTCGCGGCGCGCGGCCACGATGGAAGTCGGCCTGGCTCAGGCCCGCCAGGCCGGCGCCGTCGTCACCGGAACCGAAACCCTCGTCTTCCAGCTCCTCGGCCGCGCCGACACCGAAGCCTTCCGCGACCTCAGCAAGCTCCTCCGCTGAGCCCGGCCGGCAGGGGGGCTGCGGCGCCCTTGAGGAACGCCACATCACCGGCCGGGGTGTGCATCATCGGCGGGCGCCGCATCACCGGGCGCGTCGTGCGTCATCGAGGGGCGCCACGGCTCCGCCGAGGCGTCCCGAGCCTCCATTGGGGGGCTTGGGGGACCCTTCGAGGCTCTAAGGCCGTCCGCGCGGGGGGATGTTCGTATAGACGATCGTGCCGTCGGGGGCGACGGTCTGGTAGATCCGGGTCGGCGGCGTGGAGCCGCCCTCGACCGGCCCGCCGTAGAAGTAGAGCACCTTCGTCACGTAGTCCTGGGTCTCCGGGTACGGTGGAATGCCGCCGTACTGCACGACCGCCTTCTCGCCCGCGTTGTAGGCGGCGAGCGCGAACGGCAGGTTGATGAACCGATCGATCAGGCTACGGAGGTGACGGACACCCCCTTCGATGTTCTGACGCGGGTCGAAGGAATTTCGCACGCCGAGCGTCGCCGCCGTCGTCGGCATCAGCTGCATGAGACCCCGGGCGCCCTTGGGCGAGACCGCGCGCGGGTTGAAACCGGACTCCGCGCGGATCACCGCCGACACCAGCTTGAAGGGCAGCCCGTGACGCTCGGCGGCGTCGCGGATCTCCTGCAGGTACGGCGCGGTATCGCCATCGGGCAGGCGCAGCCAGCCGGCGTCCGTTCCCGAGGTGACCCCCATGCGCTGGTACTGCGGGTCGGTCGGTGCGTTCGTGAAGTGCACCGTGCCGTCGGGGGCGGTCAGCTTGAAGGTCTCGGCGCCCGCGGGGGCGGCCCAGACGATCGTGGCGAGCAGGGTCGCCGCAGGAAGGGACAGGCGAGAGGACACGGTGACGCCATTTTAGCCAAGTCCGGTGCGGTGGCGCAACGCCCCGGCGGCGACGCCGCCGGGGCCAGGGGAATCGCGGGCTTAGACCCCGCTGCCGGCGAGCTCGGACGTGGCGCTCGGCACGGCGTCGAGCGCCACGCGCAGGACCTCCGGGATCGAATCCACGAGGTGAAACGTCATCACGTCGCGCACGACGGCCGGGACGTCTTCGAGAAGGTTTTTCTCGTTGCGTCGTGGCAGGATCACGGTGCGGACGCCGGCCCGGTGCGCGGCCAGGATCTTCTCCTTGATGCCGCCGACGGGCAGGACGCGCCCCGACAGGCTCACCTCGCCGGTCATGGCGAGACCCGGCCGCACGGGGCGCTTGGTCAAGAGCGAGACGAGCGCCGTCGCCATCGTCACGCCGGCCGACGGCCCGTCCTTGGGAATGGCGCCGGCCGGGACATGCACGTGGATGTCCGAGCGCTGCCAGAAGTCGGCGGCGATCCCGAGCTCGCTCGCATGCGAGCGGACCCAGGCCAGCGCCGCCTGCACCGACTCCTTCATCACGTCACCCAGCTGCCCGGTCAGCGTCAGCGTGTGGGTGCCCGGCATGCGCGTGGCCTCGACGAAGAGGATGTCGCCGCCGGCCGGGGTCCACGCCAGACCGGTGGCGACTCCGGGCACGCGGGTGCGCTCCTCCAGCTCCTCGAACTCGAAGCGCGGCGCTCCCAGGAAGGACGTGACCGCGTCGGGCGTGATCTGCGCCGGCTCGGTCCGGCCCTCCGCCCGACGGCGCGCCACCTTGCGGCAGATGCTCGCGATCTCGCGCTCGAGACCGCGGACACCCGCCTCGCGGGTGTAGCCGCGCGCCAGCAGCCGCAGCGCCCCCGGCGCGAAGTCGATGTCCTCCGGCGCCAGGCCGTGCTCGCGCGCCTGCTTGGGCACCAGGTGGCGGCGGGCGATGGCGACCTTCTCTTCCTCGGTGTACCCGGCCAGATGAATGATCTCCATCCGATCGCGCAGCGGCGACGGCACGGTGTCGATCACGTTGGCCGTGGTGATGAACAGCACGCGCGACAGATCGAACGCGACGTCGAGATAGTGGTCGCGGAATGCGGAATTCTGCTCGGGATCGAGCACCTCGAGCAGTGCCGAGGCGGGATCGCCGCGAAAGTCCATCCCCAGCTTGTCGATCTCGTCGAGCATCAGCACGGGGTTCCGGCTGCCGGCGCGGCGCAGCCCCTGGGCGAGCTGGCCGGGGAGGGCGCCGATGTAGGTGCGCCGATGGCCGCGGATCTCCGCCTCGTCGCGCATGCCCCCCAGCGAGATCCGGTGGAACTTGCGGCCGAGCGCCCGCGCCACCGACCGCCCGAGCGAGGTCTTGCCGACACCGGGCGGGCCGACGAAGCACAGGATCGGATCCTTGCCCTCCGGCCGGATCTTCTTCACTGCGAGGTACTCGAGGATGCGTTCCTTGATCTTCTCGAGACCCTCGTGGTCGTCGTCGAGGATCGCCGCCGCCCGCGCGAGGTCGGCGTCGTCGGTCGTCTCCTGCTTCCACGGCATGGCCACGAGCCAGTCGATGTAGGTCCGCGCCACGGTGTACTCGGCCGCGGCCGGCGGCATCTTGGCCAGCCGGTCGAGCTCGCGCAGGGCCTCGGTGCGCGCCTCCTCGGACATCCCGGCGGCCTCGATCTTCTGCCGCAGCGTCTCGAGCTCCTGGGTGCGCTCGTCGGACTCGCCCAGCTCCTTCTGGATGGCCTTGAGCTGCTCGCGCAGGTAGTACTCGCGCTGGCTCTTGGAGACCTCCGATTGCACCTCGGACTGGATCTTCGAGCCGAGCTCGAGAACCTCGGCCTCCTTGGCCAGCAAGCCGGCGAGCTTCTGCAACCGCTCGCGCACGTTGTACGTCTCCAGCAGCTCCTGCTTCCGCTCGTTGGCGAGGGTCGGCAGCGAGGCGGCGATGAGATCGCCCAGCGCCCCGGGCGCCTCGGTGTCGCCGACCACGTTGATCAGCCCGTCCGGCAGGCCCGGCGAGAGCGCCACGACCTTCTCGAACAGCGAGCGCACGCTGCGAACGAGGGCTTCCAGCTCGAGATCGACGGCCGGGGCCGCCTCCTCGATGGCCTCCACGCGCGCTCTCAGGAAGGGCTGCCGCTCGATGACCTCGAGCAGGCGGAAGCGACCGAGGCCCTGCACGATCACGCGCAGGCTGCCGTCGGCTTGCTTGACCATCTTGTGGATGACGGTCACCGTTCCGACCGGGTGGAGGCCCTCCGGGCCGGGCGCATCGTCTTGCGGATCCCGCTGCATGACGGCGCCGACGAGACGGCCGCTCTGGACGGCCTCCTCGATCAGGCGCACGGACGAGGCCCGGCCGGCGCCGAGGGGCAGCACCGCGTGGGGCATCAGGACGGTGCCGCGCAGGGGCAGGATGGCGAGGATGTCGGGCACGAGGCCGGCCCGATACTCTTTGGTGTCACTCATGAGCGCGCCGTCGCTTTCTCAGAACAGATCGACGGGCTTCAGCTGGTTGCTGGCCGCCCGGACCAGCGCCTCCCGAGGCGGGCTACCGGCGCTGGGGACCTCGCCGCCGCTCTCGCGAACGTAGGCCAGCAGGTCCTCGATCTGTCGCTGCATTTCGGTCATTCGCCGTCTCATTTTTAGGATGATCTCGACGCCGGCGAGATTCACGCCGAGATCGCGGGTGAGGCGGAGCAGCCGCGCGATGTCCTCCACGTCCTCGGCGGAGTACATGCGCGTCTGCCCCTCGGTACGGCTCGGTCTCACCAGCCCTTTCTTCTCGTAGAACCGCAGCGTCTGCGGATGCACCTTCAGCATGTCGGCCACGACGCCGATCATGTACAGCGGCTTCGATCGGTCGTTCACGACGCTCCTCCCCGGAAGCGGGCGAGATCGGCCCGGGCGGGCCCCGGCAGGAGCCGCTCGAGCTCGCGGACCAGCTCGTCGGTCCGCGCGTCGAGCCCCGTCGGCATCTCGACCCGCACCGTCACATAGAGGTCGCCCGTCGTCCCGTCGGCCAGCCGCGGCAGTCCGTGACCGCGCAGGCGAAATACCTGACCGGCCGCGGTGCCCGGCGGCACGACCAGCACCGTGTCGCCGAGGGGCGTCGGGACGCGGATGCGCGCGCCGCGCAAGGCCTCCCACACCCCGGTCGGAATCTCGCAGTGCACGCCGTCGCCCGTGCGCGTGAAGAACGGATGCTCCCGCACGCGGGTGCTCACGACCAGGTCGCCGCGCGCGCCGCCGAACGGGCCGGCGCTGCCTTCGCCGGGCACCCGGACCTGGGTGCCGGAGTCGACGCCGGGCGGCACGCCCACGGTGAGCGCGTCCACCGCCCGCCGCACGCCGCGCGCCTGGCAGACGGCGCAGGCGCGGCCGTCGCGGCGGCCGCTGGCGCCGCACGCGTCGCACGGCGAGAAGCGCGGCACGTTCAACCGCAGGGTGGCGCCGCGGGCGACGTCGGCGAAGTCGATCTCCACCGTGACGTGCACGTCGTCACCACGCCGCCCGGCGGCCACCCCGTCGGTGTCGAGCGCCGGGCCGAACCGGTCGTAGAGCGCCCGCGCCTGGGGATCGCTGAGGACCCGATACGCCTCGGCGATCTCCTCGAAGAGGGCGAGCGCCGCGGTGTCCCAGAAATTGACGTCGGGCGAGTACTGCCGCGCGAGCCGCTGGTAGGCCTGGCGGATCTCGCGCGGCGGCGCCGTCGCGGCGATGCCGAGCACCGCGTAGTAGTCGCGACGCACGAAACCTCTCCGCCTACTTCTTCTCGCCCAGATCCTCGAACTCGGCGTCGACGACCTCGCCCTCCTTGGGACCGCCGGCCGCGCCGCTCGGCCGCTGCCCCGCGCCCGGCGCGCCCTGGGCCTGCTGGGCCTCGCGGTACATCACTTCCGCGAGCTTGTGCGAGGCGTGGGTGAGATTGTCCTGCGCCCGCTTGATGCGCTCGACGTCCTCGCCCTTGAGCGCCTCCTTGGCCTCGTTCAGCGCCTCCTCCACCGCCTTGCGGTCGGCCTCCGGCAGCTTGGCGCCATGCTCGGCCAGCGTGCGCTCGGTGGAATAGACGAGCGAGTCGGCCTGGTTGCGCGTCTCGATCTCCTGCTTGCGCCTGGTGTCCTCGGCGGCGTTGGCCTCCGCCTCCTTCACCATGCGATCGATGTCGTCCTTCGTCAGCGTCGACGAGGCCGTGATCGTGATCTTCTGCTCCTTGCCGGTCGCCTTGTCGCGCGCCGACACGTTGAGGATGCTGTTGGCGTCGATGTCGAACGTCACCTCGATCTGCGGCATACCGCGCGGGGCCGGCGGAATGCCGACCAGGTGGAACTTGCCGAGCGTGCGGTTGTCCCGCGCCATCGGCCGCTCGCCCTGGAGGACGTGCACCTCGACCGAATCCTGATTGTCGGCGGCCGTCGTGAACGTCTCGCTCTTCTTGGTCGGGATCGTGGTGTTGCGCGGGATCAGCGTCGTCATGACGCCGCCCAGCGTCTCGATGCCGAGGGAGAGCGGTGTGACGTCCAGCAGCACGACGTCCTTGACCTCGCCGGTGAGCACGGCCGCCTGGACGGCGGCGCCGACGGCGACCACCTCGTCCGGATTGACCCCCTTGTGCGGCTCCTTGTCGAAGAGCTGCTTGACGACCTCCTGCACCTTGGGCATCCGCGTCTGGCCGCCGACCAGCACGACCTCGTCGATGTCCTTGGCCGTCACGCCAGCGTCCTGCATGGCCTGCCGGCAGGGACCGAGCGTACGATCCACGAGATCGGCGACCAGCGATTCCAGCTTGGCCCGGGTCAGCGTCATCACCAGGTGCTTCGGCCCGCTGGCGTCGGCGGTGATGAACGGCAGGTTGATCTCCGTCTGCACGGTCGAGCTCAGCTCGACCTTGGCCTTCTCGGCGGCTTCCTTGAGGCGCTGGAGCGCCATGCGGTCCTTGCGGAGATCGATGCCGTTCTCCTTGCCGAACTCGGTGGCGATCCAGTCGATGATGCGCTGGTCGAAGTCGTCACCGCCGAGATGGGTGTCGCCGTTGGTCGCCTTGACCTCGAACACGCCCTCGCCGAGCTCGAGCACCGAGATGTCGAAGGTGCCACCGCCGAGATCGTAGACGCCGATGGTCTCGTCCTTCTTCTTGTCGAGGCCGTAGGCCAGCGCCGCCGCCGTCGGCTCGTTGATGATGCGCAGCACGTCGAGGCCGGCGATCTTGCCGGCGTCCTTGGTGGCCTGCCGCTGGCTGTCGTTGAAGTAAGCCGGGACCGTGATCACGGCCTGGGTCACCTTCTCGCCCAGGTAGGCCTCGGCGGCCTCCTTGAGCTTGCGCAGGATCATGGCGGAGATCTCGGGCGGCGCGTACTGCTTGCCGCGCACCTCGATGCGGGC
>Ga0209474_10006025_pt1 | contig 10264 bp, 9 predicted proteins | sample GraSoiAngelo_145_FD_185902 | JGI IMG/M metagenome (GOLD analysis project Ga0209474, IMG submission 185902) | Grasslands soil microbial communities from the Angelo Coastal Reserve, California, USA - 14_1009_05_20cm (SPAdes) (version 2) | ecosystem: Environmental > Terrestrial > Soil > Grasslands ... | reverse complement strand
ACAGGTCAAGAAGCTGAAGTTCGCTGTGCCGCAGAAGGACCGGCAACAGCAGATGCTGGACTACCTGCGGGCGACGCCCGGCGTGCGCGACGTGGTGGTGTCGGGCGGCGACATCGCGAACATGCCCATCCAGCAGCTCGAGGCGTTCGTCGCCGCCCTGCTCGATCTGCCGAACATCAAGGACGTGCGGCTCGCTTCTAAAGGGTTGATGGGGATCCCTCAGCACTTCCTGCAGGACGAGGTGCTGCAGGGGATGGATCGCCTGGCGAAGAAGGCGTTCTCCCGCGGCGTGAACCTGTCGCTGCACACGCACGTGAACCACGCGAACCAGGTCACGCCGTTGCTCGGCAAGGCGGCGTGGGCGCTTCTCTCGATGGGGTTCCGCGACGTCCGCAACCAGGGAGTGCTGCTCAGGGGAGTGAACGATTCGCAGAAGGCGCTCCTCGACCTCTGCTTCATGCTCCAGGACCACGCGCGCGTTCTGCCCTACTACTTCTACATGTGCGACATGATCCCGAACTCGGAGCACTGGCGCACGAGCGTCGCCGAGGCGCAGGCCCTGCAGCACGACATCATGGGGTACCTGCCCGGCTTCGCCACTCCGCGCATCGTGTGCGACGTCCCCTACGTGGGGAAGCGCTGGGTGCACCAGGTGGCGGAGTACGACCGGGAGAAGGGGATCTCTTACTGGACGAAGAACTACCGCACCGGAATCGAGCAGGGCGATCCCGGCGCGCTCACGCGCAATTACGAGTACTACGACCCGGTCTATCTGCTGCCCGAGTCGGGGCAGCACTGGTGGCGCGAGCAGGTGGCGGAGGGCGCGGCGTAAGTCGCGGCCACGTTCACGTCGCCGTCGCCGTCCACGCTCACGTCCACGATCACGTTGACGTCGACGTGGACGTGAACGGCGACGGCGACGTGGCCGTGGGCGGCGCTCTCTAAATATGATCCAGCAGGGTCAACTCTGTCGTGCCCCCGCGCTCAGGAAGCGCGACGTTGCCGTCGAGCGGCGCGATCATCGCTACCGCCGCCGTCCGGTCTTCCGCCTCGAACAAGTCCCGCATCTGCCCGGCAGGCCAGAGCCGGAGGTGGATCCGCCCGGCGCGCTCCAGGCATTCGCGCAGCCCGCTCAAGACGCAATCCCGGGCCGCATCCGTGTTCCAGGCCGCGTCCAGCACGTCGACGCTGTCGCGGCCGAGCCGAAGCATCGCCGCGCCCTCGCCGGACCGGCCTTCTGCGACCAAGCCCCATTCCGGCTCGCCGACGCCGCGCGCTCGCGCCAGCTCGCGCAGGCGGCGCAGCTGGAAGCGCAGCGTCCATCCGTCGCGCGCCAGCGCAAACGTGCGGTCATCGCGCGAGGCGGCGAACAGGCCCGTCATCAGCGGCTCGTCCCCGGCGAGCGCCGGGCGGGTGCTGCCGGACAGGCGCGGAAGCTCGCTGGCGGCGACGGTGCATTCCCTGCTCTCCAGGACGCGGAAGCCGAGCCGCTCGTAATAGCGGACGCCGATGTCGGAGAAGAGCACCGCTGCCTGCCCTCCGCGCGAGGCGTAGTCCTCCATCACGGCACGCAGCATCGCCGCCGCATGGCCACGGCGGCGCAGCTCCGGCGGCGTGAACACCGCTCCCACACCCAGCACGCGCAGCGGTCGCGCGGCACAGGTGGCGCGCAGGTCGTACGCCTTCATGGCTGCGTTCAGGGTGCCGTTCACGAACCAGCCGAGGAGCCGGTAACGTTCCCTCGCTTCCGGTGCGTCGGCCAGACGGCGCTGGAACATCTGGAAGCGATCCTCGGATAGACCGCCGCCCCAGATCGGCTGGATGCCCCGGAAGTAGGCGGCCCGCTCCTCGCCGGTCAGGTCGCGCAACATCGGGCGGACGCTACCACGCGGGCGACTTCCCGTTCGGGTTCCCATTCGGTAGGGTGCGGACGTGGACGTACCGCTGCCAACCCGGTTCTTCTCGCTGCGGGAGGCGAACGCCCTGCTCTCCACACTCCAGGAAGAGTTCGGGCGCGCGCGCGGGTTGCGCGACGAGCTGATGGGGGTGCAGCAGAAGCTGCAGGAGGCGGGCAGCGGCATCGAGGGTCCCGACGTCACCATCGATCCCGAGGCTCCCCTGCCGGTCCAGCGGCTGCAGGCCAGGGCGGTGCGGATCATCGGGAAGCTGCGGGAGATCCTGCGCGAGGTGGCGGAGCTGGGAGTCGAAGTGAAGGCCGCAGACGGGCTCGTCGACTTCCGCAGCAAGCTGCATGGGCGGACGGTGCTGCTCTGCTGGAAGTACGGCGAGGAGCGAGTCGCGTTCTTCCATGAGCTGGACACCGGTTTCGCCGGACGGCGCCCGCTCCCCGACGACGGCGACTTCGTCGGCGATTTGATGCACTAGCCGCTGCCGCGAAGTGCGGCTATTGCTTTAGGCTCTACCGGTCATCCGGCCTCCGCCACGAGGGCGAGTCCGCTCTCGGGCGCCCTCTGCACAGCCGGCTTGCGCCGGAGCCGATCCGCGAGGGCATCGGTCACCGACACGAGCACGAACACCACTGCGACCAGCGTCGCCGCGCGGTCGTAGAACCCGAGCTGGACCGCGTTGTAGAGCGCAAGCCCGAGCCCGCCTCCGCCTGCGAGGCCCACCACGGTAGAGACGCGCAGGTTGTTCTCCCAGCGGAGCAAGGTGTAGCTCGCGAGGGTCTCGCGCGCTTGCGGCCAGGCGGCCCAGACCAGCCGCTGGAGCGCGGGAGCGCCGATTGCGCGAAGCTCCTCGGGCGCTCCGGTGGAGACCTCCTCGAGGGTCTCGGCGTACAGCTTTCCCAGGACACCCGCGGTGTGCAGCCCGAGCGCGAGCACGCCCGCGAACGGTCCGAGGCCCACGGCGAGAATGCAGAGGAGCACCCAGACGAGCTCGGGGATCGAGCGCAGCACGGCGAGCGTCGCGCGGGCGACGCCGTACGCCAGCGCGCGCAACCGCCGCAGGCGCGCCTCCGGATCGAACATGACCGACGCCGTCGCCGGTACGGCCAGGATCGCGCCGAGCACGACGCCGAGGACCGTCCCGACGACCGAGATGGCCACGGTCTGCCAGAGCGGCGTCAGGATCGAGGCGAGGAACGGCGGGGACAAGTCCGGCGGGAAGAGCTGGGCTGCAAACCGCGCGACGTGCGGGAGGACATCCGGCGCCAGCAGGGACCCGAACCCGGCCTCCGCGAAGGCGACGACCGCCACGATGACCCAGAGGAAGCGGAATCCGCGCCGCATCGGGCGCAGCTCGAGCGGAGCCTGGAGGAGCCCGCTGCCGTGGACCGCGTTCCGCCGGAACCGGCCGCGCAAGGCGCGGCTGACCCCGTCCACGCAGAGGACCAGCACGACGAACGCGCCGAGCAGGGTCGTCACCTGTCCGTACTCGAAGAGGCGCATGGAGAGCGTGATCTCTGCGCCGATGCCTCCCGCTCCGACGAAGCCGAGCACTGCCGCTGACCGCACGCAGCATTCGAAGCTGTAGAGCGTATATGCGGCGACGGACCCGGCCGCCTGCGGCCAGATCGCCGCGACGAATACTTGCAGCGGCGAAGCGCCCGCCGCATGCAGCGCCACGACCGGCGCCTCGGGGACCGCCTCGAAGAGGTCGGCGTAGACGCGTCCGAGCACGCCTGCGTAGCTCACCGCCAACGCGAGCGTCCCGGGCAGCGGACCGAGGCCGAACGCGACCACGAAGAGCAGCGCCCAGACCAGGTCGGGAACCGCGCGCAAGAACCTTGCGATGCCCCGCGCCGCGAGGCTCAGCAGCGCGAGTGGTCCTCCCTCGCGGCCATCCACGAGTGGACCGCGCCTCCACAGGCTCGCGGTGGCGAGCACTCCCAGGCAGAGCCCGAGAATGACGGAGAGCGCCGTACCAGCGATGGAGATGGCGAGCGTACGGACCGTCGCGGCCGCCGCGACGCCGAGGAAGCCCGGCGAAAGATCCGGGGGAAAGAGCCCGCGAACGAACGCTCCGACGGCCCGCAGGTTCGCCGGATCGAGGAGCGACGAAGGCGCCACCCCGGCCCCCACCCAGCAGAGGATGAACGCGGCGCCGACCGCGCCGCCGAGGGCCACGCGCTTCACCCGGCCCCCCCGTACAGTTCGTCGAGGCGGACGGAGGTCACTTCGGACGCGGGAAGATCGAAGAGGACCTTGCCGCCGCGGAGCCCGACGATGCGCGGGAAACGTTCGAGCGCCAGCGCGACGTCGTGGAGCAGCGCGACCAACGTGCGCCCCTCGCAGATGCGCAACAATAGATCGGCGAGCTGGGCCGTGAGACCGGGATCGAGCGAGGCAAACGGCTCGTCGGCAAGCACGACCTGTGGATCCTGCACCAGCACGCGCGCCAATGCGACCCGCTGCTGCTGTCCTCCCGACAGCTCGTCGACGCGTGCGGCGGCGCGATCTGCAAGGCCGACGGTGGCGAGGGCGGAAAGCGCGGCGCCCACCTCGTCATCGGACGGAGCGACCAGGGCGCGCACCGACCGCGCCAGGGACCAGCTCGCGATCCGCCCGCAGAGCGCGTTCTGCAGCGCCGTCAGCGGCGGCACCAGCGAGGGGTTCTGGAAGACGGTGCCGATTCCCCGGCGAAGACGGCGCAGGTCGCCTCCGCGCAGTCCGGAAGAATCCCGGCCGTCGATGTGCACGGTGCCGGCGCTCGGGCGCAGCGTCGCGTTCAGGATGCGCAGGAGCGTGGATTTGCCGGCGCCGGACGCGCCGAGGATCGCGATCCGCTCGCCCCGGCGGATGTGCAAGCTCACATCGTGCAGCGCCTGTACGCGGCCGGTGCGGCTCGGATACACCAGGCCGACGCGCTGCAGCTCGAAGCTCATTTCAAGAGGCCTGCCTCGAGCGCGGCCTCGCGCAGCGCGACGTAATCGGCGTCTCGAGCCGGAACGTATTTGCTGGCGGAAAGCGCCTCGAGAATCGCGCGGCGCTGCGGATCTGCCCGATCGAGCGCGAGGAAAGAGTCGCGCACCGCGTCGGCCTTCCGCGCATCGAGGCCTTTGCGTGCCACCCACACGTAGTCGAAGAAAGGCGGGGTCGTCCAGAAGACCCGCACTTTCGCCGGATCGATCTTGCCCTGCGAGGTCATCCGCTGGAACACCGCTTCGTCGAGGGCACCCGCGTCGACCTTCCCGTTCGCCACGGCCAGCAAGGTCGCGTCATGGCCGCCCGTATAGATGGCCTTCGCGATCACCTCCCGGTCCACGCCGTTGCGGCGCATGAAGTATTCCGGCATCAGGTGCCCGGAGGTCGAATTGACGTCGCCGAAGGCGAAGGATCGCTTCTTGAGATCTGCGAGCGACCGGATGGGCGAGCCGGCCTGGGTGATGAACAGGCTGTGGAACTCCCGGTCGCGCTCGCGCTGCACGAGCGGCTTCACTCCCGCGCGCTTCGATGCCTGTACGTAGGTGAACCCGCCCAGGTGCGCGATGTCGACCTGGTCGTTCACCAAGGCTTCCACCACGGCCGCGTAGTTGGTCGGGATGGTCATCTGCACTTCGCCGCCGGTGCTGCGCGTGAGGTGATCGACGAGCGGCTGCATTTCGCGGGTCGCCTTCCCCGGATCCGTGGTGGGGATCATGCTGACCCGCAGCGGCTGCGCCGGGCCGGCGTTCTTGCAGGAAGCGGCGCAAAGGGCGAGGAGAAACAGGGGAAAGCCTCTGCGCATGGGAGTCTTCATAACGCGTACCGCGAAAAGAAACAGTCGCTAAGACGGCTGGCGCGCGATCAGCTCGATCTCCACGCGCGCCCCTCTGGGCAATGCCGCCACCTGGACCGTGCTTCGCGCCGGAGGATTGCGGGGGAAGCGCTTGCCGTAGACCTCGTTCACCGTCGCGAAGTCGGCGAGATCGACGACGAAGATGGTGACTTTCACCACGTTCTCGAAACCGGCGCCCGCGCTCTCGAGCACGGCGGAGAGGTTCTCCATCACCCGCTCGGTCTGCGCGCGGATGTCACCTTCGACCATCTGCTGCGTCTTCGGATCGAGCGCGATCTGCCCGCTGGTGAAGATCAGGTCGCCCGCGGCCACCGCCTGCGAGTAGGGGCCGATCGCCTTGGGCGCCTTCTCCGTCGATACCGTTCGCTGCGGCATGCCGCGCGCAACTACGCCCGCGCGCGCAGGACGTCAAGCGCGTCGGATCACTTGACCCGGACGCAGCGCTCTCCGTCCTTGTTGTCGGGCCGGTACTCGTACTCCCCGATCCAACCCTGGGCCTTGTTCTGCAGCGTGCAGGCGCCGCACTCGACCCGCTGCTCGCCCGAGACCCGGTCGCAATCGGAGACGTCCTTGATGGCATGCGCGCATCCGGCGGCAGCCAGGAGCAGAAGAAAAACGGCTCGCTTCATACCCTCTCCACGGAGTGCACGCCCGGGATCTGCCCGATGGCGCGCAGCACGTCGTTGAGCTGCTTCACGTCCGCAATCTCGACCTCGAAGGTGCTCACGGCGCCGTCGCCGTTGGCGCGCGCGTTCGCCTGCACGATGTTCACGCCGACTTCGGCGAACGTCTCGCTCATCCGGGCGAGCAGGCCCTTGCGGTCGTCGCTCATCACCCGGAGATTGACCACCCGCTTGAAGTCCCCGTGCACGTCCCAGGCGACGTCGACCCGGCGCTCGGGATCCGTCTCCATTGCCTTGCGGCAGCCCTGGACGTGGACGGTGACGCCGCGGCCGCGGGTGATGAATCCGACGATGGGGTCGCCCGGCACCGGAGCGCAGCACTTCCCGTAGCGCACAAGCACGTCGTCGACGCCCCCGATGCGCACCCCGCCGGAGGTGCGCGACCGCTGCGCCACGCGCCGGAAGAGCTGGGTCAGGGCGCTGGTGGTCCCGTTCGCGTCACCGTCGATCTTCTCCGCCGGCTTCAGCTTCTCCTGCGGATACAGCTTGTGGAGCACGTTCGCCGCCGAGAGCTTCCCGTACCCCACCGCGCTCACCAGATCGTCGGCGCGCGAGTGCCCCATGTCGTTCGCCGCCTTGAGGAACTCGCGCGTCTTGGCGATCTTGGTGAAGTTCAGATCGAAGCGCTTGAACTCCCGCTCCAGCAGATCGCGGCCGATGTCGATGCTGCGCTCCCGCTGTTGCGCCTTGATGAAGTTGCGGATCTTTGCCTGCGCCCGGCTGGTCTTGACGAAGCTGAGCCAGTCCTTGTTCGGCCGGGCGTTCGGGCTGGTGAGGATCTCGACGCTGTCGCCGTTCTTCAGCTTGTAGCGCAGCGGGACGATCTTGCCGTTCACCTTGGCCCCGACGCAGTGCGCTCCTACCTCGGAGTGGACCGCGTAGGCCAGGTCGACGGGAGTGGACCCGAGCGGGAGGCTCTTCACGTCCCCCTTGGGAGTGAAGACGAACACCTCGTCCTGGAACAGGTCCACCTTCACCGTTTCCAGGAACTCCCGCGGATCCTTCAGGTCCTGCTGCCACTCCATCAGCTGGCGCAGCCAGGCGAACTTCTGCTCGTCCTTGCCGCCGGTCTTCCCTTCCTTGTACGCCCAGTGCGCCGCAATGCCCTCCTCGGCGATCCGGTGCATCTCCTCGGTGCGCATCTGGATCTCGATGCGCTCGCCGGTGGGGCCGATCACGGTGGTGTGCAGCGACTGGTACATGTTCGGCTTGGGGATGGCGATGTAGTCCTTGAACCGTCCCGGTACCGGCTTCCAGAGGGAATGGATGAGCCCGAGCGCCTCGTAGCAGGCGGGGACCGTCTTGAGGATGAGCCGGAACGCGACCACGTCGTGCAGCTGCGTCACCGAGGAGAGCCCGTGCTTCCGCATCTTCTTCCAGATGCTGTAGACGTGCTTGGGCCGGCCGTGCACGTCGGCCTCGAGGCCGGCCTCCTTCAGTTTGGTCTGGAGCAGCTCGACGACGTCGGCGATGAACTTCTGCCGATCCTTCTGGCTCTGCTCGAGCTGCGTCTCGACGTCGGCGTACTCGCCCGGCTTCAGGTACTTGAAGGCGAGGTCCTCCAACTCGATCTTGATCCACTGGATTCCCAGGCGGTTCGCCAGCGGCGCGTAGATGTCCAGGGTCTCCTGCGCGATGCGCTGCTGCGCGTCGGGCCGCATGTGCTCCAAGGTGCGCATGTTGTGCGTGCGGTCGGCCAGCTTGACCAGGATCACCCGGATGTCCTTGGCCATCGCCACCAGCATCTTGCGGAAGTTCTCCGCCTGCTTTTCCTCGATGCTGACAGCCTGGGACGACTGGAAGGTGCCGAGTTTGGTGACCCCCTCGACGAGGTCGAGGACCTCCTGCCCGAACAGCTCGCGGATCTCCTCGGGCTTGGCGAGGGTGTCCTCGATGGTGTCGTGAAGGAGCCCGGCGACGATGCTCGCCTCATCGAGCTTCAGGTCCGCGAGGAGGCCGGCGACTTCAAGCGGGTGGACGAGGTAGGGCTCGCCCGATTTGCGGATCTGCCCCTGGTGCACCTTCGCGGAATAGACGTACGCCTTCTTCACGAGGTCCAGGTCCGCATCCGCATGGTATGCGTTGACCTTTTCCAGGATGTCGTTGAGGCGGATCATCAGCGCTACCAAGAGCGTATCGCGTCGCGAAAACGCCAGCAAACTCCACTAACGCGCTTCGACGCGCCGTGCCACAACCGGATTCGGCCTCTGATGTCCGCGGATTGACCCATGCGCCGGGCGGCTCGTATGCTCGCGAACCCGATGATCATCTGTCCGGCGTGCGGCAACGAGAACGAAGACGTCGCCTCCGAGTGCAAGCGGTGCCGGGCGCCGCTGCGCGGGGAGGAGTCCGCCGCCGAGGCGGTGGAGCTGCCCCAGTCGTTGGGCGAGGTCTGCCGCCGGTGCGAGGCCTACAACGAGCCGGGGGTGAGCGTCTGCACCAACTGCGGGCTCCAACTCTTCGCCGCGCCGGCGTCCGGGCAGCCGCCGTTGGACAAGACGCCCCCGGACGCATTCACTCCGCCCTCCCAGGTTCCGGAGACGCTCTCGGAGGAGTTGCGCGCACTCGCCATCTCCGACGAGGAGGCCGCCGAGGCGGGCCTGACCATGGCGGCGCGCAGCGGCGTCGCCATCGAGACGACTCCGCCAGCGGCGTTCGCTCCGCCCGGCGTGGCGCAATCCGCGGCCGGCCGGGCCCACCTCGGCGAAGCCGTCCTGGCGGTGGCCGCCTCGGGCGCGGCGCCAGCGCGGAGGCCTCCTCCCGCTCCCCCGCGCGCGCCGCCGCCCCCGCCGGTGTTGGGGGCCGCCCTCCCCGCCGGAAAAGCCTGCCCGAACTGTGGCGCGCTGAATCCGCCGGCTGCCAAGTTCTGCTTCGAGTGCGGGACTCCGTTTGCCAGGAAGGCCGCCGGTCCTCGTCCGCCCTCCATCGAAGTGGCCGCCGAGCTGCCCGCGGAGACTTTCGAAGACGCGACGATGGAGAGCTCGCCGGTGGCACTCGACGAGCCCGTGCCCGCCGAATCGGCCGCCGAACCCATTCCGGAGGAGCAGCCGCCGCCGTTCGCGGCGAAGCTCGTGCTGCAGAACGGCAGCGCGGAGGGGACCGAGTTCGCCTTGGGCCACCTCGAGAACAGCCTGGGCGGCTCGGCGGCGCATATCGGCCTCGGCGACGACCCGCTCATCGCGCCGCACGCGGCAACCCTCGCTTTCGTCGACGAGCGGCTCGTGCTCCGCGACGAGGGCAGCGCGAACGGCGTGTACGTCCGGGTGCGCGAATCAGCCGCGCTCAAGCCGGGCGATCTCTTCGTCGCGGGCGAGCGCCTGCTGCGCTACGAGGGACCGGTCGAGATGGCGCCGCCGATAGAGGGCGACCTTCCCCTGCTCGGCGCGCCGCGACCCGCCCAGGGACCGGCGTATCGCGTGACGGAAGTGCTGCTGGGAGCGAAGACCGGCCGCACCTGCCATCGCGGAGCGCCCATCATCTCCATTGGCAGGGCGGGCTGCGACATGAACTTCGCGGGCGATTCGCTGCTCGCGGCAAAGCACGCCGAGATCCGGATCGCCGAGGATGGGACGGCCGCACTCGCCGATCTCGGCCAGGGGCCCTCGGGGGTGTTCCTGCGCGTCCGCGCGCAGCAGCCCGTCGAGCTACAGGCGGGAGACGTGGTCCGGGTCGGCGACCAGCACCTCCGCGTCGACGTCGGGTAGGCGTCACTCGGCGTACAGCCTGAAAGCAATAGTCGCTAAGCCGCCTTCGGCGGCCGCGACTAGCGTTCCTTCAGCATCGCGCCGGGCTCGTCGCCGTACCTGGTCGGGTCCAGCCGGTTTGCCACCTGGTATTCGATC
>Ga0209474_10006024_pt1 | contig 10266 bp, 14 predicted proteins | sample GraSoiAngelo_145_FD_185902 | JGI IMG/M metagenome (GOLD analysis project Ga0209474, IMG submission 185902) | Grasslands soil microbial communities from the Angelo Coastal Reserve, California, USA - 14_1009_05_20cm (SPAdes) (version 2) | ecosystem: Environmental > Terrestrial > Soil > Grasslands... | reverse complement strand
ATGCGACGCGCCCGACCGAGCGCCTCGAGATCCCTCTCGCCCAGCGTCTCGACCGTCTGCGGGGGGCGTCGCGGAACGGCCCCGCCCATCCTTCGACGTTCGGCGCGCCCCGGCGAAGCCCGGGCGCTCCGTTTCATCGCGTCGGCACCTACTCCCGCGTCCACGAATAAATCCGCGCCCGACCGGCGAGCGGTGCCGGATCGTGTCGCCGCGGAATCGCGGCGGGTCACCGCTGTTCCCGCATAGAATACGCCGGTGGCCTCGGCGATCGTCTCCGCGCTGCACCTGTTCGCGCTCGCTCTGGGCCTGCCGAGCGTCTTCCTGCGGGGCCGGGCGCTGAAGCGGCCGCTCGATCGCGAAGGCTTCGCGCGCCTCTTCGCGGCGGACAACGTGTGGGGCGTCGCGGCGCTCCTGTGGCTGGTCACCGGCCTGCTGCGGGCCTTCGGCGGGCTGGAGAAAGGCGGCGCGTTCTACCTGGCGTCGCGCCTGTTCTGGCTGAAGCTCGCGCTGTTCGCGCTGGTGCTCGCCCTCGAGGTGTGGCCGATGACGACCTTCATCCGCTGGCGCCGCGTCCTCGCGCGTGGCGGCAGCCCCGACACCTCAGCCGCCGGCACCCTCGCCCACATCAATCACGCCGAGATGGCCCTCGTCGCCATCATCGTCTTCGTCGCCAGCTTCATGGCCCGCGGCTTCGGCCTCCGCTGAATCGCCATAGAGGAGCGCCACGGCTCCGCCGGGGCGCTCCGAACGCTGGGGGGGTTGGGGGCCATTCGGGGCCCCCATGTTTACGAACTAGCGAGGACTCCGGCCAGCAGCTCGGGGTCGACCGGCTTGACCAGGTGGAGGTCGAAGCCGGCCATGAGCGAACGCTCGCGGTCTTCGGGTGAGCCGTAGCCGGTGACGGCCACGAGCATGATCCGCCGCCCCTCGTCCACAGCCCGGATCTGTCGCGCCACCTCGTAGCCGTCCATCTCCGGCAGACCGAGGTCGATCAGCGCCACGTCGGGGCGCAGCCGCAGCGCGGCGCTCACGCCCTGGCGGCCGTCGCTCGCCTCGTGCACCTCGTGGCCGGCCGTCTGCAGGAGTGTCCGGAGCATGTCGCGGGCGTCCCGGTTGTCCTCGACGACGAGGATCCGTCGGCGCGGGGTGAAGGCCCGGCTCGAGGGACGCGCCCTCACCGAAGGCGCCGGCGGCAGCACCGCCCGCAAGCTGACCGTGAAGCGGCTGCCGCGGTTGCGGCCTTCGCTGGCGGCCACCGCCGAGCCGCCGTGCAGCTCGACGAGGCGCCGCACCAGCGTCAGTCCGATGCCGAGCCCACCCTGCGCGCGGTCGAGTCGGCGCTCGCCCTGCACGAACATCTCGAAGACGCGATCCACCAGGTGGCGCGGAATGCCGACTCCGGTGTCCTCGACGGTGAGCACCGCGTCGGCGCCGGCGGGCGCGACCGAGATCGTGATGCGCCCACCGGCCGGCGTGTACCTCAGCGCGTTGGAGACGAGGTTGCCGATCACCTGCTCCAGGCGGACCACGTCGGCGTCCACCCACACCGGCGTCGCGTGCACCTCCACCTGGTGATCCTGCATCGTGCCGGTCGCGCGCAGGCTGTTCACGTGTCGCTGCACCACGTCGGCGAGGTCGAGCGGCTGGCGCTCGAGCAGCACCTTGCCCGTCATGACCCGGACGACGTCGAGGAGGTCGTCGACCAGCCGCGACAGGTGGCGCGTCTGGCGGGCGATGACGTCGCGCGCCAGCGCGGTGCGCGGGTTCACGGTGTCGGCCAGCTCCAGGAGATGGACGGCGCTGCTGATCGCGCCCAGCGGGTTGCGCAGCTCGTGGCCGAGCATCGCGATGAACTCGTCCTTGGTCCGGTTGGCCTGCTGCGCATCCTCGTAGAGCTGGGCGCGCTCGCGCTCCACCCGCTTGCGCTCGGCGATGTCGCGCGCGATCTTCGAGGCGCCGACGACACGGCCACGGCTGTCGGTCACCGGCGAGACGGTCAGCGAGACGTCGACGAGCGAGCCGTCCTTGCGCCGCCGCACGGTCTCGAAGTGCTCCACCGCCTCGCCGCGGCGGACACGTTCCAGGACGCGCTCCTCCTCGGCGTGCCGATCGGGCGGGACGATCAGGAAGATGGACTGCCCGATCGCCTCGGCGGCCGGGTAACCGAACAGCTTCTCCGCCCCTCCGTTCCAGGACGTGATCACGCCGTCGAGGGTCTTGCTCACGATGGCGTCGTCGGATGACTTCACGATGGCGGCCAGCCGGGCCAGCGCTTCGTCGGCGCGCCGACGCTCACCGATGGCGCGGGCGATCTTGGAGGCCCCGATGACCCGGCCCCGGCGGTCCTTCACCGGCGAGATCGTCAGCGAGACGTCGACCAGCGAGCCGTCCTTGCGCCGCCGGACGGTCTCGAAGTGCTTCACCGTCTCGCCGCGGCGCAGGCGGGCCACCACGTCTTCCTCCTCGGCCCGGCGGTCCGGGGGCACGATGAGGAAGATCGGCTGGCCGATCGCCTCCTCGGCCGGGTAGCCGAAGAGCCGCTCGGCCGCCCGATTCCACGACGTGATGGTGCCGTCGAGCGTCTTGCTGACGATCGCGTCGTCGGACGATTCCACGATGGCGGCGAGCCGCGCCGCCGCCTCACCGACCTGCTTCTTCACCGGGACTCCTCATGGTGGATGATCGCGCGAACAGCCGGATGGCGCGCGCGACAGCGAAGCGTAACAGCCGGGGGGGTGGCGCCACAAGCCGCGACGGCCGGTGTAGGAAAATTTTTTCACACGACGGCGACGGCCTCGATCTCGATCAGGTAGTCGGGATGGGCCAGCGCACCGACCTCGATCATGGTCGATGCCGGGCCGCGGGCTCCGAAGAACTCGTCGCGGACGACGCGAAAATCCTGGCGATAGCGCACGTCGGTGACGTACGTGGTGATCTTCACGACGTTGGCCAGCGTGCCGCCGCCGGCCTCCACCAGCGCCTTGACGGCGCCGAAGACCTGGCGGGCCTGGCCGATGAAGTCGCCGCGGTGATTGACCGAGCCGTCGGGCGCGTAGGCGACCTGGCCGGCCAGGAACAGGATCGTCTGGGCGCCGCTGACCTTGATCGCCTGGCTGTATCCGGGCGGGTCGTAGACACCGGGGGCGCCGTATTTCTGGAGCGTCGCCATCGAAGAGCCTCCTCGCAGTGGTGGGGGTCAGTGTCCGCTCAACGTGCGCAACAGGGCGGGGCCGTGCTCGGCCATGACGAGCGCGACGCCCATGAGACTCTCGCCGGCGATCCACCCGGAGGCCACCGGGAACGTGAACTCGGCGGCCCATTCCGGGTGCCGCCGCTCCAGCCACCAGCCAAGCACGCCACCGACGAAGAACAGCACACCGTAATACCAGTGGAACGTCCACGCCAGCCCCACGCCGGCCGCCGATGGCACCAGGTGCTGGCGGGCGGGCACGAGTCTCGGCAGCAGCGTCAGCACGACGCCGACGACGGCGCCGATCGCGATGCTCCACGTCTTGACCGCGCCCAGCTCGCGGACGCCGTGCGAGAGGGCCAGCGCCACCGCCCGCCACGTCTGCGCCGCCGGCGCCGGGAACTGATCGGTGCCGAGCAGGCCGGCGTCGGGCACCAGCAGGCGGAAGGACAGCACGCTCACCAGCGTGCCCACGAAGATGCCCGCGAACTGCGCGAGAAACTGCTGGCGCGGATTCGCGCCCAGCAGGTAGCCGCTCTTGAGATCGGTCAGCAGGTCGGCGCTGCTGGCGGCGGCCGCCGCCGTGATGTTGGCGCTCATGAGGTTCACGTTCATGTTGCCCGGGCTCAGCACGCCGAAGGCGAGCTGCGTGATCTTGCCCATGGCGCCGACCGGCGTGGTATCGGTCTCGCCGGTGACGCGGCAGGCCACCAGGGCCAGCGCAAACGACAGCCCGACTGCCACGGCCGTCTGCCAGTAGGGCATGCCGAAGGCGCGGTGGCCGAGCCAAGCCAGGCCGAGCAGGCCCACGAGCTGCCCGCCCACGAACCACGAGGCGGGCGCCTCCAGAGCCGCGACCGGATCGCCGGTCGCAGCGCGGCGGCCGCCGCCCACCATCGCGCCGAGATCGGTGAGCGCGCGCAGCGCCGTCCGCCACTGGAGCGCGAAGGCCAGCAGGCTCGCGCTCACCATGCAGGCGACGCCGCCCCAGAGCGTCCACTGCACGAGCGCGCCGTAGCCGGCACCCTCGACGACGCCGCGGCGCTGGAGCCAGGGTACGAAGATCATCCAGGCGGTGACGCTGCCGAGCAGCATGCTCCAGCACACGCGCAGCCCGGTGATGGCGCCGGCCGCGATGAACATCGGCTCCCACGACAGCATCACGGTGCGCCCCATCCAGACCGGGCCGAACAGGCGCTGGTTGAGGGCGGCGATCCAGGTGGAGATCATGAGCGGGGCCAGCGTCGCCGACACCAGCGCCAGGCCCTCCGACCAGAACTTGAGCAGCAGCGCGACCAGTCCCGCCCAGCCGAGCGCGCGGGCCGAGCGCAGGCCCTGGGCCCCGACCGAGTGCAGCGCGCGCAGCGTCTCGGCCGCGGCGATCCCGCTGGGAAAACGCAGCTGCTCGACGTTGATCATCTGGCGTTTCATCGGAATCGCCATCGTGACGCCGAGCACCGAGAGCAGGAACACCCAGGCCAGCATCTCGCCGAGCGGCATCGCCGTGCCGTTGATGAGCATCCAGGCCGCGAACGCCGAGATGAGCGTGCCGCCGGTGGAGTAGCCGGCCGAGCTCGCCGTCGATTGCATGCAGTTGTTCTCGAGGATCGTCATCGGCGTGCGGGCGACCCCGGCCCGGTAGAGCGCCGTCCAGATCGCGTAGGACAGGATGCAGGCGGTGATCGCCACGCCGAAGCCCCAGCCGGCCTTGAGACCGATGTAGAGGTTGGTGAGGGAGAGCAGGCCGCCGAGCAGCGAGCCCATGAGCACCGCCCGCCAGGTGAGCTGGCGCATGGAGTCGCCGCGGCCGCGATAGACCTGCTCCAGCCACTGCCGCTCGATCTCCTCGGGGGTTCCCCGGAACCCCTGCACGGGGAGCGCGTCGTGCGGCGGGGCCGCCGTCGGCGGGGTCATGCGCGGCGCCGCCGGCGCGGCACGAGCCGCCGCACGCCGCCGGCGTCGGATGGCTTCTCGAGGATCGCAACGCCGCTGCGCTCGATGAAGCGACGCGTCTCGACGCTGAGCGTGTCGCCGCTGAGGAAGATGAACCGCTCGCGCAGGCGCGGCTCGCGCATCACGAGCTGGCTGTAGAGCCCGGCGCCGTCGAGCACCGGCATCTTGAAGTCACTGATCACCGGATCGAACGGCGCCGCGGCCGGCCGGTCGAGCGCGGCCTTGCCGGAAGCGTCACCTGCCGCCGGAGCCGAGTGCGGCGGGCGAGCGGGTCACGGGGATTCGGCTTGCGGCTCGCGGGCGATCAGCTCGAACGACTCGATCGTCACGCCGAGCACCTCGACGGCCTGCGGCATTCGCACGCGGAAGTACCAGCGGCCGCGAGCCGGCACGTTGCCGTAGACCCAGGCCAGCGTCTGCGTGGGCGTCTGGCCCGGCGGGCGCGCGCTCACCCGCAGGCGCACCAGGCCGATCCGGTAGTCGGAGTCGTTGTAGACGTAGCCTTCGATGGCGGGCCGGTCGGTCACGCGCTCCCACTCGACCCGGACGGCATTGCCGACGCGCGGGTCCAGTGCCTGGGCCGACGCGAGGCCAACGACGACCAGCAGGATCAGGAGGGCCGCGCCGGCGATCCGCGTCACGGCCCAAGACTCGCCCAAGCCGTGAGCGGGTGTCAACCGTGCCGTCGGCTCGGTGCGACTGCTCTGCGGCCGGGCCGGGTGGAGGACGCGCGCACCACCGCGTCCAGGTCGACCGGCCGCGCGCGGCGCAGCGCCGCCCAGCGATCGCCGACTCGTGCCAGCCGCGCCTCGATCGTGCGCAGCGTGAAGTCGCGCGGATCGAGCGCGCGATCGACCTCGTCCCAGCCGAGCGGCGTCGAGACGCCGGCCCAGGCGGTGGCGCGGGCGCTGTAGGCGGCGGCCAGCGTCTTGCCGCGGGAGTTCTGCAAGTAGTCGACGTACACGCGTTGACCGCGGCGGTCGACGGCGCGCTCGACCGTGGCCACGTCGGGATGGCGCTGCGCGATCACGGTGGCGATCAGCTCGCAGAAGATCCGGGCGCTCGCGTACGAGGTGCCCGGCGCCAGCGGCACGTAGACGTGCAGCCCGGTGGCGCCCGACGTCTTCACCATCCCCGGCGCGCCCAGCGCGGTCAGCTCGTCGCCGATCCAGCGCGCCACGTCGACGACGCGCGCGAAGCGGACGCCGGGCATCGGATCGAGATCGAGCACGGCATGATCGGGCGTGTCGGGCGTGGCGACGCGCGAGAACCAGGGGTCCTGGGAGATCGCGCCGATCTGCGCCATATAGAGGAGCGTCGTCAACGAGCCGCCGACCAGCCGGCTGGGAACCACGCGATCGCTCGGCAACGTCTGCACGCGCACCCACGGCGGCGCCGACGGCGGCGCGTGCTGCTGGAAGAAGGCCGGGCGGCCGACGCCTTGCGGGAAGCGCTGCATGACGAGCGGACGGTCGGCGAGCACCGGCAGCAGGAACGGCGACACGCGCACGTAGTAGCGCAGCAGCTCGCCCTTGGTGACACCCGTCGCCGGCCAGAACACGCGGGCCAAGTGCGTCACGTCGAGGACACGGCCATGGCCGAGATCGAGCGAGCCGTGGCCGCCGGCGGCCTCGATGGCGGCGAGCCGTTCGACGAGGCGGCGCAGCTCGGCCGGATCCCGTCGCCGTCCGCGTGCCGGCGCACGCGGCGACCGCGCGTGGCGGCGCTCGACAAGGATGATCCGCCAGTCGCCGGCGGCGCCCGCGCGATAGGGCGCGTCGGCGCGCTTGGCCAGGACGGCGCGCTGGGCATGGGCGGCGGCCCGCCGGTAGAGCTCGCGCCCGTCGCCGGGGACAGTCTCGGCCAGCCGCAGCGCCGGCGCGAGGACGTTGCCCAGGATGCGCTCGAGCCGAGCGCGGCGCGCGGTGAGCGGCAGCGGCCGGACGTCCAGCGCGCCGTCACGAAGGACATCGAAGGCGACCAGGGTGTCGTCGACGATCTCGCCGTCGAGGAGCACGGGAGCCCTGAGACGCCGCGCGAGGGTGGCGAGCGCGGCGAGGATGCGGGGGGACCGCGACGTCACGTCGCGGCCGTCGATGGATCGTATGAGGACGTGGCCCGGGCCGGTACCCGGGGTCACGCTCACCATGACGCGGGCGCCGCCGTAGGCCGGCTCGTACAGCCACTCGTCACCGACCAGGGGGGCCGCCCGCCTGACCGCCCGCATGGGGGGCGGCAGAGCCGGGTCAGGTGGTGTCGGTGCCGGAGCCCTCGCTTTCACCCTCTCCCTCGGCCGGCTCGGTGAGCACGATCCAGTCGTCCGGCAGCTCGGCGGGGCGCTGCTTAGCCTGCGTCGTCACCACCCGGCCCCGACTCGGCGAGAACCACTCCCACTGGCCGGGCGGCGGGCCGGTGCTCTCGGCGGTGCCCATCTCGGGTCCCGACTCGCCCTGCTCGTCGCGCTCCGTCTTGCGCTCGCGCTTGGCCTGCTGCCGCGACTTGCGCGCGGTTTCCTTCTGCCTGCGTTCGAACCCGTAGTTCTTCCGCCGGGCCATCAGGAGGCGTGCGGACCGCCGGCCGCGGGCCTAACGCCAGCCACCACGACCACCGCCGCCGCCACGGCCGCCGCCGCCCGGGCGCGCGTCGCGACGGCCACCGCCCTCGGTCTTCGGGCGTGCGATCTCGACCTTCACCCGCCGGCCGTCGAGCTCCCGACCGTCGAGGTGGGAGACGGCCTTCTGGGCCTCCTCGTTGGTCGACATCTCCACGAAGCCGAAGCCCTTGGAGCGACCGCTGAACTGATCGGTGATGACGCTGGCGGACACGACCGTGCCCGCCTCCGCGAAGAAGCGGTGGAGACTCTCGTTCGTGGTGTCGTAACTGAGCCCGCCGACGAAGAGCTTTTGCGCCATGGGGTTCCCATCGTCTTCCGTGTCGGGTGTGCGCGTCCCGGGGCCGGAAATCACCGGGAGCGGCGCCTGATGGGGGGCTCGAAGGTGAGCCAGTGTCCGGATCAGGCCCACACAGTGTAGGGGCTGGGCCGGCGGCGCGCAAGACGGCCGGCGTGTTCGGGCATACGCGCCGGCCCAAAACCTGCTAGGGTAAGCGTCCATGACAAAACTGCGGCGCGCCGTGTGCTCCGGGTGCGGCAGCGAGGTCAGCGTCACGTACTGGCCCTACAACATCGCCCTCTACACCGTCCACAACGTGCCCGACTCCAATCGCGAGTGCCGTCAGTCGCTGCGCCCGGTCGCCGATCGTTCCGAGCCGGACCGCACGCGCCCGGCGCGATGAACCCGACCAGCTACCGCGTCGTGCGCCACGACGGCAGCGGGGAGATCTGGGTCCTCCGGGTCGAGGCCGACACGCTCACCGGCGCCTTCGGCCCCCTGCCCACGCGCGAGATGCCGCCGGAGCCGGGCGATCTGCTCTACGAGGATCATCCCGACGACCTCGAGTGGATCCTCCGCGCGTGGGAGCACTTCGAGGTGCTCGCCTCGCGCTGATCGGCGGTCCTCCGCGCGGCCCTCGCCGCCGCTCCGCGTGCCCGACCCGCCGCCTCTAAATTTATACTTCTGATATATGATATATATGTCTGGGAGGCTGGACCGGTCATGTTCGAGAGGGAAACGCGGGTGCTCATCGTGCTGCCGCAGGAACTCGTCGACCGCGGCCGCGGCTTCGCCGGCCGGGCGACGATCTCGCTGAAGCTGCCTGTGAGTCTACAGATCGTGCTGCGCGCCCTGATCGAGGAAGGGCTGAAGCATCCGGCGGACCAGGCGCTGCTGGCGAACGTCGGCCGCCAGGCGGCGACCGTGCGTCGCATCCGCAGCGAAGCGCGCCGCCGGCCGGAGTCCGTGATCGGTCAGGACCACCGCGGGGGACGCCCGCGGCCACGCGTCGGTGGCCGACGCCCATCGAGGAGAGTCGAGAAATGAGCGGAGCCTGGCTCGTGCCGGTGGTCACGATCGTGTTGACGCAGGTGGCGGTCATCGCCACCTCCATCTATCTGCATCGGGCGCTGGCCCACCGATCGCTGCATCTGCGCCCGGCGACCGACATCGCCTTCCGGGCCGCGCTGTGGCTGACCACGGGCCAGAGCCGGCAGGAGTGGGTAGCGGTTCATCGCAAGCACCACACCTTCACCGACCGCGAGGGCGATCCCCACAGCCCGCGCCTGCTCGGCTTCTGGCGGGTCCAGTTCTTCAACGTCGTGTACTACATGCGCGAGGCCCGCAAGGCGGAGACGCTGGAGACGTTCGCGCCCGACCTGCGGCCCGACCGGCTCGATCGAATCTTCTTCTCGCACGGCGTGCTGGGGCTGGTGGTCGGCCTCACCCTGCTCTGTGCCCTCATCGGCTTCTGGCCCGGCCTCATCGCCGGTCTCCTGCACGCGGTCCTCTACGTCTTCGTGATGGCGCCGCTCATCAACGCTCTCGGCCACTGGCGGGGGGGCAAGAACTTCGAGAACACCGCGTACAACTCGCGCCTGCTGGCCTGGATCACCGGGGGCGAGAGCCTGCACAACAACCATCACGCTCACCCGCGCTCGGCGAAGTTCAGCGTCCGCCGCTCGGAGTTCGATCCGTCGTGGCCGATCATCTGGTCGCTGGCGGCGGTGCGCCTGCTCGCCATTCAGGGATCTCCGGCGACGTGGGCGAGCGCCACGGCGCCCCGGAGCAGCGCATGAACGTCCTCGCCTTCTCGAGCCCGCGCCACCCGGACTGGCGCTGGCGCATCGTCGATTACGGCGGCGTGACCATCGAGGAATCGTCGCTGAGCTACCCCACCATCGCCGAGGCGGTGGCGGCCGGATCGGCGCAGCTGCAGATGCGCATCGACCGTGACCGTCCGGACCACGGGCGGCCGTGGCACACCCAGCGGTGATCGACCGCGAGGCGTTCGGCCCGCGCGTCGATGCCGCCCGGCTCGCCATCGCCGGCACCCGCGGGCTCTCGTCGCGCGAGCAGGAGGCCATGGTGGGAATCCGGGTGGCCTCCGAGCTCTCCTGGCCGGACTTCGATCGTTGGCAGGCCTTCTTCGCCGCCCGGCGTACCTTTCCGGCCCGGTGGGAGGGTCTGCAGGTCGTTCCCCCGGCCGAGACGCCCGAGGCCAGCGCCTAC
>Ga0209474_10006023_pt1 | contig 10266 bp, 10 predicted proteins | sample GraSoiAngelo_145_FD_185902 | JGI IMG/M metagenome (GOLD analysis project Ga0209474, IMG submission 185902) | Grasslands soil microbial communities from the Angelo Coastal Reserve, California, USA - 14_1009_05_20cm (SPAdes) (version 2) | ecosystem: Environmental > Terrestrial > Soil > Grasslands... | reverse complement strand
TTAAGCACCATAACTCTTTGCATCCAGGCGCTGACTTGATCATCACATCTACGACGCCTTAAGTTTGCCTTCATGTGTGTTGACCAGCTTATGCCCTGTATCGTCCAATGTTGTACGGAGAGGCCCCAGTGAAGACGCAGTGTTTGCCGTTCCGCCAAATACCGCATGCCTCGCAGCTCTTCACCGATTTCCTCTCCTGGGTACCACCAGTCCGCCAGTTCTTTCCGAGACCTCCAAATTTCTCACACTGGTTGAAAGACGAGACAGGACGACTCCGTTATGACTCCGCAATCCGCGCACAGGTGTCGTCGGTTCTTGAAGCGCAGAATAAAAATTGGGGCGCTTCTTCCAAAGCCCTCGATAACATGGCCCGCCTGCGCGCGGGCGCAACCGCAGTGGTTACGGGTCAGCAAGTAGGATTGTTCGGCGGCCCGCTCTTTTCAATTTTCAAACCTTTGAGTGCGATCAAACTGGCGGAGCAAGCGACGGCAGCAGGCGTGGACACTGTTCCCGTGTTCTGGCTGGCGACTGCCGATCACGATCTTGCGGAAATCAACAACGTAAATATTCCAGGTCCTGATGGCGCTCTCCGCAACCTGGCAACACCAACGCAAAGTGTCCCCGATGCGCCGGTTGGCAGCGTGAGTTTCGGGCCGGAGATCGATCCGGTGGTTGAAGCCGCTGCTGGACTTCTGGGCGAATCAGAAATCATAGGATGGCTCCACGAATCTTATCGAACAGGCGAAAATTTCGGCAGCGCCTTCGCCCGGCTCTTTACGCGCCTGTTCACCGAATGGGGCGTGGTTCTACTGGATGCCTCCGACCCCGAACTCAATCGTATTGCTGCACCGATCTATCGCGCTGCGATTGAACGCGCTGCGGAACTGGATGACGCGCTGCTCGCCCGTGGCAAAGAGCTCGAATCGGCTGGCTATCACCAGCAGGTGAAGGTCACGCCAACTTCCACCCTGTTATTCGTTCTCCGCGATGGCGCGCGCACGGTTGTGCATCGTCGGCCAAACGGTTCATCCGAGCCGGACTTTCTTGTGGGAGACGGGAAGATTTCTCAGGCGAAAATGCTTGACGAAATTAGCTCTTCTGCTGAGCATTTCAGCCCCAATGTTTTGCTGCGTCCAGTGGTGCAGGACTACTTGCTTCCCACCCTCGCCTATACCGGAGGGTCCGCCGAAGTCGCGTATTTTGCTCAGGCCGCAGTGGTTTACCAGACCCTCTTAGGCCGTGCTACCCCTGTGGTTCCGCGCTTTTCTGCCACGCTTGTAGAGCCAAAACAGCAAGCATTACTTGAGCGGTATAGGATGTCTTTGCCAGATTTGTTTCATGGCTCAGACGCTCTGCGAGAAACGCTGGCTGTGCGCACGCTGCCGCAGGAGCTGCAATCCGCTTTCGAGCAGGCCGACGATGTAATGAAGAACTCCCTTGCAAAAATTCAGGACTGTCTCGCTCATCTGGACAAGACTCTCGTAGATGCAGCGATCAACGCCGGTTCCAAGATCCACTACCAGCTCGATCAGCTCCGCTCCCGCGCCGCCCGCGCTGAACTACGTCAAACTGAAGTTCTGGCTCGCCACGCCGATCTGCTCAGCAACATGTTGTATCCCAATAAGGCGCTGCAGGAACGCGAAATAGCGGGCTTATATTTCGTGGCTCGTCACGGCCTCGGGCTTTTGCGCGATCTCTATGACGCGATTCACACTGACTGTCTCGATCATCAAATCATTTCGCTCTGATTACTGCTCATTGGTTGCAAAGCTAAGCCCCAAGCCGATCGTAATCACAGATACCCATTCCAATCTGCCCCGATCTCATGCCAGCAAAATTCTCTCCAGCTCCTCCAGGGACTCGACCCGCGTCAGCCCTTTATCGCTGTACGCGCCCGCTACATCAAACAACATCGCCTGCATACCTACGCGGGTTGCGCCAAGATAGTCGACGGAATAAACATCGCCGACATACAGGCTCTCCTCCGCGCGGGCACCCATCTCCCGCAAAGCCGCCTGGAAAATTTCGGCGCGCGGCTTCTCATATCCAATCAGCCCCGAATCCGTGATGGTCTGGAAGCAATCCGCAATGCCGCAATGTTGCAGCACGGAGGCAATTTTGCCGTCGGCATTGGAAATCACGCCCATGCGATACTGTTTGCCCAGGCGCAGCAGAACCTCCTTTGTACCCCGGCGCATGTCGCACCAATTCGCTGAAATTCGCGTGGCCTCGATCAGCAGACCCCGCAAACCGTCCCCCTCGATCCCCAGTTTCCATCAAGTGCGAATAGAACAGAAACCAAAATCCGTGGTCCGCCGATCCCCTCTCTACCATGGCATCGAACTCAATCTTGGTCTGGCATTCAAGCGCGCGCGCAGCAGTTCCAACGATGGCGAGATCTTCCGTTCACGCAAGGGAGCCAGGATCTTTACCCGGTCGGGAAAAAGCAGAGTGTTGCCAACATCAAAAAAGACAGCTTTCAATTTTCGGGGCATGCACCGATTGTAGCTGCTAGGATCACGAGGCTGTTCAGTTCGGGAATGGCGGCATTGACTCACCGTGCGCTACTCACTGACTTCCCACGCAAAAAAGGTTACTATCTTAGCTTTTCCGGCAGCAACGCTTGCGCCCATGCTCCAGCCTATTGCGTCAGCAACCAACGTTATCCTCGGTTCCCTCTGCACCGGCTGCTCGCATTTGCAGCCGGCGATTGCTGTATTTCTCCAGTACTCGGAGAAGAAAAATAACCTCTACACCATTCTCTGGGCCCTGGTGTTTGGCTTTGCTACGCTCAACATTCTGGGCTTGGTTACCCGCCGCCTTGAACCTGACCGTACTCGCCTCAGTTTCGGCGAAACTCTGGCCATCGTCGTTGTTGCGTTTTCTGTCTTTCTTTTGGGATGGGAGATGCTGTACTTGTTCAAAGTGCTTCCCATCAAGCTAAAGCCCCATGAGCCGTAAATTGCGATATCATTGAACTGAATGGCGAAGACAGTTCCAGCTTTCGAAGTGACTTGCCCGTGCTGCAGTGCAGTGCTCAAAGTCGATTCTGTCGAGAAAGCCGTCATCTCGCATACGGCTCCGATTCGGCCGAAGACCTTCGCCGATATCGAGGAGGCTGCCCGGGCTATGAAAGAGCAGGACAACCGCCGCGAATCCATCTTCCGGCAGTCGGTTGAGGCCCAAAAGCACGCCTCCGATCTGCTGGAAAAGAAGTTCCAGGAAGCCTTGAAGAAAGCTAAGGAATCCCCCGATACCGGCAAGCCGATCCGGGATTTCGATCTCGACTAGTTTCCAGAGACTGAAACACTTGTTTCCCAATTTTTGACAAATCTTTAACAATCTTTACTGATTTCTAGTAATCCACAGGCGCAACCCCAGTATTGAAGCGTTACAATACCAGCCAAGATGTCCGATATCCCCCTCCTTCTCGGTCATCGAGGTGCCCGTGCGTTCACTTCGGTTCCGGAGAATAGTTTTGCTTCCTTCGATCTCGCTCTCCAGCACGGCTGCGACGGATTTGAGTTCGACGTTCGGCTGACAGGCTGCGGCCGTGCCCTGGTCTGCCATAATCCTAAAATCCGCGGCGTGACGGTTTCGCGCGCGCAGGCAAATCAACTACGCGACCTTCCGCAATTGGAGAAGGTGATCGAACAGTATGGCAACCGTGTTTTCCTTGATATCGAGCTGAAGGTCAGAGGCCTCGAACCCAAACTGCTCGCGGCATTGCGCAACTACCGCCCTCAGCGCGACCACGTTGTTTCCTCTTTCATTCCGGATGTCCTTCTTGAGCTCAAAACTCGTAGTGCTGCTATTCCCTTGGGACTCATTTGTGAGAAGCCAGGGCAATTAGCACGCTGGCTGGGGCTGCCGGTCGATTATGTAATTGCCCACGAATCGCTGGTTGACGAACAACTGATCGCTGAGGTCCGCAAGGCTGGGCGCCGGCTATTTGTATGGACTGTAAACGATCGTAGGAACATGCTCCGCGCAGCCAAATTGGGAGTCGAGGGCATTATTTCCGATGAAACGGAATTGCTGGTGAACACGCTTCGCCCGAAATTGGATTAAACCAGTAGCGCAAAGCTACTCACTTTTGTGCAGGAAAGCCGCCCTTTCTTGCTCGAACGCGTCTAGCTCCTCTGAAATTTCCCGCTCAGTCCACCGCATGACCGCACCGATGCGGACCGCCGCTTCGCGTGCGCAATCATGCGACCAGCATCCGCCCAGCGCCACCGGCACCCTTCGCAAGAGTACGTCACCAAGTGTCACTGCACATTCACCTGCAACTGCATCCACTGCTTCTGCAACGATGTGCTGGGTGTGCGGGCAAAGAGAAGCTCGCATCTCTGCACTGCCCTGCGCCAGACGCGCCACCTCGATCGCTCTGCTCCCATGCCACTCAACGATCGCCTCAGCCGCTCCTTCGCTGATCCCCGCTATTCCGGCAATTTCGCGCGTCCACCGTTCCGGCAGAGGATCAAGCCCCTCTTTGCACGCCGCGCCAGACTCGCCTACGCGATTCCGCCGGACTCCAACCTGGGCCGCACACTCGCCCGCAAGCTCTGCTGCTGTGGTTAACTTCCCGCCGATTACGGAAATCATGCGTTCTGCTCCATCATCGGCGTGATCGTGGAGATAGTGCTTGCGGGACACTGCCGAGAGACTGGCTTTCGACGAGAAGGGAAGTGGTCTGATTCCCGCGAACGAGTAAAGAATGTCTCTCGATGAAATACCCGCGCGGGGAAATAATTTCAGGATTGAGTGCAGCAAATATTCAATCTCTTCCGCCGATGGCTGCGTTTTAGCCGGATCGCCACGATCCGGTACTTCAGTCGTGCCCACGAGCACCTGTTCATTCCAAGGAATCACGAAGAAAGGTCGCCCATCAACCGCTTCCGTATACAAAGCCGCTTCGGGCATTCCGGCGAATCTCGGCAGTACGATGTGTGATCCCCGAACTCCGCCTATCATCGCGTGCTCGGTGCGAATTTGCGATTGCCAGCACACACGGTCGACCCACGGTCCAGCGGCATTCACCACCCAGGCTGCCTCCACCCGCTCTTCCTTGCCACTCAAGCTGTCGCGCAGCAAAACTCCCGTGGCGCGCTTATGACGCACATCCACCGCCAGCACCTGACTGTGGTTGCGCGTCACAGCGCCAGCGTCCAGCGCTTCCACGAGCCATTCCGCAACCACTCGCTCTGGGAACTCGCATTGCGCGTCTTCGAAGCTGAAAATCGACCAGCGTCGTCCCGAATCCAACAGCCGCTCCAACTTAAGTTGGTCGTCTTTTGCTGACTCGGGCCCGAGCCCTCGCCCTCCCATCCGGCGATAAATCCACAGCCCTGCGCGCACCGAGAGCGCGCTGCGCCGGCTGTTCTCATCCAACGCCAGAACAAAATGCATAGGACGGACTAGGTGCGGTTTTTCCCCGACCAGCCGCTGCCGTTCCCGCAAAGATTCCCGGACTAACCCGATCTCGCCATACTCTAGATACCGTAACCCGCCATGAATGATCCGTGTAGACCGGCTGGTTGTCCCAGAAGCAAAATCATGCTGCTCGACCAATAGCGTCCGCTTGCCAGCACGAGCACACTCGCGCGCAATAGCGACGCCGTTAATTCCGCCACCAATCACAATTACCTGAAACCGTTCCCCTTCCAGCGATGGCCGAGTTTTTGGCTCAACCTGCATGACAGGTTCCAACTTCCCAACTGTTGAGAACTACGAACTGAGACCTGAATTTCATCTCCCAGAATCAGACAGTTCCAGAACAAAGTTTCATCAGCCCTCTTCATTGCCCGCCGGCCTGTTACTCATTTACAGTGTTGACGCATGTCCGCCACCGGAGAGCGCTTCGAACGCGCAGTATCGATCATGGCCAGGCTGCGCGGCCCAGGTGGCTGCCCCTGGGACCGCGAGCAGACGTTCGACTCTATCAAACCCTACACGCTGGAAGAAACTTACGAAGTCCTCGAAGCCATCGATAATCGCGACTGGCAAGAACTCACCGGAGAACTCGGCGACCTTCTGCTCCAAGTCCTCTTCTACGCGGAAATGGCCAAAGAGCAGGGAAGCTTTTCCATCGATGACGTTCTGGATCGGCTCTCCACCAAGTTGGTGGATCGGCATCCACATGTCTTCGGTGATGTCAAAGCGGAAACTTCCTCCGACGTCCTGCGCAATTGGGAAGCTCTGAAAGCGGAGGAGAAGAAGAAGCGTCTGGAGGCAGGTGGCGGTAAAGCGCCCAAACTAACGGGTTCGCCGGAGTCAATTCTCGCCGGTGTTTCCACCGCCATGCCGGCGTTACTCGAAGCTCACAAGCTCAGCTCTCGCGCCGCGCATGTTGGATTCGATTGGCCCAATATAGAAGGCCTATTTGAAAAGCTTGCCGAGGAAACGGACGAGCTTCGCGCCCTACTCCAGCGGCTGCCCCAACCTGGTTCATTGAGGCAGAGCAGTGGCATCGCAGGTTCTGGCCGGCAAGCCATCCCAGTGGACGTTCACACGCGCCTCGAAGAGGAACTCGGCGATTTATTTTTTGTGCTGGTAAACATTGCGCGCTATCTCTCGCTCGATCCCGAATCGGCGCTCAAAAAGACCAATCGTAAGTTCAAGCGCCGCTTTCAATGGATGGAGGACCAACTACGCGCACGCGGGCGCACTCCCCAGCAGGCGGACATGGAAGAATTGGAATCACAATGGCAACAGGCCAAGCAGCAGGAACCAGAGAACAGGTGAGCATTGATTCACTGGTGATCCGCAAGTGTCAAAATCTCGATGAAATGCGAGCCTGCGTGGCTTTGCAGAAGGAGGTGTGGAACTTCAGCGACCTTGAACTGGTTCCCCTGCGGATGTTCGTAGTAGCGGAGAAAGTCGGCGGTCAGGTCATCGGTGCATTCGCCGGCAATGAGATGGTGGGATTTGCTCTGTCCATCCCTGGCGCCCGCGGTGGCCGCTCCTATCTGCATTCGCACATGCTGGCGGTGCGCAAGCAGTACCGCAATGCCGGGCTGGGCCGCCGCATCAAGCTGTTGCAACGTGACGATGCGATTGCGCGCGGCTTTGAGCTGATCGAATGGACCTTCGATCCACTCGAAATCAAAAATGCCTATCTCAACATCGAAAAACTGGGCACAATCGCGCGCCGTTACACCGTTAACCAATATGGCATCACTACCTCGCCGTTGCAGGGCAGCCTGCCGACGGATCGATTGGTGGCCGAATGGTGGTTGAAATCCAAGCGGGTTGAAAAGCTGACCCGCTCAGGCACGAATCCCGGCTTCATCCCGTTGCAGAGCATCCAAGTCCCAGCACAGATTTACGGATGGAAATCAGATCCACGGACCAGGCAACGCGCCAAGGAAGTTCAAGACCGCAATCGCTCAGAGTTTCTGACAGCGTTTGCTAGCGGACTTTGCATTCTGGGTTATGAGCGCGATCCCAGAGGCAACGGCAAATTTTTATTGGGAAAATGGGACGAAAACTGGCTCTATAAGGCATAATTACGGGCTTCTGTCGCTGAGATTTCCACAGCGCGACAACCATGAGAAAGACTGAACTCCTGGAAGATCAAGCTTCATCCACACGGCTGAAAGTTGAAGCCATCACGCTCCGCGAAATCCGCATGCCGCTCGTCCATTTTTTCGAGACGAGCTTCGGCCGTACCTACAGCCGCCGTATTCTTCTTCTGACGGTTCATTGCGACGGTGTGGACGGCTGGGCCGAATCCGTCGCAGGCGAAGATCCCTATTACAGTTCCGAGTGGACAGAAAGCGCCTGGCCGACAATCAAACAGTACCTTGCCCCGGCTGTTCTGGGGCGCACCCTGACTTCAGCTTGTGAGAGCGCGTCTCTGATGGCTCGAGTGCGCGGGCACCGCATGGCTAAAACCGCTGTCGAGAACGCTCTCTGGGACGCAGAAGCCCGGCAGAAAAAACAGCCTCTCTGGAAACTTCTCGGCGGCACGAAACGGGAGATTCAGTGTGGAGTTTCCATCGGCATCCAGGACTCGGTCGAGCAACTGCTCGACAAGATCGAACTCGAACTCGCCGCTGGGTATCGCCGCATCAAGCTCAAAGTGAAACCTGGCTGGGACCTCAAGATCCTCGAACGGGTTCGCTCCCGCTGGCCCGACATCCTCCTCAGTTGCGATGCTAACTCAGCGTACACACTCGACGATCTTGACCATCTCCGCGAGTTTGACCAATTCAATTTGCTCATGATTGAACAGCCGCTCTGGAACGATGACATCTACTACCACGCCCGCCTTCAGCGCGAGCTGCGTACCGCCATCTGCCTGGATGAATCCATCCGTCACGCTCGCGATTGCGCCGCTGCCATCGAAACCGGGGCTTGCCGGATTGTAAATATCAAAGTCGGCCGCGTAGGCGGATTTACTGAAGCGAAAAAGGTTCACGACGTCTGCCAGAGAAACGACGTGCCGGTGTGGTGCGGGGGCATGCTGGAATCCGGTATCGGCCGCGCGCACAACATCGCGCTTTCGACGCTCCAGAATTTCAAATTGCCCGGCGATGTTTCTGCTTCGAAACGGTATTGGAAGGAAGATGTCATCGAACCGGAAGTCGAGGTCACGGCGCAGGGATCAATTGCGGTTTCCGATGAACCCGGGACAGGCTACCGCATCCGCGAGGACCTAGTCGAAGAATTGACCGTACGAAAAGAGACACTGCGGGCGAAATCGTAGATCAAATCGTGCGGCTTCTGACTCTACTTTGGGCTAGCGTCATCCCGGGCGCAGCCAAAGCGGGGCATCTCGCGGGTAGCGCCACAAAGAAGTATTCTCGACTTCGCGAGGGCAGGCAATCCTATCTCGCTCCACTGCCGCCATTCTGTTCGGCGATCAACTCGGCCTCATGTTTTTTCAATAATTCGACTCCCTGCGCAAACGTGAGGTTTGGAGGCGCCGGCCGGAAATCGCTGTAAGTTTCGCTGGACTTAAAACTCAGGCTCTTGAAGAACAGCGCCCTGCCAGTGATTGAGAGGTCCATCCGCGAAAGCTCCCAATGCCCACCACCGACATCCGCCTGCTCGACTAAAAAATGTCCGCCACGATCGAGGTGCCCAAGGATCCCCCATCCAAAGCCCACATCTCTGGTTAGGGTGCCGTCAATCTTGGCGATACGTTTTTGCTGTTCATCTATGAGAAGGATTCCCTGCATAGCAGTGAGCACCTGCTCCACACGGGACGGCGGATTGTATCTAGGGTTTGGCCCGAACCTCAATCGCACCAACTCATCTCCTGGCTTACCTACGCCTTCTCTCCCCAGTTCCGTCCCGTCCGGCTCGTACAAGAACGCCTCAGGCAGAGCTTTCATGATTTTTAGAACCCGGTCGGCGTCTTCCTTCTCCTGTTTCGCCTTCTTCCGGAGTTCAGCGGGATCGTTCACGAACCGCTCCAGCCGCGCGTTCTCTGCCTGCCGCTGCTGCGGCGTAAGCGGATGATCGTTGATCGCTACCAGCACTCCGGCCGTCGCGTCGCGGGTCTCAACGACCAGCTTTGTCTGCGAGCCTTTTGGCGTCGCTCTTCGTTCGCAAAACATAAATTTGGCGTGGTCGTCACTGGTCTTGATCTCGTTCTGCACCGTCTCGCGAACGAGCTGGGCAGGGGAAATGGACGCCCCTTCCTCGGCCAACGCTGCGCTCGCTGCAAAAGACAATGTCGCGAGCCCTGCCGCGAATATCGCGCGGATTCGCCTGGGGTCTGAGTTCATGGCTTTTCCATATTTTAGACGACCATCACACTCGTACTGTTGTCCGCTTCACTTGATCTTGTCTTCCAATCAGAAGACCGGCAATTCCAATACGGGCGTGCTTCCTCCGTTCAGCTTCTGCCGAACAGGGTTGGATTTTCGTCTGTGGCCACCCCGCAAGCCGCCGAATAGTTTAGAATTCTTTCTTCCCGCTTGCTTCCCGCACGTAAATCGGTCAGGGAGGGGTAGTTATGGAACCGCCTAAGATTGGAGAATTCGCGCACCTCGGCAAGTCCGTCGCCATTAAGGGGGAGGTTTCCGGCAGTGAAGACCTGTACATCGACGGCCGAGTCGAAGGCGCGATTGATTTACAGGGAAGCAGTCTCACCGTTGGCCCTAATGGCCAGGTGCGCGCCAACGTGAATGCCAAAACCGTTATTATTCATGGCAAGCTGGAAGGCAACATTCGTGCTAGCGATCGCGCAGAACTGAGAAAGTCAGCCCTCATCGTGGGCGACATTGCCACTCAGCGGATTGCCATTGAGGAGGG
>Ga0209474_10006022_pt1 | contig 10267 bp, 11 predicted proteins | sample GraSoiAngelo_145_FD_185902 | JGI IMG/M metagenome (GOLD analysis project Ga0209474, IMG submission 185902) | Grasslands soil microbial communities from the Angelo Coastal Reserve, California, USA - 14_1009_05_20cm (SPAdes) (version 2) | ecosystem: Environmental > Terrestrial > Soil > Grasslands... | reverse complement strand
TGGCGAACCAGGGTCAGGGCGAATCGCAGCCGGTTCTGGTGTCGTTGGGTCTCGCCCTTCTATTCCTGGGCTTCAGCCTCCTGTCGCTCGGCTACCTGGCGCTGACATTCCTGACGCCGTCGATCGTGCTCGCCGTTTCGCGCCGCGGCATCGCCGGCGGTCTTCGGGTCGACATGGTCGTGCGCACAGCGCGCAGGTCGCTGGTCAACACACTGATCGCGGGCCTTATGCTGATCGCCGTCCACTTCGTGGCCTCGCTCGGTTTGATGATTTGCGTGATCGGGGTGCTGTTCACGAACGCATACGGGCTGGCGATGCAGGCGTGGATCGTGCGCAGTTTCGAGATGGGCCCACCGCAAGCCGCGTAAGGAGGAGTTGAATGTCGGACATCCCACCACCGCCCCCGCCTCCTCCCGGTGGCAGCTCCAATCCGCCACCTCCTCCGCCGCCTTCCGGCGGTGGTTACAACCCGACGCCACCACCGCCACCTCCGCCCGGCGGCGGTTACAACCCGCCGCCACCACCACCGGGCGGTGGCTTTGTTCCGCCACCTCCCGGCCCTGGATACGGGCCGCCTGGCGGATACGTACCGCCGCCGCCTGGCATGTACATGCCGCCGGGCGCCGGCTACGCGGGACAGCGGACGGACGGCCTGGCCATCGCGGCGCTCGTCATCGGCATCGTCTCGATCGTGTGCTCGATCGTCTGCCTGGGCATCGTCCTCGGGCCGACGGCGGCGATCATGGGCTTCATCTCGCGCCAGCGCATCGCGACGAGCGGCGGCGCGATCGGGGGCGGAACCCTCGCCCTGGTCGGCCTGATCCTCGGCGTCGTCGGTTTCGTCGCCAGCGTCGGGTGGTTCTTCTACGTGGTCGTGTCAGGAGCGTTCAACAACTCGGCCGCGACACCCTCGCCGTAACGCTCGTCCCCCAGGCGTCGTTGTTAAAATCCCGGTGCTCATGTTTCGGGCCAGGCCAAAACGGGCCAGGCGATCCCGCTACAACGTCTCCTACCGCCTGACCAGGTCGGTCCCTGCGGCGCTGCTCGCCGTCCTGCTCGTCGCCGTGCTGGTCGGAGTCACCCTCACGTACAAGCGGTTCGACGACTTTGTCTCGGCGACCACCGGCCATCACATCAACCCGATCGGAGAAGTCGTCCAGGTGGTCGAGCCGGCGCCGGGCACCCTGGCCTACAAGCTCAAGCACGGCCAGCAGGTCAACATCCTGCTTCTTGGTATGGGCGGCGAGCAGAACGACGCGCCGTACCTGACCGACTCGATCATGGCCGTCAGCATCGACCCGACCAGCAACCGGGTGATGATGGCGTCCATCCCGCGTGACCTCGTGGTTCACATGAACTTGCAATCGAACTCGAATCGTGTCTGGACCAACAAGATCAACGCGGCCTATGAGGTGCCGCTCACAAACATCATCTGCTGCGTCGCGTCGCAGTACGCAGGTCCGAATGCCGGCGGATTGGCGGCCGAGCACGAGGTCGGCAAGTTGACAGGGTTGACCTTCGACAAGTACATCGCCGTCGACTTCAAGGCGTTTCGCGACATGGTCAACGCTCTTGGTGGCGTGGACGTGTGCCTGAGCACCAACCTCGATGACTACGAATATCCCGACTACTCCAACGGCTACATACGGGGCGGCATCCACTACAAGGCGGGCTGCCAGCACCTGAATGGTGAGCAGGCGCTGCAGGTGGCGCGGTCGCGACACGCGCAGCAGGCGCAGCAGTCATCCGACTTCGGGCGCGCGCGACGTCAGCAGGACATCATGCAAGCGATCAAGAAGAAGGCGACGACGGTCAACGGTTTCGCCAAGGCGCCGCAGCTGCTCGACGCTTTGCAGAAGAACATCCACACCGACATGACGCTTTCCGACATGAAGGCGATCTACGACTGGGGCAAGAACCTGCCCGACAGCTCGATCATCAGGTGGGCGCTCACCGCTCCGTCCGGCGCGGAAGATGGCAACCTGCTCGACGCCTTTGACTGCGGGATGGGTCCCGGTGTCTCGCAGCTCTGCCCTGACGACCCGACCTACACGATGATCCACAAGTTCTTCAGGTCGGTGTTCATCGACTCGAAGACCCTGGGCGAGAAGGCTCCGGTCCAGTTCGTCAACGGCGCCAACAACTTCCCCGGGCTCGACAGCCGAGTCACGTCCCTGCTCGATCCCACTGGCCTCCAGCTCAATGACCCGGTCGGTCACCGCCCGTCCTCGACCACGCAGATCCTCGATTACTCGGGCGGCCAGTTCCCGCTCACGACCAAGTGGCTGCAGGGCTTCTTCGGGGGCACGGTCGTGGCGGCGACGCCGACCAGTCCGGCGCCCGCGTCCGGCCAGCAGACCTACGGGATCGTCGTGGTGCTGGGGCACGACTTCGCCCTACGCTGGTTGGGCGAGTAACGACCTTTCCGACCCAGGACTGCTGAAGAAGTTCCGCTCTGGCGACGTGCGCGCCCTCGCCCGGGCGATCACTCTGGTCGAGCGGCGTGACCCGTCGGTACGCGACCTTGAAGCAGCCCTGCGGACCCAGGCCCGCGCGCCTGGGGTGGCCGGCTTCACGGGGGCGCCAGGCACCGGCAAGTCAACATTGGTCGACGCCGTGGTGGCGCTGCTGCGCCAGAAGCAACGGTCGGTGGCGGTGCTGGCGACCGACCCCAACTCGCCGTTTACGGGTGGCGCGATCCTGGGCGACCGGATTCGGATGCAGCGCCATGCGCTCGACACCAAGGTGTTCATCCGAAGCATGGGCGCGCGCGGCCACCTCGGGGGTTTGTCGCTGGCCACGCGCGAGGCAATCCGGCTTCTCGGCGCGTTCGGTTTCGACGAGGTGATCCTCGAGACGGTCGGCGTCGGTCAGTCGGAGCTCGAGGTCGCGGCGGTCGCCGACACCACAGTCGTCGTCTTGACCCCCAACCTCGGCGACAGCGTGCAGATGATCAAGGCCGGCATCCTCGAGATCGCGGACGTCTTCGTCGTCAACAAGGCCGACATCGACGGCCACTTGCGCGTGATCGCGGAGCTGCGGGCGATGCTCAACCTGGCGCCCAGACAGGGGTGGAAAGCGCCCATCATCGCCACGGTGGCGACGCGCCAGGATGGCGTCGAGCAGCTCTGGGAAGCCGTCCTCGCGCATCGCCGGCACCTCGAGACGACCGGGCGCGCGAAAGAGCTGGCCGAGAAACGGCTGCGCGACGAGACGGCCGAGGTCGCCGCGGAGCTGGCCCGGCAGCGGGCGCGGCAGGCGCTCGAGGAGGACCCACGGCTCGCGGAGCGTCTGCTGGAGGACGGCACGCCGTACCGTACCGCTGAAGAGATCCTCAAGCGAAGCGCGAACCGATAATTGACCTGAGTTGAAAGTAAGGGCGCGGGAACCACAGCAGGCGTGGCGCGAGGATTTCGAGGCCGGACCGGTGCGGGACGACGGCATCGAGACCTCGACGATCTCCGGCATCCCCCTCCGGCCGCTCTACACGTCACAGGACCTTCCGGGCCGGGCCGAGGAATATCCCGGCCAGTTCCCTTACACGCGCGGCATCCATCCGAGCGGCTACCGCGGCCGCCTCTGGACGATGCGCCAGTTCTCGGGTTTTGCGACCGCCGAGGAGACGAACCGGCGGTACAAGTACCTGCTCGCCAACGGCCAGACCGGCCTGTCGGTGGCGTTCGACATGCCGACGTTGATGGGTCAGGACTCGGACGCTCCGACCAGCCGTGGCGAGGTGGGGCACTGCGGCGTGGCCATCGACTCGCTGGCCGACATGGAGGCGCTGTTCGACGGCATCCCGCTGGGCGAGATCACGACGTCGATGACGATCAACTCACCGGCTGCGATCTTGCTCTGCATGTACATCGCCGTCGCCGAGAAGCAGGGCGTGCAAGCGTCGAGCCTTGGCGGCACGCTGCAGAACGACATCCTCAAGGAGTTCATCGCGCAGAAGGAGTTCATCTTTCCTCCTGCTCCGTCGATGCGGCTGGTCGTCGACTCGATCGAGTACTGCGCCGCCGAAGTCCCGAAGTGGAACACGATCTCCATCTCCGGCTATCACATCCGCGAGGCGGGATCGACCGCGGCCCAGGAGCTGGCGTTCACGCTGGCCGACGGCATGGCCTACGTCGACGCGTGCCTCGAGCGCGGCATGCACATCGACGACTTCGCGTCGCGGCTCTCCTTCTTCTTCGACGCGCACATCGATTTCTTCGAGGAGATCGCCAAGTTCCGCGCGGCGCGCCGGATCTGGGCGCGATGGATGCGCGAGCGCTACGGGGCTCAGCAGGAGCGGTCGTGGAAGCTGCGCTTTCACACGCAGACGGCGGGAGTCTCGCTCACGGCGCAGCAGCCGGAGCTGAACATCGCGCGCACCGCCATCGAGGCGTTGGCCGCGGTCCTGGGCGGCACGCAGTCGCTGCACACGAACGCGATGGACGAGGTGTTCGCGCTGCCGACCGACAAAGCCGCGCGCCTCGCGCTGCGCACGCAGCAGCTCCTCGCCTACGAAACCGGGGTCGCGAACACGATCGACCCGCTGGGCGGCAGCTATTTCATCGAGGCGCTCACAGACGAGATGGAGCGCCAGGCCGAGGCTTACTTCAAGCGCATCGACGAGATCGGCGGCGTGATCCCCGCGATCGAGGTCGGCTTCTTCCAGAGGGAGATCGCCGACGCCGCGTTTCGCTACCAGCAGGAGCTGGAGCAGAAGCGGCGCCTCGTGGTCGGGGTCAACGAGTTCACCGTCGACGATGAGCCGCCGATCGACATCCTGCGTATCGACCCGCGTCTGGAGAGCGAGCAATCGGAGCGGGTGCGGCAGGTTCGGCGCAAGCGCGACCAGGCGGAGTGCAGCAACGCGCTCAACGGGTTGCGCAAGGCGGCCGCCGGGACCGACAACCTGATGCCGTACATCCTCGACGCCGTGCGCGCGTACGCGACCGAGGGCGAGATCATGCACGCGATGATCGAAGTGTTCGGCACTTACACCGAAACGGCAGTCGTCTGATGCCCACCGCTGTTCGGCCGGTGCGCATCGTCGTGGCGAAGGTCGGTCTCGACGGGCACGACCGCGGAGTCAAGGTCGTCGCGCGCGCGCTGCGGGATGCCGGCTACGAGGTCATCTACACGGGCCTGCGCCAGACGCCGGAGATGGTGGTCGACGCGGCCCTGCAGGAAGACGCCCAGGTCGTCGGACTGTCGATCCACTCGGGCGCGCACATGACGCTGTTTCCCGCCGTGGTCGACGAGCTGAAGCGGCGAAAAGCCACCGACATCATCGTTTTCGGCGGCGGCATCATCCCGGACGACGACATCGCGGCGCTCAAGAAACGGGGCGTGGCGGAGATCTTCACGCCGGGCACGCCACTCCAAGAGATCGTCGACTGGCTGCGCAAACGTTTTCCGGACGAAAAAACGCCGGAGCGTTAGTTCGTAGTTACGATCGTCCCCGCGACCTTGTCGTGGATCGCCTGCTTCTGCGGGTCCCACAGCTGCCAGAGCCACCCGATGGCGCCGATGATGCAGATGGTGAACCCGACCTCGACCACCCAGATGAATGCGCGCAGCACGGATTTGCCCATGTCGGGGTACTGGCCGGTGGCCACGTCACGCACCTTGAACCCGAAGACCATCATCCCGATCGACTGGCCGCGCGAGCTCCAGAAGTAGCCGAAGTATGCGAGGTCGGCGACGAAGTTGATGATGCCGGCGAGCCAGTTGGCCTTCTGGAGGATCGTGGCGATGATGCCGTTGATGACCAGCAGGATGATGAAGTCGATCAAGCCTCCCACGATCCGCAAGCCCGGGCTGGCCAGGTTCCCCGGCACCGCCATCGCGCCGCCGCCGGGCGGCATCATCGGTGGAGGAGGAGGGGCCATCGGCGGCTGATCGCCTGGAGGCGGGGGCGGCGGTGGGTTCTGCACGGCTTGACGTATCATATGCGGGCTCTCCCATCAGAGGCACAGCCATGCAACTGAAAGCTTCACCACGCCAACCTCTGGGCAAGCGCTCGCGCCGGATGCTGCGCGAGGGCAAGCTGCCGGCGATCTTGTACGGCCACAACACTGAAGCGACCCCGATCACCCTCGACCGGCTCGAGTTCCAGAAGGTGTTCGTCAAATCGGGTCGCACCCACCTGGTCGACCTCGTCCTGGATGGGGACCGGACCGAAAAGGTGCTCGTGCGCGAGATCCACACCCATCCCCGCCGGCTGGGGCCGATCCACGTCGACTTCTACCAGGTCGACCTGGAAGAGAAGATCGAGGTCGACGTCCCCGTCCGCCTCGTCGGCGAGTCGGCGCCGGTCAAGTCCGGAGACGGCGATGTGCTGCAGCCGATGCACTCGATCCGCGTCGAATGCCTGCCGTCCGATATCCCGGAATCGTTTGAGGTCGACATCTCGTCGCTGGAGGAGATCGAAGCGGAGCTGCGGGTCTCCGATATCAGGGTCCCGAGCGGCGTGACCGTGCTCGATTCACCCGAAGATCTCGTGGTCAAGATCGTGCACAAGCGCGAGCTCAAGGTCGAAGAGGAAGTCCCGGCCGCCGAAGCCGCGGTCCCGGCCGAGGGCGAAGAGGGTGCCGCGGGCGAGGCTCCGGCCGCGCAGGAAGCAGAAGAGACCGAAGAATGATGCCCGCCGCCTCGTCCGGCGGCATCCATTTCGAACCGAGCCCCGAGAACCTGCTGTTCGTCGCGATCGGCCTGGTCGTTCTGTTCGTCTTCATCGTCGCGTCGCGATTCGTCTCGCGCTTCGCGGGCGAGCAGCTGATGAAGCGCCACGTCCGCGCCGAGCTGGTCGTGATCAGCCGGCGAATCGTCACCAGCCTCGTCATCGGGCTGGGCCTGTTCGCGGCGCTCAGCTTTGCGGTCCAGAGCGCGAACGTCGCCCTCTTCGGCCTGGTCCTTGCGACCGTCGTCGCCGCGCTGGGCGTGCAGGACCTGCTGAGGGACTACGTGTCGGGTTATTACGTGCTGCTCGAGCGCCACATCCGGATCGGCGATCGCATCAGCTTCGACACGCACACGGGGACCGTGAGCGAGGTCCGCCTCCGCGTGACATTGCTCAGGAGCGAGGGCGGCGACGTCGTCATCGTGCCGAATTCGGAGCTGTTCACCAAGCCTGTGACCATCCACGGCACGACACCTGAGGAAGAGGCTAAGAAAGCGCCCCCAACGTAATCCGTCGCAGGGCTTCGAGCTCCGCGCCCTCGAGCTCAGACTCCTCGGCCAGCAGCTCTCCGATCGCCTGCGACGCAAGCTCGACGTGGATTCCGTTCGCCACCTGCGTCGCGAGCGAGCGCAGGTGGTAGGTGTGGTCGGGCTTTTCCGATTTGTCCTCCAAACGGACCTTCACGGCGTCGAGCTGGACGAACTGCGACCAACGCTTGACCTCCGCATCGCCCGTCTCGGGCGCATCGGAGAGGTGGAGGCAGTTGAGCCCGCCGAAGATCCCGTACTGCTCGCGAAGCGAGCCCGGCCGCGACTTGGCGATCTGGGTTTCGCCGAGGTCGTAACGCATCTGCATCAGGGACTCCGCCGAAGCGGTCACGCGGCCGACCGCGACGGGCAGCGCGGTCATGAAATCGACCAGCCACGGAAAGAAGGGGCGGCCCTGCAGGAAGTCGTAATGGTTTTCGATCAAGGACGCCGGTGGCTGAAACCAGTCGAGCGACTCGACCTTCCACTCGCGCTCGGTCGAGAGCCACCGCCAGATGCCGGCACGCGCGGCCAGGCGGTAGGCGGCGTCCGGCTTGAAGATCAGCAGCGCGTCAGCCAACGGTCACCTGGCGCGACCATTTCGGATAGTCCGGACTAACCGGCTTCGTGCGACTCGGAAAGGCCGGATAGTCCGGACTAACCGTGAATGAGGCGGACATGCTCGAGCTATTTTCCCGGCTTGCGGTCGCGCGGGTTGGGGGCGTAGACCTTGCGGCCCTTCAACTTCTCCGGCATATGCACCTGGTCGGCGACGCCGGATTCCTCATCGTGTGCGTACTTGTAGCCGCGGCCGTAACCCATCGACTTCATCAGCCCGGTGGGCGCGTTGCGAAGGTGCAGCGGGACCGCCTCATTGCCCGTTTCCTGGATGAGCTCGCGTGCGGCGCCGTATGACGTGAGCGCGGAGTTCGACTTCGGCGCCAGCGCGAGGTAGAGTGCCGCCTCGGTCAACGGCAAGACGGCCTCGGGCATGCCGACGAAGTGGGCCGCCTGCTGCGCGGCGACGGCGACTGGCAGCGCTTGCGGGTCGGCCAGGCCGATGTCTTCGGCCGCCAGGATGACGAGCCGCCTGGCGACGAACATCACGTCCTCGCCGGCTTCGAGCATCCGGGCCATCCAGTAGACGGCCGCGTCGGGGTCGCTGCCGCGGACGCTTTTGATGAGCGCCGACACGATGTCGTAGTGCTGGTCGCCGGCGCGGTCGTAAAGCAGGTGGCGCTGCTGCATCGCGCGCTCGACGTGGTCGAGGCCGATCGCTGCCTCGCCGGCCAGCGCGGCGGCGGCCTCGAGTCCGTTCAACGCGACGCGGGCGTCACCCCGCGCCACCTCGAGGAGCGCATCCATCGCATCCTCCTCGATCGTCGCGTGCAGCTCCACCAGCCCCCGCTCGACGACCTGCTTCAGCTCGTCCCGGTCGAGCTGCTCCAGCCGGAAGACGCGACTGCGCGACAGGAGCGGCGAGATCACCTCGAACGAGGGATTTTCGGTGGTGGCGCCGATCAAGGTCACGGTGCCATCCTCGACGTGAGGCAGGATGGCGTCCTGCTGCGCCTTGTTGAAGCGGTGGATCTCGTCGATGAACAGCACCGTGCGCAGGCCGGCGCGCCGGTGCACTTTGGCCTCGGCCACCACCTTGCGCAGGTCGGCCACCCCCGCGGTGACGGCGGACATCGCGACCATCCGCGCGCTGGTCTCGCTCGCCAGCAGCCGCGCGAGCGTGGTCTTGCCACTGCCCGGCGGACCCCACAGGACGATGCTCGGGAGATGACCCGAACGGGTGAGCTGCCGAAGCACGTCCACCACCTGGCGCTGGCCGACGAGCTGGTCGAAGTTTTGGGGGCGCATTCGAGTCGCCAGCGGGGCTTTCGGCTCGGAACCCACCGGAATCGGGAAAAGCTCCTCCTGATCTCCCATCTCGCAAATTCTGAACCGGGAGCGGTCTCCGGGCCGGCGGCCTAGAATTGCCGCCCATGACGACCTGCTGGTACTGCAGCTCGGAGGTGCCGGAGACCTCCCAGTACTGCCCAAGCTGCGGCCACAGCCAGTCCGACCACAGCTCGAGTCCTCTCTTTGGCGTGGTCGACCCGACGACCGGGATCTGGAACTCCAAGTTCGTCAACGCCCTGGTCGGCCAGGAGGCGAACCGCGCCGTGCGTTATCACCGGCCGCTCTCCGTGCTGGTCGTCGAGCTCGACCACGCCGAGCACATCCACAGGGAGCTCGAGCAGATCCAGATCGAGGGCTTGCTGAGGGAATTGGCCGAGCGCCTCGGCCAGGCGGTCCGCGACACCGACACGGTGGGATTCCTGGATGTAGACGGCCCGCCGCACTTTGCGATCGTCCTGCCCGAAACCGACGAGCACGGCGCGGCGCTGGCCGCGGACAAGATCCGCCGCTCGATCGCATCTCACGATTTCGGCACCACCGGCGCCTGGAAGCGCATCACCGTCAGCTGCGGCGCCGCGACCATCGGCGCGGGCTACCGCCCTGTGGACGAGGCGGGAGTGCTGAACCGCCGCGAGTACACCGGCAACCTGCTGCGCGAGTCTTACCAGGCTCTCGACTTCGGCCGCGCAGCCGGGACGAACCGCACCACGGTCGGCGCCTACCGACCATAGGACACCTCGCACGCGGTTTTTTCTGATCCGGCACGCGGAGGTCGAAAACCCGCACCGGGTGCTCTACGGCCACCTCGACGGCTTTCACCTCAGCGCGCTTGGCCGGGCGCAGGCCGCCGCGGTGGGAGCGGAGCTTCGAGACGCGGGGCTGACCCACATCGTGCACAGCCCGCTCGAGCGGGCGGTGGAGACCGCGCGGATCATTGCCGACCAGTTGACGCCTCGCCCTGCGCTCGAGGCGGACCCCGAGCTTCTTGAGGCCGAGTTCTCGCGCTACCTGCAGGGGATTCCGTTCTGGCAGATCCCCGTCCGGCGTCCGCTCTGGCTCGTGCACAAGGCGAAGCGCGGGCTTCTGCCGGGTGACGAAACCATCGAGGCCATGGGCGAGCGGGTGCTGCGTGTCGTGCGGCGAGTCGCTCGGGAGCGTC
>Ga0209474_10006017_pt1 | contig 10269 bp, 8 predicted proteins | sample GraSoiAngelo_145_FD_185902 | JGI IMG/M metagenome (GOLD analysis project Ga0209474, IMG submission 185902) | Grasslands soil microbial communities from the Angelo Coastal Reserve, California, USA - 14_1009_05_20cm (SPAdes) (version 2) | ecosystem: Environmental > Terrestrial > Soil > Grasslands ... | reverse complement strand
CTCTCGCCACTGCCGCCGGCGAGAATTAATGCATAAATTTCCATGTCAGCCGTGAAGTTCGTCGGTCGTTTTTTACACGCTTGCAACAATTTCCCATTTATTTTTCGCTCCCGCGACGTATAGGAATGCGCGAATGCCGCTAACGATATCCATCCCGAAACCTCCCAACGATCTTCCGGTCGATCCGCTCCTTGCCCTTACTCGCACTGCGCTCGGCCTCGGCCTCGGTTTGCTCGTGGCGGATCGGATCAAACGCCCCGCCCGACAAGCCACCGCCATCGCCCTGATGTCCGTGGGCACGCTTGCGGCCATTCCATTTCTGCTAAAACTAGCCGCAGGCTGTCTTAATCGGGCCGATTCCGAGCGGGGCAGTCGCAGGCGTTTAAGCAGCATCCGCGGCGACTCCGGTTATCACTCCGATTCGGACGCGTACTAGACGCCACGCCACAGTTTGTGCTAGGGCAAACCCGCCGCCTGTGCTTGAAGTAACGCACACGCCGGATTAAGCGTCCATCGCATGTCGTCACGAACTGGCAGGGCCGAAACGCTGCGCGACCGCTGTGACAAAATTCGCGCGGAAGAAGAACAGTTGCGCGAAGGCGGTGGTAAAGCCGGCCAGGAGCGCCAGCACAAGCTCGGGCGGCTGGTCGCGCGCGAACGCATCGCACGCTTACTCGATCGCGATGCAAAATTTTTCGAGATCGGACTTTGGGCCGCCCACAAAATGTACGAGCAGTGGGGACGCGTCCCGGCCGCCGGTGCCGTCGCCGGTATCGGCAACGTCGCCAATGTGCCGTGCATGATCGTAGCTAATGACGCCACCGTAAAAGCCGGCGCATTCTTCCCGCAGACGGTGAAGAAATTAATTCGCGCGCAGAGGATCGCGTTCGAAAACAATCTGCCGCTGATTTACCTGGTCGATTCCGCCGGCGTATTTCTGCCGATGCAGGATGAAATTTTTCCAGATGAGGACGACTTCGGGCGCATCTTTCGAAATAATTCGGTCATTTCCGCGGCCGGCATTCCGCAGTTCGCTGCCATCATGGGTAATTGCGTCGCTGGTGGCGCCTATCTGCCGGTGTTGTGCGACAAGATTTTGATGACCGAGGGCAGCGGGCTGTATCTGGCCGGCCCTTCACTGGTCAAAGCTGCCATAGGCCAAATCGTGGATCAGGAAGAGCTTGGCGGCGCGAAAATGCATTCCGAGATCAGTGGCACGGTCGATTTTTACGAAAAGAACGATGAAGCGTGCTTGGAAAAACTACGTTCGTTGGTGGCGTTGCTGCCCGAAGCTAACGAGAAATGTGCAATTCCCGGTAGCAAGGATGCCGCCAAACCAGGTGATGCCATTTACGATTTAATCAGCCTCGATGGCCACAAGAATTATGATGCGCGCGATTTACTTGCCACCATTATCGACGCCGATTCTCTCGATGAATACAAAGCTGATTATGGCAAGACTCTGGTCACAGCCTATGCGCGAATCGGCGGTCGCGCGGTTGGCATCGTTGCCAGCCAGCGCCTGCAAGTGCGCACCAAGACGGAAGGGATCCAAATGGGCGGCGTCATTTATTCGGATAGCGCCGACAAAGCCGCGCGCTTCGTGATGGATTGTAATCAGGCCGGATTGCCAATCCTTTTTTTCCAGGATGTGACTGGATTCATGGTGGGAAAAGCTGCGGAGCAAAGTGGAATCATCCGTAGCGGCGCGAAGTTGGTGAATGCGGTCAGTAATTCCATCGTGCCGAAAATTACGATCGTGGTCGGTGGCTCGTTTGGCGCCGGAAATTACGCGCTCTGCGGCAAGGCTTACGATCCGCGCTTTATCCTGGCCTGGCCAAATGCACGTTACGCCGTGATGGGTGCAGCCCAGGCCAGTGACACCGTTTTTTCCATTCTTGCCCGCGCGAAAGAACGCGGAGATAAAAAAGCCGCGCCGGGGGAGCTCGAAGAGTTACGCGCCAAAGTAAAGGCAAGTTACGAAGAGCAGACCGACATTCGTTATGGCGCCGCGCGTGGCTGGATCGATGCCATTATCCAACCTCATGAGACGCGCGACGTTCTCGTGAATCTTCTTCGGTACGTTGGCCGCCCGCCCGCGAAAGGGCGTTTCCACACCGGCGTGATTCAGGTTTAAATTGCGGTCATCCCGAGTCGCGCAGACGGCGAGGGACCTCGCAAGTCGCGATTGGCCACACCAAGCTATCTTGCGTAATCAAATCGCTATTGTGAGGTCCCTCACTTCGTTCGGGATGACAGCGTCTAGAAAAACTCCCCGCTGATCGCAGAATTCATCCCCGCGACTTTGGAAAGATCGATCGGCAAATTCAGCCCGCGCTCTTGCAACGCACCCAGGACTTCTTCCGTCGGCACATTCCCGACCAACTTGTCTTGCGCGAAGGGACAGCCACCAAGGCCCCCAATTGCGGAATCGAAACGCCGGCATCCGGCGTCATAAGCGGCGAGCACTTTCGCTCGCGCTCCCGCAGGGGTGCTGTGCAGATGAACGCCCACCTCGAATTCTCTGCCGCCGCGTAAAACCGCGCTCAGCACACGATGAATCAGATCTGATTCAGCTGCTCCTGTCGTGTCCGCGAGTGAAAGGGAATTAACTCCCGTGCCAGTGATAGCTCGTGCAGCTTGCGCGACTTTCTCTTCGCTCCACATATCGCCATAAGGATTGCCGAACGCCATCGAAATGTAAGCAACGACTCCGATGCCGGCGTCATCCGCGCGATCCTTGATCCTTTCCAGCACCGCTGCATTTTCCGCGAGCGATTGATTTTGATTTCTGCGCAGAAAGGTCTCGGAAATGGAACAGGGATAGCCGAGTGTGCTCACCGCTCCGGTCGCGATCGCACGCTCCGCGCCCTTTTCATTAACAACAATCCCGATGATCTCCACTCCCTCCAGGGGCCCGAGTTGCTCGAGCACGGCTTCGCTATCCGCCATCTGCGGGACAACTTTCGGCGAGACGAAGCTTACTGCATCGATATGACGAAAGCCCGCATCGACGAGCCGACGGAGGTATTCTACCTTCTGCAGCGTCGGGATCTGGCGCTTGAGCCCTTGCCACGCGTCGCGCGGACACTCGATTATTTTAACGGCGTCCATCATGGAAAATTACTGACAGAATAACTCAGAAGCGCGACCCTTGCGTCGCTGCAATTGTAAAAATATGTCTGTCGTTCTCGTCGAAAAGAAAACACCGCAAATCACGGTCATAACTTTGAACCGCCCCGAACGCCGCAACGCCTTATCAATCCAGCTGCTGACCGAGCTGATAGCTTCGATCAAACTTGCCTCGGACGAGACAAGGGAACGTATTCTTATTTTGCGTGGTGCCGGCGCGGCCTTCTGCACGGGCCTGGATTTGAAAGAAGCGCAGGATCAAACCAAGGCCCATGCCACTGCAGATTTGGTCGCGCATGTGCTTGGCGCAATAAGCGAGGCGCGTCCAGTTACCATCGCTGCAGTACATGGAGCCGCCGTTGCCGGTGGGGCCGGGATCATGTCGGCCTGTGATTACGTTGTGGCCGCAGAACGAACGAAAATCGGTTATCCTGAAACGCGGCGCGGTCTCGTCGCCGGGTTGGTCATGACATTTTTACGCCGGCAACTGCGCGAACGCGATATGCGTGAGTTGCTGTTAGGTGGAGAACTGATTAATGCCAAACGCGCTCTCGAAATAGGCCTGGTGAATCGTGTCGTGCCCGCGGAGGAAGTAATGAATGAAGCGCTGAAGTTCGCTGATTCTGTTTTGCAAGGCGCGCCGAGCGCGGTCCTGCAAACGAAACAGATGATTGAAGAACTTTGGTCAACCTCAGTAAAAGACGATCTCGAGCGAGCATTGAAGCATCATATGCAAGCGCGTGGATCGGCTGAGGCGCGCGAAGGCATTGGCGCCTTTAACGAGAAGCGCAAGCCCAATTGGGCGAAATAATCCGAGCCGGAACACAGACTTTCCAGTCTGTGCGCCCAGCGGAGTTGCACTCCGCCGCCGAGCCAAAGCAAAGCGGACAAAATGTCCGCTTGGCGCACAGGCCACAGGCCTGTGTTCCGTTTGGCCTCTCGAGCCGGAAATTCAGCTAATCTTAAGAACGATCAAGAATGACGAATCTTTTTTAATGCGGAGTGTTAACTCTTTTCGGCCAAATCGCAAAAATACGCGCGAGCAGAATCGCTCAAACGGCTCCAGGAGCGGCTAACGATTTTAAATTGAAGTGCTCAATTTGCTCTTTGATTTCGTGAACAAAATTGGCAGCGCCGGCGCCGTTCACTACCCGATGATCGAAGGTAAGAGAAAGCGTGATCACTTCCGCAGTCTCATTCTTCTTTCCGTTGGGCAGCATCTCACGATGAGCCGACCCAATAAAAAGGGTCCCGACTGAAGGTGGCACCACAATCGGTGCGGCCGCGCGCACGCCGAAGGCGCCGAGACTGCTGATGACAACAGGGGCATTCATTGCGTCAACGCGTCCGGCGCGGGTTTCATCGACGATCTTGCGATAAACATCGGCGAATTCCTCCCAACTTTTTTGGTTTGCCTCCGTCACCACTGCGGTGGCAAGGCGATCGCCCTCGATCGCTACCGCAATACCGAGATCGAAATTTTCGTTTTCGACGATTGTTTCATCCTCCAAAATCAAACGACGAAACGGCGGATGTTTTTCCATCGCGCGCACAACCGCCCACGCGATCATGACCGATGGCGAGGCCGCGTTGCCGCCATCTTCCTTTTTCGCCGCGTCACGCGCCTTGCGAATAGCATCCCAGCGCGCGTCGATTTGCAGATTGGCCGGAATGACGCGGCTGAGTTTACGGGTGATGGTCGGGGAAAGCGCAGGTTCGATGCTGTAGCGGCGGGCGTGTCGCCCGCTTTCAACTGATTCTGCGGCCGACACGGCTGCCTCTACAATTCTTTCTTGTCGGCCGCCCTCCGCCAAAATCGTTCCGAGTTCCTGACCGATTTCCACCGTGGCGCCGACTTCGACCTTCCATTGGCCCATTGTTCCAGCGAACGACGATTCAATCGGATAAACCGCTTTGTCGGTTTCGACTTCGCAAAGCGCGTCATCCAATTCAATACGATCCCCAGGTTTCTTCAGAAGAGCCACAACCTTGGCTGAACGGATGCCTTCGCCCATGATCGGCACGGTGATACTCTGTGTATTTGTAGGCGCGGTCGCCGGCCGCGGCTGCGGCTCTTGGCCGCTGTGGGAGCGGGCGAGTCGCCCGCGGTCGTACGATTCTGCAGCCGACACGGCTGCCGCTACAGTGCGCTGCTGCTTTGTCGCAATCGATTTGCGAATGGCGGCTACGATTCGCTGAACATCAGGCAAGGCGGCATACTCGTAAATCGGATTGTAACCAATCATAACGTTGCCTTTGCTAACGAGAATTGGGGGACTAACCATGCTGTTCCAAAGATCGCCTTGCGACATCAAATGCGTGATGATCATCTGCCCGACGCTACAGTTCTCCGTGTCTTCCTGAACGATGACGACCCGTCCTGTTTTCCGCATCGATTCTTCAATTGTTTCGCGGTCCCATGGCGAAATCGAACGCAGATCAATCAGCTCGATGCTTGCTTCGTTTTCAATCTGTTGAATCGCCTCAAGCGCTTTCTCCACTGTGTTGCCCCAGGCAATCAGCGTCACCTCCGAACCAGCCTGGCGTTTGCGTGCTTTCCCCAGTGGAATCGCCCGAATCGGCTCCGCGCTTTCGCGTTCCGCCCAGAACATGTGTTTCGGAATTAAAAAAAGAACCGGGTCCTCGCAGTGCATCGCCGTCCACAGCAGACCCGCGGCATCTTCCGGCGTTGACGGAATCACCACCAAAAGCCCCGGGTAATGCGCCAGCGCTGCTTCGTTCGCCTGGCTGTGCCACAAACTTCCGCCGGGCAGATACGCACCATAAGGCGCATAAATCACCATCGGGCATTTCCATTGACCGAACGAACGCCACCGCAGACAGCAGATGTTGGTCACCAGTTGGTTCCAACCGGGCCCGATGAAGTCGATGAACTGCAATTCGAAAACGGGACGCTTGCCGTAAGAACCAAGGCCGCACGCGACACCAAGAATCGTCGATTCCGCCAGCGGCGAATTGAAGACCTGGTTCGGGAATTCAGTGGAAAGTTTTTGGGTCAGCCGAAATACGCCTCCTTTCGGATCCTCAATGTCTTCCCCGAAGATGATGCGCCGTTTGTCGCGCTCGAGCCCGAGCCGCAGCGTTTTGTTAACGGTATCGCCAATCCGATATTTTCCCGGCGGCAAAACTTCGTCGTTCAAATGCGGAAATTTTCCTGTGACCTCGACGAAGAGTTCGCCAGCTGATGGGTCCTCTTCCTTTTCCGCAGCCGAAAATTCGCGGCGAATACGCTCTTTGATTTCGTTATCGAGATTCGCGTAATCAGATTCGCTGATCACTCCTTCCGCAATTAATTGCTCCTTCCATTTCTTTAGCGGATCGCACTCCGCACATCTTTTCAGTTCTTCCGCACTGCGATAAAGTTTTTGATCGTCGGAGCTGGTGTGACTGGATAGTCGTTCCATCATCACCCAGAAAAAAACCGGTCCTTTTCCGGCACGGATGTGAGCGAAAGCTTTCGCCGCCTGTTCATACATTTCTCCAACGTTGGCGCCGTCGAGTTCCTGCCAATCATTCGGCTGCATCACATCGAGCGCGCGGGGATTGATTTTGCGAGTGGGACTACTGATTCCGTAACCGTTGTCTTCGACGACAAACAAAATCGGCAATTTCTTTTCCTTCGCGAAACAAATGGCTTCGTAAAAATCGCCTTGCCGGGTTGCGGCATCGCCAACCGTCGCGACCACCACAGCGTTTTTGGCGTCAAGTTTTATGCCCCACGCTATCCCGCACGCCGGCAAGAGTTGGGAGCCAGTCGGAGTCGGCACACTCCAGATGTGTTTTTCGGCGCAGCTATAATGCGACGGCATTTGTCGCCCGTGACTTTCACCCTTGGCCTTCGCGAAATAATCGATGGCCAGTTGCCGCGAGCTGACTCCACGACCGAGCACCAGCGCGCGATCGCGATAGAAGGGGACAATGTAATCATCCTCCCGCATTTGAATGGAAATGGCGGCGAGCGCTTCGTGCCCCATCCCGGAAACGTGAAAGTGCCCTTTGCCCTGGCGATTGAGATTTTGCTCCCGCAGATCGCCATGCCTGCTCTCGATCAGAATGGTTAAGAGCCGCAGTTTCTCTTCCGTGGTTAGTTCAGGCATAGACCAACTTTAAACGAAAACGAGCACGTGCTTTTTGCAATGCATTTCGGCAAGTTACGCTGTAGGCGGATGCAAAACGAATCGAAAAAATCCTGGGGCAGGGGAGTAATTGACCGCTATCGCACCCATTTGCCGGTGAGCGAGGCCACGCCAATCGTCACTCTCGGCGAAGGCTCGACCCCGCTGGTTTTTGCGCCGCGATTGAGTGAGCGGATCGGCTGTCGGGTGCTCATCAAATGCGAAGGCCTAAATCCAACTGGCTCATTTAAGGATCGCGGCATGACTGTCGCGGTTTCCAGGGCGGTTGAATGCGGAGCCCAGGCTTTGATTTGCGCTTCGACTGGGAACACTTCCGCCTCCGCCGCGGCCTACGCGGCGCGCGCCGGCATTCCTTGCGCGGTCATTTTACCGGCCGGCAAAATTGCCAGTGGCAAACTGGTGCAGGCAATCGCTCATGGCGCGCGAATCGTATCGATCAACGGTAATTTCGATGACGCGATGAGGATCGTTCGCGAATTCGGAGACCAAGGCGAGTTCGTTATCGTGAATTCAATCAACCCCGACCGGATCGCTGGACAAAAAACTGCTGCGTTCGAAACCATCGATGAACTCGGGGATGCGCCGGATATCCACATTCTTCCACTCGGGAACGCCGGAAATCTTACCGCCTACGCCGCCGGCTATCGCGAATACAAACAACTTGGCAAATCGCGTGGGTTCCCGCGGATGATTGGAATTCAAGCGGAACATGCTGCGCCGATATTTTATCGACGCCTGATTGAAAAACCTGAAACAATCGCGTCCGCTATCCGTATTGGAAACCCCGCGAGCTGGGAAGCAGCCCAGCGCGCAATTGACGACTCAGGCGGCGCGGTTGATATCGTGACGGATCGCGAAATTCTGGAAGCGCAGTCATGGCTCGCACAAACAGAAGGAATTTTCGTTGAGCCGGCCAGCGCCGCTCCCATTGCCGGATTGTTTAAGTTAGCGCGCGAAAAGCGGCGCGATTTGATTCCAAAAGACGCAACTGTTGTCTGCACTTGTACCGGCCACGGCTTGAAGGATCCCGAGATCGTATCAGCTAAATTTTCCGAAACCGCGCCAGTGGCGCCGAACATCGAGGCCGTGCGCGAAGCAATCACCCGCAGTTGACAGAAAGCCTACAACATCGCAAAGCCTCGTCTGGCGTGCCGCTCCAGCTTTTATCAGACACCGCGATTTCACGATGCGCCTGATCGTTCAAAAATACGGCGGCACTTCTGTCGGCGACACCGCCAAAATTTGCAATGTAGCGCGGCGCCTTTTGGAGACGCAGCGCGACGGTTGCCGCGTCGTCGGAGTCATTTCAGCAATGGCCGGCGTGACCGACAATCTGATCAAGCTGGCGCGTGAAGTCTCGCCACAACCGACCCCACGCGAACTCGATCTTTTGCTCGCTACTGGCGAATGCGCAGCGAGCGCGCTGATCGCAATGGCGGTCAATGCCTTCGGAGGCCGCGCTGTTTCCCTGACCGGCGCGGAAGCGGGCATCCTGACCGACCGCGTGCACACGAAAGCGAAAATCGCGAACATTAGTCCGAGGCAAATCCATTATCTTTTGAACGAGGATTACATCGTGGTCGTTGCCGGATTTCAGGGACAAACGAACGAGGGTGAAACGACGACACTTGGGCGTGGTGGCTCGGATTTGACTGCCATCGCGCTGGCCGGCGCACTGAATGCCGATGCCTGCCAGATTTTCACCGATGTGGACGGCGTATTTACCTGCGATCCGCGCTTGATCGGCGACGCAAAAAAAATCGACGAAATTTCCTACGACGAGTTGCTGGAAATGGCGGGTGCGGGTTCCAAAGTGATGCAATCGCGCGCCGTCGAATTCGCGAAAAAATTCTCTGTTCCGTTTGAGGTGCGTTCCAGCTTTCACGATGCCGCTGGAACGCTGGCGAAAGAGGAGACGGCCAACATGGAAGATGTAGTCGTGCGCGGAGTTAGCATCGACCGCAAGCAGGCAAAGCTTACGGTCGACGATGTGCGTGACGAACCTGGGATCGCCGCACGGATTTTTTCGACTATTTCGGAAGCGAACATTGTCGTCGATATGATTGTGCAAAGCGTTTCGGAGTACGGAACGACCGACATCTCGTTTACGATTCACGAAAACGACCTCGATCTCGCAAAAAAACTCCTCACCCCGATCGTTGCCGAACTTAGAGCAGCGCAGCTAATCGCCAAAAGCGGTGTCGCCAAGTTGAGCGTGGTCGGCATTGGGATGCGTTCGCACTCGGGCGTGGCCGCGAAGTTTTTCGACTGTCTCGGCCGTGGCGGAATTAATATTCAGTTGATCTCGACTTCCGAAATTAAAATCGCCGTCGTTATTAACGAAGCTGAGGCCGATCAAGCTGCGCGATTAGCGCATGAAGCATTCGGTCTGGCTCGACTTGGACCGGTCGTGACCGCAATTTGAGTTGTTCCCTTGGTCGCCGGCCGCGACCTTGGATAAATCGGTTACCGCCTTACCGGATCGACGTAAAACTCCGGGACGCCTTCAATCCGCATCTTATAACCAAAAATGCCGTGGATGACGGCGGCGCCGGGGTGATCAACGGGCGAGCCGCGGAAACGATCGTCGGAATTCGCTTGCTTCCACGCCGTGCCGTCTTCCAACTGGATGACAGTTGTACCGCCCAAACCGCCAAAGTTACCATTCACCCGGCTGACAACCAGATCCATCTTCGCCTTGGTAGTTTTCGCCGCTGCTTTCTTCGCTGTTTTCTCGCGATCGCCGCTTAGCCAGCGATCAAGGTTTCGCAGCTCTTCATCAGAAAGTTTGTCCAGGCCGGCCTTGTGAAACTCCTCCGGGGACATTGCCTGCTTGATACCGCCTTCGTCCTGGGCATGAAGATGCGGGACGGCAAAAAAGACAAGAGCGCAAAACAGCGCAGGGGTAACGAATGAGCGTTTCATAATGATGTGGCGAGGCTAGCCGCGCCCTGCACAGCGTCAAGGCATCGAATCCAAT
>Ga0209474_10006016_pt1 | contig 10269 bp, 7 predicted proteins | sample GraSoiAngelo_145_FD_185902 | JGI IMG/M metagenome (GOLD analysis project Ga0209474, IMG submission 185902) | Grasslands soil microbial communities from the Angelo Coastal Reserve, California, USA - 14_1009_05_20cm (SPAdes) (version 2) | ecosystem: Environmental > Terrestrial > Soil > Grasslands ... | reverse complement strand
CTGCAACGATCTGCACATCGCAACGAATGACGACATCTATTTCACTGACCAGGGCCAGACCGGCCTGCACGATCCCACCGGGCGGGTATATCGGTTTTCGCATGCGGGACGTCTGGAGTGCCTGATCGATACTGGCATCAGCCCCAATGGCCTGGTGCTCGATCCGACCGAAACCGTGTTGTTTGTCGCCATGACGCGCGACAACGCGGTCTGGCGCTTGCCGTTCATGAAAGATGGCAACGTCTCGAAAGTTGGCCGCTTCTGTTCGACTTTTGGCGCCAGCGGTCCCGATGGCTTGACGATGGACAAGGCGGGCCGGCTGTTTGTGGCTCACGCCTCGCTCGGACATGTGTTCGTGTTTGCGCCCAATGGCGAGTTGATTGCACGGGTGAAATCCTGTGCGGGACCTGCATGCACCAATGTTGTCATCGCCGGCACAAACCGCGACCAGCTGTACATAACAGAATCGGTGACCGGCACCATCCTGGTCGCCGATATCGGCGAATTAAACTAGCATCCACCAGTCCAGCAAATGGGTGGCAACTGAAATGAGATCTCGGCAATTCGGCAATAGCGAACGCGACGTGCCCGTCATCGGGCAGGGCACCTGGTATATCGACCGGGGAGACCGGGAAAACGCGGTGGCCGCGCTGCGGCGTGGCATCGATCTTGGCATGACCCACATCGACACTGCCGAAATGTATGGCGATGCCGAGCTGGTGATCGCGGAAGCGATTGCTGGAAGGCGCGACGACGTCTTCCTGGTCTCTAAAGTCTTGCCGAGCAACGCATCGCGGCTCGGCACAGTTGCCGCATGCGAGCGCTCGTTGAAGCGGCTGAACATCGATCACCTTGATTGTTATCTGTTGCATTGGCGCGGCTCGTTTGCCCTTCAAGAAACCGTCGCTGCCTTCGAGCAACTGGTCAGCGCCGGGAAAATCCGCTCGTGGGGCGTCAGCAATTTCGATGCCGGCGATCTCGATGAAATCTCGGCGGTGGCCGGCGCGGGTAAGATCGCCTGCAACCAGGTGCTGTATCACCTGAACGAGCGCGCCATCGAGCACGCCGTGCTTCCGTGGTGCAAGCAGCATGGCGTCGCGGTGGTGGCTTACTCGCCGTTCGGCCACGACGATTTCCCGCGTTCGACCAGCAAGGGCGGTGAGGTGCTGTATGGAATTGCCGAAGCTCGCGGCGCATCGGCTCACCAGATTGCGTTGGCGTTTCTGACGCGTGATCCGCAACTGTTCGCGATTCCAAAGGCATCGAGTCCGGCGCACGCTGCCGACAACGCCGCCGCCGGTGACCTCGTACTTACCGCCGAGGAGCTCGCAGTTCTCGACAAGGCTTTTCCGCTCGGAACCAGGCCGCGCAGTCTGCCCATGCTTTAGCAAGCCACTGCGCGCGCGCAATCGCGCATATCGGCTTCCTGTTTTCGGAGCTTGTCGATCCCGATCAATTATCGTTTTTAGGTGCTCGCGCTATCAGATGATTCCTGCGCCCGAGTTCACCTTGACCCCGCCACCCGCCACAACCGCCAGGCTGGACAGAGCCCTGTTGTCTGACAAGCGGCCATCAAAACGCACCGCGCCAGCGCGGGCAGATCATCCGTTCCGCGGTATCGCGCTGATCCTCGCGTCGACCGTGTTCCTCGGGATTTCCGACGTCACGGCGAAATATTTATCGGCGACGCTACCCTCGATCGAGATCGCATGGATCAGGTTTTTGGTGTTCGCCCTGATCATGTCTCCGGCGATGGTTCCGGGTTCTCCGCTGTTTGCGTTGCAGTCCCGCCGGCCGGGTTTGCAGGTGATGCGCGGTGTCGCGCTGCTGGGTTCTTCGTTGTTCTTCATTTCCGGCCTGCGGTTTCTTCCGATTGCGGAAGCATCCGCCACGGGCTTCGTCTCGCCGTTGTTCGTCACGGCATTATCGATCATCTTTCTCGGCGAGAGCGTCGGGTTGCGCCGCTGGATCGCGACTGCGGTCGGCTTGATAGGCGTCGTGATTATCCTCCGGCCGGGCAGTGGAGCGTTTCATCCGGCGGCGTTTTTCCCAATCGTCTCGGCGCTGGCCTGGGCGTGCACCTTGATCATGACCCGCATGATGAGCGGAAGGGAGCATGCCCTTACCACCATGACCTATTCGTCGATCACGGGCGCTTGCATCGTATCCGCGCTGGTCCCGTTCGTCTGGGTCACCCCAAGCTGGCACGATATTCTCTTTGGGATCTTCATCGGCATTGCCTCCACCGCCGGGCAGTGGATCGTCGTGCTCGCCTTCCGCTACGCCGACGCCTCGGTACTCGCGCCGTTTTCGTACACTCAGCTTTTGTGGGTGACCGTGCTCGGCTTCGTGATCTTTGGCGAGTTGCCTGATATCTGGACTATTACCGGCGCCGTATTCATCGTCGCCAGCGGTCTTTACACCGCGCACCGCGAGCGGGTCAGGCGCTCGCAGCTATTGGCGATGGATGGCGAGCTGTCTCCGAACGCCTGATCCATCCCGGTCCTCCCAGACATAGCTGTGCTTGCTGCCATCGTTCGAGTTGACGCAAGCCCTCGCAGCGCGGCTAATAAAGACAATACGAGCAACGCCGGGAGGAAACAGATTGCGCGCTGCCATTTTCAGGAACGGCGAGATCGTCGTAGGTGATCTGCCGGAGCCAAAGCCTGCCTCGGGACAGGTGCTGGTCAAGACCCTGGCCTGCGGCATTTGCGGTTCCGACCTGCACGCGCGCAAACACGCTCACCGCATGGTCGAATTGTCCCGCCATTTCCCAGGGCGTAAACCGATGGATCTCAGCCGCGATGTCGTGTTCGGGCACGAGTTCTGCTGCGAAATCCTGGATTATGGTCCGACTACGGAACGCACGCTGAAAACAGGCGCGCGCGTGTGTTCGCTGCCGGCGCTGCTGACACCACAGGGACCGCAGGGCATCGGGTATTCCAATGATAATGTCGGCGGCTATGCCGAGCGCATGCTGCTCAGCGCGGCCTTGCTGTTGGAGGTGCCCAATGGACTGGCGGCGGAACACGCGGCCTTGACCGAACCGCTGGCGGTCGGTGTCCACGCAGTCGCCAAAGCCAACATAAAGGGAGGCGAGGTGCCGCTGGTGATCGGCTGCGGTCCTGTCGGGCTGGCGGTGATTGCGGCGTTGAAACTGAAAGGCCTGCATCCGATCGTCGCTGCGGACTACTCGCCGGCGCGCCGCGCTCTCGCGGAAAAGCTCGGCGCCGATGTGGTCGTCGACCCCGCGCGCACGCAACCGTATGCGACCTGGGCCGAGCACGCTGCGATGTCACCAGAGCAAAAGGCCGCGCGGCCGCCACTGCAGGCCATGCTGCCGGCGCTCAAGCCCGCGCTGATCTTCGAATGCGTCGGAATACCCGGCGTGCTGCAGCAAGTGTTTGAAGGCGCGCCGCGAGATGGCCGGGTCGTGGTGGTCGGCGTCTGTATGGAAACCGACCGTTCCGAGCCGATGCTTGGCATTATGAAGGAACTCAACGTTCAATATGTGCTGGGCTATACGCCGGATGAATTTGCATATTCGCTGCGGCTGATCGCTGAAGGGCAGGTCGATGCGGCCTCGCTGGTTACCGCGACTGTCGGCATCGACGGAGTAGCCGCCGCCTTTGCCGATCTCGCCAATCCGGAACGACACACCAAGATCATCGTCGAGCCGTGGCGTTGAAGATGGACTAGTTCCGGCGCTAAGCTGGTTTGGTTTGTGACTCACAATGTTCACAATCACCCCATTGGGATCCTTTACAAAAAATCGCCGAACGCCCCATGGCTCATCGGTTAGGGGGATAGACGATCGCATATCCGTGTAATTGCGCAGCCGCGTGACAAGCATCGACGTCCACGACTTCGACACTGATATCCGCGTGTGGTTCGTTCCTTGTATCGGATGCGACGACGCTGAGTTGCGCCGTCGGATTTGACGCCGATGCGAAGGTGACAATCCAACCCATGTCCATGACAGCGCGCAGCCCCAGAACATTTTCATAAAACGGCTTTGAGGCCGAGGGCTCGGCGGAGTTGATGTTGGGCACTATTCTGCGGACACTCATGGAGTGGCCTTTATACCGGCAATGCGATCGAATATTTCACCTGGCTCAACGCAAAGCTCGATTCGATCGAAGCGATGCCGTCCAGCCGCGTCAGCTTGTTCTTCAGGAAAGCTTCATAGGACGACAGGTCGGCGGCCACGACGCGTAACAGATAATCGCGATTGCCGGTCATCAGATAGCATTCCAGCACCTCGTCCCATTTCGAAATCGCCTTGGCGAAACGGTTGAGGTCTTCTTCCTTCTGCCGCGCCAGCTTGATCGAGATGAACACGCTGACATGCAGGCCGAGCGATTTCTGGTCGACGGTCGCGATATAGCGAGTGATCACGCCGCGCTCTTCCAAAAGTTTGACGCGGCGATGGCACGGCGAAATTGAAAGCCCGACCTTCCCGGCAAGCTCCTGCATGGTGGTGCGGCTGTCGGTTTGCAAAATGCTGAGGATCTTGCGGTCGATGGGGTCAAGGACGTGCATTGGGATGAACTCTGGTTTTGCCTGGCCGGATTGGGAAATTATCCCGAAAGTCATGCGCATGTCCCGACAATTTGAGATTTTTGGAGAGTACCCAAGCAGTAAAATCCTGACCTGAGCATTGTGCCGGGGAGTTCCCTCATGCCGATCGAGCCCGCACGCCTGGAAATTTTGTCGGCGTTGGCACGTAAAGTCCTGTGGCTGTCGTCATGGACCATCCATCATGCCAATCACATCCGGCCCCATAGTGATGGATTGAAGGTGGGCGGCCATCAGGCCTCCTCCGCCTCGCTGGCCACCATCATGTCCGCGCTGTATTTCTCGGTGCTGCGGCCGGAAGATCGGGTCGCGGTGAAGCCGCATGCGAGCCCGGTGTTTCACGCCATCCAATATCTGTTCGGGCGGCAGAGCCGCGACAAGCTGGAGAATTTCCGCGGCTTCAAGGGCGCGCAGTCCTATCCGTCGCGCACCAAGGATACCGACGACGTCGATTTCTCCACGGGATCCGTGGGGCTGGGCGTTGCGCAGACGTTGTTCTCCTCGCTGGTGCAGGACTACGTCAAGGCGCACGGCTGGATGAAGGACCGGCCCGAAGGGCGGATGATTGCGCTGGTCGGCGACGCCGAGATGGACGAGGGCAATATCTTCGAGGCGCTCCTGGAAGGCTGGAAGCACGGCCTGCGCAATACCTGGTGGGTGGTCGATTACAATCGCCAAAGTCTGGACGCGGTGGTGCGTGAAGGGCTTTGGGAGAAATTCGAGACCATGTTTCGCAATTTCGGCTGGGACGTCGTGATCGTGAAATATGGCACGCTGATGCAGGCGGCTTTCGCCGAGCCTGGCGGTGAGGCGCTGATGCGCTGGATCGATGCCTGCCCGAACGCGATGTATGCAGCGCTGTGTTTTCAGGGCGGGGCCGCGTTCCGCAAGCATTTGCGCGACGAGATCGGGGATCAGGGCGCGGTATCGCAATTAATCGACAAGCGCAGCGATGCCGAGTTGATTGAACTGATGTCAAATCTCGGCGGCCATGACATGGCCAGCATGGTTGAAGCCTTCGAGAGCATCGATCACGATCGCCCTGTTTGCTTCATCGCCTACACCATCAAGGGCATTGGCCTGCCGTTTCAGGGGCACAAGGACAACCATGCTGGATTGATGACGGTTGCCCAAATGGAGAAGTGGCGCGCCGCCCAGAACATCCGGCCGGGGCGCGAATGGGAGAAGTTCGAGGGCCTGTCGCAGGAGCCAGCCGCGCTGGATGCATTTCTTGCCGACGTGCCGTTCAATCGCGATAGCCACCGCCGCCTGAACGCGCCTGTCATCGAGGTGCCCGAGCGGCTTTCGTTCAACCCGACGGCGCAAATGTCGACCCAGCAGGGCTTTGGGCTTGTGCTTAATGAGATTGCGCGAGGTGAGACCGAACTGGCTTCGCGCATTGTCACGGCCTCGCCTGACGTCACGGTCTCGACCAATCTCGGCGCATGGGTCAACCGTCGTGGGCTGTTCGCACGCGCCGAGAAGGCTGACTTGTTTCGAAGTGAGAAGATACCTTCGACCTTCAATTGGGACTTTTCCCCAAAGGGCCAGCACATCGAACTCGGCATCGCCGAAATGAATCTGTTCATCCTGATGTCGGCGCTCGGGTTGTCGCATCATATCAACGGCGAACGGCTGCTGCCGATTGCGACCTTGTACGATCCTTTCATCGAGCGCGGCCTCGATGCCCTGAACTACGCCTGCTACCAGGATGCGCGGTTCATGGTGGTGGCAACGCCATCGGGCATTACGTTGGCGCCGGAGGGCGGGGCGCATCAGTCGATCGCGACCCCTCTGATCGGCATCGCGCAGGATGGCCTCGCCTCATTCGAGCCCGCCTTTGTCGATGAACTCGCCGTCATCATGGGCTGGGCTTTCCGCCACATGCAGCGCGAAGTCGGTCAAGGCGGGTCGGTTTACCTCAGGCTTTCCACCCGTACGATAGAACAGCCACAGCGAATGATGACGCAGGATCTACAAACGGCGATCGCCGAGGGCGCCTATTGGATACGCAAACCCGGACCGAATTGCGACCTGGTGATCGCCTATTCCGGCGCGGTTGCGCCTGAGGCCATCGAAGCGGTCGGCCTGATCGGTGAGAACCGCCGGGATGTCGGGCTGCTGGCGATTACATCGGCCGATCGGCTGCATGCCGGCTGGACCGCGGCGCGAAACCTGCGCCGCGACCGCCGCGGCCTGCCGCATCTCAGCCATATCGAAAAGGTGCTGGCGCCACTGCCGCGAGACTGCGGGATAGTTACCGTGATCGACGGCCATCCCGCCGCGCTCGGTTGGCTGGGCAGCGTACGGGGCCATCGGCTCGAAGCACTCGGCGTCGAGCATTTCGGCCAGACCGGCACCATCGACGAGCTCTATCGCCACCACGGCATCGACGCCAACGCCATTATCGACGCGGCGGAAGGCCTGACCGCCGGCGCGCCGGTGCGGCACCGCAAAATGGCGGTGTGATGTGTATTTGTCGTTCCTGCGAAAGCAGGGACCTATAACCACCGGTTTCGATGGGTGGGGAAGGTGTCGGCTGTCTACCCATTGGAGATGGCGCGGCGTATGGGTCCCTGCTTTCGCAGGAACGACCTTGTCTTGCATCCTGCATAACGCCAGCTTTACATCTAGCCTTCACCGCAATGCGGCATCCCGCATATGGCGGGTTCAATTTGCCAAATATTCGTGCAAGGATGCCCGCCGAACACTCCGTTCGCTTATCCTTTGCCCCTGAATAACGAGGTTTACGATGGTCAACCGCATGCAATTCTACATCGATGGCGCCTGGGTCGATCCCGTCGTCAAGAAATCAACGCCCGTCGTCAATCCGGCGACAGAAGAGGCGATGTATGAGGTTGCGCTCGGCTCCAAGGCCGACGTTGACAAGGCGGTGGCCGCGGCGCGCCGTGCCTTCGAGACCTATTCCCAGACCAGCCGCGAGGAGCGCGTGGCGCTGCTTGCCAGGATCATCGAGGTCTACAAGACCCGCATGAAGGACATCGGCGCCGCCGTCTCCGACGAGATGGGCGCGCCGCTGCCGATGGCAGAGAAGCTGCAGGCCGGCGCCGGCCTTGGCCATCTGGCCTCCACATTGGAGATTCTCAAGAACTACCAATTCGACGAGCCGGTCGGTTCGGCGATGGTGCTGCGCGAGCCCGTCGGTGTGATCGGCATGATCACGCCCTGGAACTGGCCGCTGAACCAGATCGCCTGCAAGGTCGCGCCCGCACTGGCCGCCGGTTGCACCATGATCCTCAAGCCGTCGGAATTCACGCCATCGTCAGCATTGATCTTTGCGGAAATTCTGCATGAAGCCGGCGTGCCCAAGGGTGTGTTCAACCTGATCAACGGCCTCGGACCGGAAGTCGGCGCCGCCATGAGCGAGCACCCCAACATCGACATGATCTCTTTCACCGGCTCGACTCGCGCCGGCATCGATGTCGCCAAGCGCGCCGCGCCGACCGTCAAGCGCGTCAGCCAGGAGTTGGGTGGCAAGTCGCCGAACGTTATCCTTGACGATGCCGACCTCAACAAGGCGGTCGCCGGTGGCGTGATGCACATGTTCAACAATTCGGGGCAGTCGTGCAACGCGCCGTCGCGGATGATTGTGCCGCTCTCGAAAATGAAGGAAGTCGCCGCGATCGCCAAGGGCGTTGCCGAGAAGACCAAGGCCGGCGATCCCCGCGCGGAGGGGACAACCATCGGCCCGGTCGTGTCCCGCATTCAGTGGGACAAGATCCAGAAACTGATCCAAAAGGGCATAGAAGAAGGCGCAACGCTCGTTGCCGGTGGGCCCGGCCTGCCGGAAGGCGTCAACAAGGGCTTCTATGTGCGTCCGACGATCTTTGCCGATGTCACCAACGACATGACGATTGCGCGTGAGGAAATCTTCGGACCGGTGCTCACGATCCTGGGCGCCAAGGACGAAGCGGACGCCGTGAAGATCGCCAACGACACGCCGTACGGACTGGCCGGTTACGTTACCGCCGGAACCGTCGAGCGCGCCCGAAAAGTCGGCCGCCAGATCCGGGCCGGCAACGTCAACCTCCAGGGCATGCCGAACGACCGGACTGCGCCGTTCGGCGGCTATAAGCAGTCCGGCAATGGCCGGGAGTGGGGCAAGTACGGCCTGGAAGAATATCTCGAGGTCAAGGCGGTCGCCGGCTACAACGCCGCGTAAGCTTCTCGCGCGATGAGATTGCAAGCGCCGGAGCAAACGACCGCTCCGGCGTTTTTGCGTGTTGGAAGCTTGATAAAACGCAACGTCGTCCCTGCTTTCGCAGGCAATGACGACGTTATCCGCCCAATGCGCCCTGCGTATTCACATAAAGCGCATAGATCGACTGGCTGGCAGCCATGAACAGCCGGTTGCGCTTTAGTCCGCCAAAGCAAAGATTGGCGCAGCGCTCGGGCAGCGCGATGCGGCCTATCAATACGCCATCGGGTGCATAGACCACGACCCCGTCCAGTTCGGGATCGCCCATGCCCCAGCCGCACCATAGGTTGCCATCGATGTCGCATCGCATGCCGTCGGGCGTTCCGGGACCGGCATCGATGAACACGCGCTTGTTCGAAATTTTGTCGCCGCTGGCTGAGACGTCGTAGGCGAGAATTTTCCGGTTCGGAACGCCGCGCGACTCGACCACGTACAGAATTTTTTCGTCCGGTGAAAAACACAGGCCATTGGGCCCGAGCACGCCTTCGGCGACAATACTGGATTTTCCGGTCTTACCGTCGACCCGATACACATTGGCGTCGATCTCGGATTCCGCCTTGTAGCCTTCGTAGTTGCCGAGCAGGCCAAACACCGGGTCGGTGAACCAGATCGAGCCGTCGGATTTCACCACAACGTCGTTCGGCGAGTTCAGCCGCTTGCCCTCGAAAGAATCCATCAGCATCGTGATCGAGCCATCATATTCAGTGCGCGTGACGCGACGTCCGCCATGCTCGCATGTGATCAGCCGTCCCTGGCGGTCGCGAGTGTGGCCGTTAGCGAAATTCGAGGGCTTGCGGTAAATGCTGACCCCGCCGGTTTCCTCTTCCCACTTGAGAATGCGGTTGTTGGGAATGTCGCTGCACAACAAATAGCGCCCGTCACCAAACCAGACCGGACCTTCGGCCCAGCGCAATCCCGTGGTCAGCCGTTCGATCGCCGACAGTTTTAGCCAGTACTTTTCAAAACGCGGATCGAGCGCGTGGATCGCCGGATCGGGATAATAGGCGGCCGGCCGCCAGCCGGCGGAATGGGATAATGCCTCGGACATTTGCTGTTCTCGTTGCTGTTGCGTTTCCTCGCGGTTTGGTTTGCTATCATTGTCGGGCAATGACCGCAAATCGACGGCAACGACGAGGGATGAAATGCCACGCATATTGATGACCGGCGCGTCGGGAGGAATTGGCACCAGCCTGCGCAAGTTGCTGCCGCCGATATATCCCGACTTGCTGTTGAGCGATGTGAAAGCGCCCACCGACCTCGGCGCGCACGAGAAGTTCAAGCGGGCCGAGCTCTCAGATCTCGCGCAGGTCGAGACGATCTGTGAAGGCGTCGACGGCATCCTGCATTTCGGCGGCTATTCGGTCGAAGGTCCGTGGGACAACATCCTGCAGTCCAACATTCTTGGCTGCTACAACCTGTTCGAGGCGGCACGCAAAAACCGCGTCAGGCGCATCGTGTTTGCGTCGTCAAAC
>Ga0209474_10006015_pt1 | contig 10269 bp, 11 predicted proteins | sample GraSoiAngelo_145_FD_185902 | JGI IMG/M metagenome (GOLD analysis project Ga0209474, IMG submission 185902) | Grasslands soil microbial communities from the Angelo Coastal Reserve, California, USA - 14_1009_05_20cm (SPAdes) (version 2) | ecosystem: Environmental > Terrestrial > Soil > Grasslands... | reverse complement strand
TCGCCGGCGTGAATAGTCCACGCGCGCGTCTCTTTTTCGCCGGTCGTAAAAAACGTGCGAAGTCCGAGCAAATGATAGACCGCTCGGATGAGCCCGTGGACACCGCTGTCTTCCACGCCCAGACCGCGCAAATATTCGAGCGCCTCCTGTTCGCTAAGATCAACCAGCTCGCTCTCGATGTGCGCGCTGACCACAATCGCTTCAGTGGCGAAATGGTGGTTCGCGTAATCCTGAACAAGATCGACATATCGCGTGGCCGGGTTCGCGCGGTCATCTTTGGAAATCGCTGCTAAGTCAGATTCCGCCACGTTGCAGGCAAAAATTGTTGGCTTTGATGTCAGCAGGAAGAAACCTCGCGCGATTGTTTTTTCTTCGGAAGTCAACTCGGCAGTAACCGCCGGCTTCCCGCGGTCGAGATGTGCGAGCAATTTTTCGATGATGGCACTTTCAATGACTGCTGTTTTTTCGCCGGCGTGCAGTTGCTTCTGTATTCGGTCGCGTCGCTTCTGCAACGAAGCGAGGTCCGCCAGCACGAGCTCGGTATTGATGATCTCGATATCGCGAACTGGATCAATGTTCGCGCTGACGTGATGAACGTCGGGATTTGCAAAACAACGCACCACCTGCACGATCGCCTCGACTTCGCGAATATGATGGAGGAACTGATTGCCAAGGCCTTCACCCGCGCTCGCGCCTTTCACCAAGCCTGCGATGTCCACAAACTCGATCGCTGTAGGCGTGATTTTCTTCGAGCGCGAAATCTCTGCAATCTTTTGGAGGCGCGGATCGGGCACGATCACTATGCCCAGGTTGGGATCAATCGTGCAGAAGGGATAATTCTCCGCCGGCGCTTTGTGCGTGCGTGTGACCGCATTGAAAAGCGTTGATTTCCCGACGTTTGGTAGACCTACGATTCCAGCGCTAAGCATGATTTTTGTAGCGGCGGTCTCTGACCGCCGAAAGGAGCGACGCTCAGCGAGCGCGGCTACAGTCAATCTCGGGCCGGCGGGATTCGAACCCACGACCTGTCGCCGCGGCGAGCACTACCCATTGTAATTGATCAAGTTCCTCGCGACGTCGACCTGACTTATAGTAGCGCTCTTTTTTCGAAGCTTCGGTGCGACTACAAAATCGTTCGCTGTGGATCAAGGTCCATGCGATGCCATGACGCGTAGCTTTCGAATGACCGAGGTTGTGGCGCCGAAGACGCTCATCGAGATCCTCACAGGATCCCACATAGCGGCGGCCGGCCTTGCTGCTGCGCAGAACGTAGACGTGAAACATGGCGAGGAATTAGTACATCGGGCCGGCGGGATTCGAACCCACGACCTCTTGAACCCCATTCAAGCGTTCTACCAAGCTGAACTACGGCCCGATTTGCTGCAAACTATTGACCAACTGCAGAGAAATAGCGAGACAGGCGATAAATGAAAGCTGTCATTCGAAGCACTGCCTTTGTTCATTCAGTCGCAATCGCAGTTTCTCTTTTTGTGATCGGCTCGGTTGCCGCTCAATCGCGAAAGGGTATTGAGCTGAACGAAATTGCCTTCACGTTCGCTATGGAGCTTATCAAGCAGGGACAGATCATTGCGGACGGCAGAGGCGAGTGGACCAAACATCGCCCTTCAGCGGACGAAGAGAATGATTTTATTCGCCTTCATGGATTCGAGCAGTATGCCAAATGGCATCTAGGCATCGATCGTCGCTTCCCAGAGAATTCGAAGCGAAGATACAAGTTTCCTTACGGCGACTTCAAAAATGTGCATCGGTGCGGGTTGCTCGCGGCCAAAGCCAGAGCACGGCAGTACGGGTATGAGGAGATAGTTAACGCAGCGGCAGAATTGGATGCGACAGTAAAGCAACCCAATTGACACAGGTGTTCAAGACCCAGAAAGTTGTCTGCGTTTGATGCGTGCAAATTTGTGGCGCTAAGCCTGCCAGGCTGTCAAGCACGCGTCGATCAGCTCCGGCAAGTCATTGCTGTATCCGCCCTCGAGGACGACTGAAACAGGAATACCGATTTTGTTTAACCACTCGCCGAATGTAGCGAAGTCTTCGCGTTCGAGTGTTAGTTGCAGCAGAGGATCGCACGCGTATGCATCGAACCCTGCTGAAACCAGAAGCAAATTAGGTTCGAAAGCGATCAAGTTATCGAGAGAACGCGGCGCAATGCCGAGAATTGCCTCGCGCGGTGTGTAAGGCGAGATCGGATAGTTATTAATGTTCGCGAACGATTTCGCTCCAGTCCCGGGATATGCGGGGAACTGATGAATCGATGCAAATCGAATTCGCTCATTGTTTGCCACGATCGCCTCGGTGCCGTTCCCGTGGTGGCCGTCAAAATCCCAAATGGCAATCCGTGCAGCGTTGTTTTCTAACGCATCGAGAGCCGCGACGGCAACGTTGCTGAAATAACAGAAACCCATAGCGCGATCTCGCGTGGCGTGGTGTCCCGGCGGTCGCATCAAGCTGAAAGCGGGCTCGCCGCGCAGCGCGGAACGCATTGCGTCGATTGCCGCACCAGCCGAACGGCGCGCTTGCACTTCAATGTTGGGATAAAATGGCGTATCAAGATCGAAATGTCCGAGCGCGTTGGAAACGGCTTCGACATGCTCACGCGAATGTGCGCGCAGCAATTGCGCATCCGTCGCAATAGCGGGTTGGCGCCATTTCCAATCAGCGTGTCGCTCCTTCAGAAGGGGGGCAGTGCGGGCGATCCGCTCCGGTCGCTCCGGATGACCGGGGCTCGAATATTCCAGGCAGCTTGGGTCGTAAAAAATCGTCATGAGGCTTGCAAGCTAGCTTTCCACCGCATATTCGACGATCACGATGCTAAGCGGCCAGAAAATTGTGGTAGTGATGCCCGCGTATAACGCCGCGCGGACGTTGCGCCAGACTTACGACGAAGTAATGGCGCATGGTATCGTCGATCTAATCATCGTTGTGGACGATGCGAGCCACGATGAAACAGTGGCAATCGCGCGCACCCTGTCAAACGTGCAGGTGGAAGTGCATCCGGAGAATCGCGGTTACGGCGCGAACCAAAAAACTTGTTACCGGCTCGCATTAGCCGCAGGGGCAGACATCATCATCATGATTCACCCCGATTATCAGTATACGCCGCAGCTGATTCCAGCGATGACAGCTCTTGTGGCAAGCGGTCTTTATCCTTGCGTCCTCGGTTCGCGGATCCTCGGCGGAGGCGCGCTGCGCGGTGGCATGCCTTGGTGGAAATACGTTGCAAACCGGTTCCTCACGTTCGTGGAGAATTTTCTCATCGGAGCGAAGCTGTCCGAATATCACACCGGCTATCGCGCGTTTTCGCGCCAGCTGTTGGAGCGGCTGCCATTGCAAACGAACTCCAACGATTTTGTTTTCGACAATCAGATCCTCGCGCAAATCATCGCTCTTGGTTGCGCCATCGGCGAAGTGACGTGTCCAGCGCGTTACATGCCGGAAGCGTCATCGATCAATTTCCGTAGAAGTGTGCGCTATGGACTAGGCTGTCTGGCAACAGCTTTGCGGTTCCGTCTTGCGCGCTGCGGCTTGGCGCAGCCGATCGTTAACCATCAGTCGGAGCGCAAGACCCCCGTTTAATATCCTCCTCGCACGACGTAGTGGCCGTGGATCCAGACTCGCTGACCGTTACGCACAACCCAATGTCCTGGCTTCCAGACGTAATAGGTGCGGCCTACATAGTAGCCACCACCGTGCACATAGTAAGGCCGATCGCCTACCTCCACAGTGACGGAGCCTGGATAACCCCCGTAAGCAGGCCCCCCATAATACGGACCGCCCCCATAGCCACCACCGTAATATGGTCCGTAGCCCGGGTAAGCGCTGTAGTAGCCTCCACATCCTACTAAGCCGAGCGCCGCGGAAACTAAAGCGAATAGCAGAACCGAGCACTTCGTTCTTATTTTCATATACTGGATATTCGAATTCGAGAGGTGGTCTACGTGCCCGCGGGATATAGAGGTTCCCAGTTTTAGGAGTCACGTCATACCACGCCTTGGTCGAGCATGGCATCGGCGACTTTTACGAATCCGGCGATGTTAGCGCCAACTACGAGATTGCCGGGCTGCCCGTACTCTTCCGCAGTGTCCCAGGAGTTTTTGAAGATCGTCGACATGATGTGACGCAACCGCGAATCGACCTCCTCGCGTGGCCACGGCAAACGCATCGAATTTTGGCTCATCTCGAGACCAGAAGTGGCAACGCCTCCGGCGTTCGCCGCTTTCCCGGGGCCGAACAGAATTTTTTTCGCGAGGAACAGATCGACAGCCGCAGGGACGCTCGGCATGTTGGCCGCTTCAGAAACAAGATAACAACCGTTATTGACCAGTTTCTTTGCGTCTTCGGCTGTGATCTCGTTCTCCGTCGCGCACGGAAACGCGCAATCGCACTTTACACCCCAAGGCCGCTGGCCAGCTACATATTTGGAGCCGCGGAACCTTTTGATGTACTCGTTGATGCGTCCGCGGCGCACATTCTTAATGCTCATTACGAAGGCTAGTTTTTCTTCTGTGATGCCATTCTTGTCATAAATGTAGCCGCTGGAATCGGACATCGAGACAGGTTTTGCGCCGGACTGAAGCAACTTCTCCACCGTATATTGCGCCGCGTTACCAGCACCTGAAACAGTGCAAACCTTACCTTCGATCGTCTCATCGCGCGTCTTAAGCATTTCCTGCGCGAAATAAACAGCGCCGTAACCAGTGGCTTCCGGGCGAATGAGCGAGCCGCCCCAGGTGAGACCTTTCCCGGTCAGCACACCTGTAAATTCGTTTGCCAGGCGTTTGTATTGGCCAAAAAGGTATCCGATCTCCCGACCGCCTACGCCAATATCTCCTGCAGGCACATCGGTATGCGGACCGACATGCCGGAACAGTTCCGTCATGAATGATTGACAAAATCGCATGACCTCCCTGTCGGATTTGCCTTTTGGATCGAAGTCCGAGCCGCCTTTGCCGCCGCCCATCGGTAGACCTGTTAGCGAGTTCTTAAATACTTGTTCGAACGCGAGAAACTTGATGATCCCCGCATAGACGGTCGGATGAAAACGCAACCCGCCTTTGTATGGGCCAAGCGCGCTATTCATCTGCACACGAAAGCCACGGTTCACCTGAATCCGTCCTTTGTCGTCGATCCATGGGACGCGAAACTGAATCATTCGCTCCGGTTCGACGAGACGCTCCAGAATTCTGGCGTCTCGGAGCTTCTTGCTACGGTCGATGACTGGCCGGATCGACTCCAGCACTTCCGTGACCGCCTGGAGAAACTCAGGCTCGTTAGGATTACGTTTTCTGACGATTTCGAGAACTTCTTGAATTAAAGCCATGGAATTTTTGCGGCTTTAATTGCCGCGGTGCGAACGAAAAATCTGGTGCGCGATGCTGGTATCGAACCAGCGACCCCTTGCGTGTGAAGCAAGTGCTCTACCACTGAGCTAATCGCGCGAATTTTCAGAAGCGGAGATAATAAAGAGCGCATCTTCTAACGCAAGCTTGCGACTTGTCGTCGCAGCGACCGCTCTATCACTGAGCTAATCGCGCTGGTTTTCAGAAGCCGAGATAATAAAGAGCCCGCCCGTTAGTGCAAGCATGGCTGTAGTCTAACTGAAGCGCTTGCCCTGTGACGTGTCGCGTTTTATCTAAACGCATGTCAGAACACAAAGTCACTCTCACTTGGCAACGCGGCGACAAGCCGTTCGAGTATCAGAAATATTCGCGGGATCACACTTGGAAATTTCCGGGCGGGCACGAGATGCAAGCGTCAGCCGCGCCCGCCTATCTCGGCAATCAGAACCTGGTCGATCCGGAGGAAGCGTTCGTGGCTTCGCTATCGAGCTGCCACATGCTGACGTTTCTCGCCATCGCGTGCAAAAAGAGGTTCGTGCTCGACGAATATGCCGATGAAGCAGTCGGCGTTATGGAGAAGAATGCAGAAGGAAGACTCGCCATTACACACGTCACACTTCGACAGCGCCTGAAATTCTCCGGCGAGAAACAACCCACGGCGCAGGAAATCGAGGAGATGAATCATGGCGCGCACGAGCAATGCTTCATCGCCAATTCGGTGAAGACGGAGATCAAAGTCGAACCGCAAAGCTGAACCGATTCGTCCGCAGATTTGCGCAGATTTCACAAATCAATAAAAGCCGGGCAACTGTTTCTCTGGATAAATCTGCGTAAATCTGCGAAATCTGCGGACACTTCCGATGAGTGCATCGATAGACTCGCAGTGCATGGAAAAGGTAGTTAGCCTGTGTAAGCGGCGTGGCTTAATCTTTCAGTCGAGCGAGATCTACGGCGGGCTCAATGGCGCCTGGGATTACGGACCCCTCGGTGTCGAACTAAAGCGCAACCTAAAGAACTACTGGTGGCGCGTCATGGTGCACGAGCGCAATGACGTAGTCGGCATGGACGGCTCAATCCTGATGAACCGCGCCGTTTGGAAAGCGAGCGGCCACGAAGACACGTTTACCGATCCGATGGTCGATTGTTTGCTATCTCGAAAGCGATTTCGAGCCGATCAGATTGAGCCGCAAAGCGGTTTAGCTTTTTCGTATTCCGGCGCCGTCGATCTTAGTTGCTTCGAACAAGCGTTCGACCGAGCGACACACAATCGGGCGACTAATGTGAAAAGCGAGATTCGTCAGAACAAGAACCGCATTTGCTCGATGATTTCTGATTGGAAAGTTTCGCCAGACCCAAATTACAGAAACATTGCGTCTGACTTGCTCGCAGAAATCGGCAAGGACAAGCACATAATATGTGAGCAAATTTTTTCACTACTGTTGCCGCGTGGTAAGCCACCTGAAAGTGCCAGAAAAGTGGCGGTGGAGTTCTATAGGCAGCGCGGAGTTGAACAGCCAGAGCTGCAAGAGGAAAAACAGGAACAGCTAACGAACACGAGGCATTATAATGCTGAGAATGGATCGCTTTTGACCGAGCCGCGCTCGTTCAATTTAATGTTCAAAACTTACGTTGGCGCGACTGAAGACGAATCATCCCTGACGTATCTGCGTCCCGAAACCGCGCAGTCGATCTTCGTTCAGTTCAAAAACATTCTCGAAGTGTCGCGCAAGAAGTTGCCGTTCGGTATTGCGCAAATCGGAAAAGCGTTTCGCAACGAAATCAATCCACGCAATTTCACATTTCGCTCGCGCGAGTTTGAGCAAATGGAGCTGGAATATTTTTGCCGGCCGGAGCAGGGGATGGAGTTGCTTGAGTACTGGAAGGAAGAGCGCCTGAAGTTCTACGAGAATATTGGCATTTCACGCACAAGCCTGCATGTCCGCAATGTGCCGGATGACGAGCGCGCCTTCTATTCAAAAGGAACTTACGACATCGAATATGATTTTCCGTTTGGCCGGCAGGAGCTCGAAGGCGTCGCGTACCGCACCGACTACGATTTATCACAACACCAGAAGGCCAGCGGCAAATCGCTCGAGTACTTCGATGAGGAAACGAAGGAGAAGATTATTCCGCATGTGGTTGAGCCAAGTGCTGGCGTCGATCGAACTGTGCTCGCAATGATTTGTGAAGCTTATGCGGAAGACGAGGCGCCTAACGACAAAGGCGAAATGGAATCCCGCATCGTGTTACGTCTTCACCCGCGAATGGCGCCGATTAAATGCGCGATTTTCCCGCTGCTTAAAAATAAGGAGCCGCTCGTGGCGAAGGCAAAGGAGATCGTTGGCCTTCTGCGTCCGCAGATGACTGTATTTTACGACGAGAGCGGCGCGATCGGTCGGCGATACCGGCGGCAGGACGAAATCGGCACGCCTTTCGGTGTGACCATTGATTTCGAGACTCTTGGCGAAAAAGATCCGGCGCTGCGCGACACAATCACACTACGCGATCGCGATTCGATGCAGCAAGACCGCGTTGCGATCAGTGACCTGGTGAATATTTTGACTTCGCGTCTCCGTTGAATTACGCGGTGAACTCTTGCACGTGCGGTTGAGGTGAATTATGAGAGTTGAAATCTTTACTTTGTGCGATGCAGCCACTGTTGATGCCGGTGGCAAGCTGAATATCCTCGGTTGCTTCGACCGCCTTAACGCCAGAGAAGCACCAATAATTCACCCGCAGTGTTCCCTCGCGATGAAGTTGCGTTTTGAGCGTGTGGAAGAAGGAAGGAAACGCATCCGGATTGCGTTCATCGATTCCGATGGCGCCCCTGTCATGCCTCCGTTGGAAGCGACTGCAGACGTTCATTTTCCTGGGCAAGACGCCACATCGACTGTATCACTTGCTCTCAATATCCATCAGCTTCGATTGCCGAGATTTGGAGAGTATTCGATCGATGTAGCCGTGGACGACCGACAAGAGGCGTCAAGTCCGCTTTATGTTTCTCGGATCGGGTGAGACCGTGACGTTACGCGATCGCGATTCGATGAAGCAGGAGCGTGTCGCAGTTGAAGATCTGCCGGCGCTAGTGCGCGAATGAATTGCCTGATGGATCTCGCCGACTTCCGGGAGTACTGCCTGAGAAAACCTGACGCAATCGAAGAGACTCCATTCGGGCCGGATGTCCTGGTATTTAAAGTCGGCGGCAAAATGTTCGCGTTAGCAGCTCTGGACGAAGTGCCGCCAACGGTAAATTTGAAATGCGATCCAGATTTAGCACTCGAACTGCGTGACCGGTACGAGCAAGTCAGGCCTGGCTATCACATGAACAAGAAACACTGGAATACCGTTGACATCGAAGGCGGAATTCCTGATTTCGAACTGCGAAAAATGATCGACCACTCCTACCAACTGGTGATTGAGAAATTGCCAAAGCCTAAGGCAAAAATTGCAGCTCGATGTCGCCGAAGCTCAGTTGCAGCGCGTCGCGCGCGACGTTGAGAAAATTATCAGCAGAATCGGTCAGGGCGACGTGCAGCTCGCCATGCTCTGTCGCTGGCGAGCGCAGCGATTTTCGATCTAACGTTTCCTGCACTGCGGTCGCGCAATTTTGCGCGGAATCCACGACAGTAATCTCACCTCCGAGTGCGCGTGCAATCGCGGTTCTGAGCAGCGGGTAATGGGTGCAGCCAAGCACGAGCGTGTCGATCCCGTCGGCAAGCAGGGGCTCAAGATAACGGAGAATGACACGATCGGTCACGTCGTCGTCGAGCAATCCTTCTTCGATTAAAGGCACGAGTAACGGACACGCGCGACTGCTCACGCGCACTTTATTGTCGGTCGCGCGTAACGCTTTTTCGTACGCACCGCTGCCAATCGTCGCCCGCGTTCCGATCACGCCGACATGTTGGTTACGAGTTGTCTGCAACGCCGCTCGGGCTCCGGGCTCGATAACTCCGATCACAGGGACAGGAAATTTCCTCGTAAGCAGAGGCAGTGCGACTGATGAGACTGTGTTACATGCCACAACCAGCGCCTTCGCATTTTTTTGCATCAGCATATGCGCCAGCTCCAGCGCATAGCGCTGCACGGTCTCGGCACTCTTCGGACCGTACGGAACTCGTGCCGTGTCACCGAGGTAAAGAATTGTTTCGTTTTGTAGGCGATCACGGAGCGCCTTGACCACGGTTAGCCCGCCAATGCCGGAATCAAAAACACCGATCGGTAGCGGGTTGCTCATGCAGCGGGAAGGTGGCGGTTAGGGCATCGCGACGCAAGCACATGGTAGGGCGCGACCGCCGGGCGCGCCGCTGATTTGCAAACGCGAGCCACTTTCGGATGATTGATTGCGAATGGCTGAACTTCCCAAGAGGTACGATCCGAATGCGGTTGAACCGAAGTGGTATCAACGCTGGCTTGAGAATCGCGATTTCGTAGCAAATCCGGAGTCGTCGAAGCCACCGTTTTCTATCGTGATGCCGCCACCGAACATCACGGGCATGCTCACGCTCGGCCATGTTTTGAACAACACGATCCAGGACATTCTCGCACGCCGCGCGCGGATGCAGGGGTTCGAAGTCCTTTGGTTGCCGGGCATGGATCATGCGGGGATCGGCACCCAGAGCGCTGTGGAGAAATATCTGCGCAGGAGCGAGAACAAAACGCGCTACGATCTTGGTCGCGAAGAATTCTTGCGGAGAGTGCTCGAATGGCAGGACAAGCATGGCGGCATCATCATTGAACAGCTCAAGCGGCTTGGCTGTTCATGCGATTGGTCGCGACAGCGCTATACGCTTGATGACGCTTATGCTGCTGCTGTCCAAAAAGTCTTCGTCGATCTCTACGACAAGGGACTGATCTATCGCGGTCGTCGGATGATCAATTGGGATCCGGCAGCGCAAACTGCCGTTTC
>Ga0209474_10006013_pt1 | contig 10273 bp, 17 predicted proteins | sample GraSoiAngelo_145_FD_185902 | JGI IMG/M metagenome (GOLD analysis project Ga0209474, IMG submission 185902) | Grasslands soil microbial communities from the Angelo Coastal Reserve, California, USA - 14_1009_05_20cm (SPAdes) (version 2) | ecosystem: Environmental > Terrestrial > Soil > Grasslands... | reverse complement strand
GCACAACGGGAAAAAATTCATTCCCGTGTACATCACGGAAAACATGGTGGGCCACAAGCTGGGCGAATTCAGTTTTACCCGCCAGTTCAAGGGACACTCGATGAAGGCCGCCACCGAAGTTGCGGCGCGTCCAGCGGGAGTGCCGGGTGGACCCGGAGCGATCACTCCGTCTGCTGGATCGGCTGCTCCGGCGCCGAAGAGTTAAGCGAGAGACGAGAAAATGGAATTTCGAGCTCAAACCCGTTTTGTTCGCGTATCGCCACAGAAGGCGCGGCTAGTGCTGGACCTCATCAAGGGTCGGCGAGTCGAAGATGCGTTGAACACGCTGGCATTCAACAAGAAGCGCATTGCCGCGAAGGTAGAAAAGCTGCTGCGCTCCGCGGTCCAGAACGCAAATTATCTGAGCACGGAAAAGAACATCGATGTTGATCTCGACAGTCTTTACGTGAAGCATGCGGTTGCAAACGACGGCCCGCGCATGAAGCGCATTCGTCCTGCGCCTATGGGACGCGCTTATCGTTACGTTCGGCGCATTGCGCATATCGAGATAGCGCTCGCGGAACGCGGCAAGAATGGCGCACAGCTGGCGACGGTGGTTGGCGAAGAGAAAGCGCCTGCAGCGCCGGTTAAAAAGAAGCGTGTGGTTGCCAAGAAGAAGTCGGCTGGCAAGAAGGCAGTGGCAAAGAAGTGATTAGTGGCTCGTGAAGCAGGTTTCTCGACTGCGGTCCTGATTCGCTGCTGCTCGATCAGAATGCTCGCTCGGAATGACAGTTGGTTGATGAGATTCTAGCTAGAGGTTAACAGCTAGGAGCTAAAGGCTGATTTTATGGGACAAAAAGTACATCCTTACGGGTTCCGGCTCGGGTACACCAAGCCGTGGAAGTCGCGTTGGTTTGTCGAGCGCGATTACGACAAGCTGCTGCTTGAAGACGTCAAGCTGAAGAACGAGCTGAAGGACAAACTCAAGTCGGCGGGCGTGAGCTCGATCGAAGTCGAGCGTCCCGGCAATAAGCTGCGCGTCATCATCAAGACCGCGCGTCCAGGAATCATCATCGGCCGCAAGGGCGCCGAGATCGACAAGCTGAAGCAGGAAGTGCAGAAGCGCACCAACCGCGAGGTGTACATCGACATTCAGGAAGTGCACAAGCCTGAGCTGGATGCGCAACTGGTTTCGGAATCGATTGCGTTGCAACTCGAAAAGCGTGTGGGTTTTCGTCGCGCCATGCGTAAGGCAGTCGACTCCGCGCTGCGCTTCGGATGCAAAGGTATCAAGGTTCGCGTCAGTGGCCGTTTGAACGGAAATGAAATCGCGCGCTCCGAGTGGTACTTGCAGGGCCGTTTGCCGCTGCACACCCTGCGTGCAGATATCGAATATGGGTTCAGCGAAGCCCGTACCACCTACGGTGTCATCGGTGTGAAGTGCTGGATCTATCGCGGCGAAATTCTGCCGGCCAAGAAGCGGGAAGCGCCAGTGGCCGCCGGAGCGTTTTAGGAGAATTGCAGATTTTTGGATTGTAGATTTCAGATTAGCTAGGTGTTTTGAGCTAGAGGCTAAGAGTTAGAAGCTAAGAGCTGACTTTATGTTGATGCCGAAAAAAGTTAAGTACCGCAAGCAACAGCGCGGACGCATGACAGGCAAGGCCTGGCGCGGAGCTGAGCTGTCGTTCGGAGATTACGGTCTCAAAGTACTCGAGCCGGGTTGGATTACTGATCGCCAGATTGAGGCTAGCCGCGTGGCCATGACTCGATTCATCAAGCGCGGCGGCAAAATTTGGATCCGCCTCTTCCCGGACAAGCCAGTTACCAAGAAGCCGGCTGAAACTCGTATGGGTAAGGGCAAGGGCGCTCCTGATCACTGGGTGGCGGTGGTTCGCCCGGGAAAGATTTTGTTTGAGATGGAAGGCGTGACCCTGCAGGACGCGGCCGAAGCTATGCGACTGGCGTCACATAAGTTGCCGCTGCGGACGAGATTTGTAAAGCGCGAAGGGCACTGAATAGCTGTCAGCCATCAGTCGTCTGCCGTCAGCAAAGACGGCCTGGGTCGCCGAAAGCTGAGAGCCGAAAACTGAGAGCTTTGATATGAAGGCAGAAAAAATTCGAAATTTGACCGACGAAGAACTTCGTCACCAGGAACAGGAAATGAGCGATCAGCTTTTTAAGCTGAAGTTTCAGCTCAACATGGGACAGACCGAGAGCCTGAAGAAGCTCCGCGGCTTGCGCAAGGACATTGCCCGGGTGAAAACCATCGCCCATGAGCGCGCTGCGGCAGGGGAGAAAAAGTAATGGCGGAAACACAAGCTGCCGGAAGGCGCAAAGAACTCGTCGGAGAAGTGGTTTCGAATCGCATGCAGAAGACCATCGTGGTGCAGGTGATCCGCCGCCGGGCGCACCCGCTTTACACGCGCGTGATTTCGAAAGCAAAAAAATTCTATGCCCACGACGAGAAGAACGAAGCGCATGTGGGCGACGTGGTTCGGCTCGAAGAAACGCGCCCGCTCTCGAAACTAAAGCGTTGGAAGCTGAAGGAAATTGTGCGTAAGACCGCGCTGGTACCGGAATTGACGGAAGTTGGGGAGCAGAAATAAAGAAGCTCCTAGCTCCTAGCTTCTAGCTGCTGGCAACCTGGACTGAACTGGTTGCTAGGAGCTAGTGGCTAGCGGCTAGCAGCTTCGCACGGAGACCTTATGACCGTAATGATGCGAAGCATGCTCGAGGTCGCCGACAACAGCGGCGCACGCAAGCTGCAGATGATCCTACCGCTGGGTGGCTCGACCGGACTGCGCGCCGGCTTGGGTGACGTGGTCACAGCCAGCGTGAAAGAAGCCGCGCCGGAAGGTCAGACCAAGAAAGGCACCGTGGTAAAAGCGGTCATTGTGCGCACTCGCAAAGAGCACCGTCGACGCGATGGCACCTACATCCGCTTCGACCAGAACGCGGCGGTATTGATCAACGAGGCTGGCGAGCCGGTTGGGACCCGCGTCTTCGGTCCAGTGGCAAGAGAGTTGCGCGAAAAAAAGTTTTTGAAGATCGTGAGCTTGGCTCCAGAGGTGCTGTAGGAGTTGAGGAAATTTGGTAATTGGGAAATTTTGTAATCGGGTAATTTGAAAATTGTGGCGTGAGCGTCGGGTTTTCGATTTCCAAATTACTCAATTAGAAAATTACAAAATCTGGATTTATTTATGGCAACAGCAACTACGACTGCACACAAGAGAATCGATATCCGCCGCAACGACACAGTAAAAGTGTTGAGCGGCCGCGACAAGGGCAAGCAGGGCCGCGTGCTGCGCGTGTTTCCTGATACTGGCAGAGTTCTGGTTGAGCACGTGATGATGGTGAAAAAGCATATGCGTCCCAGCCAGAAATCCAAGGGCGGCATCGCCGAGCAGGAGAGCCCGGTTTCAGTTTCTAAGGTTCAACTGGTGTGCGGCACTTGCGGGCCAGTTCGTATCGGGCACGAAGTCCGCGGCGATCGCAAAGTCAGGGTCTGCAAGAAATGTGGAACGACATTAGATAAAACGTAGGAAGGTCGTCGGCCGCCGACAGCCGCTCCGTAGGTCGAGTGTGAAAGCCCGGGAAACACAACCGGGAATATGGCTAGACGGTAGTTGTAATCGCGGAACCAGCCCGAAGGGGCGGAATGCGAAAGCCTGGCATGGAATGCCGGGGAAACGAAGTAGGAGATTGAGTCCCGCAGGGACGACACAGCTCACGAACCGGTAGCCAATCCGAAACCGTGAGAATGGAATTCGACAATGGCTAAAGAGAAAAAAGAAAAAAAAGGCGGCGCGCAGCAGGAAGAGCAGCGCGCGCCAGTAGTAGCTCGCCACAGCGCCAAGGAAACTCCGCGGCTAAAGGAACGCTTCCGCAAGGAATTGGCTCCTGTGCTGATGAAGGAGTTCGATCTGGATAATCCCATGGCCGTGCCGCATCTGCACAAGATCGTGGTCAACATGGGGATGGGTGAAGCTACTCAGAACGCCAAGTTGCTCGATCCAGCGGTGAACGAGCTTGGCCAGATTACCGGCCAGAAGCCGGTGGTCACGCGGGCCAAGAAGTCGATCGCCGCATTCAAGGTCCGTGAAGGCATGCCGATCGGCGCCATGGTTACACTTCGTGGCGACCGCATGTATGAATTTTTTGATCGCTTGGTGAATATCGTTCTGCCCCGTGTGCGCGATTTTCGTGGGGTTTCCACCAAATCGTTCGATGGCCGCGGCAACTACACCATCGGATTGCACGACCAGTTGATCTTCCCGGAGATCGACTACGCGAAAGTGGACAAGTTGAAAGGCATGAACGTCACTATCGTGACCACCGCGCGGGATGACAATCAGGCGCGATCGTTATTGCGGCACCTGGGAATGCCGTTTAGGGCCTGAGCAGAAGTGCAGATTTAAGAATTCAGATTTTCGACTACAAGCTGGTGGCGAGACGCTAGGAGCTGATTTGTCAACTACAGCAAAACGAGTTAAGGACGCGAAGATCCAGGAGAAGTTCAAGCAGGCGCGCGACAAGAAACAGGCAAGGCCCAAGTTTTCCACGCGCCGGCATAACCGCTGCAAGATTTGCGGACGCCCACGCGCCTACCTGCGCAAGTTCGGCCTTTGCCGCCTGTGTTTCCGCGGGTTGGCGTTGCGCGGAGAAATTCCAGGAGTGGCAAAGGCCTCCTGGTAGTAAAGGCCCCCCGCCGAATAGTTGGCGGGAAGCTGGTTCAGTGGTACATGCCGTTGCCGTTCTCTGCTGAAGCGGAGATTACGAACGGCCGAGGAGAAGCAAAACGATGAATTTGACCGATCCGGTCGCAGACATGCTGGCGCGAATTCGCAACGCGATCCGCGCCCGGCACCAAAAAGTAGATGTTCCCGCTTCCAAGCTGAAGCTGGAGATTGCCCGCATTCTGAAAGAAGAGGGCTACATCTCGAACTTCAAGCCTACGGAAGACGAAGGCCACAAAGTCGTCCGCATTTACTTGAAGTATGACAACAACAACGATGCCGCTATTTCGAACGTGGAGCGCGTGTCGCGTCCCGGCTGCCGCGTGTACGTCCGCCGCACTGAGATTCCACGCGTACTCGGCGGCATGGGAATCAACATTCTGACCACCCCACGCGGAGTTATGACCGGCCGTCAGGCCCGCAAGCAGGGCGTCGGAGGCGAAGTACTCTGCGAAGTTTGGTAAGAAACCATCCTTTAGCTCTTGGCTTTTAGCCATTAGCTAAAGGCGGTCAAGTTAAGAGCTAATAAGCTAAGGGCTAAGAGCTGCTTTTATGTCACGAATTGGAAAAAAGCCGATCGCACTTCCCAAGGGAGTGACGGTAAAAATCGAAGGCAATACGGTCGCGGTACAGGGGCCGAAGGGAAAACTTGACACTGTTGTCCCCCGCGGAATTCGCGTCGAGCAGCAGGATGGCCATCTCGTCGCCCTGCGTGAGAACGATTCCCAAGCCGCGCTCCACGGATTGACGCGCGCTTTGGTGAACAACGCGGTCGAAGGCGTCACTCGTGGTTGGACCCGCGAGCTGGAAATTGTTGGCATCGGTTATCGCGCGGAGATGAAGGGCAAAGCCACGGTGGTGTTTACGCTGGGCTATTCTCATCCCATCGAATATCCGCTGCCGACAGGCGTGGATGTCGCGGTCGATCCCAAGCAGACGCGTCTCACTGTCACAGGCATCGACCGGCAGAAGGTCGGGCAAGTTGCAGCGGAAATGCGCTCGTTGCGTCCGCCCGATCCGTACAAAAATAAGGGCGTCCGCTATGCGGGCGAGCGCTTGAAGAAGAAGGTTGGAAAGACCGGAGCGAAATAGAATTCAGTAACTGGGTAATTTTGTAATTTGGGAATTGAAATACTAGGCCACGAGCGGTCGAACATGTTTCAAATTACCCGATTACCAAATTTACCCAATTACGAAATAGGTTTTCTCAATGCTGACAATATCATCCAAAAACGTAACTCGCCGCCGGGTGCACGAGCGCATCCGCAAGAAGGTTCTCGGCACCGCCGAGCGGCCGCGGCTGAATGTTTACCGTTCGCTGAACCATATCTACGTTCAGGTCATCGACGACTTGAAGGGTGTAACTCTGGTTTCGGCTAGCACTGCGGAAGGCAAGAAGGAATCGCGCGCCAAAGGAGGCAACCTCGCGGCTGCGAAATCCGTCGGCAAATCGATCGCCGAACGTGCCAAGGCGCAGGGCATCAACAAGATTGTTTTCGACCGCGGCGGATACATCTATCACGGGCGCATTAAGGCGCTCGCGGACGCGGCACGGGAAGCGGGATTGCAATTCTAAAAGAATTTGGTAATTGGGTAATTGAGTAATTTTGTAATTTGAAATCCGAGTGATCGCGAATTGGTTTCAAATTTCACAATTACCCAATTTCACAATTACTCGATGATTGTGAGTGAAGAATGCCAACTATCATTAAGAAACTCGATGCGGGATCCTACCAGTTGAAAGACCAGGTGGTCGCCATCAACCGCGTCACCAAAGTTGTGAAGGGCGGCAAGAACCTGTCCTTCGCGGCGCTGGTCGTGGTTGGAGATCCTACGGCTGCCGTCGTCGGCTATGGGTCTGGTAAAGCCAAGGAAGTGCCCCAAGCCATACGCAAGGGCATTGAGTCGGCAAAGAAAAACCTGGTGCGGGTGAATTTGACTCAGACCAGCATTCCGCACGCCGTGCTTGGACGCTTCGGCTCCGGGATGGTGCTGCTGAAGCCGGCTCCAGAAGGCACCGGCGTAATTGCCGGAGGAGCGGTGCGCGCCATCATGACTTCGGTTGGAATTCAGAACGTGCTGACCAAGTCGATTGGGACCACCAATCCGCATAACGTGATTAAGGCCACCTTCGACGCTCTGAAGAAGCTGAAGAATAAAGAATTCGTTGCCGGCGTGCGCGGCAAGACGGCGGAGGAACTGTAATTATGACGCCTAAAGCAGCCCCGAACACAAAAGCCAAAACAAAGGCTCAGGCAAGTACGGCCGCGCCAAAGGCAGGACATCTGCGCCTGAAGTATGTGCGGTCGGTGATTTGCACTCCGGTCACCCACAAGCGAGTTGTTCGAGGACTCGGTTTCACGCGGCTGAATCAGATTGTCGAAAGGCCCGATACACCGGCCATTCGCGGCATGGTGGCAAAGGTGCCGCATTTAGTGGAGATTGTGCAGTAAAAGCTATCAGCTTTCAGTCATCAGCTTTCGGCAAAACTGCCCATAAGCTGAGATCTGACAGCTGAGAGCTGAGAGCTTATTTATGAATCTTTCAAACATTCGAGCCCCCAAGAAGGCAAACGAAAATAAGAAGCGAGTGGGCCGCGGTATGGGCTCGGGGATGGGTAAGACTTCCACCCGCGGACATAAGGGCCAGCGCTCGCGCAGCGGTTCGCGCATGATGCGCGGTTTTGAAGGCGGCCAGATGCCGCTGCATCGCCGTGTACCGAAGCGCGGCTTCACCAATATTTTCCGCGAGGAATACAACATTGTGAACTTGGAGAAACTGGCGGACTTGGGCGAGAGCACGATCAATCCTGAGATTCTCCGTAAAGCGGGCGTGATCAGCACCAAGCGCCGGGTCAAAATTCTTGGTGACGGCGAACTCAAATCCGCCATCACGGTTCAAGCGCATAAATTTTCCAAGTCCGCGCAGGAGAAGATCACCAAAGCGGGCGGCAAGTTTGAGATCTTGACGGCCTAGCTCTCAGCTTTCAGCTCTCAGCAAAACCGCTGAACTGATAGCTGACGGCTGATAGCTGAAAGCTGCTTTCTATGATCGAGAAGTTCCTCAACATATTTCGCATTCCCGACCTGCGTAAACGAATTCTGTTCACGCTCGCCATGCTGGCCGTGTATCGCATCGGCGGACACATTCCTATCCCCGGCATTAATTCACAGATGTTTCAGCAGTTCATTGAGCAGAACCGCGGGACCCTGCTGGGCTTTGTCGATCTGTTTTCCGGCGGCCAGTTCCGGCGCATGACGGTCTTTGCGCTCGGCATTATGCCGTACATCACTGCGTCGATCATTCTGCAGTTGCTCACAGTGGTTTACGAGCCGCTAGCCAAATTGCAGAAGGAAGGCGAACTCGGCCGCAAGAAGATTACCCAGTGGACCCGCTACGTCACTCTGGCCCTCAGCGCAGTGCAATCCTTCGGCATCGCTTTCACGCTTCAGAAGAGCGGTGGCTTTGTGCTGACTCCAGGTGTCGGTTTCGTGCTAATGACCGTTCTCACCCTCACCACCGGCAGCGTTTTCATCATGTGGCTTGGCGAGCAGATCACCGAACGTGGCATCGGCAATGGCATGTCGCTCTTGATTTTTGCCGGCATCGTCGTAGGTCTGCCTCGAGGAATTATTGATCTGTCGGACAAGGCGCGGAATTTCACTTGGGGCCCGTTGACTCCTGTATGGATGATTCTCCTGGTCACCGTGATGGTCGCCGTAGTCGCCTTCATCGTCTTTGTCGAGCGCAGCGAACGCCGGATTCCCGTGCAATATGCCAAGCGCATCGTCGGTCGCAAAATGATGGGTGGACAGTCCACTCACCTGCCTTTGCGCGTCAACTCGGGCGGCGTCATGCCGGTGATCTTCGCGTCATCCATTGTCACCATTCCGCAGACGCTGCTGTTCGGGCTTCGCGATAATCCCCACTTTGGTCCGGTTCTTCGCGCGCTGTATTGGGGCGAGCCGTTATACACCGTGCTCTACGCTGCGGGCATCATTTTCTTTGCCTACTTCTACATTTCCATTGTCTTCAACCCAAACGAGGTTGCCGATAATATGCGGAAGTATGGTGGATTCATTCCCGGAATTCGCCCCGGTAAACGTACCGCAGACCACATCAATGAGATTTTGACCCGCATCACCCTGGTCGGCGCGATGTACCTGATCATCATCTCCTTGATTCCCGAATGGATGATTACGGGTATTCACTTGAACCACTTGTATGGCCCAATCGGACGGTTTTTTGAAAATATGCCGGATCGCGTGCTGAACGGTCTCGGGCTGAGCTTTTATTGTGGCGGAACGTCGCTGTTAATCGTGGTCGGCGTGGCCATGGACACGGTGAACCAGATCGAATCGCAGCTCATTATGCGGCACTATGACGGGTTCACTCCCAAGAGCGGACGGATTCGCGGCCGCCGCAACTGGGCGTAGCACAAGAAGGCGGATCGTTCGTTCGGTGGTGAATCTGGTACAGGAGCGGCTTGGGGCCAGTTCGATGGCGGAGCAGGTTTTGCGGACTATCGGACCCGTTGTGCTTCTCGGGCCACCGGGCGCAGGTAAAGGCACCCAGTCGAAGGGAATCACTGAGCATTACCACATTCCTCAGGTTTCGACCGGCGACTTGCTGCGCGAGCACGTAAAGCAACAAACGCCGCTTGGTGTCCAGGTTCAGGCTGTCATTGCGCGGGGTGAACTGGTCCCCGACAATCTGGTTTGCGATATCGTGGCCTGGCGTTTGCGCCAGCCGGATGCCGACCGCGGATTTGTTCTGGACGGCTTTCCGCGCACCCAGAAACAGGCGGCATGGCTGGATTCTTTTTTGAAGTTTGAGTTCTTTGACAGCGGAAAGTGGGCGTCGTGGCTGCCGATTGTGATCCGGATCGAGGTCGATTATAATAAATTGTTGCTCCGGATCACTGGACGGCGGACTTGTCCCATCTGTGGGTCGATCTACAACGTCCATTCCAAGCCCCCGCTTGTTGACGAAATCTGTGACAAGGATGGCGCTAAGCTGGTCATTCGAGAGGATGACCGCGATGAGGTCATTCGCGAGCGTTTGGATACGTACGAACACCAGACTAAGCCAGTAGCCGAATACTACATGGCTCTGGGCAGGCTGGTGACCGTTGATGGAGATCAGTCGCCAGAAGCTGTGAGCGCTTCCATCTTGAAGGAAATTGACAGCCATGCTTGTGACAGGGTTCAGAGAAACCAGGCTAAAGGAACTTAGAGCGTGGCAATTGTTTGCAAGTCGCAGTCGGAAATCGAAAAGATGCGCCGCAGCGGCCACATCGTGCGCCAGGTGCTCGACGAAATGAAATCCATGGCCGCGCCCGGCGCGACCACCATGGATATGGAAAAAGCTGCTGAGAAGAAGATCAAGGAATTGGGAGCGAAACCGGCGTTCAAAGGTTATTACGACTTTCCTTGTGTGCTGTGCACGTCGGTGAATGAAGAAATCGTGCACGGGATCCCGTCAGCCAAACGGGTCCTCAAAGCCGGAGATATTGTTTCGATTGATTGCGGTGTGGTGCTCGACGGATATTACGGTGA
>Ga0209474_10006010_pt1 | contig 10275 bp, 15 predicted proteins | sample GraSoiAngelo_145_FD_185902 | JGI IMG/M metagenome (GOLD analysis project Ga0209474, IMG submission 185902) | Grasslands soil microbial communities from the Angelo Coastal Reserve, California, USA - 14_1009_05_20cm (SPAdes) (version 2) | ecosystem: Environmental > Terrestrial > Soil > Grasslands... | reverse complement strand
TTGCAACGCGCTGCCGCGGTTCTTGAAGTTCCCCCGGCTGCGCGCGCTTTCTTAAAAGATTCTGGCAACGTAATTGCCGACCCAGGTGAAGAGGTTGGCCACCTTGCCATTGATATCGCCGGCGGTGTTCTTGAGATCGCCGACCGTGTTCTGGGCCGCGCCTGCGACTTTGTCGGCGGTGCCGCTCCACTCCAGCTTGGTGTCGCCGGTCGCCTTGCCGACGGTTTCCTTGACCGAGCCCTGCACCTCTTTCGCCGTTCCCTCGATCTTATCCGTCGTACCTTGCGCGCCGACGCTCCCGGAAAGCAGGGCGACGCTGATCATCGCAGCACCGACGAGAACCATTGGGTTGTTCATATTATTTTCCTCGGTCCGTAGCTGTTGCCCGGTTTGGTGGGCCGATTTCGATCTGCATCGCCATGAGGACGGCGGTGCCTGCTCGTCGCCGAAGACGGCGCGGTTCACTTGTTGACGATCTCCCGCACGGTATCCTTTATGCTGCCGACGGTATTCTGGATCTTGCCCTCGGCCTGCTCGGCCTTGCCATCAGACTGCAGTTTGGCATCGCCGACCACTTTGCCGATGGCTTCCTTGACAGAGCCCTTGATCCCTTTCGCGGCGCCCGCGATCCGATCCTTATCCATGACTATCTGCTCCTGGTGTAAGCCGGCCATTCGCGCCGGTAGCATCAACGAAGTGAGCCGGCCATCCCGGAGGGACAGCCGCGGTCGACATAACCATCCCGATAGCGCCGAAGATAGAAATGGTGACTAACCGTAAACGCAGGGCGCCAATTTCCATTTCCATATGCGGAGGCAAGGTCCTCGTTAGGGAGCTCTTCTTCCCAGCAGGCCTAATTCTCAGTGTTAGAATGCTGCTCAACGTCTCCAGAGGCGGGTGAATTGCGAATGATGAGGGCACCGTCGTGCCGCGGGTTGGCAATGCCCTCCCAATCCGTGTTTTGTTGCGGAAAATCGTTCAGCGCCTTGAGAGTCCCTAAAGCAATAGTGGGACCGAAGATTAGCGCCAGGACTATGATCCAGGCCGAGGCGATGTGACGCCAACCATGCAAAATCATTAGATCAATATTCCAGCATGAGGAAATTTGGTGCGGTCAGTTCAGCTGTGCGCAAGGCCGTATCTATAGTGATCGGAGTTCGTTCTCCCAGACCACGCGCTCGTGCCCGTCGGTTTTATGTTTGACCCGGTACTGAGCAATAGCGCCGTCCATCGGCAGCAACCGAACGACGGTGTATTGACCTTTCGCTTTGCGATCGATCCCCGGTCCGGGAAAGAATTCGACGGCCTGCTCGGCGCGATATCTGTGGACGAACACGAGAACATTGCGTTCTGACATCGTAACCTCCGAAAGGAGCAACTGCCGGTCAGAACCGCCGGGATCACGAAGCTCGCTGATTTTCAAAGAAAGGCGCGAAGCGAGACGTACCCGGTCAGACTCATGACGATCAGCACAGGAATCACAATTGGCGGAACGAACCAGCCCTTCATAGCGCACGTCCTTCGCTAGGGGTTTTCGGAGATCCGGGATCAACGGCTTGTTTCGGCCGCTTCGGCGTCCAGTCTCGCGCAAAGCGCCTCGCATCGGCGATTTGCGCCGGGGTCAGATGCAAGGCGATACGCTCGTAGCCGGATCGAGCGCTGTGCAGATGTATACCGCGCAAGCCTTTCGCCGCCAGCAGGAACCAGCCGCACGCGGTCGCGTGATGGCCCGAAACGTCGGGCCCGTCGGCGTACGCCTCCGCGAGCTTGGCTTGAGCGCGAGGCAGGCCCTGCTCGGCCGCGGCCAGCAGCCACCTCACGGCTTGGGGCCGATTGCCTTCGACCGGATGGCCGTTATCGTCCAAGCCATTACCGTACAGGATGCCGAGATTGCATTGCGCGGTGGCGTCGCCCGCTTCGGCGGCCTGGAGCAGCCGCCTCTCCAACCCGTCGCCCTTCGTGCTGGGATGTCCCGCCGCCACGGATGACCGCAAGTAAAGCCGTGTCATCTCGAAGTTCGCCGCCCGAGGCGCTCCGATCGAGGGACAGCACTGAAGGGGAAAAGGGCCATCGCCGCTTGCATCACTCGCGACAGAAGCGATGGCCTTTTCATCCGAGACAGCGGCTTAGAAGCCGCTGCTGTCCATGCCGCCGCCCGGCATCGTCGCGTTATCCCCTTGCGGTCTATCGGCGATCATCGCCTCGGTGGTGATCAGCAGGCCGGCGACGGAAGCCGCGCCCTGCAATGCCAAGCGCACCACTTTTGCCGGATCGATAATGCCCGCCTTCAGCATATCGACGTAGGTCCCGCTCTGCGCATCGAAGCCTTGATTGGCCTTGTTCTTGTCCAGCAGCTTGCCGACGATGATCGAGCCCTCCGCTCCAGCATTTTCAAAGATCTGCCGCGCTGGCGCTTGCAATGCGCGCCGGATGATGTCGATGCCGACCTTTTGGTCGTCGTTCTCGGGGTTGAGCGCATCGAGCCGTTGGCTGGCGTAGAGAAGTGTGACACCCCCGCCGGCAACGACGCCTTCCTCCACTGCCGCGCGAGTCGCATGCATCGCATCATCGACGCGATCCTTGCGCTCCTTCACCTCGACCTCGGTCGAACCGCCGACCCGAATAATCGCAACGCCGCCGGCCAGTTTTGCCAGACGCTCCTGCAACTTTTCCTTGTCGTAATCCGAGGTCGTCTCCTCGATCTGCGCCCGCAGCTGAGTGCAGCGACCCGCGATCTCCGATTTCTTCCCGGCGCCGTCTATGATCGTCGTGCTGTCCTTGTCGATACGAACCTTCTTGGCCGTGCCGAGCATGTCGATCGTCACGTTCTCTAGCTTGATACCTAGATCCTCGCTGATCACCTGACCACCGGTCAGGACCGCCAGGTCGTCGAGCATCGCCTTGCGCCGGTCGCCAAAGCCCGGCGCCTTTACCGCCGCGACCTTGAGGCCGCCGCGCAATTTATTGACCACCAGGGTAGCGAGCGCCTCGCCCTCGATATCCTCGGCGACGATCAGCAGCGGATTACCGCTCTGCACCACCGCTTCCAGCACCGGCAACAGCGACTGCAGGCTCGACAGCTTCTGTTCGTGCAGCAGGATGTACGGCTGGTCGAGCTCGGCCACCATCTTCGCGGCATTGGTGACGAAATAGGCGCTCAAATAGCCGCGATCGAACTGCATGCCATCGACGATGTCGAGTTCGGTCTCGAGACTCTTGGCCTCCTCGACCGTGATGACGCCCTCATTGCCGACCTTCTGCATCGCTTGCGCGATCATCTCGCCGATTTCACGATCGTCATTGGCCGAGATCGTCCCGACCTGCGCGATCTCGGCATTGGTCGAAATCGATTTCGACCGCTTCTTGAGATCATTGACCACCGATGCGACGGCCATATCGATGCCACGCCGCAAATCCATCGGGTTCATGCCAGCCGCCACCGCCTTGACGCCCTCGCGCACGATGGCCTGAGCCAGCACCGTGGCGGTCGTGGTGCCATCACCCGCCTGATCGCTGGTCCGGGTCGCCACCTCCTTCACCATCTGCGCGCCCATATTCTCGAACCGATCGGAGAGCTCGATTTCTTTCGCGACCGTCACGCCATCCTTGGTGATGCGCGGGGCGCCGTAGGATTTGTTAAGGAGCACGTTGCGGCCCTTGGGACCGAGCGTCACCTTGACCGCATTGGCAAGAATGTCGATGCCACGCAACATTCGGTCGCGCGCGTCGCCGTTAAATCTGAGTTCCTTGGCAGCCATAATGGCTCCTCCTGGTTAGGCGGCTTTCTTCTGCGCGGCGACCCGGTCGAGCACGCCCATGATGTCAGCTTCCTTCATGATCATCAGGTCTTCGCCATCGAGCTTGACCTCGGTGCCGGACCACTTCGCGAACAGCACGCGATCGCCGCTCTTGACGCCGAGCGGATGCAGCTTGCCAGCCTCATCGCGGGTGCCGGGACCGACGGCGAGCACTTCGCCTTCCATCGGCTTTTCCTGCGCCGTGTCGGGGATAAAAATGCCGCCGGCGGTCTTCGCCTCCGGATCGACACGGCGGACCAGAACGCGGTCCTGCAATGGACGCAGTTTCATTTGATGGTCTCCTCGGACCAAATTTGTCGGAAGATTTGGCACTGTGAGATCGCGAGTGCCAGCGCGCCACTCAGGACATGGGCCCGAGGCGGCTAAATACAATGGCAATCAAACCGGTTTATTTAGTTTTATTCAGCCGCGCATGGTAATCACGATCGAAATTATTTCTGAACTTTTTGCCCGCGGAAGGCCGATTAATCATTCAGCGGAGATCCGGCGGCACTCCGGGCGCTTTTCACCCGGAGGTCAGCGTTTGCCACGGCTCCAATACTCGGCGGCTGCGGGAAAGACAGTGTCGCACCGCGTCGCCTGCGCCGGGCCGTCCAGCGTGTCCGCGGCGGCGCGCCAGACCGCGTAGTGCGGCGCGGCGCGATGCGCTTCCAGCGCCGCCTCGTCGCGGTAGACCTCGTAGAAGTAGTAGACGTTCGGGTCCTGCTGATCGTGCAGCACGTTGAAACGCATGCAGCCCGGCTCATCTCCCTCGGAGCCGAGCGCATCGACCTCGATCGCCTTCAGGAAGCGCTCGCGCCCTTCCGGCTTGACCCGCACCTTTACCCACAGCGCTATCATAGGCTCCTCCCTCCAACGACTAGCATGTCCCCGGCTACCGCAGGCGCGACCCCGGGTCGAGCCCGAGATAGACGCGTCCGCCGATCGGATACCACTCCGGCGCGATCGTGACGGTCTGGCCGACGGTGTGCAAATCCCGCCAGCATTCGGCGAGGCGGCTCTCGCGCTTGAACGAGGTGCTGCCGCCGTGCCGGTACATCAGCTCCATCGCCTGCCGCGCACTGTCGCCGGCATAGGTCGAGGCCAGACGGCAGCGGGCCCGCTGCTCGAGGGTGGTCGCCTTGCCCGCTGCGACCGTGTTCCACAGCTCGGTGATCAGTGCGGTGCGGTAGGCGCGCCCGGCGTTCAAGATCGCATCGGCCCGCCCGACGGCGTCCTGGACTTGCGGGTTGTCGCAAAGCAATCCGGCGGGACGGCCGCGCGGCTGCTTGCCGCCGGCCAGTTCGATCAGCGCTTTGATGCCGGCGCGCGCGATGCCGGTGATGACGGCGCTGTGGTGCGGTCCGACCCAGCACACGGCCGGCAAGGCGTAGGTGACCCCCGGCCAGCGCGACCATTGGTTGTCGAGCGGCACGCCGGCATGGACCATCGTGCGCCGCTCCGGCAGGAAGACGTTGTCCACCGTCCAGTCAAAGCTGCCGGTGCCGCGAAGGCCGGCGACGTCCCAGCTGCCCGGCACGATCTCCGCTTCGGCGCGCGAGAAGATTCCCCGCCAGTAGAGCGGCCTGCCTTCGGCATTGCGGCGCGGTTCGCCGTCTTCGAGGATTTGGAAGCTGCCGAGCATCCAGCTGCTCTCGTGACAGCCGCTGCCGAACTGCCAGCGTCCGCTGACGCGGTAGCCGCCCTCGACCGGTACCGCCTGCCCGCCGCCCTGCACGGCGGTGCCAGCGATGGTAGAGGGCCCGTTCCCATGGACCTCACGGACGCCGTCCTCCGGCAAGCCGAGCGTGACGAGCTGGCCGATGCTGTTGTTGGCGAGGTTCCAGCCGACCGAGCCGCATCCCTCGGCCAACAGCTCGACGACGCGCAGATAGGTCAGCGGATCGGCCTCCAGCCCGCCCAGCGCGCGCGGGATCACCATCCGGTAGAAGCCGGCGGCGCGCAGCTGTTCGACCAGTGCGCGCGGCAGGCGCTGCTCGCGCTCGATCTCGTCATGGTAGTCGCGGAGCGCCGGCTGCAGGGCAGCGGCTGCCTGCACCACCGGTTGCGCATCGATATCTGCCGGCAAGCGCATCCCGTCGCCCATCGCGTCCATTGGCTCCTCCCGCGGCATTGCGGCGGCCAAGCCTGAGGGAGTTGGCCTTTGTCGTCCAGCGATTTGACAAAGAGTGATCGACGAGCGGGTCGGGCGATCGCGGCGTAGCAGTGCAACCGGGTGCCCGCGCCAAAAGTATTTTAACAGTCGGGGCTTAGCGTGGGCCCGGAGTTATTAGGCGCGAAGCAGGATGAGAACCATACTGGCGGCGCTCGTCGTCGTTATCGTGGCAGGCATCACCTGGACGTGGTTTTGGACGATACCGAAATGCCTCGGCAGCGGCTGGGGCACACCGGGCTATTGGGCCACACCTGGCTCAGTTTCGGATGATCAGGGCGTGCTCGGGTGCTGGTGGGGCGGGGTGACCCGCGAGCGGGTGCGCCAACAAGCCTTCGAGGAATGGGCGCGCGACAGCGAGCGTTTGGAGCGCGACCGCCGCTCCGGGCACGGGCGCTGATACCAGAGAAATTGCTGAGGTGGGCACGCAGAGACAGCGCCGCGCGCTTGATCGAAAATCTAATACACCGATCGACGCTGGCCCGCGTATTCTGAGGCGAACCATGCGCGCTGGCGCCGCCGGCCGGGATCGATGCGTTAACGGCCCCGTCGCTTGCAAACGAATGCTGACCTGCTAGCCTGAGTTACCGACAGAGCGAGGGTCAGCCGATGGAAAATTCAGCCATCGCAACTGCGTTGAACAGCCTCAGCAAGGCGTTGGAAGCAAACCCCGAAAAGGCTCGTGCCAAATATGCCCCGGCGACTGCGACGCTGGTGAACGGCCTCAAATGCCGCGTGACCGGGTCATCGGGTGAGCAGATAGAGACCGATATGCCGGGCTCGATGGGTGGCGCAGGGTCAAATCCAAATCCGGGTTGGTTCTTCCGAGCATCGCTCGCCGCGTGCTGCTCGACGATGATCGCGGCGCAAGCGGCACGTCTCGGCATCATTCTGACCGACCTTGAGGTTACCGTAACAGGCGAGGGCGACCACCGAGGCATGCTCGGGGTCGGCAGCAACATTCCGGCTGGCCATTCGACTCTCCGGACAGAGGTGCGGATTGCTGCTCAAAACGCGGACCGCGAACAATTGGAGCAGCTCGTGCGCTGGGCCGATGAGCATTCTCCGGTCGGCTGCACCGTGCGCAACTCTCCGAACAGTACGCTGACCGTTTCCGTCCCCTGAACGCCGCGCCGGCCTAGTCGTCACCCAGCGATTTGACGGTGACGTAATCGGTCAGCTGATGGCGCGAGCGGCCAAGCGCCGACCACAGTCCCTCGACCGCGAAGCTGGCGCGGGCCGTCGTCGGGAACTTGCCCTGAACCAATGCCCGATGGGCCGGTGAGCCCGGCACCGCCAGTGCGATCGCCAGCTCGTGCAGCCCTGGATTGTGCCCGACCACCAGCACCGCGCCGTCTGTCTCACCGAGCCCCGTCAGGCGCTTCAGCAAGGCGGCCGGCCCGGCGAGGTAAAGCCCGTCCTCGAACAGGATGGGCGGTCGCGGCGCAAAACCGGCCAGCGCCAGCTCGGCCGTCTCGCGGGTGCGCAGCGCGCTTGAGCACAGCACCAGATCGACCCTGCCGAGCGCCGCCGGCAGACTCTCGCTGACGCGGCGCGCGTCATCGCGGCCGCTGCGGCTCAGCCGGCGCTCTTGATCCGCGCCCGCATCGTCGCGGCGCGCTTTGGCATGGCGCAACAAATGCAGCCGATGCATCGCCTTCTTCCGACCGCTCCTCCCCGGAGCTGCTTATACGCCGCTAATACATCTCCGGCGTGATCACGTTCTGCGGCTGATTGGTCAACAGCGCGGCGCGCATCGTCTCCGCCGATTTGCGGCGCGTATCCTCCCAGGATTGCGGCGTCAGCCAGGCCGAATGCGGCGTGATGACGAGGCGGCCTTCGAGCCAGGGTTCGCGCGCTCGATAGGCCCGCAGCAGTTTCGGGACTGGCTCGACCGGTGGCTCGACCGGCAAGACGTCGAGCCCGGCGGCGGCGATGTGCTCGTCGCGCAGCGCATCGTAGAGCGCATCGACGTCGATGATCGCGCCGCGCGCGTCGTTGACGACGACCGCACCTTTCGGCATCAGCGCGAACTGCTCGCGGCCGAGCAGGTTCCGCGTCTCCGGCGTCAAGGGCGCGTGGATCGACAGCGTATTGGTCTGGCGCAGCAGATCTTCGAGCGTCGCGGCGCGGGAAATCCCGAGCGCCAGCTCAGCGCCGTTCGGCAGATAGGGGTCGTAGAACACGACGCGAAAATTAAACGCCTTGGCGCGCAGCGCGACCGCGGTCCCGATGCGGCCCAACCCGATGATGCCGAAGGTCTGCGTCCCGAGCCGCTCGATCATCGGGTTCTGGAACGAGCGGAACGGCGCCGGCGGGTCTTTGCGCTGCAATTCGTGGTGCAGCAGGATGCCGCGCCGCAACGTCAAGGCCAACGCGATCGCATGGTCGGCGACCTCGGTCGTGCCGTAATCGGGGACGTTGCAGATCAGCACATTGCGCGCCGCCGCGGCGGGCCGGTCGAGCTTGTCGTAGCCGACGCCCATGCGGACGATCGCGCGCAACCGGGGGAACCTCGCCAGATCGGCGCCGGTGACGCCGAAACCCATAATCATCAGGCCGTCCGCCTCGGCGCAATCGGCGTCGGACAATTCCGAAAATGCGCCGGTATCGCGCTTCACGATGCGGACATCGGCGCCGAAGATGCCGCGTTCGAGTTCGTCGGGCTGTTGGCGGGCCTCGGGATAGAGCACAGTCACAGGCATCGGGGGCTTCCTTTGGTTGTCGAAATCAGTCGCGTGCGACCCTCACCGGCAGCCGGGTCGCGGCCGAGCGGATGATTGCCTCGAACACGCTGACCCCGTGCAACACCTCGTCGGCGGTGATCGGGTAGGGCGCTTCACCGCGGATCGCCGCGGCGAACGCTTCCAGTTCGGCGAGCAGCGTGTTGCAGCCGCGATTCTCGATGATCTGCGGCTCGGCCGCGGCCTGTCGGCCGGTCGGCGCCGCGCTCGGGGTCGGGCTGAAGCGGAAATCGAATTGCGGGGTCAGCAACTCGGCGCAGCCCTTTGTGCCAAACACCGCCAGCCGATACGTCACCGCCGTCACCAATGACGACAGCAAATTCCCCGACATGCCGTTCGCGAAACCGAACATGACGCTGGTCGTGTCCTCTGCGTCATAGGCGACGGCGCGGCGGATGCTCGTCGCATAGACCTCGTCGATGCGGCCGAACAGATGGATCATCGCATCGAGATTGTGGACCCCCATCGCGGTCATGCCGCCGGCCGGCGCCTCGCTTGCCTCTGCGCGCCACGAAGCCGGGTCCATGAACAGCCCGGCCGGGCCGTTCTGCTCCGCCGAGCAATGCGCGATTGTGCCGAGCCGTCCGTCATCGATGCGCACCTTCAGCTCCCGCATCGATGGATGAAAGCGCCGCGGATAGGCGACCCCGAGCACGATTCCGGCGCGCGCCACCGCGTCGAGCGCGCGGGCGGCGCTCGCCCGGTCGAGCGTGAACGGCTTCTCCATGAAGACATGCTTGCCGGCGGCGGCGGCCTGCTCGACTTGCCTCCCGTGTTCGCTATGCGGCGTCGCGAATACGACTGCGTCGATCTCGGGGTCGGCGAAAATATCGTCGAGGCTGTCCTTGAGCGCGATGCCGTGCTCGGCGCAGAACGCCTCGGCTTTCGAGCGCGTCCGCGTATGCCCAGCGGTGAAGCGGAAGGCGGTACTCTGCCCCTGCACGCCGCCGATTAGCGTCCGGCCCCACCGCCCGATTCCGACAATCGCGGCCCGGATCATACTGCCTCCCTTCGTGCAATGCCGGAGGGGTTCTACACCGCCGGTATGCGCTGTAGGGCAGAAAAGCGCAGCGCATTCCGCCGATGCTCAGCCCGATGCATGACATCTCCCATCTCGTGGCGGTAGAATCCGGCCCGCTGCCCGCCATATGTGGAAGCGGGTCAGGAGGCCATCGTGAGAACCGGCGCCAAGACCAGCGCACAGCCCCGGGGGCAGCCCGTGGGACTGCCCACGGGACAAATCGTCGATTTGCGGCCAACCGACCCGCTATCGCCGGCGCGCTTCATCAACCGCGAGCTATCCTGGCTCGCCTTCAACGAGCGCGTCCTCGCCGAAGCCGACAATCTGCGCCACCCGCTGCTGGAGCGGCTGCGCTTCCTGTCCATTTCGGCCAGCAATCTCGACGAATTTTATATGGTCCGGGTGGCCGGGCTGAAGGGTCAGCATCTCGCCGGCATCAAGACCCTGAGCCAGGACGGGTTGACCCCGGCCCAGCAGCTCGAAGCCATCCAGGAGCGCGCCGACCGGCTGATGGCAGATCAGCAGGTGATGTGGCTGTCC
>Ga0209474_10006009_pt1 | contig 10275 bp, 6 predicted proteins | sample GraSoiAngelo_145_FD_185902 | JGI IMG/M metagenome (GOLD analysis project Ga0209474, IMG submission 185902) | Grasslands soil microbial communities from the Angelo Coastal Reserve, California, USA - 14_1009_05_20cm (SPAdes) (version 2) | ecosystem: Environmental > Terrestrial > Soil > Grasslands ... | reverse complement strand
TGCCGCGACCGCCGGGCTCGTCACCTGGCACGCCACGCGGACCGACCTGCTGGGACCGGAAGCACCCCCGTGGGTCGCCGCGGCGCTGGTGACGGCAGCCGGGCTCGCGATCCCGATGCTCGCGATGCAGGCCGTCCTCTTTTCCGAGCCGCTATTCGGTTTCCTCGTCGCGTCGGCCGTGCTCCTCGCGGATGCGCCTCCGGCGCGGCTCTCGCCGGTGGCGGCGGCGGGCCTGGCGGGCCTCGCCGCGGCGCTGGCGCTGCTGACGCGCTCGATCGGCGTGGCCTTCGGCGCCGGCATCGTGCTGTTTCTACTGGAGCGTCGCAGGGTCTCATGGCGCGGCCTCGCCCTCGCCGCGGCCCCGCCGGCCCTCGCTGCCGGCGGATGGGGGCTGTGGGTCTGGCGGCACCGCCAGGTGATCGATCCCGCCATGGCGTTGAACTACGGCAGCTACGCGGAGGTCGTGCGCCAGGCGGGGTTCGGGGCGACGTGGTCCACACTGCCGCACGTCTTGCGGCCGCTCGGCGACCTGCTGTTGAGCTGGCTCCCGCTGCGCCCGCTGTACGTGCTCTGCGCGGCACTGACCGTGGCGGTGTCACTGTGCGGTCTCGCCCGCGTGGTGCGACGCTCCGCCATCGGCTGGAGCCTCGTGCTCTATCTCGCGATCCTGGCCGTGTGGCCGTACGCGAGCGACCGGTTCCTATGGATCATGCTCCCTTGGATCCTCCTCGTCGCAGCGAGCGGCGGGCTCGCGCTGTGGCGGCACCGGCCGCTGCATGTACCGCTCACGCTCCTCGCCGCCGTGCTCACGATCGGGTGGACGCAGGTCGAAGCGCGCGGGGTCGCCGGACGCTGGTGGGGCACGACGGCTCACGCGATCTCCGCCAATTTCACCGAGCTGCTGCCCTGGGTCAGGTCGCTTCCCGACAGCGCGGTGCTCGCGACCGACGACGAAGCGTTGGTGTGGCTCTACACCGGCCGCACCTGCGTGCCGTTCTACCTCTACGGGTATCGGGGGTCGGTGCTCACGACCCCGGGCCCCGCGGAGCATCGTGCCTACCTCGAGCGCCAGCGCACGACGCATATCCTGCTTCCCGGCGGGGGGAGTGGGTCGGATGAGGAGCTCGACGCCTTGCTCGGCGCCTACCCGGCGTGGCTCAGCGTCGTGCAGCGCTGGCCCGGTGGTCGGCTGGCGCTCGGGGTCCATGACCGCTAGGCGACTCTACCTCGCGGTCGGCGCGGCCGCTGCCATCGTGTACCTGGGCGTGCTGGGGAACGGATTCGCCCTGGACGATGTGACGATCATCTTTGCGAACCCTCTGGTGCACCAGCTCTCCGGAGTGTGGCGGGCGTTCGCCGCGCCATACTTCCCGCCCAACCTCGATACGTCGGTCTACCGCCCCCTCGTCGTGGCGACCTACGCGCTGGACTGGCTCACGGGCTCGACGGTCTGGTTTCATGTGGTGAACCTGGCGTGGCACGTGGCGGCGAGTGTGCTCGTCGCCGTGTTGGGCCGCCGTTGGGCCGGCGAGGCGGCGGGGCTCGTGGCGGGGATCGTGTTCGCCGTCCACCCGGTCCATGTCGAGGCGGTGGCGAATGTCGTGGGCCGGAACGAATTGATGGCCGCGGTGTTCACGCTGCTCGCCCTGTACGCGGCCCTCGAGCGGGAGAGCGTGCTCCTGAGCGCGGCCGCGCTGGCGGCCGGGTTGCTCAGCAAGGAGAACGCCGCCGTCGCCCCCGGGCTCGTCGTGGGGGCGTGGCTGCTGGGTGTACGACCGGTGCCGCCGCCTCGTAAGCTCGCGGCGTTCGCCGCGAGCTGGCTCGTGCTGGCCGGGTCGTATGTGGCTATCCGCTGGACGGTGCTGCATGGCTTCGGCGGCCGCAACGTGGCTGCGGCGTTCCTGGGCCAGGACCCCTCGACGATCCGGCTCACGGCCGTCGCCGCTCTGGCCGACGTCGCGCGACTGCTGCTGTTTCCGCTCGCCTTGAGCGCGGACTATTCGCCTGATGAACGCACCGCCGTGCATACGCTGCTCGACGTCCGCTTCGTGGTCGGCTTCCTGGTGCTGACGCTGTGGGCCCTGCTGCTGGGCGAGGCGTGGCGGCGGAAGCAGGTACGCGGCGTGGAGGCGCTTGGGCTGGGCTGGATCGCGGTCGCCTACGCCCCGGTGGCCAACCTGTTGTTTCCGGTCCAAATCATCGTCGCCGAGCGCACGCTGTACCTGCCGTCTGCGGGTCTCGCGCTCGCCACCGGGGCCCTGCTCCGGAGACTCACGGGGCGGGGCCTCGCGGCCGTGGTCGGGCTCGTGTTCGTCCTGGGCGGCGTGCGCACGGCGCTGCGCGTTCCCGCGTGGCGCGATGACCACGCCGCGGCCCTCGCGCTGTTGCATGACGCCCCGCGGTCCTACTTCACCTGGCAGAATCTCGGCTGGCAGTACCTGCGCCTGGGCCAGTTCGCGAAAGCGCTCGAAGCGTTCCAGGTCTCGAACCGCATCTATCCGCGGGACGCGCGAGTGTACATCGCGGCCGCCCATGCCGCGTACGCGCTGGACCGGGCGGCGACCGCGGACTCGCTCCTCACGCGGGCCGACGCGGCCTGCGAGCGCTGCGTCACCTATTACCGAAACCAGGCGTGGTTCGCCCGCCTGCGGGGGGACTCAGTCGTAGCCGACTCGCTCCTCGCCCACGCCCACCGGCTGCGACCCTCGTGAAGCTTTCCCCGGAGCGGCGGCTCGATCTCGCGGTGGCGGCGTGCGCGGCGGTCGTATACCTCGGCGCCCTCTGGAACGGCTTTGCGCTGGACGACCGGCCCCAGGTCGTGTTCAACCCGCTGCTCGCTGACTGGTCGGGGATCTGGCGGGCCTTCTCGGCGTCGTGGTGGGCGAGCGGGTTCGGCGGCCAGTACTATCGGCCGCTGACGGTGGCAACACTGGTGCTCGACGCGCGCCTGGACGGAGCGCCCTGGTTCCACCTCGTGAACGTCTTGTGGCACGTGGCCGCGACCCTGACGGTGGCGGCGCTGGCCCGGCGCTGGGCCGGCGCCCGGGCGGGGCTCATCGCCGGTTTGCTCTTCGCGGTTCATCCGGTGCACGTGGAAGCGGTCGCGAACGTCGTCGGGCGGGGCGAGCTCATGGCCGCGCTCTGGACCCTGCTGGCGGTGTACGCCGCCGTGGTGCGCGAGAGCCCGGCGTGGAGCGGGGTCGCGCTGGCCTGCGGGCTCTTGAGCAAGGAGAATGCGGCGGTGGCGCCGGCGCTGGTGGCGTCCGCGTGGTTGCTGGGGGTGGGGGTCACGCGACCGCCGCGCCGCACCATGGTGGCACTCGCGGCGGCGTGGGCGGCGGCGGGCGGCGCCTACGCCGTCGCTCGCTGGGCGGTGCTGCACACCCACACCGGCTTCGCCGACATCGCGCCCGTGTTCCAGGGCGCCGATGCGCTCTCGGTGCGCCTCACGGCCGCGGCGGCCCTGGCCGACGTCGCCCGCCTCCTCGTGTTTCCGCTCACGCTGCGCGTCGATTACTCACTGCAGGAGCGCACCCTGGTGACGAGCGCCCTCGACACGCGGTTCCTGGCAGGCGTGCTGTGTGCCGCGATCTGGGCGGCTCTCGTGGCGGTCGCGTGGCGGCGCGGCCGCCGCGTCGAGGCGTACGGGCTGGTGTGGGTCGCGGTGGCGCTCGTCCCCGTGGCCAATCTGTTGTTCCCGGTCGGCGTCCTCGTCGCCGAGCGGACCCTCTACTTGCCCTCCGCCGGGTTCGCCGTGGCGGCTGGGGCGTGGCTCGGCGGGTTGCGCGGCCGGCTGGCACCGGTCCTCGTTGGCCTGGGCCTCTTGGCCGCCGCCGTGCGCACCGCGTGGCGCGTGCCGGTCTGGCGGGACGATACCACGGTGACCGTCAGCATCCTGGCGGACTCGCCGCGCTCCTATCGAGGGCCGCAATACGCCGCCGCGCTGCTGCAGGCCGCGCGGAATCCTGCCCGGGCGCTGGCGTATTACCGCGCGGCGCTCGCGCTCTACGACCGGGACTCGCGCCTCTTCATCGGGGCCGCCGACGCGGCGCTGGCGCTCGGTCAGCCGGCCCTCGCGGACACGCTGCTGCGCCGGGCGGCGGCAGTGTGCGGTCGCTGTTCCGCGAATTATCTGAACCAGGCCGGGGGCGCGCGCGCGCGCGGCGACTCGAGCATCGCCGATTCGCTCCTGGCGCGCGCCGGCAGGATGGAGTCGCCATGAGGCGCTTCGCCGCGACGCTCGCCGGACTCGGCGCGATCGCCGGCCTCGTCGCCGCTCACCTGGCGCTGGCGCGCCGAGGCGGCGGCTACACCGGTGTCCTGCTCATCCTGGACCACCTGTTCTCGATCACCCTCGTTCTGGGAATGGTCGCGATCGCGGCTGGCGTGGGGGGCCGACTCCTGAAGGCCGGCGGACTCAGGCTGGAGCGCTCACTGGAAGCACTGCTGTTTGGGACGGTCGTAGGGTTGGGAACGCTGGCGACTGCGATCTTCGTGGTAGGGTGTTGGAGCGTTCGTCCCGTTGTGCTGCTGGCCGTGTTGGTGGGTGCGGCGTTCATCGGCAGGAACGAGCTGCGACAGCTCCCGCTGCTCGTGAAGGACGTGCTCGCGTGCCTCCGCGCCCGTGCCGATCGGCTCAGCCTGTCCGTCTTCTGCGTGATCGCGCTCGTGGTGATAACGGGCGCGCTCACACCGCCGACGGACTGGGATGCGCTCATGTACCACCTGCGGGTCCCGCAGCAGTTTCTGGAACACGGTTCGATCTACCTGACGGAGGACAATGCACACTGGGCGTTCGTGAGCCTGCCCCACATGCTCTACCTTCCGCTCCTGGCGCTTGGGACGCCGGCGGGTCCGGCGCTCGTGAGCGCGCTGTGCACCCTCGCGCTCGCCCTCGCCACGTTCGCATTCGCCTTGCGGTTCCTGGACCAACGCACCGCGGGGCTCAGCCTCGCGGTGCTGTGGGGTAGCGGCATGCTCGTGCTCGTCGCCATCTCGCCGCGCATCGACACGATCCTCGCGTTGTACCTCTTCCTGGTCCATTATGCGGTGATCTGCGCGATGGAGGCGAAGGATGCCCGGCTGCTGTATCTGAGCGCGGCGCTCGCGGGGATGGCGGTCGGCGTCAAGTATAATGCCCTGGTCTACCTGCTGGCTCTCGCTCCGCTCGGGGGCTGGGTCGTGATCGTGCGGCTGCAGAAACGGGCGGGCGTCGTCGCGCTGGTCCTCGGCCTCGCGCTCGTAACCGCACTCCCCTGGTTGCTGAAAAACGCCCTCTTCCTCGGCGACCCCTTGTACCCCTTCCTTCGCGGCTTCCGACTCGACCCATGGCTGGCCCGGATCTACGGCGGCCCCGCGTTACCGCCCCAAGTGGATCCCGGCGCGGTACTGCAGGTCGCGAAGCCGTTCAACCTCGTGGATCTGTTCGTGGCGCCCGAGCGGATCACCGTCGAGGGGGAGGGGGCATTCTATCGCCCCAACCTCCTGCTGCTGGTCCTGCCGTTGTGGTTGCTGTGCTTGAAGACCGAGGTGCTGACGTGGCTCGCGGGTCCGGCGATCGCCTACGTGGCGCTGGTCGTGCTGCTGCAGCCCACGACGAGCCTGCGGTATCTGAGCCCCGTGATTCCTTCCCTGACCCTGGTCGCGTTGCATGCTTACGGGCAGGTGTGGGACCGAGTGTTACCCGCGCGCTGGGTGCAGCGGCTGCTCGCCGCCACCACGCTGCTGGTTCTCGTGGGTACCGGGCACCTGTCGTACTTGCTCGCAACCAATGGTCGGCACCTCGCGTACGCATCGGGCGCTCTCTCGCGGGACGCCTTCTTGAAGGCACGTACCCGTGACTATGGCGATGTCGTCGGGTTCGTCAACGAGCGACTTCCCAAACAGAGCCTGATCCTCATGTTGTTAGAAGGGCGCGGGTACTATTTTCGGGTCCCCGTGTTGCAGGACAACGTGATCATGAACTGGCCATTGCTCTCCACCAAGGCGGCCTGGCCCGACTGCCTGCGCTCGGTGGGGATCACGCACGTGCTGCTGAACGTCGGCGCCATTCAGTACTACGCGCTCCGGGGCGTCGACCTGGCGCCGCTGCGGCTACGGGCGCTGCGGCGCTTCACCGACCAGTGCCTCAATCCGATCCACGTCGCCGGCGGATTTAGACTCTTCGAGGTGCGCCCCGCCACGGCAAAGCAGTAGCTCCTGAGCTCGCGCGGCGCACTAGTTGCACATGGCGGCGGGAAACCATATACGTAGTGCAGATGAGCGCGGCCAGCAATCGGCGGGTGGCGGTCGTCATCCCGTGCCTCAATGAGGAACTCACGATTGGCCGGGTGCTCGACGGCTTCCGCGCGAGCCTGCCCGGAGCCCACCTGTACGTCATCGACAACAACTCATCGGACCAGACGCCCCAGGTGGCGGTGCAGCATGGAGCCGTCGTCCTGCGGGAAACTCGGCCCGGAAAGGGCTTCGCCGTGCGGAAGGCGTTCCGCGAGGTCGAGGCCGACATCTACCTGCTGGTGGATGGGGACGGTACCTACCCGGCGGAGGATGCGGGACGGATGATCCAGCCGATTCTCGACGGCGTAGCGGACGTCGTCGTCGGCACCCGGCTCGGGTCGAGAAGCCGAAGCGAGTTTCGCTGGGTGAATCGAGCCGGGAACCGGATCCTGCTCGGCTTCCTCAACGCGGTCTTCGGCGCCCGCGTGACGGACCTGCTCTCCGGCTACCGTGCCGTGACCCGGGACTTCGTCAAACATGCGCCGGTCCTGTCTGCCGGGTTTGAACTGGAGACGGAGCTCAGCGTCCTGGCGTTGGAGCGCGAGTTTCGCACCGTCGAGGTACCCGTCAACCTCCAGCCCCGGCCTACCGGCAGCCATTCCAAGATCAGCGTGGTGGGGGACGGCTTCCGCATTCTGAGCGCGATCTTCACCCTGCTCCGAGACTACCGCCCGCTGAGCTTCTTCGGCGGGGCCGGGATCATCTGCGTGGTCCTGGGTCTCTTGCCCGGCCTGTTCGTGACCTACGAGTTCACCCAGCGGGGCACGGTGCGGATTCCCACGGCTGTCCTCGCCACCGGCCTGGTACTGTCGGGCCTCATTCTGATGCTGGTGGGCGTGATGCTCACGGCCCTGAACCGGCGATTCCGCGAGCTGGATCATCGGCTGACGTCGTTGACCGACGAGGTCCGTCAGGGCAAACGGTCTTGAGAGAGTGTCGATTCACGGCCGGCACGCGAGAATGCTGATGACGTCCCCTCGGCCCGGCCAGTTCAGCCGGTAGAGCTGGTACAGCAGGCGCGCGATCAACCTTCCTCCACGCCCCATCGGCCCCAGCGGCGGTCCGCCGGGCAGCCATTCGCTGACGGAGCGATAGAACGGCGAGTAAAACGGAAACCCCCAGCCGCTTACCTTCACCGATCTCAGGCCAACCAATTCGACTTTGCGTTGCAGTTCGACGGCTGAATAGTTCCTGACGTGGCCAATCGCGATCTCGGAGCGCCGCATGCGCCCCTGCATCGTGGAGATGAACGCATACCGTCCGGTCATGCCGGCGATGTTCCTGAGCCCCGCCAGGTCGTCGAGCAGGTGCTCGATGACCTGGATGCAGATTACGAGATCAAACCGTTCCTTCAGCGCCTCTCGCTGCAAGTCGAGGACCGTGAAGCGTGCGTTCGGAACCCGACGGGTCGCGATGGCGAGCGCTTCGCGCGAGATGTCGGTTCCGACCAGGGTATAGCGATTCAGGCGCGCGAGCGCCGCGAGATTGTCCCCAGATCCGCATCCGGCGTCCAGCACGGTATGCACGTCCAGGGCCGACACGGTGCGAACGAGCCCTTCGCGGGTGTGGCGATGCACCGGACCCATCCGCTGGATGTCGCCCCACGCCCCGTGCCAGAGGTCGTCGTAGGAGGGGGTGGTCACGGGCTAGTCCTGCTTCTCCAGCGCGGCCACCAGCCCGAAGCCCCGTCGCGAGGCCAGCAGGCGATCCAGACGGGAGAATGCCCAGAGCACCGGGAAGATACGCGTGTACAGGCGCAGCACCGGGCTCCGTTCTGAAGCGGTGACATCCGACCAGGTCCAGGCGCGGCGGCCGTGGACGAGCCGCTGATAGCACAGGTGGGCGAGACTGACGAATTCGGTCGCCAGCCTGGTGAAGAAACGGAAGTAGTAGGCCCGGCGGTGAATCCTGAGCCCATGCCGCTCCATCAGGGATGCCAGCGTCGCCTCGTCATACCCCGGCCGGGCGTGGTATTCGGGGCCCGGGTAGTCGTGGACGGTCTTGATGCCCAGCAGCCCGAGGACACTCGTGAACCCGAGGCCGGTGTACGGGACGGTGATCACCGCCGTCCCGTCTGCGGCCATCACGCGGGCAAGCTCGCGGGTGGCCGCATCGTCGTCCGCGAGGTGCTCCATGACCTCGCTGCAGAGGACGAACCGAAACACCTCCGCCTTGAACGGCAACGCCACGGCCTCGGCTGCGACGCAGAGCGGCCGGGGTGCGCCGGGAACCGAGCAGACCCGTTCTCGGTATAGGCGCAGGTTGGCGGTGTCCACGTCCACGCAGGCCGTCGGGCGGTCATCGAACACGCTGTAGGTGGTGTAGCCGGTGCCGATGCCGATATCGAGGGCGAGCCCTGGGCCCGCAACGTTCAGCAACTGCCGGATGACGGGGATCTTGTCTCGGGTCGGTAGATCGTAGGCTGTGAGGCGCAACCGGGCCAGGACCGCTTTCCGCACGGCTTCGGTCACGCGGCCCGCGCCGGGACGGCGAGCAGCGACTGGAACAGGGCGAGGTATCGAGCCACCATGGTGTCGAGCGCCCAATGCTCCGCTGCGTAGGCGCGGGCTCGTTGCCCGAGCGCGGGGTCGGCGCCCGCCAGGACGTCGCGGAGCCGTCTCGCCATCGCATCGGCGGACCGCGGTGCCGCCGCGCACACCGCCGCGGTGACGAGCGCGGCGGCATAGGGCTCGTCCTCGGCAATCAGTACGGGCAGGCCGCAGGCCATCGCTTCCTGTACCACGAGCGGCAGGCCTTCGCCGTGGGAGGGGAGGAAAACGCAATCCGCGGCATGGTAGTACTCGTGCATCCGGCGCGCAGCGACCGTACGGTGCCACGCGACGTTAGCCGGCGCCCGGGTTACCAGGGTTCTGAGCGGCCCGTCCCCGGCAACGACAAACTGAACACCGCTCAACTGCCGGCACACGTCGAGCACGATCGCCACGCCCTTCTTCTCAACCAGCCGCCCCGCGAACAGCACGAGCTTCGTCTCAGCCACGAATCCGAGCGATCGCCGCGCCGCTTGTCGCTCGAGCTGGGTCGCCGGGTGAAAGCGGGAGGTGTCCACGCCGATCGGAAAGGTGGAAGCACCACGCAGTCCCCCAGCGGGGAACAGCGTGCGGACATGGGCCGCCGCGGTGGGCGTGGCGAGCACCACGTGGGAAGCGTGACGCAGGACGGCGTGGCCCAGTGTGGCATACGCGGCTCGTTCGATCCAGGTGAGCGGTGGGAACGCGTAACGGATAAGACCGATGTTTTGGGAAACGAGAACGGGCTTCTCGTGTCGTTGGCACAGCAGCACCGCCATGGCGCTGCTCAGGTAAAGACAGTCGAGCACGTGGATAGCGTTCGCCCACTGCACCAGGCGCTTGATCTCTGCCCAGCCGCTCGGTCCCCACACCGGAACCGGTATCCCGAGCACGTCTTCGACCAGATTGAAGCACGGTACTCGTATCCGGCCGCCCTCGCGCGGCGGCGCATCGGCCGGCACCCGGCTCGCCACCCATTGCACCTCGACCCCGGCACTGCGGTATCCGGTGAACAGGTTCTCCGCGATCTGCTCGATGCCCCCCAGATGCGGGGGCATGTAGCTCGTCACGAGTCCCACCTTCATCGGTAACCGTCCATGGCCTGAAGCCTCTGGGCGCGGGTAACAATTCCGAGGCACAAGTTCCGACTTATAGCAAGTTGGGGTGAGAATCTCAATCGCGTCACCAAAGAACATCCCAGGTCGCAAGAACCCTTGCAAAAAACCCGACCGTCTGGCCGACCGGGGATGGTGTGGATCTCACCGTCCCGACGGCATAAGCTATTGTGACACATGAGGCTGTCCAGTGCGTCGCAGTGGAGGGCACACGGCTTGCTTCCTCGGGTCGTGGTGGATAATCCCATAGGACCACGTACCTGTGTTCGCCATCATGACACAGCAACAGGGGGATGCGCTGATGAACCGCAAGGGTTTTACGCTTATTGAGCTGCTCATCGTGGTCGTGATCATCG
>Ga0209474_10006007_pt1 | contig 10276 bp, 7 predicted proteins | sample GraSoiAngelo_145_FD_185902 | JGI IMG/M metagenome (GOLD analysis project Ga0209474, IMG submission 185902) | Grasslands soil microbial communities from the Angelo Coastal Reserve, California, USA - 14_1009_05_20cm (SPAdes) (version 2) | ecosystem: Environmental > Terrestrial > Soil > Grasslands ... | reverse complement strand
GCAACCGTGCAGGTCGGGCACAAGCCGCGTCTCGGCATCGCTGGCAAGGACGCCGACGACGATATTGTCGAGGGCATCGTGCTGATGCGTCGCGGCGAGCAGAGCATGCCGACGATCAAGCGGGTCGAGCGTGAGGTCGAGCGGATCAACAATTCGAGCATTCTACCGCCGGGCGTACGCATCGAGCGCATCTATGACCGCAAGGAGCTGATCGACATCACTACGAGAACGGTCCTGCACAACATGGCGTTCGGCATCTTGCTGATCTTCGCCCTGCAATGGGTGTTTCTCGGCAACTTGCGCAGCGCGCTGATCGTCGCGGCGACCATCCCGTTCGCGCTGTTCTTTGCGGTCGGCATCCTCGTGGTGCGGGGCGAGTCGGCCAACCTGCTTTCGGTCGGCGCAATCGACTTCGGTCTGGTGGTCGATGGCACCGTCATCATGGTGGAAAGCATCTATCGGCGGTTGGGGGTGGCGGCTGCAGTGGCGGTGGCTGGCGCGGTCGGCGCCGCCGAGGGACTTTCGGGCAAGCTCTCCTCGATCTTTCTTGCCGCATCCGACGTCAACCGTTCGATCTTTTTCGCCGCTGGAATCATCATCGCAGGGTTCATCCCGCTGTTCACGCTCAGCGGTGTCGAAGGGCACATCTTTGCGCCGATGGCGAAGACCTACGCCTACGCGCTCGCCGGCGGTCTGATCGCCACGTTCACCGTTACTCCTGCGATCAGCGCGATGCTGCTGCCCGACCGCGTCACTGAGACCGAAACCTGGGTGGTGCGTGCCTTGCATCGCGTGTATGCGCCGGCGCTGCGTCTCGCGGTGAACAATCGCGTGCTGACCATCGCCGGCGCGATCGCGGTGCTGCTGCTCGCGGGTCTGGCCATCCGTTCGCTCGGGCTCGAATTCCTGCCCAAGCTCGAAGAGGGCAATCTGTGGATCCGGGCGACGATGCCGTCGACGATCTCGCTGGAAGAGGGCAACACCTACGTCAATCGCATGCGCAACGTGATCGGCAGTTTTCCCGAAGTCGAATCCGTTGTCTCGCAGCACGGCCGGCCGGACGACGGCACCGACGCCGCCGGCTTCTTCAACGCGGAATTCTTCGCGCCGTTGAAGCCGATGAGCCAGTGGCGCCCGGGTCTGGACAAGGAGGCTCTCACGGTCGAGATCCTGCGCAAGCTCGAGGCCGATTTTCCCGGCGTTGAATTCAACTTCTCGCAGTATCTACAGGACAACGTCGCCGAGGCGGTATCGGGCGTCAAAGGCGAGAACTCGATCAAGTTGTTCGGCAACGATCTGCAGGCGCTGACCGACACTGCCAACAAGATCAAGGCAGTGCTCGCTACGGTGCCCGGCATAACCGACCTCGCCGTCTTCACATCGCTCGGCCAGCCGACGGTGCAGATCGAGATCGATCGGGCGCGCGCGGCGCGCTATGGTCTCTCTCCGGGCGACATCAATGCTGCGATTCGAACGGGAATCGGCGGCGAAGCCGCCGGCGACCTCTACGAGCCCGGCAGCGACCGGCACTTCCCCATCGTGGTGCGGCTCGCCCCGCAATTCAGGCAGAACCCGGAAGCGATCCAGAACCTCCGCATCGGCGCGCAGGGCCCGAACGGCGTCACCCAGATCCCGCTCAACGAAGTCGCCAACGTCAAGCTCGTGTCCGGCCCCTCCTATATCTATCGCGAGGGCCAGGAACGCTATTTGCCGATCAAGTTCAGCGTGCGCGACCGCGACCTCGGCAGCGCGATCCAGGAGGCGCAACGCAAGATCGCCCAGCAGGTGCAATTGCCGACGGGCTCGCGTCTCGAATGGGTCGGTGAATTCGGCAATCTGCAGGATGCGATCGCGAGGCTCAAAGTCGTGGTACCGATCACGCTCGCGTTGATCGCGCTCCTCCTGTGGATCAATTTCGGCACGCTGCCGGACACCCTCTTGGCCATGAGCGTGATCCCGATGGCGGTGATCGGCGGAGTTTTCGCGCTATTCTTGTTGCACATTCCGTTCAGCGTCTCCGCCGCGATCGGGTTCATCGCGTTGTTCGGAATTTCGGTCATGGACGGCATCATCATCCTGTCGCAATTCAATCAGCTGATCGAGAGGGGGGTCGAGCGAACCACCGCGATCCTGCGCACCGGCGAGCTGCAGATGCGCCCGGTGCTGATGACCTGCGTCATTGCCGGCGTCGGGCTGTTGCCAGCGGCGTTGTCCACCGGGATCGGGTCGCAGGTGCAAAAGCCGCTGGCGGTGGTGGTGGTCGGCGGCATGATGCTGGCGCCGATCGTCATTCTCATCACGCTGCCCGTGCTCATTCTCCTGTTCTCGCGTCGGGGAACGCGGCCGGCGCGAGAACAGGCGGTGCCGGCGCCGGCGGAGTGACCGGGGCGCGGCTGCGGACGCGCGGCATCGATCGGAGCGCTTGTGCATGAGATTGCTGCTGGTCGAGGACAACGAAGAGCTTGCGCAACTTCTGATTCAGCGTCTGCGCGCCGCAGGGTATGAAACCGATCTTCTCACCACCGCCGCCGAGGCGCAGGCGGCAGTCGCGACGACGCGTTATGCCGCCATGGTTCTCGATCTCGGTTTGCCGGACGGCGACGGGCTGTCGATCTTGCGCGAAATACGTCAGCGCGAGGATCCGCTTCCGGTTCTGGTGCTCACCGCCCGCGGCGGGCTGCAAGATCGCGTCAGCGGTCTGCGTAGCGGGGCCGATGATTATCTCGTCAAGCCGTTCGCATTCGAAGAGCTGTTGGCCCGGCTGGAGGCGCTCCTGCGGCGCCCCGGCCAGCTGCTCGGGCGCGCACTGCAGATCGCGAACCTCGCATTCGACACCGAAAGCCGGCAGGCATTCATCGACGAGAAGCCGCAGCTTCTCTCCGCCCGCGAGACGGCCGTGCTCGAACTGCTGATGCGACGCAAGGATCGCGTCGTGTCGAAGAAACTGGTCGAAGATCACATTTTCGGGCTATCGGGCGACGTCGCGTCCAATGCGATCGAGGTCTACATCCATCGCCTGCGCAAGCAGCTGTCCGACCGCGGCGCCAAGGTGCAAATCCACACCATTCGCGGCGTCGGATACCTCATTTCCGAGGAAAAGGCGGCGTGAGACGCGCCGGCATGAGTCCCGGCTTGTCATTGCGGCCGGCACGTCTCGAAGCACAGCGCGGAATCGATCGCGCTACGCTTGCGGATTCCGGTCGCGTCGCGATTGCGCCTTGGCCGCACTGACGGACTGAAAGCACCGTCATGATTTCCTTCAAGTCGATCTTCTCCAGGATCATTTTCTTGCACGTCATCGCGCTGGTGATCACCGCCATCGTGATGCCGGTGGTGCTCTATTATTTTTTCAAATGGGCGGCGAACGATCTGCACAATCAGGCGATGCGTGAGCAGGCGCAGCTAGTTGCGCATTATCTCGGATTAGGGGCAGACGGCAGTTGGACTCTCGATCTGCCGCCCGCGCTCGAAGACATCTACTCGCCGGCGGTCGGACGATATGCCTATGCGGTGGTCGACGACACCGGCCGGGTTCTGTTTTCCTCCTCCGAGGACCGATCAGCGATATTCGCCGCCGACCCGCGTTCTTCCAACATCTCGTACCTCGAAACGCGCCGCGGCAAAGCCGCCATCTCCGGTGTCAGCGTGCTGAAGGAGGTGGATGGGCACAAGGTATGGGTTCAGGTCGGTGAGGATCTCGCGCACCGCGATGTCATCGTCGACGACATCGTCGCCGATTTTTTCAAACGCGTGGGATGGATCACGCTGCCGATGCTGCTGTCTCTGCTGGCGATCGACATCGTAATTTTCCGCCGGGCATTGCGGCCGCTGCTCAACGCCTCGGAGCTGGCGAAAAAGATCAATCCGCGCAGAACGGATATACGTCTGCCGCTCGAGAAGATGCCGAAGGAAATCCTGCCCCTGGTACAGGCGGTCAATCAGGCACTCGATCGGCTCGAGGCGGGATTCCGCGTGCAGCGGGAGTTTACCGCCGATGCGGCGCATGAATTGCGCACGCCGCTGACCATCTTGCGCACCCGCGTCGACACCTTGCCCGACCGAGGGACCTCCAAGGCGCTGCATAAAGACATCGAGGGCATGGCGCGCATCGTCAATCAGCTGCTCGACATCGCCGAGCTAGAGACTTTCTCGATCGATCCTCTGGAGAAGGCCGATCTGCGCGCGATCTGCGCCGAGGTGGCGGAGTTCGCCGCGCCGCTGGCCCTGGCGCAAGGCAAGGACATCGCCTTGAGCGGCAGCGAGGCCGCGGTGTGGGTCAACGGCAACCCGGAGATGCTCTCGCGGGCGATCCGTAACCTGGTCGAGAACGCGATCAATTATTCGCCGCCTGGGACGACGGTGGAGATCGTCGTCGAAGACAGCGGCATCGTGCGCGTCCTCGATGAGGGGCCTGGAATCAAGGAGGACGAGCGCGAATTGATCTTTCAACGCTTCTGGCGGCGCGATCGACGGCGGACCGAGGGCGCGGGGTTGGGTCTTTCCATCGTCCAGCGCATCGCCGATACCCACGCCGCGACCATCAGCATCGAGAACCGGCCGACCGGCGGCGCAAATTTCTCGCTCCGCTTTGCTCGTATTGCCTAACGCAACGTGTGCTCGCGGCGCGTCTCTTCCGCACCGTGGCCCTGCATCTCAGGCGGATCGGGCGCTCTGCGGCTCCGCGTCCTTGGGCTTCGTCAGCCATACCGCAAGAAGCCACGCGATCCACAAGAACAGAAAATAGAGCGCAAGAAAGACGATGAGACTCACGTGGCCGCCGAACTCGAGCTCGGTGACGAGGCCGATGGCATAGGCGGCGAGATCGCCGGCGATCATGAAGGCGACGTAGTAGGCGATGAGGACCACGGTGAATTCCTTATTGCACAATGTGAACTGGCGGCGAGACGCGGGTCGGCACCACCTGGCAGGAGGCGCGGAGCACACTTCGGCCCGCCACCGTAGTGTTCACTATTTTGCTTACACAGACCTGACGCCGCCGCGGCAACGACGCCGGCATCCCCAATAAGCGGCGGGCTCACGCAGCCGTGATCCGGCATTCAGGCCTGCGTCAGCCGCCGGCATTAGCATTGCTGCGGGTGGAAGGCCCACGAGGAGACAGCACCATGCTTCGAACAATGGCCATCGCTGCCGCCGTCGCCAGCGCGCTCGTTGCGGCGGCTCTCACTCCGACCATCGCGACCGCTCGCGGGGGTGGCGGCGGGCACGGCGGCGGACATGGCGGCGGACATGGCGGCGGACATGGCGGTGGTCACGGCGGCGGACACGGCGTGCATGCCGGCTTCCACGGTGCCGGTCCCGTCCATGCCGGTTTCGGCAGCGCTGGACACGTCCATGGTGTCGGCCGCTTTCATCATGTTGCGCATTTCCGCCGCGGCTTTCGCGCATTCGGCGTTTATGCCGATTACGGCGATTACGGCTGCTGGCGCTGGTTTCCGAGCCGCAGGGGCTACGTGAGGGTCTGGGTCTGCTGATCGACGCTGCCGACCCCCCGCGTCGCCGACCCCGTGCGAGCTTCTGCTCAGGCGCTGAGGGCTACTGGCCGGACGGCGTGCGCAGGCCATGCCACGCATCGCGGACTTGGTGATAGTGCACCTCGGGCGCGTAATCCGGCGTGTTGAGGGCGAGCGTCTTGACGTCGAGGCGGCCGACGGCGCCGAGCAGCGCGTAGGAGGCGATCACGAGGTCACGTTGCGCGCCGATCAGCCGCGCCCGGGCGGCGGTGAGGTCCTGCTGCGAGTTGAGCACGTCGAGCGTCGTGCGCTGGCCCGCCTGCGCTTCCTTCTGCACGCCGGAGAGTGCGATGGTGGCGGCGCGCACCTCCGCCTCCGCGGCGGAGAGCGCAACCTTAGCCCCTTCATAGGTGACCCAGGCGCCCAGAACCGCGGTCTGCGTCTGGCTGCGGACGAGCTCCAGCACGATGCGAGCCTGCATGGCAAGCTCCTTGGCCTGCCGGATCTGGGAGGCCGCAAGCCCGCCGTCGTAGATCGGCACGTTCGCCGTCCCCAACAGCGAGGCGATATCGTTGGACTTGGAGGTGAGCGTCGGATCGTTCTCCCATTGCCGCTGCACGCTGCCCTGCACCGAGACGTTCGGGTACAAGCTGCTCTCGGCGATCCTGGTGCCGAGCGAAGCGACATCGATGTCGTACATCGACGCCATAATGGCGGGATGCTCCTTGCGGCTGATGGCGATTGCCTCCTCGCGCGTGTGCGGCAGCAGCCGCTCGATCGACGCCGGCGGCACCAGCCGGCCCGGCGGCGCGCCGATGACTTGGGCATATAGCGCCTGGCTGATCGCAAGACCCACCTCCGCAGCGTTGAGATCGGCAAGCCCGCGGCTCAGCCGCGCCTCGGCCTGCGCCACATCGGTCGGGGTCACGTCGCCGCCCTCGAGACGCTTCTTGGTGGTGCCGAGCGTCTCGCGCAGAAACGTCACATTGATGCGCTGCGCTTCCACCAGGCTCTGATTGGCGATCACATTGGTATAGGCGGTCACCGCGTCGAGCAGGACACCCTGGCCGGTATTGCGCAGCGCTTCGCGCGCCGAGAGCACCTGCGCCTCCGACTGCCGAACGGTGTTGGCGGTCTTAAAGCCATTGAACAGGGTTTGCGATACGGTGAAACCGATGGTCCAGGTGTGCAGCGTCGCGGTCTGAATCGTGTTGTCGAAAAACAGTACCCGTACCTGCTGCAGCCCGCCCGTTAGCGTTGCCAACAGTTGCGGCCGGTATGCCGAAAGCGCCTGGGGAACGCCTTCGTCCACTCCGCGCACCCGCGCGCGCTCGGCATTGAGTTGAGGATTGCCCTGATAGGTGCGCACCAGCGCGTCCGGCAGCGTCTCCACCCGCAGCGGCTCGGCCAGCGCAACACTCGCAGCCGCGACAATAATGGCAGCCCGTCCGCCGCAGCGAAGCGCAGAGCGCGCCGCGGCGAGCGCGACGATGGCGCACGGTCGGCCGTTCGCACTCAATACGCTGCCCGCTACGCGCATCGACACGATCCGAACTTCGACAGTGAGCTTGAATGCCCCCGCGGAAACCATTGCAGTTCCCGCCCCGGGCCGCCAGTTGATTATGGACGTGCCGGGGAGGCCATTAGTCCACTGAAATTGCGGCTTAAACCGGTCCGGATCGGGTCCATTCGAGGCGGGTCGGCGATTTGACATCTCGGGCACAGGCGGGTTTTGTGCCGCCTGCGGTAAGGCTCCAGTAAGGAAACCGGACCCACGCATGGCCAATCTTGTCTACCGGCGGCAATTTACGGTGGAATGGGGCCATTGCGACCCGGCGGGCATCGTGTTCAACAGCCGCTTCTTCGAGTATTTCGATTGGAGCGCGTGGCGGCTGTTCGAGGCGGCGCTCAACGTGAAACCGAACGATCTGGCAACGGCCTTCGGGATTGTCGGAATTCCGTTGGTCGGCGCCAAAGCCCGCTTTCATCGGCCCGCCAAGTTCAACGACGTGGCGGACATCGCCTCCGAGGTCAGCGAGTTCAGGCGCTCGAGCTTCGAGGTGACGCATCGCATCTCGATCGGCGGCGCGCTTGCCGTCGAAGGCAGCGAGACGCGGGTGTGGGCCGGGCGCGATCCGGGCGATCCTGTCAAGATGAAAGGCGTGCCGATACCGGCTGCGGTCATCGCGCGATTCCGTGCCGCGGCGTAGGGCTCTCGTGCAGCAAATTCCCGATTGCGGGTCTGGCGAACGCGTGCCATTGAGCGCATCTCGGAGCGATGAGGATTTCTTCCATCGATGAGCGAAAGCTTTTCTCTCGCGTTTGATCTGCGGTTTGAGGACCTCTATCGCCGCGACGGGCTGGTGCGGCTCGACGGGTGCTTTGTCGAGTTCCTCAAACGCCGCAACGCGGACCTGCACAATCGGCTGATGGCGGGCCGCGCGGCGCCGGAAGGCGTCGCTGGCAAGGACTATTCCGATCTCATCGTCGAGCTTGCGGTCGAGCTCGAGGACTTCATCGCCGCGCTGTTCGGCATCGCCCGCGACGTCGAGGCGCTGCGCACCCGCCATGACGCCCTGGCGCCGCTCTATGCGGTGAAGCGGCTCTTCGTGCAGCGTCGCGCGGCGAAAAAATATAGCCCGGAACAAGCCGCTGCGTTCGACTGGCAGGCGCTCGCCGCGCAACTCGAAACGCTCATCGGCGGCGCGCTCACCGAGTTGCGCTTCGCCCAGCGGGTCGAGGCCTGGATGAAGGCCGAGGCCGAGCATGCCGCCGCGCTCGATCTAGCCGCGCAGTACGCCGCCTGGGCGACGCACACCCCGCAAGGCCAGCACCGGCACAGAGACGGGGTGCTGTTCAAGCTGCCGCGCAAGATCGATCCGCATCGCCTCGTTCCAGTCGAGACCGAGGTCGTCGACGGCATCGCGATGCTCAAGCTGCCCGCCTCGCATCGCCGTGCGCGCGACGGTTTCGCCCTGACCGACCAGGGAACGGATCTCGCCGGCGCGCTCGATCACGCTAATTACTGCATCTGGTGCCACAACCAAGGGAAGGATTCCTGCGCCAAGGGGCTCAGGGAAAAGAGCGGCGAGTTCAAGAAGAGCGCCTTCGGCGTGGTGCTCGCGGGCTGCCCGCTCGAGGAGAAAATCTCCGAGATGAATTTGGTGGAGGCCGGCGGCCACACCGTCGGCGCGCTTGCCGTTGTCGTCCTCGACAACCCGATGTGCGCCGCTACCGGACACCGCATCTGCAACGACTGCATGAAGGCGTGCATCTATCAGAAGCAGGAGCCGGTCGACATTCCGCAAGTGGAGACGCGCGTCCTCAAGGAGGTTCTGGCGCTGCCCTGGGGATTCGAGATCTATGGTTTGCTGACGCGGTGGAATCCGCTCGATCTGCGCCGGCCGGTGCCGAAGCCTTCGACCGGCCGCAAGGTGCTCGTCGTGGGGCTCGGGCCCGCGGGCTTCACGCTTGCCCATCACCTCATTAACGACGGCCAGACCGTGGTCGCAGTGGACGGCCTCAAGATCGAGCCGCTCGAGCCCGGCGTCTCCGGCGTCGCGGTGAGCGGCGCGCGTTCTCCCTTCCGCCCGATCCGCGACATCGCCGAGCTGCGCGAGCCGCTCGACGCACGTGTCATGGCCGGGTTCGGCGGGGTCGCGGAATACGGCATCACCGTGCGCTGGGACAAGAATTTTCTCAAGCTCATCCGCCTGCTGCTGGAACGCCGCGGCGAATTCGCGATGTTCGGCGGCGTGCGCTTCGGCGGCACGCTCACCATCGACGGCGCCTTCGCGCTCGGCTTCGATCACATCGCGTTCTGCGCCGGGGCAGGGCGACCGACCATCGTGGCGATGAAGAACGGGCTTGCCGCCGGCGTCCGGCAGGCTTCCGATTTTTTGATGGCCCTGCAGCTTACCGGCGCCGCCAAGACCGACAGCCTCGCCAATCTCCAGGTGCGCCTGCCGGTCGTGATCATCGGCGGCGGACTGACCGCGATCGACACCGCGACCGAGGCGCTGGCGTATTACCCACTGCAAGTGGAGAAGTTCCTCAGCCGCTATGAGACGCTGATCGCCGAGCGCGGGGAAGCGGCGGTGCGCGCCGATTGGAGCGCGCAGGAGGTGGAAGCCGCTTCCGAATTCATGCAGCACGCGCGCGAGATTCGCGCCGAGCGCGCCTTGGCCGTGCGCGAAGGCCGCAAGCCGCAGCTCGCCGAGCTGATGCGCCGATGGGGCGGCGCCACCATCGTCTATCGGCGGCGCCTGATCGACTCGCCGAGCTACACGCTCAACCACGAAGAGGTGGTTGCGCCCGCGCGCTGCGCCTCTCCGAGGCGCACGCCGATGCCTCCGCTCCGCCGCGCGACGTCGTCCTGCCGGCGCGCACGGTCCTGGTCGCGGCAGGCACGCAACCCAACACCGTGCTCGCGCGCGAGGAGCCGCAGCACGTGCGCATCGACGGCAAGTATTTCCAGGCAGTCGATGAGAACGGCGGCAAGGTCACGCCGGAACGCGTCACCAAGCCGTCCGCCGCCCATGTGTTGATGAGCGTCGATGCGGATGGCCGCGCCATCAGCTTCTTCGGCGATCTGCATCCGTCCTTTGCCGGCAACGTGGTCAAAGCGATGGCAAGCGCCAAGCAAGGCTACCCCGTGGTCAGCCGCATGTTGGCGCGGCAGCGACCATCGCAGGTCTCGCCGGCGGCGTTGATCGCGCGACTGAACGAGGAACTGCGGCCCACGGTGCAGGAGGTCAATCGGCTCACGCCTTCGATCGTCGAGGTGGTGGTGCGCGCGCCCATGG
>Ga0209474_10006005_pt1 | contig 10278 bp, 14 predicted proteins | sample GraSoiAngelo_145_FD_185902 | JGI IMG/M metagenome (GOLD analysis project Ga0209474, IMG submission 185902) | Grasslands soil microbial communities from the Angelo Coastal Reserve, California, USA - 14_1009_05_20cm (SPAdes) (version 2) | ecosystem: Environmental > Terrestrial > Soil > Grasslands... | reverse complement strand
AACGCCGACCGGGTCTTCAACGGACCACTCGCCGACGAGCGGCCGACAGGCTACGCGCCAGCGGTCGCGACGTACGGGATGCGGTTCTAGGGCCGCGGCGGCGTCAGGCAGGCGATCAGGCCGAGCAGCCCGAGGCCGCAGAACGCAGCGGGAGCAAAGGGTGGCGGCTCGCTGCCGACGGGCGCTGCGCCCGTGTCGCCTGGCTTCAGCTTCCACGCGGAGAGGGCCTTCGACGCTTCGCGGATCGGGTGACCGTCGGAATGAAACCATAGGCCCATCGCGCCGGTGAGGAACGCGAGGCCAAAGAGCCCCGCGAGGGCGCGGCGCCCACCGCGCCGCCAGAACGGAAGCGCGATCCCGCCGCCGACGAGCAGGAGCGCCGCGCAAACGAGCGGCACCCACGCAACCCAGCTCTCCCCCAGCACTTCGCGGTGCTCGAACCGCACTTCGACGAGGAGCAGCGCCGCGCCGAGCAGCAATGCGGCGACGATGACCTCGTTGATGCTCCGCTCACGACCTGCAACGGCCACCATCTCCTCCGGCGCGCCGCCCACGGTCAGCGCCTTGACTGCCGCGGCGGCACGACGACGATGCGCCCCGCCATCTCTTCGTGCCCGCTGCCGCAGAATACGTCGCAATGAAACGCGAATGTGCCGAGCTTGTCAGGCACGATGCGCACCCGGACGGTGTTGTTTGGCGCAATATCCGCGCGCACCCCAAGGTCGGGAATGTTGAAGCCGTGGTCGCGATCGAGCGAGGTCAGCTCGATGACGACCGGGATGCCGAGCTCCAGCTCGATGAGGCTCGGCGTGTAGCTGAACCGGCGCGCCGTCACCGACACGACGCGCTCCGTCCCGTCCGCGCCGGCAGCTGGCGCGCCAGGCGGCTGTGCTTGTCCCTCGACGAGTGCCGCGGCGAGCAGCGCCAACCCAAACCGCATCTCACAGCTCCTTCGCGAGCGGGATCTCGCGCAGCCGATAGGCGGGCTGCCGCGGCTCCGCATCCACGTCGCGGAACCCGAGGCCGCGTCCCGGATGAGCCGGGTCCCACGGCAGCGGTGCGCGATTCGGCTGCGAGCCCGGCACTGGCAGGGGGAAGACGAGGGAACGCGCGGCGTGGTGCTCGATGTGATCGGTCGTGTGGTGGTGCTCCTGGTGGATGTGCCCGTAGAAGACGGTCACGTGCTTGTATGGGTGCAGCACGTCGATGACGCGCGTCCCGTCGGCCGTCGTCCAGTCCCAGTCGGCCTTCAGGTCGAAGAGCGGCCTGTGCGTGAAGACGACCACAGGCGCGTCCTTCGTGATGGGCTGCAGGTCGTTGCTGAGCCAGTCGACCTGCGCGTCGCCGACCATGCCCTTGGGATCGGAGACGTTGTCGATGACGACGAAGTGCACCTCTTTGTGATCGAACGAGTAGTGCAGCGGCCCGAACATTTCCTGGTAGGCCTTGCCGCGATCGAGCGAAGCGTCGTGTTCGCCGGCCATGAGGCGAATCGTCTTGATGCGCATCCGCGCGAGGTGCTCGCGGAACTCGGCCATGCGACGGCGGCGCTCCTGGTCGTCGTCGGTCGTGTGCGTCAGATCGCCGGTGAACACGACGAAGTCGGGCGCGGCGGGCAGCGCGTTCACCATCTCGATGGCGCGCGGCAGCTCGACGACGGCTTCGGGATTCGCCGGCCCCTTGTAGCCCCAGTGCGTGTCGGAGAGCTGCACGAAGTAGAAATCGTCGCCGGGCGCACGCGCACGCGTCGCGCTCGCGGCCGCGCTCCCCTTCAAGAGGCCCGAAGCGAAGACCACTCCGCCGACTCCGGCGATCTGGAGGAACTCGCGACGCGTCGTCCTTGACATGGATTGCCTCCTGGCGCCCATGCGGGCGTCCTCGCCGTGCGGACGGTGCTTTCGGGATGGTCATTCCGGCGGGAATAGCTTCGCAGCCGCGGCAGTCTGCTCGGTCGCCCATGCGAATCGATGCCCTCGTCGCGCTGGTCGTGCCGGAGCCAGAACAGGTGCGCGCCGATCCGCTTCCTGGCCGCGCGTCCCTTGCGTCCGTCGCCGCCATGCGGGATGAGGCCGGAACAGGAGCGCGCGTGTCTTCGCTTCCTCAGTTCGAGAGCGCGCTGCGGCCGCACCTCGCCGCCGCGCACCACCTCGCCCGCTGGCTGACGCGCAGCGCGGCGGACGCGGAGGACGCGCTGCAGGAAGCGGTGCTGCGTGCGTTCCGCTTCTTCGATCGGCAGCGGCCCACCAACCCGCGCGCCTGGCTCCTGCGCATCGTGCGCAACTGCTGCCACGACCTGCGCGAGCAACGCGATCGGGAGCCCTCCGCGCCACCGGCCGACGAGGAGCTCACAGGCGAGCAGTCCGCGGAGGTCGTCGGCTTGCCCGTCGAAAATCCCGAGGCGCGTCTTCTGCGCATGGCCGACGGACAGGCGCTGGAAGCCGCGCTGCGCGATCTGGCACCTGAGTTTCGCGAGGCGTTCCTGCTCCGCGAAGTGGAGGGGCTCTCGTACAAGGAAATCGCCGACGTCGCGTCGGTGCCCATCGGCACGGTGATGTCGCGCTTGTCGCGCGCGCGTGCGCAACTCCGCGCCTCGTTGGGCGGACGGCGGAAGGAGACGGCATGACCTGCGCGGAAGCGTCGCGGCTGATCGGCCCCTGGGTGGATGACGAGCTCGACGTGCGCTCGGCGATGGAGATCGAGAGCCACGTCGCTCGTTGCGCGGAATGTGGCCGCGAGAGGAACGAGCTGCTCGCGCTGCGCGACACCGCGCGGGAGCGGCTGCCCCGATACGAGCTGTCGCCGGAAGTCGAAGAGCGACTTTGGCGGCAGGTGCGCAACGCTGCCGCGCCGGAGCGCCCACGTCGCGCGCGCCGATGGATGCGCGAGGCGGGACTGATGGCCGCGGCCGCCTGCGTCGCCGTCGTCGCGACCGTCGCGGTGCAGCGCGGTAGCGACCCACGCGACGAGATCGTCGATGCGCACGTCCGATCGCTTCAGGCCGAGCACCTGACGGACGTCGTCTCCTCGGACCAGCACACGGTCAAGCCGTGGTTCCAGGGAAAGATCGACTTCGCCGTTCCCGTGCGCGATTTCGCCGAGCAGGGATTCGTACTCACGGGCGGACGTCTCGACGTGGTCGACGGCCGTCCGGTGGCGGCTGTCGTCTACCGACGCCGGCAGCACGTCATCAACCTGTTCGTCTGGGCGGACGGGCGTGGGGACGTGTCGCCACGCTCGTTCACGCAACGCGGCTACCGGGTGACTTCGTGGTCGCAAGGCGGGCTGGAATACCGGCTCGTCTGCGACGTCCCGGCGGCGGAAAGCGACCAGCTCGTCGGCCTGCTCCGGAGCTCGTAAGCAGCTAGATTCACGGCCATGGACGCCGAGGTGGACGTCGCGATCGTGGGCGGCGGCGTGGTCGGCTGCGCCGTCGCATCCACGCTCGCGCGGGCCGGACGGAGCGTTCTGTTGCTCGAGGGAGGGCCGCGCCTCGGGGAGGGCGTGACGAGCAGGAACAGCGGCGTCATTCACAGCGGGCTGTACTACCGGCCGGACAGCCTCAAGGCTCGCTCATGCGTCCGTGGCAACGCTCTCCTGTACGAGTGGGCCAGTGCTCGAGGCGTGCCGCACGCGCGGACCGGCAAGCTCGTGGTGGCGCGCGACGCCGAAGAAATCCCCGATCTCGAGGCGCTCGCGGCGAATGCGCGTGCCAGTGGCGCGCCGTCTATCGAGCTCGTCGCCGCGGCGTTCGTGCGCGCGCGCGAACCGACGCTGCAAGCTGCGGCAGCGCTGTGGTGCCCGAGCACGGGCATCGTCGACCCAGTCGAGCTGACGCGCTCGTTCGCGGCCGACGCGGTGGACAATGGCGGGATCGTGCTTACGCAAGCGCGCGTGCGCGGCATCGCGCGGATGAATTCCGTGTATGCGATCGAGACGGCGCGAGGTCCTGTCCGAGCGGAGCGCGTGGTGAACGCCGCGGGTCTGTATGCGGACGAGGTCGCCGCGCTCGCGGGCGTGGCGAAGTACCGGATTCATCCCTGGCGGGGTGACTACTTCCGATTCACACCGAAGACGCCATACCGCCACCTCATCTATCCCGTCCGGCGGCGCGGCGCGGCGGGTCTGGGCGTGCATCTCACGCTCGACCTCCAAGGGCGCTGCCGTCTCGGTCCCGACGTGGATCCGGCCGCGCGCAAGGACGATTTCTCTCCGCGCGAAGACAAGCTGCCCACCTTCCTCGCCGCCGCGCGCACGTTGCTGGGCGAAGTCGAACCGGGGCAACTCGCCTACGACGGCTGCGGGATCCGCCCCAAGCTGCGCGCGCCTTCAGACCCGGACGAGAAGGATTTCATCGTCGCCGAGGACCTTCCCGGTTTCGTCAATCTGCTGGGCATCGAGTCGCCCGGGTTGACCGCGGCGCTCGCGCTTGCCGAGCTGGTTCGCGACCTCGTGTGATGCTCACACCGCGCGCGTCTTCCATCGCCCGCGCCGGAAGACCCATGCGCTCAGCAGAGCGAGCGTGGAGAACCCGACCGTGATGGCGACGAACACGCCGCGCGGACCGAGTCCCGACAAGCGCGACAGCCCCCACGCGAGTGGCACTTCCCACACCCAGAAGCAGACCGCGTTGAGCACCATCGGCGTCCACGTGTCGCCCGCGCCGTTGATCGCGTTCGAGAGAACCATGCCGTACGCATAGAAGACGAATCCAAGGCTGACGATGCGCAGGCACGCCGTGCCCCACGGGACGATGGTCGGGTCCGAGGTGAACAGTCCGACGATCGGTCCGGCAAACATCACGAAGAATAGACCGATGCCGCCGAGCACCCACATGTTGTAGAAGCCCGCCATCCACACCGCCTGCTCCGCGCGCTCCGGCTTTTTCGCGCCCAGGTTCTGGCCCACCATCGTCGCCGCGGCGTTGCTGAGGCCCCACGAGGGCAAGAGCGCGAAAACGATCACGCGCAGCCCGATGGTGTAGCCGGCCAGGACGCTGCTGCCGAATACCGAGAGCACGCGCACCAGGCCTACCCAGCTGGTCGTGCCGATGAGGAACTGGAACACGCCCGCCGCGGACAAGCGGACGAGCTGCCACAGGACACGAGCGTCCGGCACGAGATGGCGCGGGCGGATCACGATGCGGCGGTCGCGGCGTACCAGCTGGGTGACCTGGAAGACGACACCGATGCTGCGTCCGATGGTGGTGCCGACCGCTGCACCCGTGAGGCCCAGTTTCGGAAACGGACCGACGCCGAAGATGAACATCGGGCCCAGGACGATGTTGCAGGCGCTCGCCAGCCACAGCGAGCGCATGGCGATGGTCGCGTCTCCCGCGCCGCGAAACACCGCGTTGATGAGGAACAAGAGCAGCACGGCGACGTTCCCGCCCATCACGACGCGCGTGAAGCCAGCGCCCGTGCGCTGCACTTCGGCGGAGCCGCCGAGCAGCGCGAGCAGTTGCGGCGCGAATCGGATGCCGCAAACGGCGATGGGCAAGGCGACGATGATGCCGAGCAGGATCGCTTGCGCGGCCGAGTGCGCGGCTTCCTCCGGTACCTTCTCGCCCGTCCGGCGCGCCACCACCGCCGTCGCGCCGATGCCGAGGCCGATGGCGACGGCGTAGACGAGCGACTCCATCGACTCCGTCAGACCGACGGTGGCGATTGCGTCGGCGCCCAGGTGCGCGACGAAGAAGATGTCGACGACCGCGAACAGCGACTCGAGCAGCGTCTCGAGCACCATCGGCACCGCGAGCAGCACCAGGGAGCGGCCGATGGGTCCGTCCGTGAAGTCCTGCTTCGACCCGCGGACGGCCTCGCGCAGCGTTTCGAGGACCGACATGGCGCGCGACATCGTAATGGGGTGCAAACCTGGGCGGGCGGACGCATCGTTGCCGCGAAGGAGGAAGTCACATGCCCGACAAGGAGACCATCGACCGCGCGAAGGAAGACGCCGCGGAGGGCAAGTCTGCGTCTACGCAGGCTGGCGAGTTCGTGCGCGAGGAGATGCACCACATTCGGGAGGGCAAGCACGGCGCGCGTTCTCCGAAGCAGGCCATCGCGATCGGCCTGTCGAAGGCGCGCCGCTCGGGAGTGAAGCTGCCAGCGCCCGGACGCGGCAAGACGTCCTCGCGGACGCGCCGCCAGGCGAAGCGCGACCTCTCGAAGGGGCGCAAGTCCAGCCGCCCGTCCCGCAGGCGGTCGCGCGCTGTCCGCGGTGCGCTGAAGCGCGAGTCGCGCGGAGCCGCTTCGCGCTCGGCGCTCTCGCGGCAGGCACGAGCCGCGGCTCGCCGCCGGGGCGCGAGGTCGCGCAGCGCCGCCGCCAGGAAGGCGAACAGGACGAAGGGCGCCGCCGGACGCCGGGCCGCGGCACGCAAGGCGGGGCGGACGCGCCGGTCGCGGTAGGCGACGCAGCGAGCATCGGCGTAGCCGGGGCATCCCGTCGAACGCGAGCGCCGCGAGCTCGAGCTCGAGGTGCACGTATTACGAAGCATCCGTAGCCGCGCCAGCGGCATCGAACGGCGTGTCAGGAGGTTTCGCGGTGGCTCTCGAACCAGGAACCAAGGCGCCCGACTTCTCGCTGCAGACGACGCCCGACCAGAAAGTCTCGCTGCGCGATTTCCGCGGGCAAAAGCTCGTCCTCACCTTCTATCCAGCCGATTGGAGCCCGGTCTGCAGCGATCAGCTCGCCGTCTACAACGAGCTGTTGCCCGAGTTCCGCCGGCTCGGAGCGGAGGTCCTGGGAATTTCCGTCGACGGTGTGTGGTGCCATCTCGCGTTCGCGAAAGATCGCAAGCTCCACTTTCCGCTGCTCGCCGATTTCGAGCCGAAAGGCGCGGTGGCGCGCGCCTACAGGGTGTACCGTGACGGAGAAGGCATCTCGGAGCGGGCGCTTTTCGTGATCGACGGCGAAGGAATGATCCGCTGGAGCTACGTGTCGCCGATCGGTATCAATCCCGGAGCTGACGGGATCCTCGACGCGCTCGAGAAGGTCCCGGGGAGGCCGACATGAGCACCCTCAAACCGGCCGTCGGTGCGCGGGACCACGTGCAGGGCAGCAGCGACGCGGCCATCGAGCTCGTCGAGTATGGCGACTACGAGTGTCCTTACTGCGGCGAGGCTTACGGGGTCGTGAAAGCGCTGCAGGGCGCGCTCGGCGCCGATGTGCGCTTCGTCTTTCGCAACTTCCCGCTGACGCAGGCGCACCCGCACGCCCTTCGCGCCGCCTGCGCCGCCGAAGCAGCCGCGCTCCAGGACGCTTTCTGGCCGATGCACGGCCTGCTGTACGAAGACCAGGGATTCCTCGAGGACCAGCATCTCTTCACCTATGCGGAGCGCTGTGGCCTCGATCTCGAGGCGTTCGCGCGCGACATCGATTCGGATGCGATCGCGGAGCGCATTCGAAACGATTTCCTCTCGGGAGCGCGGAGCGGCGTGAACGGCACGCCGACGTTCTTCGTGAACGGCCACCGCTACGACGGATCGTGGCAAGCGGATGTCTTTATGGCATTCCTCAGCCAGCTACGCGCGGGCCGCGAGCTGCGATAGACCCCGAACGGAAGGCGACGGGACGCCTTCCGCGGGGTTCGCGTCCTGGCGATCAGCGGCGGATGTTCTTCGTGTAGCGCTGCATCTGGCGCGCGACGCCCTCGCCGACATATGCGTCGACGACGCCGAAACCATCGACATTCACCACGCACCTGGAGACCAACTCCTCGAACTCCTCCGACGACCGCAGGCCAGCGAGGCGAGCTCGCTCACCGCGCACGAGAATGAATCCGCCGAGATCACCCCCGTGCGGCGAGAGGAAGCAAGGCTCGAACGAATCGATCGCGCCGCTCGACTGCTGCTTGCCGAGATAACCGACGAAGGAACCGAACAGCTCTACCGCGTCGGCCTCGCGGCCGACGACCGGCAGCTTCCAACCGATGAAGAGCGCCGAGTCCGCTGCCATGACGTTCCCCCTTTCCATCGCAAGCCGGCATGGCTCGCGCGAGCGCACCGTAGACCCACTGGAGGGAAGATCAAGGCGCGCTGCGGCTTTCCTTGAACGGAAAAGACCAGCTTCGCGCAAGCGGAATTCGCTTCAATACGGCTTCTGGCCCACGTAGTTGCCCGGCGGCTCGTAGTCGCAAACCCAGAATTCCCAGTTCGGGAACTGCGAGCCGAACGGAGAATTGCTCGTGCACGCCCGGTGGGCGCAGCCGACGCGGAGCGTGTCGCGCCAGACGATCTGCGTGTAGTGGCCGCACTGCTGACCCGCCGCGCACGTGTTCGTCGAGTAGTCGTAGTACTGCGCCTCGCTGGCCCACGCGTTGACCACGCCGGCGAGATCGAGGCTGCCTGGTGGCGCGTTCGCCGCGATGTTTTCCCCGCGCGTGCCGCGGCCCGCGTTGTGCTGGTACGTGCAATTGGCAGCCCACGCCTGGGCGACGGCGGCAGCGGCGGTCGACCACGTCAGCGCGGGAAGCGGCGTCGAAGGCGCGGGCTGTGCCGCGCGTCGAACGGGGTTGTGCGCGTCGAGCCACGCCTGCGCCTCGGAGGAAGGCGGTGTCTCGGGCGACGGGGAAGGATCGTCTTCGCCGGGACCGCAGGCAACGGCGAGCAGCAAGGCGGCGACGATCGGCAGGCGCATGCTACCGGAAGGTACTCACTCGGCGGGTAGGCATCACGTCGAATGTACCGCCCTCAGAACGGCCCCGAGCACGCCGCCGGCGAGCACCAGCCACGCCGAGTTGACCCGGTAGCGGAACAGCAGGAGCGCTCCCACCAGCGCGATCAGCGCGGTAGGGACGTCGACGATCGCCGCGCGCCCGAGCTGCAGCGAGACGGCAGCCATCAGCGCAACGGATGCGACATTGATGCCGTCCAACGCAGCAGCGGCGATCCGCGACGAGCGGACCGCGGGATCAAGGGTCCACTGACGGCGACGAGCAGAAATCCGGGGAGGAACACCGCGACTGTCGCAACGACGGCGCCGCGTCCGCCCGCGAGCAAGTAGCCGATGAACGTCGCGGTGGTGAACACCGGGCCGGGCGTGAATTGCCCGACCACGACGGCGTCGAGGAGCTGCGACTCGGTCAGCCAGTGCAGCCGCGCGACGAGATCGTCGCGGAGAAAGGCGAGCAGGACGTACCCGCTGCCGAAAACCACCGCGCCGATCTTCAGGAACACGAGGAAGAGCGGCCACAGCGGGACCGAGTGCAGCGAGGTGGCGCGCGCGCCGCTCGCCAGCGCGGCCGCGGCGACGAGCATCAGCAGCGGCGGTGCACCGAGAAGCGCCGCGACGAGGCTCGCGACGGCGAGTGTGGCGAGGAACGGCGTCCGCACCGCGGCGCGCCCGAGGTTCCATAGCGCCTGGACGACGAGCGCGATCACGATTGGCTTGATCCCGTAGAGGACCGCCGTCGCCTGCGGCAAACTTCCGTAGCGCAGGTACGCCCACGCGATCGCCGCGGTCATCAACGCGGCTGGGAGAATGAAACACGCGCCGCCGGCGACGAGCCCGAGCCACCCCGCGCGGCGGAACCCCAAATAGATGGCGAGCTCCGTGGAGCTCGGACCCGGGATGAGGCTCGCGGCGCCGAACAGGTCGAGGAACTGGTCGCGCGTCAACCAGCGGCGACGCCGAACGGTCTCGTCCTCCATCATCGCGATGTGAGCGGCGGGCCCGCCGAAGGCGGTGAATCCCAACCGCAGGAACAACGAAACGACCTCGCGCAGCGGGCCCTCGGGGATCGGCATGGTATGCGCTTGTGGTTGCTGGTGCGCCTCGTTGTACCGGCGTTTCGCGTGACGTGGAAATGTCGCGGCGCCGCTTCAAAATCCGCTCACATTCGCGCTGCCAGTTTCTCGCGCTGACGCATCGCGCATGGGAGAACGACGGCACGACTCACGGGAGGAGAAGATGAGACCAGCGATCTGGGGCCTGTTGCTATCGAGCGTCGTCGTGATCGGAACCGCGCGCGGCGAGGAGAAGCCCGAGGCGACCTCGGCACCCGAAGCGCAGACCGCCTCGCAATCCGAACCGGCGCCGGAAGCAACCCCGACGGAAGCTGCTCCGACCGATTCCGCCACGCCGACGACCGACGCGAAGACCGAAGAAGCTCCCGTGCGCGTCGAGCCCGAGACCGCGCCAGCGTCGCCGTCCGCCCCGGTCGAGCCGGCGCAGGCGCAGACCCCGGAGCCCGAGAAGGCTCCCGCGCCGAAGGCGATCGCTCGTGGTCCGTTCCAAGGCAGCTGGCAGGAAGCCTCGGCGGACGAGAAGGCCCTCTTCCTG
>Ga0209474_10006004_pt1 | contig 10280 bp, 8 predicted proteins | sample GraSoiAngelo_145_FD_185902 | JGI IMG/M metagenome (GOLD analysis project Ga0209474, IMG submission 185902) | Grasslands soil microbial communities from the Angelo Coastal Reserve, California, USA - 14_1009_05_20cm (SPAdes) (version 2) | ecosystem: Environmental > Terrestrial > Soil > Grasslands ... | reverse complement strand
GCGCCGAAACTTCCCCGGTCCCATTTGGCGAAAGCGCAATATTATTATTATGGACTGCACGATTACGAGCAAACGTTAGGCGAACTCAACGCGGCTACATCCTCGAGCGCGGACAAAGGCGAGTTTGCCAATCTGGCCGCATTAACGGAGCGACGGGTTGGACGTTGGAAGGATGCAATTCGCGATGGCGAGACAGCGGTGGAGCTCGATCCACAAAACCCTTTTGCAATCAACGAGCTCGTAGAAAGCTACCTCGCGGTTCGCCGATTTAATGACGCCGAACGGCTCGCGGACAAAGGAATCAAATCGGCGATCACACAGACAGGATATCTTTGGAGGCTCAAGAGCGAGGCTCTGGTTGGACTGGGCAAACTGGCAGAGGCTCGCGCCGTTCTTGAAAAGTCGCCTCCCGGCATGGGCATTCTTTACCAACACATTTGGGCGGCGGTGCTCATGCGAGATTTCGCGCGCGCTTCTCAATTGTTGAGTAATGCTCCGATGGCGGACAGAGAAAGCTATACTCAGCCTTTTTTTGATGGGATGGCGGCCCGAGCAGAAGGAGATGCGGTCCGAGCACAATCTTCCTTTCAACTCGCGCGCGCGCGCATGATGAAGAAATTGGCGGAGCACCCCGATGATGCAGAGTTGGTCAGTAATCTCAGTGTGGCAGATGCTGGACTTGGTCACAAAGAGGAGGCGTTGCGCGGAGCCAGGCGAGCGATTGAGCTGTGCCCGATGTCACGCGATGTGGTTGAAGCGCCAAATTACCTGGCGATGCTGGCCGCGGTCTATGCGTGGACGGGCGAGCACGACGCGGCGCTGACGGAATTGGAAAAAGTTGTCCGGCTTCCTCGAGGTCCGAGCAGTAGCGATTTGCGCTTTAGTCCGTTCTGGGACGAGCTTCGAACGAATGCGCGGTTCGAAGCGCTGTTGACCAAGGCTGCTCTTCCGCCTGCATATAATTAGAGCGGCAAACGCGTATCAGCGGATTCATCAATTCGATTCGGCGCCCAAATAGGTCCTAAAAGGAGGAATTTTAGGACTTTTTTTGAGCTCTTTTCCCGCTGGCTATTGCACTACTTTATGTGGAACCGGTTTTACCGAACTTCAGGTCGGCTGATCGATCTTTACCAAGGTTGCCAGCCAGGAGGCGGCGTCAGTGAAAATCGAGAAGCTGAATGCGAGGCAGCCGATCGCTGTTGCCATTCTTGGATTCGATGGCGTAAGTGCTCTCGATCTGACCGGCCCGCTTGAAACATTTTTCGCTGCGCGGGTGGATGACGTCGAAACTGAGCGATCAGGTCCGTATCAAGTCAGATTGATTGGCGTAACCGGCAAGAGCTTTACTTCGGAATCGGGACTCGTTTACAAGACGCGATATACGCTCCGAAACGCTGTCCTGGCCGATACGGTAATCATTCCTGGTGGTGCCGCAGTTCAGATGGGGGAAGCAAGCCGAAAAATCGCAGAATGGTTAAGCAGTCGCGCGGTCGGCATTCGAAGAATCGCTTCTGTTTGTGGAGGCGTTTATGCAGTTGCTAAAGCGGGTTTACTCGAGACGCGCAAGATCACAACTCACTGGAAGCTGGTCCAAGACTTTCGCCGGCAGTTCCCGAGAGTGGATGTCGATCCGGCCGCTTCATTTATTAAGGACGGCAAATTCTATTCATGCGGCGGCGGAACCGCTGCAATCGAAATGACTTTGGCTTTGATTCAGGAAGACTGCGGCGCGCGCGGCGCACTTTCCGTCGCCCGCGAACTTGTGATGCGACTAAGACCGCCTGGTGACAGAGAAAACTCACTTGAACCATTGCAGTTTGAATGCGGGCCGATGGATCGTTTCGCTGATTTACCGGCGTGGATTGCATCGCACTTGAGCGACAACCTGTCAGTAGAATTGCTTGCCGGTAGAGTTTGTTTATGTCCGCGCCATTTTAGTCGCCTCTTCAAACGTTTCTTTCAAGCTTCGCCCGCAGTTTTTGTCGAGCAACTGCGACTCGATGAAGCACGGCGTCGTTTGAGAGTTCCTCGAAATAGCATCGAAGACGTGGCGCGCGATGTCGGCTATCAAAGCGCTGATTCCTTTCGGCGCGCCTTTGAAAGGCGTTACGGTGTTAGCCCACTCGGCTACAAGAGAAATCTTCGAATCGAGAACAATAAAATCTACCGCTCGCCTTTATTCGCGGCGTAGTGATCGAAATATCCGATCGGTAAGACGATTGGAGTGGCGTGACGTAGATAAAGTCCCGTGAAATCGCGCAATCAGTGCGCGTCCGCAATCGTCGGATTTATGTCCTCACGCCCGGTTTCGCGGTCTGGTTAATCTCCGTTCCTAACCTACACAACAGCTACAGCCAACAAGATTCAAACCATGGAGAAATCAATGATTAAGAATATCGCTAAATTGTCGATCCGCGTCGCTCTCGTAGCCGCGGTGGCATTTCCATTACTCATCGCGATGAGCGCGCGCGCTCAAGAGCCGGCGCCGCCACCGCCGACAGGAACAAACGTCGCACCGGCGGCCGGCGCGCCAGCCGCAACTGAAGCGACGGCCGAACGCGTTATCGTGACCGGTTCGAACATTCCGACGGCGGAAGAAGTCGGCCCGAACCCGGTCGATACTTATCGCCGTGATGACATCACTCGGCTGGGTGTGCGCACTCCGACCGACTTGGTGTTGCGAATTCCGGCGGCGACTGGATCGAATACGACTGAGAACAACACCAACGGTGGTGACGGCAGTACCCGTATCAGTTTGCGCGGTATCGATCCAAAAGAGACCCTGGTTTTGCAGGACGGTCGACGACTTGCCTATGCCGGAACGGCTTCGGTTGATTTCAACCGGTTCCCGCTTGGTTTGATCGATCACATCGACATCCTGAAGGATGGCGCCTCGCCGATTTACGGCACCGAAGCTGTGGCTGGCGTGGTCAACGTGTTCTTGATCCATCGCTTCCGTGGTTTGGAGGTTTACGGCAGCTACGGGAACACGAACCTTGGTTTCGCCAATGATCGCGGTGAAGAAACGGGCTACCTGCTCGCAGGTACTGGTGATGAGAAAACCAACATCGTGGTTTACGCGGGAATTTACAACGCCTCGGCCATTTACTCGCGCGATTCGGACATTTCGCATGATGCTGACTTTAACTTGTTTGGCGGCGCTGACGCCCGCAGCGGCAATTTCCCCGGGCGCATCACTACCCGGCAGTTCCTGGGGACCGCGCAGCAACCTTTCAAGTCTATTATTGGTGGTTTGAAGTCACCCACACCGCACCTAGCCGCGAACCAGTTTACTGACACGCAATATACGAACCGGGGTTTGACGTCCACTTCCGCGATCACGAGCGAGCGCGCGTTCTTTAACTTCGCCGATCTAACGCCAGCAATCGCCGCGACCGACCGAGAATATCTCTACGGCTCGTTCGACCGCGATATTTGCGATAAATACCTGACGGTGTTTGCCGACTTTGAATACTTCCGCGAGTTTTGGGACGGCGGTTTGGCGCCGACGCCGTTCACGCCTGACGTCTGGACAGACCTTGGTGGCTTCGCTGGAGGCACGGTTATCGGTGCGCACCCATTCGGCATCAGTAGCGTCGGCATCAGTGTGCCGACACAGAACGCGTTCAATCCGTTTACAACTGCGGATTACACTTCAAATGGCGGATTCAGCTCAACCTTCCCGAGGTTTTCGCAGCAGAGTGCGGCTCCTCCGGGGACGGAGTTCACCACCGGTGTTCGTTATCGTTCGTTGGAAGCCGGTTTACGGACACTTAAAGTCAGGACGGATAACTATTTGTTTACCGGCGGTCTCAAAGGCAATCTGGGCGAGTTCGCCAACGCCTGGGACCAATTGAAGACCTGGGAGTGGGAAGCCGCGGTTCGCTACAATGAAAGCTATCGGACTGTCCGGTTTGGCGGCCTCGTTAATAACTACGCCCTGCGTAATCGCCTGCTCGATACTGATCCTGCAACGGCGTTTAATCCATTCGGCATCAGCCAAAATTCGAGGCAGGTAAAGAACGAGATTTTCATTACGACGCACGAGTTTGAAGATTCGGTTCTCGTGACCGAAGACTTCACTCTGCGCGGCGATTTGTTTAACCTCCCTGGAGGTGCGGTCCGTTTCGCGATCGGCGGTGCGCACTTGGGCAATACATTTTTCGATCAACCGGATTCTTTGACTGTAGCCGGACAGACTACTGGCGCGACGAATTCCGAGCCGACTCGCGGCAGTCGCGATTCCTGGTCGGTGTTCTGGGAAGCACGTGTTCCAGTGACTGGACCGACGTGGAATTTCCCCGGCGCCTACAGTTTGGAATTCGGCTATGCCGAGCGGTATGAGAACTATAGCGACTTCGGTTCAACCGAACGTCCCAAGTTCGATGTTCGCTGGCAGCCGATCGATCAATCATTGACCCTGCGCGCGGCTTATATCGAAGCCTTTCACGCTCCGTCATTATTTGAATTGTTTGGTGGAACCACCCAAACCTTCCCGATTATCGTTGATCCCTTCACGCCGGAAGTGCAGGTCGAACAGCATATTCAGGGTAACCCCAACCTGAAGCCGGAAATTGCCTATGAGTACACCTATGGCGGCGTGCTTACTCCCGGTAAATGGTGGAGTCCTTTGCAGGGCTTAACATTGTCCGCGGATTTCATCCACATCGATATCCGTGGATTCACTACCACCTTGGATCCGCAGTTCTTGGTCGAGCACGCGGGCCCGCAGGATCCCGTGACCGGTACCCAACACCTCGGGGATTCGACCATCACGCGCGACGGACCTAACGGTCCGATTCTTCTGTTGTTCACGCCGGAGCAAAATCTCGGCCGCGAAATTCTGAGCGCGTGGGATTTCGAAGCGGTCGAGATCTTCGACACTTCACGTTTCGGTCACGGAGATTGGGGAACGTTTACCGCGACTTGGAACGAAACCTATATGGCTGACGTTGACGTCCAGGCCGTACCGAACGGCAAGCGATTCACGGCCGTTGGCAAGTTCGGTGGCGGCTTCCAAGGCAACAATGGCGGCGGCTCCTATACCCACAATCGCTGGTACACCAGTCTATTCTATGACGGCCCATCCGGATCGTGGATGCAAGGTATTGATGCCGGCGCTGTAGTCCACTTCGTCGGGCAGTACTGGGACAACTCCGCCTTCACCTTCGTTGATTTACGGCCTCGGCCGGGCTTCCCAACGGATCCGGCAACGGGGGATTGCAGCAAGTTTGATTTCCTTGTCTTTGGCGGGACAGCAGACCCAAATACAGGGCTTATAGTCCCAGGCCGTCTGATACCGCCTCACCGTGGACCCATTTCGAAGGACCCGAATAATCCTTTCTTCCCCTGCCAAGGCACTTTCGATCGCAAGGTGCGCGAGTGGGTGACCTTGGATCTGATCGTGAATTACACGTTCAACCTGCCACCGCCTGCCGCGCAAAACGAAGTGGCTGGATATGCCAAGGATGGTGGCAAGAACGTGAAGATGAAGGATGGCAAGGAGAAGAACGTGATGCCGGTCTCGACCGCCGAGTACAACCCGTGCGGATGGAGGTCCTGGCTGAACAATGTGACGATCACGGTGGGCATGGACAACGTAACTGACGAACAACCGCCATTCGTGGCTGCTGCTTTCGAAAACGGTTACGACCAGCAGACCGCCAACAACAAAGGCCGGCTCTGGTACGTCGGGGTCAAAAAGAGATTTTAGTACTGTCTCTTGCACAGTAGCTAGTCAGGCGGCCGGGTTCGGTTAGGGAACCCGGCCGCATCTCATCTGTAAGTCTGGTGCGTTTGCGGTTATCTTGTTGTGAGTGGCGCCGTGATCAGCATCCAGTTGAAAACCACCCACCGGCTCACTGAGCGGCGTCGTCCTCCATCGCCCCGCGTTTTTTGCGGAAGAAATCCTGCAGAATGGAAGCGCACTCGGTCTGTAAAACGCCGCTGGTGATCTGACTGCGGTGATTAAGCACGTTGTGCTGGAGCAAATTCATCACGGTGCCGCCGGCACCGGCGCGAATGTCCGTGCAGCCAAAAATCACCCGGCGAATTCGGGTGTGGACAATCGCCCCAGCGCACATTGGGCAAGGTTCCTTTGTCACGTAAAGATCGCAGTCAGTCAGGCGCCAGTCGCCGACAGCTGCTTCGGCTGCTGTTAATGCGAGCATCTCGGCGTGAGCCGTCGCATCTTTGAGCAGCTCGACTTGATTGTATCCGCGCGAGATGATTTTGCCTTGCCGGACAACCACCGCGCCGATTGGAACTTCGTCGGCGGTACGCGCCTTCTCTGCCAGGCGTAACGCCTCTTGCATGAAGGTTTCGTCCAATTCCATCGTCAGCGCCGTTCGCCTAACAATCTCGGAAGATCGACATCTTTATTGAAAAGACACGTCCACGCACCTTTAAGCTGGCGAAGTACTTGTACTGCAATGAAAAAGCTATTCTTCATCCTAACGATCTTTTCTTTATCACTAATTGGGGCGAACGCGACCGAGCAAGACACGGTCGATCGCTCGGCGGTCACGATCCGAGAGTTCCGCCACATGCCCGAGAAAGGCATTCCGCCGCGTATTCTCCGGAATGCGCGAGGTCTCGCCATTATCAGCGTCGTGAAAGCCGGCTTTATTTTTAGCGGAAAGGCCGGCGAAGGCGTAGTGGTCGCGCGAACTGGACACGGCTGGTCTGGGCCGTCTTTCATCGGCACCGGCGGCGCAGGTTGGGGACCCCAAATCGGCGCGGAAGTGACCGATTTTGTGATCGTGCTTAACAACGAAAGCGCTGTTCGCGCCTTTTCGAAGGGCGGAAATGTGACGCTCGGAGCGGACGCAAGCGTTGCCGCGGGACCAGTGGGACGCGCGGCTGAGGCCGATGTGACTCCGAGAGCGGCAATTTATACCTACAGCAAAACGAAAGGTCTTTTTATCGGCGCGTCGCTGGAAGGCGCTGTGATCGGCACACGCAAAGGCGCGAACGATCATTACTATGGGCGCCCCGTCTCTGCTTACGACATTTTGCATGGGCGTGTCGCCGCACCGCCGGGCGCTGCGAATCTGCGGGCAGCTCTTGCCCGTTGAGGCGGTCGAGCCTAAATCGAGAAGGACGGCCGGCTCCTCCTCCCCGGTTGGAAATCGTCTGACTGCCGATAATTTGCTTTACAAGCGAACCGCCGCTTTACGAGTTTAAGAGGCGTGCGCTGGTTGCAGACAATTTATCTAACCTGCCTGTGTGTCTCGGCAAGCTGGGCGCAGCAGCAAGAGCCCAGCCTGGTCGATCGCCTGCTAAGGCCGAACCTGGAGCTGCAGAACAATGCTCAGGGTAAAAAATACGTCGCCAGTTCTGCTGTGGTCAAACATCGAGGCAGCGTGGGAACATTTTTGCTGCAGCCGAACCGTGCGGAAAAATCATTCGTCAACACGCACGCGCTTACCACCAAGGAGTATCCTTCTCGCTCGGTCGGGACCGAACCCAAAATTTCCTCGACCCAGAATCGAACTGCAAACATCCCCGAACCGGTAGGAACATCGTCCGTTCGCGACATTCACAGTGCGAACAATCCTCACAACGTGACCGCGAGCCGAATCTTCGCCGATCAACATCAGTTTCGAGACCAGGGTAAAAGTCAAAAATCGTTAGACCGGCAGAATCCGCCAATGACCATCGACCAAGTTCGGGACCTGCTGAATAAAAATAAATAGCGCGCTTCGGCAGGACGGCTGTCTTCAGCCGCAATATTGGAAATCTTTGCCGCCGAGGACGGCGGCCACTACAGTTGCGAATCATGCGACCGGATGAAGCCTTGGCGTTTCTAAAAAAAGGCGCCGCGCAAGTCATTAGCGAAGCGGAGCTGCGCGAAAAACTGGCGCTCGGCCGCCCCCTCCGCGTCAAGCTCGGGGTCGATCCCACGACTGCCGACATTCACCTTGGTCACGCAGTTGTGCTGCGAAAGCTTCGACAATTTCAGGACCTCGGACATCAAGCAGTTCTCATTATCGGTGATTTTACCGGGATGATTGGCGACCCAAGCGGTCGGTCCGCCACCCGGCCGCATCTCACGCACAAAGAAGTGATGCATAATGCGCAAAGCTATCGTGAGCAGGCCTTCAAGATTCTCGATCCGACTCGGACGGAGACCGTTTGCAATGGCGATTGGTTTCGCAGCATGTCCTACGAAGATGTGCTTCGCTTGAATAGCCGGGTCACACTTCAACAGATGCTGCAGCGGGAAGATTTCCGCGGGCGGATCGATAATCAACAGCCGATCCACGCCCACGAAATTCAATACCCGATCATGCAAGGCTGGGATTCTGTGATGGTGCGGGCCGACGTGGAGCTCGGTGGCACTGATCAACTTTTCAACATTTTAGTCGGACGCGGTTTCCAAAAGGAGGAAGGTATGCCGCAGCAAATCGTTTTTCTTCTTCCCATCCTGGAAGGTTTGGATGGCTCAAAGAAAATGAGCAAGAGCTTGGGCAACTTCGTTGGCGTGAACGAACCGCCCACGGACATGTTCGGCAAGCTAATGAGCATCTCAGATAAATTGATGGCGCGTTATTATGAGGTCTTGCTCGGGCGTGAGCTATCAAAAGGCGCGGACCCGTTTGAAGCAAAAAAGCAGCTCGCGTTTGAGATCGTACAGACCTATCACTCGGCCGAGGTCGCGCAGAGGACACTTACCGATTGGAATGCGCGCTTTAGCGAAAAGCGTTTGGACGAAGCGGAGCTTCCGGCAATTCCAGCGATTGTCGATGAATCGGTGACAGTGGTCGCAGCAGCTTACGCCCAGGCTTTCGCGCTCAAGAAGTCACGCGCGGAAGTGAGTCGATTGATCAAACAAGGCAGCGTGCAAATCGATGGCAAGAAGATTGTCGATCCAAAATCAAAAATCTCATTGCGGCCGGGGCAGATCCTGCGTCTCGATAAAACTCACGCCGTGCGAATCAAATAAAAAAGCACGGAGCGGAAGCTCCGTGCTTTTCATGGCGGTCTGTTTTGGAAACTTTACGCGGCGGCAGCGGACTCAAACAACGGCAGAATAGGCATGCGTTCAACGTAGGACGTGGCAATGCCTTCAAAGTGCGCGCGAATGCTGCGCAGTTCCGCATTCACAAATGTATCGACGAAGTGCAAGCGCTGATCGAGCCAGGCGAAGAGCCGATTCTTTATCCGATAGTGGACCGCGAGCGTGACCTCGGTGCAGGCCGGCCGGATCTCGGTGAAGTCGACTAACCCCATCACTTCGATATTTCCGCCCGCTGATTCAAAGGCGAATTGGTCGTCTGAATCGCCGTCCACCGCCAGCAGGACGGTGCGCGCCTCAAAGCCGAGCGGACCGCGAAAACTGAATTCTACCGTCTTTGAAGAGGTCACCATTGCTTTCGTGACCATTAGAAACTGCCGTTTATAGGATTGAATGCTGGTCAGCCGGGCCTTGGATTCGGCCAGCGGCTGGCTCATGTGAAACGTTTTTTCGAGGAGCATATTTTGTAGGGTTATTTACCGGAAACGTTTAGCAGCGCAGATGCCAGCGTGATTTACCTGGGGAGAGCCGCTACAGGCCTCCGATTTGCGTAAAGTTAATTTACACTTATGTCCGGTTGATTAACAGACACCTCTACTCCGAAAAACCCAAAATCTGTTTCCATTCTTGTGGCAATTCTGCCGTATTCTCCGCCAATTCGGGCAGTAACGGAATATCAAGAACGCTTCCTAAAATGTCCGCGTTGGTGGTTTGGGCGATATCTGGGTCTCTGGAGGGACTGTTCAAGACCACGCCCGCGCAGCGCAAGTCCGCCGCCTGAACACTGCCGACTGTCAGGAGAGTGTGATTCAGGCAACCCAAGCGGTTCCGAGCCACAACCAGCACCGGGAGGCCAATCTCAACGGCCAGATCTTTGACAAAGTAATCCGACCGCACCGGTACCATCCAGCCGCCGACACCTTCGACAAATACGCCATCAACCCGGGCCGCCAGTTTCCGAAACGCATCGAGCAACGGTTCGATGTTGATATTCACGGCTTCGATTTGCGCCGCGGTCAACGGCGCGGCCGGTGTTTTCAGCCAAAGCGGATTAATTTCGTCTATGGTCAGACCGTTCGCGCTCGCGGACAACAGAAGCTCGGCGTCCCGGCGATCACCACAGCAAATCGGTTTGAATCCGGCGCACGATCTTCCATTTGCGCGCAACAGCCGGAGCAATTGCACGGCGGTGTGCGTTTTTCCAACACCGGTGTCGGTGCCGGTAATGAAGAAGCTCACAATGCTGATCTTTTATGCAGCG
>Ga0209474_10006003_pt1 | contig 10282 bp, 7 predicted proteins | sample GraSoiAngelo_145_FD_185902 | JGI IMG/M metagenome (GOLD analysis project Ga0209474, IMG submission 185902) | Grasslands soil microbial communities from the Angelo Coastal Reserve, California, USA - 14_1009_05_20cm (SPAdes) (version 2) | ecosystem: Environmental > Terrestrial > Soil > Grasslands ... | reverse complement strand
TGAACCGGAGCATTGTTGAAGAGCTGGACGAAGAAGTACCCGGTGATCCCGAGAGCGAGAAAGTTGACGGCCGTGCCGCCGACGATCTGATCCGCCCGAAGGTGGATCGCGAAGAAGGCGTATACCAGCGCAAGAAGACCGCCGGCAGCAGCTGCGACGAGAACGCCGACCGCCCACGTCCCGCCCTTGTCGGAGCCGTAGAGCCCCCAGAAGGCTCCCATCAGCATCATCCCCTCGAGACCGATGTTCACCACGCCGCTCCGCTCGGAGAAAATGCCGCCCATGGCCGCGAACAGGAGCGGCGTGGCGAGGCCCAAGGTCTGCGCGATCAGCGTCGCGTCGAACACTGCCTCGAGATTCCCTGTCCCCGACCGCGTAGCGACGATGCCAAGCCCGATCCCGAGGAGACCGGCCGCCACCGCACCCCAGCCCAGCCGCCGGCGGCCGCGGGCGACGGTCCAGATCCCGAACGCCGCTGCGATGATCCCGACGAGGATCGGCCAGCTGATCGTGCGCGCCTCGATCGGTGGGATCGCGAGGAAGGCGGCGAACGCACCGAGGAGGATCCCGAGGTAGCCGGTTGCCGCCGGGTCGCGCAAGCGTGCACTCAGCGGATTCTCGAGCCGGGCCGCCCAGGTGCTCACGCGGCGGCCTCAGCGGACTTCGCCGGCTCCGCCGGCGGCTTGCGACGGACCTTCTTGCGCGAGTTCCAGACGTAGAGAATCAGGACGTCTGCGCCCACGAAAAGCACGACCAAGCCCTCGATGATGTACGTGAGGTTCCCTGCAAGCTCGGGCTGGATGACGTTCGAGCTGAGGCCGTGCGTCGTGCCGAAAAGCAGGCTGCCGAAGAGGAGGGCGCCGAAGAGCGTTCCCAGCGCGGTGTTTCGGCCGAGGAGAGCGACTGCTATGCCGAGAAAGCCGACCTGGCTGAACGGGATGTCGGCCTGGCCGTAGTGGTAGAGGTAGCCGAGCATGTCGACCGCGCCGGCCAGACCGGCGAAGGCGCCGGAGATCGCCATCGCGCGGATGAGGTTCTTCTTCACGTTGATACCGCCGTACGCCGCCGCGTCGGGGTTGAAGCCGACCGCGCGAACTTCGTAGCCGAGCGTCGTCCGGTTGATCAGAGCCCAGAAGACAACAAGCGCTCCGAGGGCGATGAAGATCCCGATATCGAGGCCCTGGAAGCCCTGGGCACCCCAGAAGACGGGCAGTTGCGCGCTCTTCGAGACCGTGTTCGATACCGGGACGAACGCCTGGGTCGAGTTCTGCAGTGGACCGCCGTCGCCGAACAGCCAGGATCCGACCCAGATCGCGATCCAGTTGAGCATGATCGTCGAGATCACCTCATGGGCGCCGACCGTCGCCTTGAGCACGCCCGCGATGCCCGCCCAAGCGGCTCCGGCGAGCGTCGCCGCTGAGATCGCGAGCAGGATGTGCGGCAGCGGACTCATCCCGGCGAGGTCGACCCCGATCCAGTTGGCGACGTAGATGCCTACGAAGTACTGGCCCTGGCCCCCGATGTTGAACATCCCGCAGCGGAATGCGAAGGCGACGGCGAGGCCCGTCAAGATGAGCGTCGTGGTCTGGAGGAGCGTCTGAGAGAGGTTGTACGAGGAGAGGCTCAGGATGTTCGTGGTCGGGTGGAAGATCCAGTTGAGGCCGGCGCCGTTGAAGATGTCGCGGTAGGCCAGCAGCGCCTTGTGGACGCTGTGCTGCGTGGCTGCGACGACGACACCGCCCATCACGAACGCGAGGATGACCGTCAAGATCGGCACGACGATGCCGCCCGCACGTTGCTTGAGAGCGAGGCTCGCGGCGAACGTGCTCGGCCCGGCGGCGGCCTGCTCGGGCGAAGGAGACGGCCCTGGATCGCTCACGCGGCGGCCTGTTCTCGTCCGCCCAGCATCTCGAGCCCGATCTCGTCCTCCGACACCTCGCCCGTGTGCTCGCCGACGATCTCGCCCTCGTAGACGACGAGGATCCGGTCGGAGAGCGAGAGAATCTCCTCAAGCTCGAGCGAGACGAGGAGGATCGCGCGCCCCTCGTTGCGCTCCTGAACCAGGCGACGGTGGAGGTACTCGATGGCGCCGACATCGAGTCCTCGCGTGGGCTGCGCCGCGATGAGCACCTTCGGGTCGCGGGCGATTTCGCGCGCCGCGACCAGCTTTTGCTGGTTGCCGCCCGAAAGGCCGCCGGCGCGTGTGAACGGACCGCCGCCGCGGACGTCGAACTCACGGATCAGCGTTTTGGCCCGATCGACCATTCGCCGCGGGAAGAGCCAGCCGAAGCGGGCATCGGGCGGCTTCGCGTAGTCGTGCAGCGCGATGTTCTCGGCGATCGAGAACTCGAGCACGAGGCCGCGTCGTTGCCGATCCTCGGGGATGTGGCCGATCCCGGCGTCGAGAGCCTTCCGTGCGTTCGCGTGCGGGAGCGCGTGGCCGGCGATGGTTGCCGTCCCGCTTTCGATCTTCTGCAGGCCGGTGAGCGCGTCGATGAGCTCCGTCTGACCGTTCCCGTCGACGCCCGCGATGCCGACGATCTCCCCCGCTCGGACCTCGAACGAGACGCCGCGCACCTTCTCGATCCCGCGATCGTCGTGAACGTGGAGGTCACGGACGGAAAGGAGGACGTCCCCGGGCTCCGAGGGCTCCTTCTCGACGCGGAGGAGGACCTCGCGCCCCACCATGGCGCGGGCAAGGGACCCCTCCGTCGCACCTTCGCGCGGCACTGTCTCGATCGTCTTGCCGCGCCGCAATACGGTGATGCGGTCGGCGATCTCGAGCACCTCGTTCAGCTTGTGGCTGATGAAGATGATCGACAGCCCCTCGCGCTGCAAGTTTCGCAGGATCTCGAAGAGGTCCGAAGCCTCCTGGGGCGTGAGCACTGCCGTGGGCTCGTCCAGGATCAGGAGATCGGCGTTCCGGTACAGCGCCTTCATGATCTCGACGCGCTGCTGCTGGCCCACGCTGATGTCCTCGACGCGCGCTTCGGGATCGACCTCGAAGCGAAACGTCCGCGCCATGTCGGCGACTCTCTGGTCCGCCACCGCCTCGTCGAGCAGCACTCCCTTCCGCGGCTCCGTCCCGAGCACGATGTTCTCGGCAACGGTCATCACCGGGATGAGCATGAAGTGTTGGTGCACCATCCCGATCCCGGCCTGGATCGCCTCGCGGGCCGATGAGAACGAGACCGGCTTTCCGTTCAACCTGATCTCCCCTGCGTCCGGGCGGTAGAGCCCGTAGAGGATGTTCATGAGCGTCGACTTGCCAGCGCCGTTCTCGCCCAGGAGCGCGTGCACCTCGCCGCGGCGCACGTCGAACGTTACGTCGTCGTTCGCGACGACCCCGGGGAACTCCTTGCGGATGCCCCGCATCTCGAGGACGAGATCGTCGTCAGTCATGTAAGTGGCGTACCTGGACGAAAGAGGGAGGGCGGGCTCCGAGCCCGCCCTCCGTGACGTGCTTCCTACCCCTTGGGAATTTTCGTCGGGATCTTGAGCTTGTGGTGGATGATCTCCGACTTGAAGGTGTTCATCAGCTTGATCCACGCCGGCTTGACCTTCGGGCTGATCTTGCCGACGCCGACGCCCTTGTTGTTCAGGTTGAAGACGAGGTTCTTGCCAGCCTTGAAGTGGCCCTGCGCAGCCGCCACGACGGTGTCGTAAACACCGGTGCCTGTCTGCTTGAGCGCGCTCGTGAGAATGTGCTTCGCGACGTTGTACTCGTCCGCGTCGACCCCGATGCCCCACTTGCCGAGCGCCGAAGCCTCCTTCAGGGCACCGTCACCGCACGGGCCGGCGACCTGGAAGATCACCTGGGCTCCCTGGCCGATCTCGTTCTGCGCGATCGTCGAGCACTTCGCCACGTCAGCGAAGTCGTTCGAGTACTGCACGAGCACCTTCGTGCCCTTGACGGCCTTCCTCGCGCAGAACTTGTAGCCCGCGATGTATGTGTCGACGGGCGGGATCTCCTGGCCGCCGGCGACGCCGATGATCTTCTTGCCCATGCTCTGGGCCATCTTCGCGGCGAGGACACCCACGAGGCAGCCGCCCTGCTCCGTCGCATAGGTGATGCCCTCTTCGTTCTTGAGTCCGCCGACCGCCGAGACGGGATCGTCGGTGATCGCGAACTTGATGCTCGGATACTGCTGGGCAAATGCCTTCATGGTGTCGCCGAGCAGGTAGCCGGCCGCAACGATGATCTTTGCGCCGTCGTGCACCGCGGTCGTGTAGTTCGGCTGATAGTCGGACTGCGAGTGCGAGACGAGCGGAATCGCCGTTCCGCCGATCTTCTTCGCCGCCTGCTTCAGGCCCTGGAGCTGTAGCTTGTTGAACCCGCTGTCGTTGAAGCCGACGACGTCACTGACGAGCGCCGCTTTGTAGCCGGCCTTCTGCGCCGCAGGCGCCTTGCCGCTGCCAAGCGCCGTGCTGACCGCAATCGCGGCGGCGAGCGCGGCAACACCTGCCGCAAGTACCCAGCGTCTAACCCTCACGTGCCCTCCTAGTTCGTCGTAAACCCGAGTTCGTAAAACCCGATCGGGCGATCCTAGCCCCATCTATGACGAACCGGAAGAGGAGCGGTTAGTCGGCCGCCGCGTACGTGTGGTACTGGTTCTCGTCGATGAGAACGCGCCGCGGTTTCGAGCCCTCGTAGCCGGAGACGATCCCGCGCCGCTCGAGCATGTCGATCAGCCGGCCGGCCCGCGTGTAGCCGACGCGCAGGCGCCGCTGCAGGAGGGAGACCGACGCGGTCTGCGTCTGGACGACGATCTCGATCGCCTTGTCGAGGAGCGGGTCGTCGTCCGGATCGAACTCGCCGTCCTGGCCGGAATGGTCGTCCGGGTCTGCGAAGGCCTCCGGTAGCTCGAGATAGCTCTCGTCGAGCTCCTGCTCGCGCTGCCGCGTCTGCTCGACCACGAGTGCGATCTCCTCCTCCGACACGTATGCGCCCTGCACGCGCTGCAGCCGCGACGTGCCGAGCGGCTTGAAGAGCATGTCGCCCTGGCCGAGCAGGGACTCCGCGCCGCCGGAGTCGAGGATCACGCGCGAGTCGGTCTGCGAGGAGACGGCGAAGGCGATCCGCGAGGGGACGTTCGCCTTGATCATCCCGGTGATCACGTCGACCGACGGCCGCTGCGTGGCGAGGACGAGATGGATCCCGACGGCCCGCGACTTCTGCGCGAGCCGGATCACGGCGTCCTCGACCGCCTGCGGCGCGACCATCATCAGGTCGGCGAGCTCGTCGATCACCACGAGGACGTAGGGAAGCGTCGGCTCGCCGCGCTGCCGGAAGGCGCGGTTCGCCTCGTTGATGTTGCGCGCGCGCACCGACGAGAGGCGCTCGTAGCGGCGCTCCATCTCGGCGAGGCAGTTGGCGAGGACGGCGCTCGCCTCCTTCGGGCTCGAGACGACGGGAGTCAGGAGATGCGGCACCGACTCGAAATGGCTGAGCTCGATCCGCTTCGGGTCGATGAGGATCAGGCGCACGTCGTCGGGCGTCGCGCGGAGGAGGACGGACGTGAGGACCGCGTTCAGGCAGCCCGACTTGCCCGAGCCGGTCGTGCCGGCGATGAGCAGGTGCGGCATCCGCGCGAGGTCGGTCCAGACCGCGGCGCCGGAGATGTCCTTCCCCAGCCAGACTGCGACAGGGCTTGCCGTCGGCGGCAGCGGCTCGAAGATGTCGCCGAGGGTGACGAGGTTCGGGGAGAGGTTCGGGAGCTCGACGCCGACCGCCTGCTTGCCCGGGATCGGGGCGAGGATCCGGATCTCGGTCGTCGCGAGCGCGTACGAGAGGTCGTCCTTGAGGGCCGCGACCTTCGCGACCTTCGTCCCGGGTGCGAGTTGGAGCTCGTAGCGCGTCACGCGCGGGCCGGAGATCTGGCCGATCACCGTCGCCTCGACGCCGAAGTGCGCGAGCGTCTGCACGAGCAGCTCGGCCACGCGCGCCGCCGTCTCCCCCGACTCGTCACCGCGCTCGGGGGAGATGCGGAGGACGCCCGCGTCCGGCAGGCGGTACTCCGCGTGCTCCGCGGTCACCTCGTCGAACAGCGTCGGCGGATCGTCGATCAGCGCCGCCGGCTCCGTCTGGAGCGGGCCCGGCTGCGCGCCCGCGTGCGGCGGCAGGACGCTCTCGCCCACCACATCCGGGAACGCCGAGACGGCATCCAGCGGAGGGGCGAGCGACGGAGCGGGACGCATCGGCTGGGGCTCCGGCCAGGCCGTGGTCTCCTTGCGAGGCCGTGAGCGCGCCCTGCGTGCGGCGAGGTGGAGGCCGCGCCCCGAGCGCCGGAGCATCGCGCCGAGCGAAGCGCCGGAGAGGAGCAGCGAGCCTACGAGCATGAGGAGGATGCCGAGCAAGAGCGAGCCGGTCGCGCCGATCGCGATCCCGACGGCGCCGCCGAGGAGCTGGCCCAGGTAGCCGCCCTGATCCTTGCCGAGCGTGATCATGAGGCCGCAGCCGAGCACGGCGAGCCCGGTGCGGAACGGCCGCACGTCGACGAGCGCGCTCCGCGTCACGACGAGCGCGCCGAGCACCGTGAGCGCGACCGGGACGCCGTATTTCGCATCGCCGACGAGCTGGTCGAGCCCGTCTCCGAGCCAGCCGCCGATATAGCCGCCGTTCCACCCGAAGTAGAGGACGGCGCCCAGGAAGAGGCCGAACGCGACGGAACCGAGGCCCCAGAGCTCGGGGTGCTGCCTCCGTGCGCGAGCGCCGCGCTTCGTCCGCGTCTTCTTCACGCGGCTCGGGAGCCTCGGGCGCAGCTTCTTCTTCCGCTTGCGCGGCATGCGCTTGGTTTTCGCGCACGGCCGCGCCTATCCTCCGTCCCGATGGCGCCCGAGACGCGGTACGCACGCAGCGGCGAGGTCAGCATCGCCTACCAGGTACTGGGCGACGGCCCGTTCGACGTTGTCTTCGTCCCACCCGGAACCTCGCACGTCGAGCTCGGCTGGGACGTCCCGGGCATGCGCGTGTTCCGGGAAGGCATCGCCTCGTTTGCGCGTCTGGTCTTCTTCGACAAGCGCGGCACCGGGATGTCCGACCGGGTCTCGGGCGCGCCGACTCTCGAGGCGCGGATGGACGACCTACGGGCAGTCATGGACGCAGCAGGCTCCGAGCGGGCGGCCGTTATCGGATGGTCGGAAGGGGTGGCGATGAGTGCCCTGTTTGCCGCCACCTACCCGGAGCGAGCATGGTCGCTCGTGCTGTACGGAGGCTGTGCGCGGGAGCTGCGCGCGACTGACTACCCATGGGGGCCGACCGAGGCCGAGGCTCTCCAGATGATCGAGGACGAACGGAGGACGAGCGAGCGGCCGGGATTCGCCGAGGAGATCGCGCGCTCGGGGATGCCGACGGCGGGCGGCGATGAGATTGCTGCGCTCGCACGGCTGATCCGGCAAAGCATCAGCCCGGGCGCGATGGAGGCCCTCGACCGCATGAACATCCAGATCGACGTCCGGCACGTGCTGCCTGCCATCCGGGTGCCGACGCTCGTACTGCACAACACGCGGGACCAATGGGTCGAGGTCGAGCGCGGTCGAGATCTCGCTAACCGGATTCCCGGCGCGGAGTTCGTCGAGTTTCCGATCGACGGTCACATGACGCCGGCTGCAGATATGCCACTCGTGCTTGACGAGATCAAGCGATTCCTTCAGGCGGCGTGGACGACGGCCTTGCACAGGGAGCCGGATCGCCAGCTCGCCACTCTCCTCTTCACGGACATCGTCGACTCGACGGCACACATGGCGAAGCTCGGCGACGCCGGTTGGCGGGAGCTGCTCGAGCGACACCACGCGCTCGTTCGGCGCGAGCTGACGCGGGCGCGCGGCCAGGAGGTCGATACCGCAGGCGACGGCTTCTTCGCGTCGTTCGACGGCCCGGCCCGCGCCGTCCGCTGCGCAAAGTCGATCGTCGAGAGTGTGCGCGATCTCGGCATCGACGTCCGCTCGGGGCTGCACACCGGGGAGTGCGAGCTCGTCGACGGGAAGGTGTCCGGCATCGCCGTGCACACGGGAGCACGTGTCGCAGCCCACGCCGGCCCGAGCGAGGTGCTGGTCTCGAGCACCGTCAAGGACCTCGTCGCCGGGTCGGGGCTCGAATTCGAGGACCGCGGCCTCCACGAGCTCAAAGGGATCCCAGGCGAGTGGCGGCTCTACGCGGCCGTCTGACCATGCAACCCGAGACCCGCTACGCGCGGAGCGGCGAACTCAACATCGCGTACCAGGTGACGGGCGAGGGGCCGCGCGACCTCGTCTATGTGCCGGGCTGGGTGTCGAACGTCGAGCTGATGTGGGAGGAGCCGGCGATGGCGCACTTCCTCGAGCGCCTCGCGTCGTTCTCCCGCCTGATCCTGTTCGACAAGCGCGGCACGGGTCTCTCCGACCGCGTCTCGAACGACGAGCTGCCGACCCTGGAGCAGCGCATGGATGATGTGCGCGCCGTGCTCGAGGCGGTCGGCTCGGAGCGGGCGGCACTCTTCGGGCACTCCGAGGGCGGCAACATGTGCGTCCTCTTTGCCGCGACCTATCCCGAACGGACGGCCGCGCTCGTCACGCTCGGTTGCTTTGCGAAGCGCCGCGACCCCGACGACGACTATCCCTGGGCGCCCACCGCACAGGACCGCGAGGACACCGTGGCGGACGTCGAGCGGAACTGGGGTCACCTGCGGCCGCAGGATGTCGAGTACTACGCGCCAAGCCGCGTCGGGGACGAGCCGTTCGTACGGAACCTCGAGCGATACCTCCGGCGGGCGGCAAGCCCGGGCGCGGCCGCCGCCCTGCTCCGCATGAACTCGTTCATCGACGTCCGGGGCGTCCTCCCCACGATCCAGGCCCCGACGCTCGTTCTCCACCGCACCGGCGACCACGACGTGAACGTCGCCGAAGGTCGCTACCTCGCATCCAGGATCCCGGGCGCTGCGTTCGTCGAGCTTCCGGGAGCGGATCACTGGATCTCCGCCGGGAACACCGACGAGATAGCCGACGAGGTCGAGGAGTTCCTGACGGGGACGCGGCCGGTGCCGGAGCCCGACCGCGTCTTGGCCACCGTGCTCTTCACGGACATCGTCGGCTCGACTGAGCGGGCCGCCGAGCTCGGAGACCGGCGCTGGCGCGAGCTGCTCGGAACTCACGATTCGGCCGTGCGGCGCGAGCTCGAGCGCTTCCGCGGCCGCGAGGTGGACACTGCCGGCGACGGCTTCTTCGCGACCTTCGACGGGCCGGCCCGGGCCGTCCGGTGCGCCATCTCGATCGGTGACGCAGTGCGGCCGCTCGGTGTGGAGGTACGCGCCGGCATCCATACCGGCGAATGCGAGGTCGACGGCCCCAAGGTCCGCGGTATCGCCGTGCACACGGGAGCGCGCGTCGCGTCTCTCGCGGGGCCGGGCGAGGTGCTGATCTCGAAGACGGTCAAGGACCTCGTCGCGGGCTCGGGGCTCGAGTTCGAGGACCGCGGCGTCCACGAGCTCAAGGGCGTCCCGGGCGAGTGGCAGCTCTACGCCGCTGTCTGAGCTTCGACCTCAGCGACGAGCATGCCGTAGTACGTCGGCGCGGCGTACGCGAGGACGTCCGCTCGCGCGGACTCCCCCACCGCGCCCTGGAGGACGAGTAGCTGCCAGAGCGAGTCCGCCTTCGCAGGCTCGACGAGCCGGGCGAGCGGCAGGAAGTCGAGACGACCGGAGCCGAGGATCTCCTGCAGCCGCGCGTCGTAGGTGGCTGCGGCCGGGTCGAAGCCGTACGGGCCGTCCGGATCGTGCGCGTGGCCGTGGTCGGCGCTCGCGACGAGCGCGACGCGCCCCGGCAGCGCCGCGATCGCCTCGCCGAGGCGAAGGTGCTCCTCGAGCGGCCGGTCGCGCGCCGGCGAGACGACGACGATGCGCGGCGGCCGGAGGAACTCGAGCGGCATCTCCGTGCCCCAGTCGAGCGGGAACTCGGCCGTCGCCGGATCGTTCCCGCCGTACGAGACGCCGAGCACCGGCAGGGGCGCCTCGAGCAGCGCGGCCACGACCTCGGCGTCCGTCTCCCACTCCCCCACGTTCCCGGCCGTGACGACGGCGAAGTGGCCGCCGACATGGACGGAATGCGGCGTCACGATCACCGCGACGTCGGGGGCGGCCGCTGCGAAGCGCCGTCCGAGCTCCTCCATCGCGGCCCGCAGCTCCGGCGCGAGATCGACCTCGCCGTGCGGGGCGATGCAGGCGTACACGATCATGGCAGCGACGCGATCCGCGACACGAGGAGCTCGAGGAACCGCTCCGCGTCGACGTCGACACCGACGTCGGCATTC
>Ga0209474_10005998_pt1 | contig 10288 bp, 8 predicted proteins | sample GraSoiAngelo_145_FD_185902 | JGI IMG/M metagenome (GOLD analysis project Ga0209474, IMG submission 185902) | Grasslands soil microbial communities from the Angelo Coastal Reserve, California, USA - 14_1009_05_20cm (SPAdes) (version 2) | ecosystem: Environmental > Terrestrial > Soil > Grasslands ... | reverse complement strand
AGGGCGCCCGGCCGTTTCCCGTGCGGACCCTCGTGCCGCTGACCGCCGCGATCGTGCTCGTCCATCCCGCGCACCTGCCCGGCACCGTGGCTCTCGTGCTGCTCGCCGCCGTGGCCGTCGCGCCGCGTCGGCGGCGGACGGCGATGGCGCTGGCGTGGCTCGGCGTCGCCGCGCTCCTCACCGCGTTCTGGGCGCTGCCGCTGCTGGCGCGCGCCGGCGAGACCCGGGCGCTGGCGTGGGGCTCGCTGACGATCCAGCCGGCCCACCTGCCGCTCGTGCTCGCGCTCTCCGCGGCGGCGCTCTTCGCGCTGCGGGCCGTGCGCTCGCCTGCCGAGGGCGTCGTCGCGCGTCTGCCGTGGGCCGTCGGGCTGGTCGTCGGGCTCGACGCTCTCGTGCTCGAGCCGGCCGGCCTGCGCTGGCTTCCGGCCGACCGCGTGCTCGACGCCGGCTGGCTCGCGCTGGTGCTCGCGGCCGGGCTCGGCGTCGGTCGCGCGATCGCGCGGCTGGCCGAGCGCGGCCGGGTGCCGAGCGCCGTGGCGGCACTCGGCGGTGTCGGCCTCGCGATCGCCCTTTCGGTGACGAGCGACAGGACGCTGGCGCCGGCCGGCGTCGAGACGCTGGCGCTGTGGCCGCGGGCCGGCGCCTGGCCGTCGCTGGCGGCGACCGAGCGCGGCTTGCGCCTGTCCGCGCTGTGGGCGGCGCTGCGCACCGCGCCTCCCGGCCGCGTGCTGTTCGTCCGGTCGTCGGTTCCCCTCGTGTACGGCACGGCATGGTGGCGACCGCACACGCACGTGACCGCGCTCACGCCCGTCGCCGCCGCGCGGCCGATCGTCAACGGCACCTTCACGCATCCCTCGCCGGTGGCGGCGCTCGTGTATCGCGGCTCGGCGGGGCCCGGCGCGATCACGAGCCTGGTCGAGCGCCTCGACGGCGAGTCACTGTTCGGCCGGCCGCTCGACGTCCTCGACGCCGCCACGCTGAACGACCACGCGCGCCGGCTGGGCATCAGCGTCGTGGTCGCACTCGAGGACGATCTGCCACGCCTGGCCGCGCTGGTCGACAACGCGCTTTTTCGCGCGCGTCGCGTCGAGCCGCCGTTCGTGATGTGGCTGGGGCCCGCGGCGCCGCTGCCCGAGCCGAGCGGGCCCGGGCGCTGGCGCGTGACGCTGCCGCCGTCTGGCGGCGAGTGGACCTCGGCCGGCATGGCCTACTACCCGCTCTGGCGCGCGGCAGCGAACGGACGCCCGGTCGCGACCCGCGACGGCGCCGACGGCCAGCTCGAGGTGCGGGCGTCGGGCGGCGCCATCGAGCTGACCTACGGTCCCGGCGCGCCGGAGCTGGCCGGTGTCGCGCTCACCGTCGCCGGAATCCTCCTGTGGCTCGTCTACCCCTCGAGGGCCGCCGCGCCGGCGTCGGCGCACTCCTGAGCCTGCCCGCCGGTGGGCCGCGTCATTCCGGCCCGATCGTGTGGGTGAACATCACGCTGCCCTGCTCGTCGATCAAGCGCACCGCGAGCTGCGCCGGCTCGAGCGTGACCTCGCCGAAGTTGTAGACGCCGCCCTGGGCGAAGAGCGTCTGCGAGCCCAGCCGCATGTCGAGCGGTCGAGGCCGCCCCAGCGTGGCGGACAGCGGGCCCGCGATGAACTCGTGGAAGGACCAGTCGCTGGTCGGGCGGTGGCGAATGAGCTCGGCGTGGTGGACGTCGGCGGCGAGGAAGACCAGGTTCTTGACGCCGCGCGTGCGGAACGCCTTCAGGATCGCGTCGCGCTCGGTCACGAACCCGGTGCCGTTCTCGGCCGGCATGCCGAACACGTTGGCGTCGGTCCACGAGTCGCGCCGCTCGGGGCGTCCGGTCGGCACGGCCAGCGGCACGCTGGTGACGACGACCTTCCACAGCGCCGTCGACGCCGTCACCCCGTCCACCAGCCAGCGGCGCTGCGCCGCGCCCAGCATCGTCTTGCCGGGCCCGTCGAGCTCGGCGTCGTCGCTCCGGTACTGGCGCGTGTCGAGGATGAAGATCTCGAGCAGCCGGCCCCAGCGCACGCTGCGATAGAGACGGGTGGGATCGTCGCCGGCCGTCGCCACCGGCCAGTAGTCGAGGAACGCCTGGCGCCCGATCGGCATCAGTGGATCGGTCGTGCCGGCGAAGTCGTTGCGCACTTCGTGATCGTCCCAGATCGCGTAGACCGGCGTGCGGCGCAGGAACTCCTGCACCGCCGGATCCTCGCGGTTGTAGCGGTGCCGGGCGCGAAACTGGGCCGGGGTCGTGGCCACGAAGTCGGCGCCCGGCACCACGCCGGGACGATGGCACGGCACGTCGGCGTAGATCGTGTCGCCGACGAAGAGGAAGAAGTCCGCCGGCCGCCGCGCCATCGCACGGAAGACGCGATAGCCGCCGTCGAGCAGCCGGCAGAAGCCACCGCCGCCGAGGTCGCCGCTCCAGAGAAACGTCAGGCGGGCCGCCGCGCCGGGGGGCGGCGCCGTGGCGAACTCGCCGTCCACGCGCTCGCCGCCCTGACCGATCGCGTAGCGGTAGCGCGTCGCCGGCGCGAGGCCGTCGAGCGGCACGTGCACGACGAGGTCGTCGGCGGCGGTGGCTTCCCGCGTGAGCCGCCGCGGCGCCGTCCGGCCGACGGCCACGTCCACGGTGACCTCGCCGGGACGGGCCGCGCGCATCCAGAGGATGGCGGCGTCGGGCCGGACCTCGGTGACGGTGACGAGCAGCGTCGGCGGCGCTGGACCGGCGCCGGCCAGCAGGAGCAGCGACAGCGCGAGCGCGAGACGGCAGCGGCTCAGCGCAGGACCTGTCCGAGGTGCGCCACGATCTCCGTCTCGAACTCCTCCAGCGTCTGATCGAACGCCAGCCGGAAGCCCTCGCGCCGCCCACGCCCGCCGGCGAAGCCACGGTAGTACTCGACGAGGCGCTCGAAGCCGTGACGGCGAATCAGGTAGTCGGTCATGAGGAATGCGAGCTGGTAGGTTGCCAGCGAGCCTTCCCGCTGATGGCGGACGGTGAAGCCGCGCGGCGTGCCCAGCGTGTCCAGGTCCAGGCGCGCCTCGCGCAGGGCCGCCTGCTCGCGCACGTGCTGAAGCGCGGCGGCGCGACGCTCGGCGAGCGCGTCGAGCCCCAGACGCTCGAGCACGCTGAACGCCGCCCATTCCGCCATGCCCTCGGCCAGCCACTGCTCGGCCCGGCCCTCGCCCTGGGCCAGCTCGATCTGCGCCACGTGCGTCAGCTCGTGGGCGACCAGGCGTAGCCAGTCGCGCGTGGCCGGCGGGCCGCCGTCGGCCTGGAGCAGGAGCTGGCGCCGTTTGCCGACGCCGATCGCGAACTCACCCAGCTCGGCCGCCCGCACTGCCGGCAGGCGCCCGTCGGTCACCAGCCCCTGCTCGAAGATCGCCCGCGACCCGTAGATGTAGACGGTGACCTGATCCGGCACCGGGAGCCCGAGCTGCCGCGAGAGGATGGCGGCCACGCCACGCACGGTCGCCTCGTGGCTGACGAAATCTTCGGGATACCGCAGCGTTGCCGCCGGCGCCGGGGCCTCGAAGGCCACCGGGAGCACGACCCGGCCGCCGCTGTGGCAGGCGCTCAGGAGCAGGGCGGCGGCGACGGCAAGGACAGGCGCAGATCGGCGGTTGCGGCGATCCATCCGTAATGAGCGCTCCGGGGATTCTACACGACCTCTCCCCGTCAGCCTCCGTTTCCAGCCCGACCATGTGAAGCAGTCGTGCACACGGGCGCAGGGCACCTGCACGGCCATCGCCGCCGCTGCCGCCAATCTCGCGGACGCGCGCCCTTTTCGCCCTGGCAGCGTTTGGCACGACTATCGCTCTCCGCAGCGCCATTTATGGACCACCATTCGACATTGTTCTGCGCTCGCCCTGTGTCTCTCCGACGGCGTCCGCCGGCCTTGCCGTTCGAACGCTGCGCATCGTCGACCATCTCGTCTTCCAGGGAGCAGCCATGACCCCAGACCGTCAACACGCGCTCGATCTCATGACACCCGGGCAATCCGCCTCGGCACCTCTCCAGGAGCGGCTCGACGGGGTGATTCACGAGCTGCTTGCCTCGTTCCCCAACCCCGCCCACCTCTCCGCCGCCGACCGGCGCGGCATCATCGCGCGCTACAGCGCGGTGCTCGAGGGCAACTTCATCTACTGGATGACCGCCACCTATCTCGCCGTGGAGTCCGACGAAGCCCACGCCATCATCGAGGACAATCTCCGGGAGGAAGTTCGCGACAACCACCCGGGGATGCTGCGCAAGTTCGCGATGGCGGCCGACGCCATGCCGACGGACTCCGATGCGCTGGCCGTCAACCGCGACCTGCAGGGCGTCCGCCAGTTCGTCGCCCGGCTCTCCGGCGTGCGGCTGGTCGTCATGATGGCCTTCTTCGAAGGGTGGATCACGAAGTTCATGCCGTACCTCGCGGAGCTGGCGGCGCGGCAGGGCTCGACCGAGCAGGAATACACCGACGTGCACGGCGTCGTCGACATCGTCCACACCCAGGGACTCTTCCAGGCGCTCGACGCGGAGCTCGCGCTCCTGCCCGAGCCGGTCCCGCCGATGGCGCAACTGCTCGAGGGCGCCGAGGCCCTGGGGGCGCTGATCTCCACCATCGTGCACTTCCGCGCCGGCGCCATCGGTCGGACGACGTCGGAGGGGCGATAAATGTCCGTGAAGGTCGAGATCGTGACCCAGTTCGAGGAAGTCGCCAAGCAGCAGGAGAAGACCCTGGCCCCGCTGTCCGAGGAGCTCGTGCTGCTGGACTCGGGCCTCGACTCCCTCTGCCTCGCCATCGTCGTGGCGCGCCTCGAGGACAAGCTGGGGATCGACCCGTTCACCGCCGACGACGCCGAGTTTCCCGTGACCCTGGGCGACTTCATCAGGGTCTACGAAGATGCCACCCGCTGATGAGGGCGCGCTGTGGACCCGCCTGAGCGCCGCCGGGCGGCTGCCCGACCGTGCGCTGTGGGGCGCCGGGGCATCGGTGACGCTCGGCGATCTCGTTCACGGTTCGAGCCTCGCCGGTCGACTTGACGAGCTTCGCGGGCGTTCCGTCCTCGTCGCCACCACCGACCAGCTGACGGCGGCGCTGGCCCTCATCGAGCTCGACGGCGTCGCCCGCCGGCTCGTGCTCTGTCCACCGGATCTGCCCCCCCACGACGTCCCGTTCGTCATCGCCACGGCCGAGATCGATGCGCTCGTCTCCGATCGAGCGACGCCGGCCGCCCTGCCCGGCGTGCCCCTCACCGTTCCCTGCCATGCCAGCCTCGCGCCGGCGACGTGCGAGCGCACCGGGCGACATCCGACGGAGTGGATTCTCCTGACCTCGGGGACGAGCGGGCGGCCGAAGATGGTCGTGCATCAGCTCGCCAGCCTGGCGGGAGCGATCCGGAGCGCCGGTCCCCTGTCGCGCGCCGGTGTGTGGAGCACGTTCTACGACATCCGTCGCTATGGTGGGCTCCAGATCTTCCTCCGTGCCCTCCTCGGCGGGGGATCGATGGTCCTCTCGAGCGCCCGCGAGTCGACGAGTGACTTCCTGACCCGGGCCGGCGCCCACGGTGTGACGCACGTCTCCGGGACCCCGTCGCACTGGCGCCGGGCGCTCATGAGCCCGGCCGCGCATCGGATCGCGCCGCAGTACGTTCGCCTGTCCGGCGAGATCGCCGACCAGGCCATCCTCGACCATCTCCGCGCCTGCTATCCCGCGGCGGGCATCGCGCACGCGTTCGCCTCGACCGAGGCCGGCGTGGCGTTCGATGTCGGCGACGGCCTGGCCGGCTTTCCGGCAAGCCTGATCGATCGGCGCGGCGGCGACGTCGAGATGAAGATCGAGGACGGGTCGCTGCGCATCCGTTCGACGCGCACGGCGGCCGGCTACCTCGGCGATCACGCGCCGGCCCTCGTCGACGGCGACGGGTTCGTCGACACCGGCGACGTCGTCGAGCGGCGCGGCGATCGGTATCACTTCGTCGGCCGCCGGGGCGGCATCATCAACGTCGGCGGCCTCAAGGTCCACCCCGAAGAGGTCGAGGCGGTGATCAACGCCCATCCGCACGTGCGGATGTCGCGCGTGCGGACCCGCAAGAACCCGATCACCGGCGCCCTGGTCGTCGCCGACGTCGTCCTGAACGGCGGCGGCGAGCCGGCGGACGGACGGGTCGCCGAGATCCAGCGCGAAATCCTGCGGCGCTGTCGCGAGGCCCTGCCCCGGCACAAGGTGCCGACCGTCCTCAACGTCGTGTCCGTCCTGCCGCTGGCCGACTCCGGCAAGCTCGTGCGTCGCGATGCGTAACGTCGTCGTCACGGGCGGCAGCCGCGGGCTCGGCCTCGGCATCGTTCGCCGGCTGCTGGCGGCGGGGTATCGGACGATCGCCATCGCCCGCAAGGAGAGCAACCCGCTCAGCCTGCTGATGGAGGCCGCGAACCGCGAGCGCCCCGGCTCCGCGCGCTTCGTGGCCTTCGACCTGGCCGAGATCGGCGAGATCGCGCGCCTGGTCAAGGCGCTGCGCCACGACGTCGGCGAGATCTACGGGCTCGTCAACAATGCCGCGGTCGGATTCGACGGTGTGCTGGCTCTCATGCCCACCGCGCAGATCGAGCAGCTCGTGCGGGTCAACACGCTGTCGCCGATCGTCCTCACCAAGTACGTGGTGCGCACGATGATGGCCGACGGGGGCGGGCGCATCGTCAACGTCGCCTCGATCATCGGCTTCACCGGCTACAGCGGGCTGTCCGTGTACGGCGCCACCAAGGCCTCGATGCTCGGCTTCACGCGGTCGCTGGCGCGCGAGGTCGGCCGCATGGGCGTGAACGTGAACGCGGTCGCTCCCGGGTTCGTCGACACCGAGATGACCCAGGGGCTCGCCGACGAGCAACGAGCGCAGATCGCGCGCCGCAGCGCGCTCCGCCGGCTCCCCGCCGTCGAGGACGTGGCCAACGCCGTCGAGTTCCTGCTCGGCGACAACGCGCGCAGCATCACGGGGACCGTCCTGACGGTCGACGCCGGCAACACCGCATGACCACCCTCGTCACCGGGCCCGAGCGCGATCAGCGCGTCCAGCGCCGGGCCTGGCTGCGGGCCCTCGAGCTGACGGCGACGATCACCAAGAATCCCGAGCGCATTCTGCCGGCGGTGATCGACGAGCTCGCGGAGGAGTCGGGTCAGGCGCCGGCCCTGCTGGCGGACGGCGAGTCGCTGACCTTTGGCGCGCTCGCCGAGCGCTCGAACCGGTATGCGCGCTGGGCGCTCGACCACGCGGTCGGCAAGGGCGACGTCGTCTGCCTGCTGATGCCGAACCGGCCCGAGTACCTGGCCATCTGGCTCGGTCTCACGCGGGTCGGCGCCGTCGTGTCGCTGCTCAACACGAACCTGCCCGGCCCGGCGCTCGCCCACTGCATCGACATCGTCGCGCCCGGGCACGTGATCGTCGCGGCGGAGCTCCTGGAGCCGCTGACCGCGGCGCTTCCGCGTCTGGCGGTGGCGCCGACGATCTGGGCTCACGGTCCCGGCCGCCACGCGTTCCCGTGCATCGATCGCGCGGTCGAGCGTTACCCGGGCACCGCCCTCGGCGCGAGCGAGCGGCGGCACGTGACCATCGAGGAACGAGCTCTTCACATCTACACCTCCGGCACCACCGGACTACCCAAGGCGGCCAACGTCAGCCATTTCCGCCTCGTGCAGTGGAGCCTGTGGTTCGCCGGCATGATGGACACGACGCCGGCCGACCGGATGTACAACTGCCTGCCGATGTACCACAGCGTCGGCGGCGTGCTGGCGACCGGCGCCGTGCTGGCCGGCGGCGGCTCGGTCGTCATCCGCGAGAAGTTCTCCGCCCGCGAATTCTGGCGCGACGTGGTCCGCTGGGACTGCACGCTCGTCCAGTACATCGGCGAGCTGTGCCGCTATCTGCTGCACGCCGAGCCGTCGGCCGACGAGGAAGCGCATCGGATCCGGCTGGTCTGCGGCAACGGGCTGCGGGCCGACGTCTGGCCCGGGTTCCAGCAGCGCTTCCGCATTCCCCGGATCCTCGAGTTCTATGCGGCGACCGAGGGCAACGTGTCGCTGTTCAACGTCGAGGGCAAGCCCGGCGCCATCGGCCGCATCCCCCCGTTCCTGGCCCATCGCTTTCCGGCGGCGCTGGTGCGAACCACCCCCGACGGCGCCGAGCCCGCTCGGGACGGCGGCGGCTTCTGCATCCGCTGTGCGCCCGGCGAGGTCGGCGAGGCCATCGGCCGGATTCCCGGACATCCGGCGGCCGCCGGCGCTCGATTCGAGGGGTACACCAGCGCCGAGGCCTCCGAGCGCAAGATCCTTCGCAACGTCTTCGAGCCGGGCGATGCCTGGTTTCGCACCGGCGACCTCATGCGTCAGGACGAGGCCGGCTACTACTACTTCGTCGATCGCATCGGCGAGACGTTCCGCTGGAAGGGCGAGAACGTCGCGACGTGCGAGGTGGCCGAAGCCCTCGGCGCGTTTCCCGGCGTCAGCGAGGCGGCCGCCTACGGCGTGGCCATCCCCGGCACCGAGGGTCGGGCCGGCATGGCCGCCCTCGTCGCCGACGAGCCCCTGGACCTGCCGGCGCTGCGAGCCCACCTGCGCCGCCGCCTGCCGGCCTACGCGCGGCCGCTGTTCCTGCGCCGGCGGCCCGCGCTGGACCGGACGGCCACCTTCAAGCACACGAAGCTCGATCTGGAGCGCGACGGCTTCGATCCCCGCACCACCGACGACGTCATCTATTTCGACGACCCCGAGCGTCAGGCATTCGTCCGACTCGACCGGGCGCTCTACGACCGCATCACCACCGGAGCCGTCCGCCTGTGACCGTCGCGGGCCCGGTCCGCATTGAGGAGAGCTCATGAGGAGCGAGACGCTCGCCATTCACGCCGGCTACGAGATCGAGCCCACGACGAAGGCGGTGGCCGTCCCGATCTATCAGACGGTCGCCTACGCATTCGACAGCGCCGACCACGGCGCCGCCCTGTTCAACCTCGAGGCGGAGGGATATCGCTACAGCCGGATCAGCAACCCGACCACGGCCGTGCTCGAGCGGCGGGTGGCCGCCCTCGAGGGCGGCGTGGAGGCGCTGTGCGTGAGCACCGGGCAGGCGGCGCTCAACTACGCCGCCCTCAACGTGAGCGAGCTCGGCACCAACCTCGTCTCGGTGCCCCAGCTCTACGGCACCACCTACACGCTCTTCGGTCACGTGCTGCCGAGCCAGGGGATCACGGTCCGCTTCGCCGAGTCGGATCAGCCCGAGGCGATCGAGAAGCTGATCGACGACAAGACGCGGGCCGTCTTCTGCGAGAGCGTCGGCAACCCGGCCGGCAACATCTGTGACCTCGAGGCCCTCGCCGCCGTCGCCCACCGGCACGGGGTGCCGCTCATCGTCGACAACACGGTGGCCACGCCGATCTTGCTGAAGCCGATCGACTACGGCGCCGACATCGTGGTGCATTCCCTGACGAAGTTCCTCGGCGGTCACGGCACCACGCTCGGCGGCATCATCGTCGACAGCGGCCGCTTCCCCTGGCGGCAGCACGCCGATCGCTTCCCGATGTTCAACCGGCCCGACGCCTCCTATCACGGGCTGGTCTACGTCGATCACTTCAAGGAGGCCGCCTACATCGCCCGCTGCCGGAGCGTCTACCAGCGGACGACCGGGGCGGTGCTGCCGGCGCTGAGCGCGTTCCTGCTGCTGCAGGGCGTCGAGACGGTGGCGCTGCGCGTCGAGCGTCACGTGGAAAACGGCCGGCGGGTCGCCGAGTTCCTCCGGAACGATCGCCGGGTGGCCTGGGTCAACTACGCCGGGTTCCCGGACAGCCCCTATCACGCGCTTGCCCGGCGCTACCTCGGCGGTCGGGCCTGCTCGCTGATGACGTTCGGGATCAAGGGCGGCTTCGAGGCCGGCAAGAAGTTCTACGACGCGCTGGGGCTGATCAAGCGCCTCGTCAACATGGGTGATGCCAAGTCGCTCGCCTGCCACCCGGCCTCGACGACCCATCGCCAGATGTCCGAGGACGAGCAGCGCAAGGCCGGGGTCCGTCCCGAGATGATCCGGCTCAGCATCGGCATCGAGCACGCCGACGACATCATCGCGGACCTCGATCAGGCGCTCGACACGACAGGCTCGGATCACGGCGGGCTGCTGGCGGCGGACTGACAGCCCGTCGGGTTGACGAGGGCGGCGACGGCTCCGCCGGCGCCGCCCGAGCGTCCGGGGGTTTGGGGGCCATATCGGGGCCTCCATGTGCAACTCGACGACGTCCCGGGAGGAGACG
>Ga0209474_10005995_pt1 | contig 10290 bp, 10 predicted proteins | sample GraSoiAngelo_145_FD_185902 | JGI IMG/M metagenome (GOLD analysis project Ga0209474, IMG submission 185902) | Grasslands soil microbial communities from the Angelo Coastal Reserve, California, USA - 14_1009_05_20cm (SPAdes) (version 2) | ecosystem: Environmental > Terrestrial > Soil > Grasslands... | reverse complement strand
CTATCACTACGATCCTTCGACCGGAAAGTACGGCGTAGTGATCATGAACGTCATGCGCGTGGCCGGAATCGTTACGCTGATCTTGATGGCGGCGTTGTTCTTTCTATTGAGAAAGATTGCGAAGCGGAGGCAGTTAGTGTCAGAACCGAGAGCGATAGCGACCGGATCATAGAGCTAGCGTGATTCTTGATCCCGTCGCTTCAGCTCTGGGTACTGACACAAGATTTAAGAGATGCAATCCTGGTTTCCATTTATTCCTGAGAGTGCTTCGACGGTCTCGAGCGAAGTCGATGCGCTGTATTTTTATATCTCCGGCGTGACCGTTTTCTTCACGCTGCTGATCGCCGGCATCATTACCTTCTTCGTTATTCGCTATCGTCGCCGCAATCCGTTCGAAATTCCCCGGCCGATCGAGGGCTCGCACAAACTCGAGACGCTTTGGTCGGTGATTCCGCTAATCATCGCCATGACGTTCTTTGTCTGGGGCGCAAAGGTTTACTTCCAGATGTATCGCCCGGCGCAAAACGCGATCGAAGTCTACGTCGTCGGCAAACAGTGGATGTGGAAGTTCCAGCACGCGACGGGGCAGCGGGAGATCAATGAGCTGCACGTCCCGGTCGGTCGCAAGGTCAAGTTGATCATGACTACCGAAGATGCGATTCATGACGTCTTCATTCCGGCGTTTCGGATCAAAGCTGACGTCGTTCCCGGCAAGTACACGACCGAGTGGTTCGAAGCGACCAAACCCGGGCGCTATCATCTGTTCTGCGCGGAATACTGCGGCATGAATCACTCAGGCATGCGCGGCTTCGTCGAAGTGATGGAACCCACCGCTTACGAGAATTGGTTGAGCGGCAATGCGGGTCAGACGTCGCCGGCGGCTGCTGGTCGCGGGTTGTATGAGTCGCTGGGCTGCGTGTCCTGTCATGGCGCGAATGCAGAAGGCGGTCGCGGGCCTGCGCTGATCGGAGTTTACGGAAGCAAAGTTGTTTTGAGCGGCGGCCAGTCCGCCACTGCTGACGAAGGGTACATTCGCGAATCGGTTCTGAATCCGCAGGCAAAGATTGTGACTGGGTTCGGGCCAATCATGCCTTCGTTCCAGGGGCAAGTCAGCGAAGAGCAGTTATTGCAGGTGGTCTCCTACGTTAAGTCATTGTCAACGGCTAAGCCTGAAGCTGCGACGTCGAAGCCGCCACCGCCGGCCGCGCAACCGAGCGCAACACCGAAAGCTTCGCCGAAGAGATAATGAGATTTGAATTGCGGGAATTGCCAAAGGCTAAGCCGCGTAGCGGCGTGATGTTTATAGCTCAACGCAGAGCGATGAAAGCAAGCTCCGAAGGAGCTAAATACTCTGTCACCCATGAATGGGCTCATCAATCTATAAATGAAACACGGTCTATAAATACTTCGTGCCTACGGCACTAAGAACCATGGAAGAATTCGAAATACCAAAATCGCCCCGCACGAACTATCTCAACGCCGAGTACGGGTTGAAGTCGTGGCTGCTGACAAAGGATCACAAGCGCATCGCGCTGCTCTATCTCGGCACGGTGACGTTCTTCTTTTTCATCGGCAGCCTCTACGCGATGGCGATCAGGCTTGAACTGCTCACGCCGCAAGGCGACTTGATGCAGTCGAGCACTTACAACAAGACCTTCACCCAACACGGCATCGTGATGGTCTTCTTCTTTTTGATTCCGGCAATTCCGGCGACGCTCGGCAATTTTCTAATTCCCATAATGATTGGCGCGAAGGATCTTGCCTTTCCGCGGATCAATCTCTTGAGCTGGTATATCTACATGCTGGGCGGCGTGATTACGATCTATGCGCTGCTCGCCGGCGGAGTTGATACCGGCTGGACCTTCTACGTTCCCTACAGCACGACGTTCTCAAATTCATTCGTGATCGCGACGGGCGTCGGAATTTTCATTAACGGATTCTCGTCGATTCTCACGGGTCTGAATTTCATCGTCACGATTCACACGATGCGCGCGCCGGGAATGACCTGGTATCGGTTGCCCCTGTTTGTATGGGCGCACTACGCGACAAGCTTGATCATGATCCTCGGCACGCCGGTCGTCGCGATCACGATCCTTTTGGTTGCGTTGGAGCGGCTGGCTCACATCGGCATCTTCGATCCGGCGGCAGGTGGCGATCCCGTTTTGTTCCAGCATCTGTTCTGGTTCTATTCGCACCCGGCCGTGTACATCATGGTGCTGCCGGCGATGGGTGTGGTCAGCGAGCTGATCGCGAATTTCTCGCGCAAGAACATTTTTGGCTACAAGTTTGTCGCGTTCTCGAGTCTGGCAATCGCCGTGTTTGGCTTCCTCGTTTGGGGACATCACCTGTTCGTAGCCAGCCAGTCGGTCTATGCGGGAATGATCTTCTCGCTGCTGAGTTTCGCCGTCGCCATTCCTTCCGCAATCAAAGTTTTTAATTGGACGGCGACGCTTTACAAGGCTTCAATCTCGTACGACACGCCGATGCTGTACGGCCTCGGCTTCATCGGTTTGTTCACGGTCGGCGGGCTGACGGGAATGTTCGTCGCGACGCTCGCAACCGATGTGCACTTGAGCGACACGTACTTCGTCGTCGCGCATTTTCACTACATCATGGTCGGCGGGACGCTGCTCGCGTATCTCGGCGGACTGCATTACTGGTGGCCCAAGATTAGCGGCCGCATGTACCCGGAAGGTTGGGGACGCTTTTCTGCGTTGGTCGTCTTTGTTGGATTCAATCTGACGTTCTTGCCGCAGTTCGTGCTCGGCTACATGGGCATGCCGCGGCGCTATCACACGTATCCAGTTGAGCTGACGTCATGGCAAGTGCTGCACGTACTATCGACCGCGGGCGCATCGATTCTCGGTTTCGGGTTAATGATTCCGTTGATCTATCTCGTGTGGTCGATGCGTTATGGCCGAATCGCGGAAGCGAACCCGTGGAATCTGCCCGGATTGGAATGGCAGACGGCTTCGCCGCCGCCGACTGAGAATTTCTTAACGACGCCCGTGGTTACGCACGAGGCTTACGAATTCGCGCCGCCCGAGCACAAAGAAGTCGTCGGCAAGTTTGAGCGACAAGCGCCGGCAGAAACGTGACGGTAGAGCTTGCGACAGCTATTTGTAAGCGGACGGAAGAGGAAGACATTGCAAAATGAAAATTGAAAAATGCAAATTGCGAATTGGTAAGACTGCGGCAGCGTTGAAGTGCAAAGCGTCGGCGGCAGTAAGAGTGACGTAAGTGGTCCTGGAATTTGAAATTTTCAATTTAGAATTGTCAATTGTAATTTCCGTTTATGCCTGAAGGTTTAGCCACAACTCACGATCGAGCGTCGCATCCGGCGCTGCGCCATCACTTCGAGAATATGGAGCAGCAGCGAGAGGCCGGCACGCTGGGCATGTGGGTATTTCTCGTTACCGAGGTCATGTTCTTTGGTGGCATGTTCCTGGCCTACACGCTCTATCGCAGCCAATATCCTGCGGCGTTCGTCAGCGCCAGCAACCACCTGGATATCAAGCTCGGCGCCATCAATACGGGAGTCCTGATCGTGAGCAGTTTCACGATGGCCATGGCTGTCTACAGCACGCAGATTGGCAAACGCCGGACGACGATCGTGTGTCTGATCCTGACGATGATTTTGGGAGCGACGTTTCTGGGAATCAAAGCGATCGAATATCACGATAAATACAATGACCATCTGATTCCCGGACGCCTAATTCCCGGACGTCCGTTCGCGCCCGAAGTTGCTCAGCCGGGAGATCACGATCCGCACAAGCTGCATCTGATCGAAGGCGCGAACGTCCGTAACGTCGAGCTGTTCTATTGGATTTATTTTGCGATGACCGGCATGCATGCGCTGCACATGATCATCGGTCTCGGAATTATGACCGTGATTCTGATCATGGCCTGGCGCGGCAAGTTCAGTCCCGAGTATCACGCACCGGTGGAAATCTCAGGACTCTATTGGCACTTTGTCGACATCATTTGGATTTTCCTGTTCCCCTTGCTCTATTTGCTGGGGAGACATTTGGAAGGACACATTGGTTGAATTTTCGAAATGCGATTATCGAATTACGAATTGTCAATGTGGAGATTCTGATCTCTGACCTCTAGCCTCTGACCTCTGTTTTATGAGTGAGCACATAGTCCAGCCGCGAATCTACATCACTATCTTTCTGACTTTGATGGTGGGCACTACCTTGACGGTGATGGCGGCGTTCTATGATTTCCCGGGACCGTTGAATGCGGTAGTAGCGCTGACGATAGCGTCCATCAAAGCCACGCTCGTCGTGCTCTTCTTCATGCACGTGCGTTACAGCGGCAGGTTGATTTGGTTGGTGATTATCGCCGCGCTCCTCTGGCTCGCGATTATGTTTGCGATAACCTTCAGCGACTACTGGACGCGCGCGTGGCTGGCGCCGTTTACATCTTAGAGACCTATTGCGCCGACAGATAAAACTGCCCCTCGCGCACCTCGATCACTTTTTCACAACTCGGACAGCGAAGCTGCAGAGTTGCGTCAGTCGTTCTGATCGTCTCACCGCAGTTCGGGCATGGCTGGCGGATCTCGCTGGACTTGAACAAATCGCGCATCATGATCATCGGAATAATTAACCCCGCTACCAACAAGGGAATGCCGAAGATTAAGCCGATGCTGGTGCCTTCGCCGACGGTCAGGCTAATGATTAACCCGGCAATGAACAGCGCCAATCCAACGGCGATGCTGAATGAAAACCCATAAGCGGCATCAAAGGTGCGACCACCCTTCACCTTCCGCGTCGTTTCCTGCGCCATGCTTCCCCCTGCTGCGATAGATAGGATTATAAGCGTCTTGTACGCGACAGCTTTGCGGTTGTCAAACGAGATCGTCAGAAGCCCGAGTGTAAACGAGGGCACCTCTCGTCAGCACCCTCCCTAACGGGTACCCCCTAACGGTCGGGTTTCTGTAACGATGATGTTCCTGCTAAACTTTCCGTTTTCACTAACACGCAAGATCATCACTATCAGACTATGAGTAACGAAACTACTTTTGAACAATTCCTAAATCGCCAGGATGAAGAAGCATGGTCGGCAGCGCTGGCGACGCTGCTTCGATCAATTCATGAAGTCGATCGCAATGCCGTGCAGATCTGGTTTGCGTTCTATCCGTTAGAACTTTGGCGCGTGCTTAATGAAGCTGAGGATCACGAGCAGCTCGCGCAACAACTGCTGTTGCAAGGCGAATACGAATTGAAGAATCAGATCGACAGCTCGCATCATTTTCTTTATGGCCATCGTTTTTGGCCGCAAGTGAAACGTGCGGTTGAGCAGAGTGCTGAGTCTGGCTCAGAGCAAGCCGGTTCACTCGCCGATCGGATTCTCAGCGTCGCCCGCAGCGTCGCGAAGCAAATCGGCAAAGACGAGTCGTTGCTCGTCGGCATTACAGCGGTTGCTTTCATGACGGTTGAGCAAGTCGGGCTGGCGGCGCTCAAGGCTGCTCCCGGAACGATCGCGATTGACAAGAAGCACGCGAAACGATCGCCCGAACAAATCCTGCGTGATCGTGCCAAGGACGACAGCCAGGGGCTGCTGGGTTTCTTACGCACCGTCAATAAACGATGGACGGTCACGTGGGACGAGAATGATACGCGCGCCAAATACAAATTGCATGAGGCACAGGATCTCGCCTGGGGCGCCGCTGCAGATCAGTCGCGCGACTGGCGCGCCATCGACCCGCGTCGTAGCGAAGGGCCGATTCCAGTTGAGTGTCGCTCAGCTTCATGCGGCACGTGTTGGGTGGGAGTGCTTGGCGGTCGAGAAAAGCTTTCCGATGTGGCCGTGCGCGAGGGAAAGAAGATCAAAGAGTTCGGCTATATCGATACTGCTGAGCCGAAGCCTTTGATTCGACTCGCTTGTCAGGCGAAAGCCAGCGGCGCCGTGTCGATCGTTATCCCACCGTGGAATGGTCAGTTTGGAAAGTTCCTTCGTGCGCAAAGAAACAGCCGGAATGAAAATCAAGCATCAGAGACGCCGCAGATCGCAGCAACGATCAACGAGGTCGTGAACTGATTTATCATTTGTCATTTGACATCTATCATTTGTTCATTTGAACCGTATCGGCGCTAATCCTTATGCGGATCAGGGTCGATACCGAAATTTGAATAGCAGATGACAAATGTCAAATGACAAATGGAAAATAGATTCTTCCTTATCCGGCGCACGTAACTCGCCTTTGCTGCTGGTGCTTGGCGCCGCCATCCTGTGGAGCACCGGCGGCCTCTTCATCAAAGCGACGCATCTCTCGGCATTTGGAATCTCGTTCGGTCGTTCACTTCTCGCTGCGATCATCATCGCAATCTTCACGCGCCGCGAAGGCTTCGGCATCAATCGCATCAGCGCGATCACTTCCATTCTTTACGCGGCGCTCCTGATCCTGTTTGTGGTCGCCACGAAGCTGACTACCGCCGCGAACGCGATCTTTCTTCAATACAAGGCCCCGGTTTACGTTCTGATCCTTGAACCGCTTTTCTATAAAGAGAAATTCCGTGGGCGCGACTTTGTGACGGTTGCCGCGTGCCTTGCAGGAATGTCTCTCTTCTTTATCGGCAAGCTGCGACCGCAGGACGTGAGCGGTAACCTGTTCGCGCTGGCTTCCGGCGTGTGCTTCGCGCTCTTCTTCCTGCTGCTGCGGCATGCAAAGGCGAGGCAGGTGAATCGCGCCGCGTCGGCCATCTACGGAAATCTGATTGTGGTGCTTATATGCGCGCCGGCATTCTTCAGTGCGGTCAAGAGCGGAATCGCGCCGATGGATTTGGCAGCCGTGACTTATCTCGGCATTGTGCAGATCGGATTCGCTTACTTGCTGTTCACTTTGGCGATGGCGCGGGGAGTGCGCTCGCTCGATGCCGGCATCATCGGCTATGTCGAGCCGGTGCTAAATCCAATCTGGGTCTTCCTGTTCTTAGGAGAACGGCCGTCCGGGTGGGCGATCATCGGCGGCGCGATCATCATCGCGTCCGTCATGGTTCATATGTTGCTGGAAGGGAAATTGCGAAAGCCAACCAAAGCCGCAATCTAGAAACTCCACGTCGCCGAGAGGCCGTACGCGCGGGCCATGCGCGAATACATCGGCGTCACAAACAGCGATCGTTTAGTCCGGCTTTCTGCGGACGCTTCCTCTTCTTCGTTGCCGTCGCCAGAGCCAGGTTTCGTCCGGTGATGCGCACCATAGACGTACCTGCCAATCCCATAACCCATCGCACTGCCAACCAGAACGTCAGACAGGTAGTGTTTCTGACCGGTGAACCGAGACATGCTGACCGCGCTCGCAATTCCATATGCGGCGATTTGCACTGGCAGGTGATCGTGATACTCGTTCGCGATCACCGTGGCCAATGACCATGCTTCGATGCTGTGCCCGGAAGGGAAAGATGAGCCGCCATTAAAGAAGTCGCCGCGGCTACGACCACCTGATGGGCGCGTGCGTTGCGTGATCTCTTTCAGCGCGTTCACCACAATCGCGCTGTCGAGCAAAGCTTCCGCGCCCAGTACGCCGGTTTCACGCGCCCTCGGGTTGTGTCCGGCGCGACCAGCGACGTAAAAAGCACCGGCCACTGCGGCCACGCCGTAAGTCGATCCCGCATAACTCACAATGCGACTGGCATTGAGTTGGCTGGTCGATTCGGCGATTTCGTCGCCCGTCCGGCGATCGGTGGCAATCAACGCCGCCGCCCCTAATCCAATTGGCGCCAGCCAACGGGCGTCACGCCGATGAAGATGAAACGGAGAGGTCCAGATCGCTTTCTGATCGCGCAATACGTTTTTGAAGAAGTCATGCTCGAGCGTCGGCGTCGGCGATGCTACGGGAGTTGGTGAAGGAGTCTGCGCGGCTGCGCTTAAGCAAACCGCGAGTATGAAAACGGACACACTAATACTGAATAGAGAAATCGATCGATTGGTAAAGCTCATGTTACTGCCTTGTTCTTTCCGGAGAGACTTGCTTACTTACTGTTACTTACTAACGACTAAGACTACGAATGTGTCGGGCTTGATCGTGCGCGTCGGTCGTCCACCGGGAGTCGCCGGCGGGCCTTCGACCACGTCAGCCGTCGGGAGAAAAATCTTCTTCGTCTTTGGATCGAAGGCCATGGTGCGCGCGCGGGCCTGCGTCTTCACCGCACCCGCGTCCTCATAATCGTCGGCTGACTTTTCGTGATAGATACTCAGGACGCCTTCGCTGCACGACATGAAAATTAGTTTCGCCTGTGGATCAAAGCCGCCGTAATCTACCCCGCGGCCGATCGGAAAGCTGTTGATGACCTTGCCGGAAGTTGCATCCATGACAACCAGCTTCGGTTCGCTGTTACAGCCGATGAAGAGCCGCTTCGTCTTGGCATCGTAAGCGAGGCCAGTTGGCCCCTTGGCCACGCCGATCGGGAAACGGTTCTTCACAGCCAGCGATTTGGGATCGAACGTTATGACTTCGTTCGTGTCTTCCATGTTGACGTAAATGAGACCCTCGGTGACTACTGCCGATTCGCCATCACCCTTAGCAGCGACGGTGCCGACGACTTCGCCGGTCTTGGCGTCGATGGCGGTGATGTCGTGCGTGCCGTGATTATTGGTAAAGACGCGCTTCGTGGCCGGATCGTAATAGATACCATCCGGACCTTTACCGACATCGATCTTCTTGATCAGCGCGAGCGTGTTGGTGTCGAACATCGAAACTTTGTTTTCGCGGCCGTTGCTGGTGAAGCCGTGTTTGTATTCCGGCGCGATCGCAACCCCGTGAATGCCGGGCGTGTCAGGTATTGTCCCAATCAATTTTCCGGTGTCAGCGTCAACGACGTTTGCTTCCGTCCCATGCGAGAGATAAAGCCGGCGTGCTGAGCTATCAATCGAGATGTAATCCCAGCCGCCGTTGCCGGGCACCGGATATTTTGTTTCGACCTTGTATCCCGTACCGCTTTGCATTCCGGCAATGGCAACAAAAATCGCAATGATAGTGCTCTTCATGATGATCGTGATTTCTCCTTTCGATGAATGCAAGACCTATTCAGGCCGCTTTAATTTTTCGCCGTTCGGTCCGACCTGAATCTCAGATCGCCGCTTTCCGTGTTTGACCTGAGCTTCATACGCGACTAGCTGACCATTCTTCGTTAATGATTCGATCACGGATATAGTTCCGCGGCCGGCACTTTTCCTCAACGCATCCTGCACGGCGCCAGGCAACGAATCGATCGACACCTGCTCTTCGACTTCGACGATGGTTCCATTGCGGTCGATCAGAATGTCTTTCGTGTGGCCGTTGACGACGAGCGATGCTTCATAAAGCTTTTGACCGTGCTCGACCTCGGTGGCAAAGCCTTTGATCGTCGCGGCCGCGCTCTCCCTGGCGACTGTCTGCTCGACCGCGGGTGGCAACTGCGATCGATTGATCTTTCTCTCTTGCGCCGGAGCGACGCAGAACAATACTCCGACTACCAGCGGTGTGATAAAAACTTTCATTCTCATTTTGGTTAATCTCCTTTTCGTAACATTGCATAGACCGTAGGTGTAACCACCAGAGATAATAGCAGCGCGATGGTCAAACCGCCGATGACACCAATCGCGAGTGGTTGCAGCAGTTCTGATCCAGCGCCAAACGCCAAAGCCAAAGGCAGCATCCCGAGCATCGCCGCCAGTGAGGTCATCAGCACCGGGCGAAAACGTCTACGGCCTGATCTCAGCAGCGCTTCGCGCAGAGTGTCACCGGCGGCTAGATGATCCTCGACCGCATCCAGCATGAGGATGCCGTTCTTGGCGACGATGCCGACAATCATGATCATGCCCATCAGCGAAACTACGTTGATTGTCATGCCCGTAATGAACAATGCAAGCAACACGCCCGAGAGCGCCAGCACCGCGCCAGTGACGATGGCAATCGGATGCGCAAACGATCGAAACTCAATCAGTAAAGTGATGAAGACCAGCATCACCGCGAGCATTAGCGAAATCATCAACTCACGGAAGCTGCCCTGTTGCTCCTGATAAAGTCCGCCATATTCGACGGTCATGCCCGGCGGCAGCTTGACGTCTTTTGCTAACTGACTGCGAATCTCGTTGATAGCAGTGCCGAGATCTTTTCCTTCCAAACGGCCAGTAACTGAAACTGTCTGCCTCAGGTTTTCGCGTTGGATTTCGGTTTGGCCTTTTTCGTATTCGATGTCAGCAACCTGATCGATGCGCAACATTTGACCTGATGACGATCGAACTTGCAGGGCTTTCACTTTGTCGAGCGATGTCCGCACGTCCGCGGGAAGAACCACGCGC
>Ga0209474_10005993_pt1 | contig 10295 bp, 9 predicted proteins | sample GraSoiAngelo_145_FD_185902 | JGI IMG/M metagenome (GOLD analysis project Ga0209474, IMG submission 185902) | Grasslands soil microbial communities from the Angelo Coastal Reserve, California, USA - 14_1009_05_20cm (SPAdes) (version 2) | ecosystem: Environmental > Terrestrial > Soil > Grasslands ... | reverse complement strand
GCGCCGGCCAGGGCCGCTCCGGCGTGTCGGCGCCCCAGATGTGGACCTGCGCATCGACGATCAGCATCGCCGCTCTCCCTCACCTGCCGCCGCGGCCGGTCGACCATGTCCGGCCTGCGCTTGTCAAGGCGGCGGGGGCATGCTTCGATCCGCCGGCCTGCCGCCGAGCCCCCCAAGGAAGCCGCCCCAGGAAATTAGATGAGCGACAACATCATCGTCGATACCGCGACCCGCATCTTTGCCGATTTATGCGAGCCGCAGACCGTCAACGCGGCCGAGGAACGGCGTTGGCCGGAAGAGCTGTGGAACGCGCTCGAAGAGTCCGGCCTGACCCTGACCTGGGTCCCGGACAATCTCGGCGGTGCCGGAGCGGAGATGGCGGACGGGTTTGCGGTGTTGCGCGTCGCCGGCCGTTTCGCCGCGCCGGTGCCGCTCGCCGAGACGCTGATGGCGGGCTGGCTCTTGGCGGAGGCTGGGATCAGCGCGCCGCCAGGGCCGATGACCGTCGCTCCGGTGCATGAGGACGGCAACATCCAGATCAGCGCGGACGGCAAATTGCGCGGCCGGGCGCGGCACATTCCGTTCGCCCGGACGGCGCGGCATATCGCGGTGCTGGCAAAGCGGGGCGGCGCCCCGATCGTGGCGCTGGTCGCGGCCGAAGGGCTCAATATCCGCGAGGGCACGAGCCTCGCCGGCGAGCCGCAAGACACTGTGAATTTCGACGGCGCGACGGCAATCGGTACCGGCGCGGCGCCGGCCGGCCTTGATCCGGTGGCGCTCGCGCGCCTCGGTGCGGCGATGCGGACGCAACAGATGGCGGGCGCCCTCGAACATATTCTCGACCAGTCCGTGCAATGGTCGCTCGACCGGGTCCAGTTCGGCCGGCCGATCGCCAAATTTCAGGCGGTGCAGCACAACCTCGCGACATTGGCGGGCGAAGTCGCCGCTGCCGGCGCCGCCGCGGATGGCGCCGCGGAGACGATCGCATCGGAAGGACCCGCCAGCGAGCGGGCCTTGCTCGATGTCGCGGTCGCGAAGGTGCGGGTCGGCGAGGCGGCATCGAACGGCGCGGCGATCGCGCATCAGGTGCATGGCGCGATGGGCTTTACCTACGAGCACTCGCTCCATCACGCGACGCGGCGCCTGTGGGCATGGCGCGAGGAGTTCGGCAACGAGACGCTGTGGGCCGGAAGGCTCGGCCGGCTGATCACCGAGCATGGCGCCGATGAGTTGTGGCCCTTCATCACCCAGGGCACCTAACGACAAGATTGCGAGGCAGCGATGGCCTACAATTTCCATTTCGACCCGGTTGACCTGCCGCCGGAGGCGAAAGAACTGCGCCAGGAAGTGCGCGCCTTTCTGCGCCAGGAGATCGAGGCCGGCACGTTCACTCCGGACAGCGAGCGGGCGCCGTTCTCGGTCGCCAAGGCCTTTGCCAAGAAGGTCGGGGCCAAGGGCTGGATCGGCATGACCTGGCCGAAGCAATACGGCGGCCACGAGCGCTCGCATCTCGAACGCTATGTCGTCATCGAAGAGATGCTGGCGCATCGCGCGCCCACACGCGCCTATTCGACGGCCGACCGGCAGAGCGGCCCGGTGATCCTGCGTTACGGCCAGCAGCAGGTGAAGGACACGATCCTGCCGCGCATCGCCTCGGGCGAATTGTGCTTCTGCATCGGCTTGTCGGAGCCCAATTCCGGATCGGACGTGTTCGCCGCCTCGACGCGCGCGACCAAGACCGAGGGCGGCTGGCTGGTCAACGGCCGCAAGATCTGGACCTCAAACGCTCATAATTCCGATTACATGATCGCACTGCTGCGCACCTCGCCGCCGACCAATGAGAACCGCCGGCACGGGCTGACGCAGTTTCTGATTGCGCTGGACACGCCAGGCATCACGACGCGGCCGATCGTCAATTTGACCGGGGGGCATGATTTCAACGAGGTCGTGTTCGACGATGCCTTTGTCCCCGATCTGCACCTGATCGGCGAAGTCGACATGGCGTGGAAACAAGCGACCGACGAGCTCGCCTATGAGCGCAGCGGCCCCGACCGCTGGCTCGAAACGATCACCGCGCTGAACGAGCTGGTGCGGGTCGCCGGCCCGCAACCGGGCGAGAAGCTGGCCGAGGGGATCGGCCGCGAGGTCGCGCATCTGGCGACGTTGCGGCGCATGTCGGCAAGCGTCGCCGGCATGCTGCAGGCCGGCAAGACGCCGGCGGTCGAGGCGGCGGTCGTCAAGGACCTCGGCACCAACTGGGAGCAGGCACTGCCGAACAAGGTGCGGCTGATGGCGCCGCCGACCGGCGACTCGGACCCGGACAGCAACGACGACCGTTTCGAGCAGGCATTGCGGCAGACGACGCTGATCGCGCCAAAGCTGACGATCCAGGGCGGCACCCGCGAGGTGTTGCGCGGCATTATCGCCCGGGGCCTCGGCTTGCGGTGAGAGGGGTGCGGCGGCGAACCGCTGCAGAAGCAAGTTGCGTCCTTCGAGACGCGGGCTATGCCCGCTCCTCAGGATGAGGTGAGGTGGTCATGGCATCAAAGAAAGAACCTCATCCTGAGCGCGAGCGAAGCGAGCAGTCGAAGGACGCACCCACCTTGATCCAGCCGATTGCGTAGGACCTTCATGCCCGATCTTCGCCCCCTTTTGTCGCCGGACAGCGTCGCGATCATCGGCGCCGCGGCCGACAGCTCATTGCGCGGGCGGCTGACGCATCAGTTGATCGAGCACGGCTTCGACGGCCGCATCTATCCGGTGACGCGCAGCCAGAAAGAGGTGCTCGGGCACAAGGCTTATGCCGCGGTCGCCGACATTCCCGAAGCGGCCGATCTCGCCGTGATCCTGGTGCCCGCGGCGCATGTCGTTTCGACGATCGAGCAATGCGCCGCGCGCGGCATCCCGGCCGCGGTCGTGATCAGCTCGGGTTTCGCCGAGGAGAAGAGCGAAGAAGCGGCGGCGCGCGACAAGGCGCTGCGCGACATCGCCGGGCGCACCGGCATGGTCATCGCCGGGCCGAATTCGGAAGGGCTGGTCAACCCACTGCGGCCGCTGGTCGCCACCTTCAGCCCGGTGTTCCACGATCCGAAGGACCCGTTGCTGCCGCTGGACAGCCGGGCGAAGCCGATCGCGGTCACCTGTCAGAGCGGCGCGCTGACGTTCGCGTTCCTGTCGCGCGGCCGCGACCGCCAGCTGCGCTTCACGTATCAGGTCAGCGCCGGCAACCAGACGATCATCGAGGCGCACGACTATGTCGATTGGGTGCTCGACGCCGGCGGCGCCGACATCTTCATGTGCTACCTCGAAGGGATCCGCGACACGAAGCGGTTCCGCGCCGTCGCCGACAAGGCGGCACGCGCCGGCAAGCCATTGATCATGGCCAAGGTCGGACGCTCCGACGCAGGCCGCCGCGCTGCTGCGTCGCATACCGGGGCGCTGGCGCGCGCAGGCATGGCCGACGACGCGATCTTCCGTCATCACGGCATCATCCGCGGCGAGGACCTCGACCATATGGTCGATGTCGCGAGCGCCTTCGCCTATTGCCCGCTGCCGCGCGGCAACCGGGTCGCGATCATCACCGGCTCGGGCGGCAGCGCGGTGTGGATGGCCGATATCCTGTCGGCGCACGGGCTCGAATTGCCGGTGCTCGAGGACGACATCCAGGCGCAGATCATGAAGCTGCTGCCGTCCTACGGCTCGGCGCAGAACCCGATCGACGCCACGGCGCAGGCGATCGGCGAACTCGGCTATGCCAAGCTCGTGGAGCTGGTCGCGCAATCCAAACGCATCGACACGATCCTGTTGATCAGCTCGCTGGCCAACCCGGAGCGGGCCAAGAAGCTCGCGGGCGAGATGGCCGAGCTTACGGCGAGCTTAGACAAACCGATCCTGCTGTCGACCTACACGATCGCGACCCCGGCATCGATCGCCGCGATCGCGACTGCCGGCATCCCCTGCTACACCTCGATGCCGAGTTGCGCCCGCGCGATCCGGGCATTGGTCGACTACAGCCGTTTCCGCGAGCGGCTGGCGCGCCGCAACCCGGTCGAGGCAACCGCGCCGGCATTGCGCGACGAGGTTGCGGGCGCGCTCGCCGCTTCCGGGCCGGTGCTGACCGAGGTCGCGTCGAAGGCCTTGCTCGCGCGTTACGGCGTGCGGTTGCCTGCGGAGGCGCTGGCGACGAGCGAGGCCGAGGCGGTCGAGGCCGCGAGGAGTATCGGCGGCTCCGTGGCGCTGAAGGTGCAGTCGCCCGACATCCTGCACAAAACCGAGGCCGGCGCGGTCGTGCTCGGACTGAGTGGCGATACGGTAGTGCGCCACGGCTACCGCACCGTGCTGGCGCGCGCGCAGAAAGCGCATCCGAGCGCGCACATCGACGGCGTGCTGGTGCAGGCGATGGCGCGGCGCGGCCGCGAGATCATTCTCGGGGTCACCCGCGACCTCGATTTCGGACCGATGCTGATGGTCGGGCTCGGCGGCATTCATGTCGAGGTGTTGAAGGATGTCGCCTTCGCGCCGGTGCCGCTCGGCACAGAGGAAGCGCTCGACCTGATCGGCGAGTTGAAGGGCGCGGTATTGCTCGACGCAGTGCGCGGCGAGCCCGCCGCCGACCGCAATGCGCTCGCGGCACTGATGGTCGCGCTGTCGCGCTTTGCCGCGGACCATGCCGATGCGATCGCCGAAATCGACCTCAACCCAGTCATCGTGCATCCCGCCGGCGAGGGCCTGACCATAGTCGATGCGCTGATCGTCAAAGCAAATTCACAATGAGGCAGTGAGGCGGTGAGAGTGTGAATTGTCGCAAAAACCCTCACTGCCTCACCGTCTCATTGTGAGCCTTTTAAGGAGCACCCAATGGCTGATTATTCAGGGTTTAAGGAAATCGGCGTCGGCCTCGACGGCATGGTTGCGACCGTCGAGATACGACGGCCGCCGCATAATTTCTTCGACAGCGCGCTGATCGCCGAGATCGCCGACGCCTTCGAGCGGCTCGATGCCGACCCGGCCTGCCGCGCGATCGTGCTCGCCGCCGAAGGCCGCTCGTTCTGCGCCGGCGCCGATTTCTCGAAGCGCATGGATACCGGCACGATTCAGGAAGCCGGACGCACCGGCGGCGGACGACATCTCTACAAAGAGGCGATTCGCTTGTTCCGGATCGAAAAACCGGTGGTCGGCGCGATTCATGGCGCCGCGATCGGGGGCGGGCTCGGCCTCGCGCTGATGCCCGATTTCCGGGTGACCTGTGAAGAGGCACGGTATAGCGCCAATTTCAACCGGCTCGGGTTTCACCCCGGCTTTGGGCTGACGGCGACATTGCCGCGCCTGGTCGGGCCGCAACAGGCGGCGCTGCTGTTTTATACCGGCCGGCGGATCTCCGGCAGCGAAGCCGTCCGCATCGGGTTGGCCGATCAGCTGGTGCCGCAAGAGGAGGTGCGCAGCGCGGCTCAGGCTCTGGCGCTCGAAATCGCGCAATCCGGGCCGCTCGCCGTCATCGCGACACGCGAGACGTTGCGGCGCGGCTTTGTCGATGCGGTCGAGGCCGCGACCGAGCGCGAGCTTGTCGAGCAAGACAGGCTGCGCCGCACCGAGGACATGCAGGAAGGCATCAAGGCCTATGCCGAGCGCCGCCTGCCGAATTTCCAGGGGCGCTGACGTTAGCCCCTCACCCTGTCCCTCTCCCCGTGGCACGGGGAGAGGGAACGCAGCTTCGATCGCCTGATCCTCGAGAGAAACTCAGAGTGGTGTACTCCGCCTGTTGTGTGCTCTCCCTCTCCCCGCCTGCGGGGAGAGGACCGGGGTGAGGGGCGCTTTACGCGTCGCGGAATGATGAGCTCTATGCCGCGTAACCCTGCCTCGCCTAAAACGCACATTTCGCAGGCGTTATGAACTTGCTATCCTGATCCGGAAGAGTTGGCTCGGCGGCTAACGGGAGGAACGCGGGATGGAAGCCCTGTTGAATAATCTCTGGGCGACAATTATAGCCGGGATCGTCCTGACGATCATTCTGGCGATCGTCATCCATGTGATGGCGTGATCGGGGAGGACGAGCCATGGATTTTCTCAGTCAGCACGAATGGTGGTCGGTTTTCATCCGCTGGCTTCACATCATCAGCGGCATCATGTGGATCGGCCATCTCTGGTACTTCAATTTCACCCAGACGCCGACGATGCCGAAGATCCCGGCGGAGCTGCGCCCCGCGGTGGTGCGGTACATCCTGCCGGAGGCGTTGTTCTGGTTCCGCTGGGGCGCGGTGGCGACGCTCGTCTTCGGCCTGATCCTCGCCTGGCTGCAAGGCTATCTCGGCAGCGCGATCGCACTCGGCATCCCCGATCCGCATCCGCATGGTAAGACCACCGCGATCGGCTGGGGCATGTGGCTCGGGTTTATCATGTTCCTGAACGTGTGGATCCTGATCTGGCCGAACCAGCAGAAGGTGATGGGCTTGGTGAGTGCGACCCCGGATGAGGTCAATGCGGCGCGCCGCATTGCCGGGCTCGCGTCGCGGGTCAACACGCTGCTGTCGATCCCGATGCTCTACGCGATGGTGTTCGCGGCGCACCGCTACTAGAGCGAACGCCGGGTTCTTCAAGAGCCCCTCACTTCAAAGGGAGTGAGGGGCCTCCTTTCCGGTCAAACCGCTCATCTCCGCCGGGCGGCTTTCCGGCTGAGCCGGCAGTCGCTAATATCGTCCTCCCACAACCCCCATCACAACACAGGAGGATGTCCCCCATGGCGATCACGCTATACAGCGGCTTTGTGCCGGTCTGCGTGCAATTGCTCACCGGGCTCAAAACCGTGCTGCAGAAATGCGAGGCGCATACGACCGAGCAGAAATGGGATGCGGCGACCGTGCTCAATCTGCGGCTCTATCCCGACATGTTCACGCTCGAGCGCCAGTTCCGTCAGGTCTGCAATCATGCGCTGGGCGCCGGACGGGTCGCCGGAGTCGATCTGCCGAGCCTGCCGGATCAGGACAATAGCTTTGCCGAGATCCAGACGCGCCTCGACAAGACGATCGATTTCCTGAAGGGGCTGAAGCCCAACCAGATCGACGGCAAGGATGACTCCCCGGTCACTGTGACCATCGGCGGTCAGCCGCAGACGTTGCAGGCGCAGAACTACCTCTACCATTTCGCGATGCTGCAGGTGCAGTTCCACGCGACGACGGCTTACGACATCATCCGCCATGTCGGGGTCACAGTCGGGAAGCGCGATTATCTCGGCCCGCGGCCGACGAACTGACCGAGTTCTATTCGGGAACCCTCTCCCCGCTCGCGGGGAGAGGGTTTTTATTTGCGTAGGAGAGGATCCTCATGACCAATGGCACGGGCGCGCGATAGCGCTTACATAGCGGCCTATGAGCGTTGTCGTCCGTTTTGCGCCCTCGCCGACCGGGTTTCTGCATATCGGCGGCGCCCGCACCGCGCTGTTCAACTGGCTCTATGCGCGCCATCACGGCGGCGTGTTCCGGCTGCGTATCGAGGACACCGACCGCCAGCGCTCGACGCCCGAGGCGGTGGCCGCGATCATCGACGGGCTCTCCTGGCACCAATTCGCCGGCGCGGCGCGCCATGCCGAGGTCGCGCACGAATTGCTCGCGAGAGGCCGCGCCTATTATTGCTACTGCACGCCGGAAGAGCTCGAGGCGATGCGCGCCCAGGCGCGCGCCGAGAAGCGCTCGGTGCACATCAAGAGCCCGTGGCGCGACCGCTATCCCGCGGAAGCGCCCGCGGGGATTGCGCCGGTCATTCGCCTCAAGGCGCCGCAGGAAGGCGCGACGACGATCCACGACCTCGTCCAGAGCGAGGTCACGGTGCAGAATTCCGAGCTCGACGATTTGATCATCCTGCGCGCCGACGGCACCCCGACCTACAATCTGTCGGTCGTGGTCGACGATCATGACATGGGCATTACGCATGTGATCCGCGGCGACGATCATCTCAACAACGCCTTCCGCCAGACCCAGATCTACCGCGCGCTCGACTGGCCGGTGCCCGAATTCGCGCATGTGCCGCTGATCCACGATGAGAGCGGCCGGAAGATGTCGAAGCGGCGCGGCACGGTCGCGGTCGATGCTTATCGCGAGATGGGCTATCTGCCGGAGGCGCTGCGCAATTACCTGATGCGGCTCGGCTGGAGCCATGGCGACGACGAGATCATCGCGACCGAAGACGCCATCCGCTGGTTCGACATAGCAGATGTCGGCCGCGCGGCTGCCCGCTTTGATCAGGCCAAGCTCGACAGCATCAACGCGCATTATATCCGCGAGGCGGACGATGCGCGGCTGCTCGGGCTGATCGCCGAGCGCCTCGAAGCCGAATTCGCCCGCCCGCTGACGCCGGGTGACCGCGAGCGTCTGGCGCGGGCCTTGCCCGCCCTCAAGCCGCGCGCCAAGACGGTCGTCGAACTGGCGGACAAGGCGCGGTTTTATGTTGCGCCGCGTCCGATCCAGCCAAGCCCCGATGCCGCCAAGCTGTTGACCGGCGACGCCCGGCAATTGCTCGGCGAATTGGCGGCCGATCTCGATGGCGGCGCGTGGCAGGCGGACACCATCGAGCAGCGCTTGCGGGATTTTGCCGGCACGAAAAACGTCAAGCTCGGCGCGGTGGCGCAGCCGTTACGCGCTGCCCTGACCGGCTCCCTCGCCTCGCCCGGCATCTTCGAGGTCATGGAGGTGCTCGGCCGCGAGGAAAGCCTCGCGCGCATTGCCGATGCGGCTGCCGGCCGGGGCTGACTTCTCGCACTCGCGATATTGCATTGCAAAATCCGAACGGCGTTTGATAATCCGGCCCCGGCGGCCTATTCTCGGCGCCGGAAACCGGCAACCGCCCCGGCCGAAGCGATACCCAGGCGCAACGATAGAGGTGCATCCATGGACGGCAACAACACCAATGTCATGGCTCCGGCTGGCACGGTGACGTTGACCGACAATGCCTCGGGCAAATCCTTCGACCTGCCGGTCATCGAGGGCTCGATCGGACCCAAGGTCATCGATGTCCGCAAGCTCTACGGCCAGACCGGGTATTTCACCTACGACCCCGGTTTCATGGCGACCGCGGCCTGCCGATCCAGCATCACCTACATCGATGGCGACGAAGGCATCCTAATGTACCGCGGCTATCCGATCCAGGAGCTGGCGGCGAAAAGCGATTTCATGGAGGTCTCGTACCTGCTGCTCTACGGCGAGTTGCCGACCCCGAAGCAGAAGGAACAGTTCCTCTACGACATCACCCACCACACGATGGTGCACGAGCAGCTCAGCACGTTCTACCGAGGCTTCCGCCGCGACGCCCACCCGATGGCGGTGTTGTGCGGCGTGACCGGGGCGCTGTCGGCCTTCTATCACGACTCGACCGACATCTATGATCCCTACCAGCGGATGGTCGCGTCCTACCGGCTGATCGCCAAGATGCCGACGATGGCGGCGATGGCGTTCAAGTACTCGGTCGGTCAGCCCTTCATGTACCCGAAGAACTCGCTGAGCTACGCCGAGAATTTCCTGCATATGTGCTTCGGCGTACCGTGCGAGGAATACAAGGTCAGCCCGACCATAACACGGGCGATGGACCGCCTGTTTATCCTGCATGCCGACCACGAGCAGAACGCCTCGACCGCGACGGTGCGCAATGCCGGTTCAAGCGGCGCCAACCCCTTCGCCTGCATCGCTGCCGGCATCGCGTCGCTATGGGGACCGGCGCATGGCGGCGCCAACGAGGCAGTCTTGAAGATGCTGGCCAAGATCGGCGACAAGAATCAAGCATGTGAAAGACAAGAACGACCACGAGATCCTGTTCGGCTTCGGCCACCGCGTTTACAAGAATTACGACCCGCGCGCCCATGTGCTGCGCGAGAGCTGTCACGAGGTGCACGACGAGCTCGGCATCAAAGACGAGCCGCTGTTGGATTTGGCGATGGAGCTCGAAAAGATCGCGCTGAACGACGAATACTTCATCACGCGGAAGTTGTACCCGAACGTCGATTTCTATTCCGGCATCATCTACAAGGCGATGGGCTTTCCGACCGCGATGTTCACAGTGCTGTTCGCGGTTGCGCGCACCGTCGGCTGGATCGCGCAATGGACCGAGATGATCGAGGACCCCGACATGAAAATCGGTCGGCCGCGCCAACTGTTCACCGGCGCGCCGGAACGCCACTACGTCCCGATCGACCAGCGCCGCTAGTCGCGCAATGCCCTGTCCCGCGCGGGGCGCGGGAGAGGATCAGGTCTAGCCGGTGGCTCAGGGCCGCTGGATCAGCTCGATCCGGTAGCCGTCCGGGTCCTCGATAAAGG
>Ga0209474_10005992_pt1 | contig 10296 bp, 7 predicted proteins | sample GraSoiAngelo_145_FD_185902 | JGI IMG/M metagenome (GOLD analysis project Ga0209474, IMG submission 185902) | Grasslands soil microbial communities from the Angelo Coastal Reserve, California, USA - 14_1009_05_20cm (SPAdes) (version 2) | ecosystem: Environmental > Terrestrial > Soil > Grasslands ... | reverse complement strand
TCGATGCGCCTGCCCTCGTCCACGAGATGCTGGATCGCGTCGGTGATCTCGAGCTCCCCGCGCCCCGACGGCGAGATCGCGCGGGCGGCGGCGTGAATCTGGGCGGTGAACATGTACACCCCCACCAGCGCAAGGTCGGTGACCGGCGCGGACGGCTTCTCGAGCAGCCGCACCACCCGGCCTGCCTGACCCTGACCGCTGTCGGCAAGCTCGGCCACGCCGTAGTGCTCAGGATCGGGCACGGGCGTGAGCAGGATCAGCGCGTCCGGCTCGTGCTCGCGAAAGGTGGCCACCAGATCGGAGATCCCCCCCTGCAGCAGGTTGTCTCCGAGGTACATGACGAACGGGCTGGAGCCGAGGAAGGCCTCCGCGGTGAGCACCGCGTGCGCCAGACCCAGCGGCTCGTCCTGGAGCACGTAGGTGATGTTCACGCCGAAGCGCGAGCCGTCGCCGGCGGCCGCTTCGATCTCGGCGCCCGTCTCGGGCGCGATCACGACCCCGACCTGCTCGATGCCCGCCGCGGCCATCGCCTCGATGCCGTAAAACAGCACGGGCTTGTTGGCCACGGGCACCAGCTGCTTGGCGCTCGTGTGCGTGATCGGACGCAGGCGCGTGCCCCTGCCACCGGACAGGATCAGTCCCTTCAGCGGCTCCATCGTCGACGCGTGAGCCTACTAGCGCGAGCTTCGCCGCCGCCGTGCTTGACGGTGGTGGGCCGCGCGCACCGCGTGTCAGGGCCGGTGGGCCGCGGAGGGCCGGGGCGCGAGCGCCCCGGCCCTCCTCAGACGTGACTGCGCCTCGGACGCGAGCCGAGGACGGTGGCTATGAGCCGATCGTGCCGGCAGTGAACGCGTTGAATTCGAGTTCGTGGACGCCGCCTTCTTGGCACTTTTTTGCTTCTTCTTCTTTGGAGGCGAAGAAGTTCGCAAGGCCCGTGGCGGTCACGTTCTCGGTGCCCGATTCCTCGATGAGGAGAACGACGCTGCCGGCAGCCGCTTCGACGTCGAGGTCGAATTTGTACGTTCCGAACAGAGTGCCGGCGCCATCTTTCACGTTGGTCCCTTTAGCAAGGCACGAGAAGGTTCCTTCGCCGCCCGTGACCGCGGTCGAGCCTTCCCTCCTCGCTTCCGTGCCGGCTTCGACGCAGTTGGCCGTGCCGGTGAATTCGTATTCCAGGGTCTGCGGTGTTTCCGACAGGGTTGCGGCGACTCTTTCTCCCGCCGCGTTCTTCGTGAAGAAGGCGGCCTTGCCGCTGACGGCGCACGCTCCGGTTAGCTTGGCGGCGCTGGCTGAAGAGATCGGAGCCGCCACGAACGCCATGGCGCATACAGCTGCAAACAGCATCATTCTCTTCATGTTCCCGTGGTCGGTGTCGCGTTGCGTTGGAGCCATCCCCGGGGTAGCCGGTGCCGGCGGCGCCTGTGCGCACCTGATCGCTGATCGATCCCGTAGCCGCGCGCGGCCTTCGCGCCGCCGCCGCACGCCGCCTTCGCGTCGATGCAACGACCACGCTTCTGGCCTTGTCGGTCGCGCACGGGGCACAGGTTCGCTGAGCCCACACCGCTGGGCTGGGCCTTACCCGCGTGCTCGCTGATCAAACTCGCATCGCGAGCGCGGTCGCGCGCGGCGACACACGGCGGCTGGGAAGGCCCCGGGCCGCCGTTGCGCTAGTAGGCTCCGCCGAGCTTGGCGTGGTCCCAGGTGGCGCGGCGGCGCTCGATGAACTCCAGACCCACGCGCTTGGCTGCCTGGCGCTGGACCATCGCGGCGACATCGGCATGCAGCTCTGCCACCGGCGGGCGCCCACGCGGGGCTGCGTAGCGTCTGAAGATCTCGCGCCCCAGCGCGGCGACGGTGCCGGGATCACGGTGGATTGCGACGTCGCACTCGAGCGCCACGCCGCGCAGCTGCTCGTAGCTCTCGCCGCTCTCCACCAGCAGCGTCGCGCGCGGGTCGCGCTCCAGATTGCGCACCTTCTGCGATGCCGCGTAGGTCCACGCCCACAGTGTGGGGGAGCGCTCAGCTGCTGGCGGCATGTCCGAGCCGCCGCCGGGCTCGGCGGGAGCGGCTCGCAGCACGTACCAAAGCGGCATCAGGTGGGGCCAGCCGCGCGGGCCGAGCGTCGCGCAGATGACCGTTCGCTGCTGCGCAAGCAACGAGGTGACCTCCGCGTCGGTCATCCTGATCCGCTGGCGGCGGCTCACCGCTGGCCAAGCCTGGCGACGCGAGGGCGCGCGATGCGCGAGCCTACGACGTCGAGTAGGCCGCGCCCGCGTCGCTGCTGGCCTGCCGTCTGGCGACCTTGGCGGCGCGCTTGCGCCGGGGCGCGGAGCGGCTCGGTTTGCCCGGCGGACCGCCGGAGCCGCGCGCCCGCGGCGGACGGTAGGCCTCCTGCACGCGCGCCACCGTGGCGCGGACGGCGTCGCGCGCGTCCTCCGGCGCGAGCACGGCGGCGTCGCCCGCTTCCTTGAGGATCTCGCGCACGAGCCAGTCGAGGCCCGCGAAGCTGAGCTCCACCACGACGGCGCCGTCGCTGCACTCGTGCACCACGCGCCGCACCTCGCGCGCCCACCGCGCTCGCTCGGGGGAGATCCACACGCGGGCGCTGCGCGAGGCCTCGACCTCGCCCGTGCGCAGCCAGCCGTCGACCTCGGCGGCAGGGTCCACCTCGGGACGCGGCTTGAACCTGCGCGCGCTAGTGGTCGCCCGCTTGATGCGGTCCAGCCGAAAGTGGCGCACACCGTCGCGCTCGGGGTCAAACGAGGCCACGTACCAGCCCTCGCGGCCGTTGGTCAGCGCATATGGCTCGACCGTTCGCAGCGACAGCTCATCCTCGTTCTCCTTGTAGTACTCGAGCTCGATCATCCTGCGTTTGACGATCGCGTCGGACACCAGGCGCGCCACGTCGGAGTCATCGCCGCCGGCGCGCGCCACCTGCAGCCCCTGCTCCATCGGGTCCTCGCCAAGCGCCGCCACGATCTTCTCCCGCGCCGAGGTCAGCGATCCCTCAGGAATGTGCTCGCCGATCAGATCGATGGCCGCGACCAGCGCCTTGGCCTCGACCGGCAGCAGTCGCGCCGGGCGGTCGAAGTTGTCGCTGTAGGGCTCCGGGTCGACCTCGATCTCTCGGTCCTCGTTGATTTCGGCATACAGCACGTAGGAGCCGCCGCCGAAGTTGACGACGTTGAGGACGTTCACGTCCTCGCGCAGCTCCTCCTCGCTCAGCTGCAGCCGCTCGCAGATCTCATCGACCGATAGGCGCTCGCCCGCCCGTCCCGCCTCGATCAGGATGCTGGCCAGCGTCACCAGCCGCGCGAAGCGCTCTGGCCGGATCGCCGCCTCGCCGCGCCCAGCGGCACCATCCTCGGCGGCATCGCCGGCGCCGTCGTGCCGCGAACCACGCCCCGGCGCGGCCAATGCGCCGTGGGCGCGACCCGCGTCGGCGCCGGTCTCGGCGTCGGCGAGCGGGGTCTCCTCGCCGTGGCGCTCGGCCAGCAGCTGCAGGCGTCGTTCCAGCTCGGCGCTCAGCTCTGGCGGCTCCAGCAGGCGGGCGTGCGTGCCGAGGCCGAGCACCCACGAGATGATCCCGCGCGCGTTCGAGTACGGCGTCGTGAACACGCGATCGCCGGTCTCGGCCGCCCGGGGGCGCGCGCGGCCGCGCGCTCGCGCCTCGGCGCCATCGCCGCCGCTGCGGGCGTCCGCGCCAGTGGTGATCTCGCCGAAGCGGCCGAAATGGCGTTCGATCTGCCACGCGATGCGCTCGGAGATCAGGATCTCCGCCACCCCCTCCGGGTCGCCGAGCTGCCAGTCGGCGCGGTCGGCGTAGGAGCGCGGATCGAAGTCGCCGGGGCGGCGGAAGTCGTGCTCGGCCTTGGTCGCGTAGGAGACCTTGCCGCGGATGCGCGAGAGGCGAAACACGCGGATCGCCTGACGCTCGTGCGCGTAACCGAGCAGATAGAACTGCCCGCCCTGGAACAGCAGATGGTAGGGATCGACTCTGCGCGAGCCGACCTCGTCGCGCTCCATCGTGTAGTAGTCGAACAGGATCGTCTTGTTGCGAAAGATCGCCGTCTCGACCTTGGCCAGCCGCGCCGAGAGCTCGTGGCCGCCGGCCGACGCGGTGATCCCGAGCGCAACCGAGCGCTGCTCGGGCGCCTGCAGCGGGCTGGGACGCCCCCAGGTGATCTGCTGCAGGGCCAACCGCAGCGGCTCCGCGTAGGCGAACTCGCCATCGAGCAAGGTCAGCGAAGTCTGCAGCGCCGCCAGCTCCTTGTCGGTGAACTCGATCGGCGGAAGGTGGAAGTTCTCAGGACGCAGCGAGTAGTTCTCCTGCTCGGCGGCGCCGTCGACGGGTCGCTCGACGGTCAGCTGGATGCGCAACGAGTCGAGCTCGGCGCGGTCGGCGTAGAACCGGCGCGCGAACGCATCCTCGTTCATGCCGCTGTAGCCCTCCACGTCACGCCGGATCTCGAGCGCCGTCACCGGCCGCCGCTCCGCCATGAGGTAGGAGATCAGCGACAGCTGGCGGATCAGCTTCTCGGTGTCCTTGGCCATCGCCCCCCAAAGATAGAACCCACGGGAGAGACGGTTATCGCCGCACCCACCCCGCCCCGCAATTTGCGGACGTTCAAGCCGCCTCGCGCGCCGGCGGGTCCTCCAGCTCGCCGAGCTCGGCCGCGCGAGCGCTCGCGGACGGGCGGTCGGCAAAGAACGCGCCGGTGCCGATCGCGCGGTCGAAGCCCGACCAGCGCCGGCCCGGCGGCAGACCACGCTCCAGGCGATCGAAGCTGCCCAGCCGTCCACCCAGGTTGTCGATCATGTGCACCAGCGTCGCCTCGCGCGTGCACGGCAGCACCGGGCTGCCGTGCTCGAGCGCGCCATGGTGGGAGAGGATGATGTGCCCGATCGCCCCGGCAAGCTCTACCGGAAAGCCCTCGATGTTCTCGATCGCGCGACGGATGCGGTAGTAGCCGAGCGCGATCTCGCCATGCAGTCGCCCCGCGTCGGTCAGCTCGATGCTGTGCCCCTCACATGCGTACGCGTCGAGCTTGCCGATGTCGTGCAGCAGCGCCCCGGTGATCGCGATGTCGCGATCGACGCCGGCGAACGTGGCGCTGATCGCACTGACGGCCTGGGCGACTCCGAGGCAGTGCTCGAGCAGGCCGTGCCGATACGCCTGGTGGTAGTGCTTGGCGGCGGGCGCCTCGCAGAAGCGGGCCCACACCTCGGAGCCCTCGCCGAACACGCGCTCGAGCAACGCGCACAGGTGCGGCTCGCGCACCGTTGCCAGCAGCTCGCGCAACTCCGCTTCCATCTGGACGAGCTCATGCGCGGGGCCGTCGAGCAGGTCCCGCGGGTCGAAGCTGCCGGCCTCTGCGGGGGCGAGATCGCGCAGGTTGATCTGCGGCCCAAAGCGCGGGTGCACGATGTAGCGGCCGCTGACGCGCACCGGCTCGCCCGCGCGCGCGAGCTCCTCGACGTCCGGCAGCTCCTCCCACACCATGCAGCTCACGGCGCCGGTGCGGTCGCCCAGCTGCAGGCGCAGGTAGTCGCCGCCATCGCGTCGCTGGCGGCGCTCGGCCTGGCGCACGAGCAGGACCTGGTCGACCTCCATGCCGTCGCTCAGTTCGTTCAGGAGCATGGTTTGACGGTAGAGATGGGCGCGGACAGGACGGGCCGGCGTTGGCCGCGCCGGCGCGGCGCAACCCGGCGCGGCGCGACGCGACCCAGCGCGACCCGGCACGGCACAGCGCGACCCCGCACGGCGCGACATCCCAGGCGAGGCGAGACGACTCTACGGGGACAGCCGGTGGGGGCCGCGGTACAGGAACGTGACCTCGCGCACGTTGTCCTGGACGAGCAGCTGCATGAGCAGCCGCGTGAGGCCGAAGCCGAAGCCGCCGTGGGGCGGGCAGCCGTAGCGGAAGAAGTCCAGGTAGTACTGGATCGGGCCGGTGTCCAGCCCCTTTTCCTGAGCCTGCGCGACGAGCTGCGCGTGGCGGTGCTCTCGCTGCGCGCCGGTCGTCAGCTCGATGCCGCGCCACAGCAAATCGAAGCTCTTGGTCAAGCCCGGATCATCGGCGTGGCGCATGTGGTAGAAGGGCCGCACCGCGGCCGGGTAGTCGATCACGAACGCGAACTCGTGCCCGTGGCGTTGCTCCACGATCGCCGACAGCGCGCGCTCGCTCGCCGGGTCGAGGTCGAGCTGCTCGCCGGTGGCGGGCTGATCGTGCTCGCGCAGCAGCGCCTTGGCCTCGGAAAGCGTGACGCGTGGGAACGGCAGCGAGGGGACAGTCACGCGGCCACCGAAGGTGCTCTCGATCTGTGCCCCGTGCTCGCGCGCGACGACCGCCAGCACATGCGCGAGCCACACCTCCTCGAAGGCCATCACGTCCTCGTGCGAGTCGATCCAGGAGATCTCGACGTCCACGCTCGTGAACTCCGTGTCGTGGCGTGAGGTGAACGAGGGGTTGGCGCGAAACACCGGGCCCACCTCGAACACGCGCCCAAATCCCGCCGCCATCGCCATCTGCTTGTAGAACTGCGGCGACTGGGCCAGGTAGGCCGTGCGATCGAAGTACCCGACCTTGAACAGCTCCGCTCCGGACTCGCTCGCCGAACCCATGAGCTTGGGGCTGTGCAGCTCGATGAAGCCTTGCTCGCGCCAGAACTCGCGCATCGCGTGCTCGACCGTGGTCTGCACCTCGAAGATCAGCCTGCGGTCGCGCCGGCGCAGATCCAGATAGCGCCAATCCATGCGCTTGTCCAGCGCCGAGTCGGGTGCGACTGGCAGCTCGGGCTCGGCCATGGAGTCGACCTGCAGGCTCTCCACGCGCAGCTCCAGCCCGCCGAGCTTGACCCTCTCGTCGGCCACGACCATACCTGTCACGGTGACCGCGGACTCGGCCGTCAGCGTGGAGATCGCCCGGTTGAGCTCGCTGGGAGGATCCTGTGCCTCGACGACCGCCTGCGCCAGCCCCGTTTCATCGCGCACGATGAGGAACTGCATGCGCTTCTGGTTGCGCACCGCGTTCACCCAGCCCCGGATCGTCCCCCGCTCGCCGATCTTGTCACTCAGCTGCCCGATCGGCGTGCGCGTCACGCGGCTTCCTCGCCGAGCTGCACCTCGACAGCGAACTCATCCCCCGGCACGAGCTCGAGCTGCTCGATCACGGCCGCGCGGAGGAGGTCATCGGAGCCGAGCTCCAGCGCCTGCGGGAGCGCGCATTTTACGGCGCGCCTGCGACTTGGCCTTGCGCACCTCGCGCAGCACGTCGGCCGTGATCGCCAGTGCCTCCTCCTCGCGCGCGCCATCCACTGCGGACGCGAGGCCGAGCTCGGTCGCCTCCGGCCACGGCGCCGCATGTACCGAGCCCGGCTGCCACCACGACCACACCTCCTCGGCGACGAACGGCAGAAACGGAGCGAACAGCCGTTGGAAGACCGACAGCGAGCTGCGCAGAGCGAGGCTCACCGCGGCCGCTACCGACGGCGATGGGTCATACCGGCGAGCCTTCACGAGCTCCAGGTAGTAGTCGCAGTACCACCAGAAGAACGACTCGGTTCGCTCGAGCGCGCGCGCGTAGTCGTAGTCCTCGAAGCTGTACGTGGCATCGTCGACGACCGCCGCGAGGCGGGCCAGAAGCGCGCGATCGAGCGGATGCGCCAGCTGCTCGCCGGCGGGCGCCAGGTCGGCGAGCGCGAACCTGGAGGCGTTGAGCAGCTTCACCGCCAGGCGGCGGCCGACCCTCATCTGCTGCGAGTCGAACGCGGTGTCGGCTCCCGGCCTGCCGCTGGCCGCCCAGTAGCGCACGGCGTCGGCACCGTACTCCTCGAGCAGGTGCATCGGCGTCACCACGTTTCCCCTGGACTTCGACATCTTCTTGCGGTCGGGGTCGAGCACCCAGCCGGAGATCGCCGCGTGGCGCCACGGCAGCACGCCGGGGTCCAGGTGCGAGCGCAGGATGGTCGTGAACAGCCACGTGCGGATGATGTCGTGAGCCTGCGGGCGCAGCTCCATCGGGAACAGGTCCTGGCCCCGACCCTCGCTCGCGATCTGCGGCGTGAGCGAAGACGTGGCCCACGTGTCCATCACGTCGGGGTCGCCGGTGAACCCGCTCGCCTGGCCCCGCTGCTCGGGCTGATATCCGGGCGGGACCTCCGTCGAGGGATCCACCGGGAGCTGGTCCTCGTGCGCGCCGATCGGTTCCTCATAGCGCACCTCGCCCTGCGCGTCGATCGGGTACCACACCGGGAACGGCACCCCGAAGAAGCGCTGGCGGCTTATGCACCAGTCGCCGGAGAGGCCGTTGACCCAATCCTCGAAGCGCGCGCGCATGTATGGCGGGTGCCAGCGAAGCTCGCGCCCGCGCTCGATCAGCGCGTCGCGATGCTCGAGCGTGCGGACGAACCACTGCCGGCTGGTGATGATCTCGACGGGACGCTCGCCCTTCTCGAAGAACTTCACCGCGCGCATCACCGGCTGCGGCTCGCCGACGCTCTCGCCAGCCTCCGCGAGCAGCTCGGCGGACCGGCGGCGCGCCTGGTTGATCGTCAGGCCCTCCAGTTCCGCATAGCGGGCGCGTGCTCGCTGCAGATCCTGCGCTTCCCATCCGGGCGCTCCCCAGGCGACGGGCGCCAGGCGACCGTCGGGGCTCAGCACGGAGCGCACCGGCAACCCCAGCTCGCGCCACCACACGACGTCGGTGAGGTCGCCGAACGTGCACACCATCACCAGCCCGGTGCCCTTGTCTGGCTCCACCAGCCGGTGGCTCAGCACCGGCACGCGGACCGCGAACAGCGGCGTCAGCACATCGCGCCCGATCAGCTGCCGATGGCGCCCATCCTCGGGGTGCGCCAGCAGCGCCACACAGGCCGCAATCAGCTCTGGCCGGGTGGTGTCGACCAGCGCGTCGGCATCCGCGCCGCCGCCATCGACGGCGTGGAAGCGTACGCGGTGCATCGCACCCGGTCGCTCGCGGTCCTCGAGCTCGGCCTGCGCGACGGCCGTCTGGAAGTCCACGTCCCACAGCGTGGGCGCCTCGAGCTGGTAGGCCTGTCCGCGCGCCATCAGCCTCAAAAACGAGCGTTGCGAGATGCGCTGCGCGCGCTCGCCGATAGTGGTGTAGGTCATCGACCAGTCCACCGACAGCCCCAGCCGACGCCATAGCGCCTCGAAGACCTGCTCGTCGCTGTCGGTCAGCTGCAGGCACAGCTCGACGAAGTTGGGCCGCGACACCGACACGGGGCGCTCGTCAGAGGGTTGCGCCGGAGGCGAGAAGGCGGGATCGTACAGGACCGAGGGGTCGCAGCGCACCCCGAAGTAGTTCTGCACGCGCCGCTCGGTCGGAAGCCCGTTGTCGTCCCAGCCCATCGGGTAGAACACGGCCCGACCGCACATGCGCCGGTAGCGGGCGACCGCGTCGGTGTGCGTGTAGGAGAAGACGTGCCCCACGTGCAGCGCGCCGCTCACCGTCGGCGGCGGCGTGTCGATCGAGAACAGCTTCTCGGGCGGCGCCGAGCGGTCGAATCGATAGCGGCCCTCGCGCTCCCACCGCTCGCTCCACTTCTCCTCGAGTCCGTCCAGGGTCGGGCGCTCGGGCACGCCGGCGGGCATGCCCGCGCTTGCCTGCGCGGGCCCTTGCGGTTCGCCTTCGGCGGCCGACGTACGAGGCGGGGACAAGGCTGGATCGTAGCCGCAGCCGAACTCGCGGGCCCGCGCGCGCGTGCTCCGCGCGCCGGCGGCGGCGGGCCGGCTCAGGCCGGATCGCCGGCCGCGGCTCGGGCCGGGGGCGCTGGAGCGTGAACGACCATGCCGCGCTCGCGCATCACGGCCCAGACCGTCTCTAGGCAGCAGCCGTTGGATCGGGGGCGCCGAGCTTGAACGGCTCGGGGCGCTCGTACAGCGCGCCAGGGATGCCGCCGAGCGCGAGCACGCGTATGCCCTGCGGGCCGGGCCTCAGCTTGCGCTTGGTCCCGGCCGCGACGCGCACGATGCGCTCGGGGTCGACCGGCACCGGCTCGCCGTCTATCTCGAACTCGCCCGAGCCGCGCAGCACGACGTAGACCTCCTCCTGGCCATCTTGGGAGTGGTCGTGCTCGGGATAGTTCTCGAACCCGGCCGGCATGTCGAACACCTGCAGCCCGAACGACTCCACGCCCAGCTCCGCCCCGGCTCGCCGGAAGGCGCCGCCGTAGATGGCCTCCATCTCGTCGATTCGCTTCGCCGTGTAGCTCATGTCCCCTCCTATCTAAAAGTGCAGATCTCGCTTGCGCCTCGGGCGCGATAGGGAAGTT
>Ga0209474_10005991_pt1 | contig 10297 bp, 12 predicted proteins | sample GraSoiAngelo_145_FD_185902 | JGI IMG/M metagenome (GOLD analysis project Ga0209474, IMG submission 185902) | Grasslands soil microbial communities from the Angelo Coastal Reserve, California, USA - 14_1009_05_20cm (SPAdes) (version 2) | ecosystem: Environmental > Terrestrial > Soil > Grasslands... | reverse complement strand
AAGCATCACCTTGGCAACCAGCTCCGGAACATCGGATTGGAGCCAATGCCCTGCAGCCAGTACATGGATGGAAGCATCCTTAAAGTGAGATCGGCGTTCTTCGGCCATGCTCAAAGGGAAATAAGGGTCGGCATTTCCCCAGATCAGCTTCACCGGAATATCGAGCGTTTTTAATTCGGGCAGCCGCTCAAAATTTCGGGCGAGTTCTTCGAAGAATTGAGCTGTCATCTGGACAAACGCGGGGCCCGAGCTGGGCTGCTTGATGAAGTTATCGGCGATGAGCGGACCGAGGAACTCTTCGAAATGCGCTTTCTGGCTATCCGGAAGACCATCTAGAAATTGCTGCTTCTGCCAGTTGAGTATCCAGGCAAACTGCTCGGGACTTTGCGCGATAGCACGAGCGAGTGGCGCAATCCTTTTGTTTGCGAATATCTCGATCATCTCGGGCCACTGGACGGTGGGTGCCTCTCCATAGGCGGAGTCGAGCATGCACAGGGAGTCGACGCGTTCCGGATGCGCAAGCGCGAAGTTGACCGCGGCAAACCCGGACGAATCATGCGCGACCGAGACGAACTTACCTAGGCCCAGGGTATCGACGACCGCTTCGAGATCACCGAGCTGCTGTCTAAAACTGTAGGTAGCGCCGGGGGGTTTGTCGGACGCACCAAAGCCCAGGAAATCGAAGGTGATAACCCGACGGCCACTAGCTACCAGATAAGGAATCAGATCGTCGTAGATGTGCAGGTTATCGGGGAAGCCATGCATAAGCACAAAGGCGGAACCAGTACCCTTGTAGTCGCGTGCATAGACTCGTCCCTGCTCTCGCGGAACGTAGTGTTCGTTAAAGGATGGTTTGTTATTCAGATGGTTATGGCTGCTCTTTTACGCTTTGATGAACGCGAGCAGGTCGGCATTGATAACGTCTGCTTGCGTCGTGATCATGCCGTGCGGGTAGTCCTTGTACGTCTTCAGCGTGCCGTTTTTAAGGAGCTTGGCCGAGAGTGGACCGGCGGCCTTATAGGGCACGATCTGGTCGTCCTGGCTATGTATGACCAGAACCGGCACCGAGATCTTCTTCAGATCCTCCGTGAAGTCGGTCTGCGAGAAGGCGACGACGCCATCGTAGTGTGCCTTTGCGCCACCCATCATGCCTTGGCGCCACCAGTTCTGGATGATCGCCTCCGAGGCTTTCACGCCCGCCCGGTTGAAGCCATAGAATGGCCCTTCCGGCAGATCGCGATAGAATTGCGAGCGATTGGCCGCGAGCTGCGCCTGCAGCCCATCGAACACCTCTTTGGGAAGGCCGCCGGGATTAGCCGGCGTTTTCACCATCAGCGGCGGCACCGCGCTGATCAGCGCAGCCTTCGCCACCCGGCTTTCGCCATGCCGTCCGAGATAATGGGCCACCTCGCCGCCGCCGGTCGAGTGGCCGATATGCACCGCCTCCTTGAGGTCGAGATGTGCGGTCAAGGCCGCCAGGTCAGCGGCGTAATGATCCATGTCATGGCCGCCGCCGGTCTGAGTGGAGCGGCCGTGGCCGCGCCGGTCGTGGGCGACGACGCGATAACCCTGCTTGAGGAAAAACAGCATCTGCGCGTCCCAGTCGTCGGCCGACAGTGGCCAGCCATGACTGAAGACGATGGGCTGACCTTTGCCCCAGTCCTTGTAATAGATCTCGATGTTGGCTCCGTTTTCTTTTCCGACAGTTACGTATGGCATCGCGCGTTTTCTTTCTTGTTAGTGGTTTAATGCTCCCGGCCGCGTTTTATCTCCGATAAAAACCAAGTGCGGCGCTCCGTTTCATCGATCCAAACTTCGATCAGACTGGCTGTGGCAACGTCACGATGCTCGTCGCACACGTTGTGCGCTTCGCGTAGTCGTACGGCCAGGGTTTGGTTGTCCTCGGCCAGCTCAGCAATCATGTCCGCCGGATCGACGTAGTCCGCGTCGTTATCGAGCACGCGCTGAATCCGTGCGATGTGGCCGATGGATTTGATGGTGAGTCCGCCAAGTTTTCGGATCCGCTCCGCAATTGGATCCGTCATCGCAAAAAGCTGGTCGCCATGTTCGTCGAGGAGTAAGTGATAATCCCGAAAATGCGGGCCGCTCATGTGCCAGTGAAAATTTTTCGTTTTCAAGTAGAGCGCAAAGACATCCGCCAGAATGGCGTTCATCGCGCCGGCAATGTCTTTAGTGGCGGAACGTGTCAGATCAGTCGGCACTGCCAGTGGAACGTCACGTCTCTGGCGAAGCTCTGCAGTTTTTGTCGAATTATTTCTTTTCATATTTTTTGTCCTCTCTGCCTGTTTTCGTCGATTGATGGGCCGGTGGCCATCGGGCAGAGGAAAGAATAATTTCTACCTCTTAAGAGGGAACTCTTTTTTTACCTTAATAAGCCAGCGCAGCTCGGCTAGCGCCGTCCCGAATTGACCACGCCTCGGTCCTGCGGGTAAGAAGGTCTGATGAGAATCGAAGCGCTGCCGCGTTTTCGCTTGGCCCAACTGCCAACGCCGATTGAAGAATTGAAATCTCTCTCGCGAGAGCTCGGCGGACCGAAGTTGCTGATTAAGCGCGACGATCAAACTGGCCTTGCGCTTGGCGGGAACAAGACGCGTAAGCTCGAGTTTCTTGTTGGGCAGGCGCTGGAGCAGGGGGCGGATACGCTAGTCACAGCGGGCGCGGCGCAATCGAATCATTGCCGCCAAACTGCGGCGGCAGCAGCTAGGGCGGGTTTGCGGTGCGAGCTTTTGCTGAATGGGACGAAACCCGAGTTGCCGAATGGCAATTTGCTGCTCGATGAATTACTCGGCGCACGCATTCATTGGGTTCAACGTTCTGAGCGCGAGGCCAAACTCAGCGAGATTCCAGATGAACTTCGTAAACAGGGTGATAAGCCATACATGATTCCAGTTGGCGGCTCCAATGGCGTCGGTGCAACCGGCTATGTGCTGGCAATGATGGAGCTGGCTGAACAGTTGAATGGGATGAATCGGCGCGTTGACCATGTCGTCTTCGCTTCAAGCTCCGGCGGAACGCAAGCGGGCATTGTCGTCGGCGCCAAGGTTACCGGTTTCAAGGGCAAGCTGCATGGTGTGAGCATTGACAAGGACGACGGTGACGGCGCGACTTACGAGTGCGAGCTGGCTGATATCGCGAACGAGACTGCCAAATATGTCGGCTTCGACGCGCAGTTCGCGGCCGGCGATTTCACCGTCGCGTACGATTACCTTGGCGGCGGCTACGGCGTAGTGAGCGACCTCGAGCGTGAGGCGATTCGTCTGCTCGCGTCTTGTGAAGGCGTCATTATTGATCAGGTTTACACTGGTCGCGCGATGGGAGCGCTACTTGATTTAATTCGCAAGAAAGCTTTCCGGTCGGATGAAACAGTTCTGTTCTGGCACACCGGCGGCGCCCCGGCGCTCTTTGCCTACGCGAACGATTTAACCCGGATATTTCATATCCGCTCGGCCGGAAGCCGAGCAGCCCCTTCGGAGTGAATGAGCTCCAGTGCGTACATAAGAACAATCCGAGATTACAGTTTGGATTGGTGTAGTAGATCGGCGGAAGGGGCTGGGTTAACCCAGCTGCTTCCTCTGAGGTAGCTGCCCTTCGCGAACATTTCGCTGACCGGCGGAAAATGCGGGTTAATTTGAAGCGACGTCAGGATGTCGAATGTTCCTTTTCTAGGCCGTAGGCACGGTCCTACCATCGATGACGTAATCCGTACCAGTGATAGAGGCCGCGCGCGGTGACACGAGAAAGATGACTATCGGTTGCCTCAGCCGATAGAGCCGCGTTTTTGGAGTGCGGTGGGAAGCGCAGCGCCACACCGCTTTTTCTTTGCTCAGCGTCGCGGGCATTGGCGATCATCTGGCGCTCAATGCAGAGGAGGATCACACCGGAATGGAAAAGCGCCGTCGTCGCTGGGCTTTTGCCGGCGCAGTCCAAAATGCGCCTCGGGACCCATGATGATGGCAATCGTCCGCGTGATCGACTTGCTCTAGAATCGTCGCCGAAAACGGGAAGCGCGGACGATAAAGCCGGAATTACCCGGCTACGATCAGGATATGATCGTCGCTCATGAGAGAATCTCCAGCGCTGCAATCTCGTCGCCATCGAGCGTGAAGACGAACTCAAGCTCGATGGGACTGCCTGGGAAATTACCGGTCAGCCGATTGGTGACGATGGTCTTGCCGTCCTTCTGAGTGGACGCGAGTGGTTCGATGGTGTGCTGATACTTCTGTTTGGTCTCAACCATCCATTTCCTGATCGCGGCCAGGCCTTGGATCGTTTTGCCCTCGTCTCGCACGACCGCGCTCTCAGCAAAGCATTGCGCCAATGCCTCCGTCTCACCTCGGTTCGCCGCACCGATCGGAGTTGGAAGATCGGCTGGCATAGATGTTTCTCGGTTTGCTTGTGCTTTCGGCGTCACACATAATTTAAGCCACGACGGCTGCGTTCGCCATCGGGCAAAGTTATTTTTAGATCAGCCTTTGCGTTACGCAGCACGTTCGGATTTCGTTGAGGGAAGGGCCGGCGTCCCAGATCCGAGCGCTCTTCGGACAAGCGGCGCCACCCGCGTCCCAATCAGTTCGATTGCGCGCATCAGTTTGGCGTGGGGCAAGTCCGCAACGCTCATTTGGAACGTGAGCCGGGAGATGCCGCCTAACGATTCGTTCACGCGCACGACCTTTTCCGCGACGGTTTCCGGATCGCCCACCAGAAGCGCACCGGTCGGTCCAAGTTGGGCGTCGAAGTGCGCGCGGGTCATAGGCGGCCATCCGCGCTCCCTGCCAATCTCAGTGAAGCTTCGCGCATAGCCGGGAAAAAACTCGTCTTCGGCCGTCGTCGAACTGTCGGCGACATAGCCTAGCGAATGAACGCCGACCTTGAGCTGCTCTGGAGCATGGCCGGCGCGCAAACCAGTCCAGCGGTAGCGATCGATCAGCGGCCGGAAGCGGTGCGGCTCGCCGCCGATGATCGCGACCATCAACGGCAACTCGAGGGTGCCGGCGCGAATGAAAGAGCCGGGCGTGCCGCCGACACCAAGCCAAACCGGCAGCGGGTTCTGCAGCGGGCGCGGGTAAACTCCCTGTCCGGTAAGCGGAGCGCGATGCTTCCCTGACCAATGAACATAGGTGTTCTCACGAATTTTCAGAAGCAGCTCGAGCTTCTCGGCAAAGAGCGAATCGTAGTCCCCGAGGTCGAGCCCGAAGAGCGGAAACGCTTCGATGAATGAGCCGCGTCCGGCGACGATTTCCGCTCTGCCGTTCGAAAGTAGATCAAGTGTCGCGAACTCTTGAAAGACGCGCACGGGATCGGCTGCGCTCAGGACGGTGACGGCGCTAGTTAATCGGATGCGACGTGTTCGAGCGGCGGCGGCGGCGAGGATCACAGTCGGGGCGGAATCGAGGAACTCACGCCGATGGTGTTCCCCGATGCCGAACACATCGAGGCCCACCTCGTCAGCGAGGGTGATTGCTTCGAGCAATTCGCTGAGATGTTTTGCGGGATCGATTGCACGGCCCGCCGCGTCAACGGTTGCCGCTACGAAACTATCTACGCCAATTTGCATCAGTCGCCTCCTCTGTTGTTTTCTTCCGCAGCGTCTTCAGTGCGCCTCCCCACGCGATGACCTGATCCAGCATGTCGTTGACCGACGTCTCCTTTCGCGAATCTGGCTTGAAGACGCTGAAGTTTTCGAAGTCGGAATACATGGAGAGCAAGACTTGCAGGCGCACGGTGGCCATTTGCACCTCCGCCAGGTTTAGACGGATCTGCTCGACCGCGCGCGCTCCACTGGCGCCGCCGTAGCTGACGAAGCCAGCCGCTTTGTTGTTCCACTCGGCGAACAAAAAATCGATCGCGTTCTTGAGCGCGCCCGAGGTTCCATGGTTGTACTCGGGCGTGACGAAAACGTAGCCATCAAAAGAACCGATCTTAGCGGCCCACGCTTTGGTGTGAGGCTTACTGTATTGTCCCATTATTGGTGGCATTGGCTCGTCCAGAAGCGGCAGGTTGAAATCCTTGATGTCCACGAGCTCGAATTCGGCGTCGCTGCGCTTTTGTGCGATTTCGTAAACCCATTTACCAACAGCCTCGCCATTTCGGCCCGGCCGCGTGCTTCCGATGATGATGGCAATCCTAAGCATAAGTTCCTCCTCGGCGGTTTCTGAAAACGACTTCATGCACTTATCGCATGGCTTGAACTGTGACGCGCTGCTGGAAGAGCCCATCAAACGCGGAGCGAACGCTCAGGAACACAACGATCCAGAGCACCGTCACGACCAGAGCCAGAGGCAGACCGCTCGGGAGCATCAATATGTGAATGAGCAGAATGTTGACGATGATCGGAGCGAGCAGCGTCAGCGCGAGCGGGACGTAGCGATTAACCAGGAGCAGGACCGCCGAAATGATTTGGAGCAGAAATATCGGGACCAGATAATGAGAGACAAAGAGCGCCCCGACGAACTGGCCAGCCGTCCCCGACAGCGGAGAGCTGGGAATGAAGTGAAGAAAGCCGTTCAGTCCGAAGATAAGAAAGATGAGGCCAAGAAGGAAACGGGCAATGCCAATAGTGATGTTCATGTTAAGTTCGTTTGTTTGATATTCATTATATTGACATCAATATAATCTGTGTCAAGCTAAAAAAGGAATGAATCGGCAAAGAACCACTCGCGGGCAAGACTCCTCCGGCGTGCATGTCTGGCTCGTCTTCATGAAAGCCTTTCAAGCGCTGCTTCCCCACGCAGCCGGGAGCATCAAGCAGACAGAGCTGGGCGACTCCGATTTCCGCGTCCTCGAAGTCCTCCTGCACAAGGGCCCGCTTCCGGTAAATACGATCGGCCCGAAAGTCTGGCTGACACCCGGTTCCATCAGCGTGGCGGTTGATCGGCTGGTGAAGAAAGGATTGGTTGCGCGCAAGGAGCGCTCGCAAGACCGGCGGGTGCGTCAGGTTGAACTGACGGCGAAGGGACGGGCATTAATCACTCGCGGCTTTCGCGAACACGCCGCGGCGATGGAAGATGCTGTCGGTGTTCTTTCAAAAAGAGAGCGGCTGACCTTGCAGCAATTGTTGAAAAAATTGGGCAAGCATGCCGCTAAGTCACAGCGTTAGGGCAATCATTTCAATAAGAGGAATATTTACAAGACTGACCGGCTTACCGAGCCGAGCAAGAATTGCTGCCCTCACCGCATGAGGGCGATCAAACGGCTGCGGCTGGGGACCTCAAGTTTTTGGAAAATGGAATGGAGATGCTTCTTGACCATGGCCACGCTTAATCCGGCTTCGTCCGCGATCTCCTGATTGCTGTGGCCGTCACAGATTAGTCCGGTCAATTGTTGTTCGCGTCGAGTGAGACGCACCAGATGCGGCAAAGATTTGGCGGGGCGACGCAATTCTTCGCATTCAATTAGAAAATGCGGTCGAGCCACGCTTCCCATGCTGAGTTGTCTCATACTAAGGGTCGCACGCAGGAACGGCCATTTGGAATGATGAATGGCCTCCTGTCGCAGAATCATCCGAGGTGTGGCCAATTGCGACGATTGACGCCATTCCTTCTTGAGGCGGCGACATCGGTCGAGAATCTCAGCCGGCACCGGCCCATCAACTTTGGTGAGCGGCGCCAATTCCGGCCCCACTGCCCACAAATTGCAAAACTCGCGCGCGGCTTTGTTCTGATAAACCAGCCGGAGGTTCCAGCGCAGCAGCATGGTTGGCAGTGGCAGCCGGCTCAAAAAGCTTTCGAGCGCGGTCCGTGCGGCGCGTTCACGTTCGAGCAAGCGCAGCCGCCGCAGCGGCGTCTCGAACTGCAGGTAGAGACGGCGGAGCAATTTCGTTTGCCCCGAGGTAAAGCCACCCTGTTTTGCCGTCCGCATGATTACGATGATGCCGAGGAGTCTTTGGCGCTGCCAAAAGAACAGGCCCATGGTATGGGATCGCTTCCGGGGCGCCATGTATTTCCGATAAAAGTCCGATCGCAGCATGGCGCCGCGCCTGGGAAAGACATCACTGTCGCGGACAAATCGGCGGCCGCGTGGATGCTTGATCAGATAGGTCTCGATCGGCTTGGCATCGAAGGAGCCATCCGGAATCGGTCGCGACCATTTGGCGATGAGCGGGGAAATCGGATGGTGCTGCAGGGTCAGACCGACCAGGGAATCGGGTAGGACTGTCTCGATCACGCGCTGCACTGCTATCCAGAATGGCTCGATGCTGGAAGCAGCATGCAAACGGAGCAGTGGCTTTTCGACGGCAGAGCCGAGTATCGTTTCCGTAGCCGCGCGCTTCACTTAAAATCCTTTCCCCACGGATCTATGACCGCGCAACCTCATTTCCGTTCGGCCTCTCGTAAACGGGAGAGGCGTGATTTGAAAAAGGTTACCTAAGTTACCGAGCACGCCGGCACTATCGGCCCGAAGATGAGAATTGAAGGCTTGCTGTGTTCCCGGCAGGTGGCGGACGGGACGCGGCCCGATAACCCACCGCCACACAGGAAAGGAACACGACGCTATGATCAATACACTCACCCGCTGGGAACCAATGGAATTGGCCGATGTAGAAAACCGGCTTTCGCGGTTCTTCGGGCGCCGCACGAACGGAAGAGAAAGAGAGGATATCACCATTGCTGATTGGGAACCGCTCGCCGACATCACCGAGGATGACAAGGAATACATAATCAAGGCCGAGTTGCCGGACGTGAAAAAGGAAGACGTAAAAGTGACAGTCGAGAACGGAGTTCTTACCATCGCCGGCGAACGCAGGTTCGAGAAGGAGGAGAAGAAGAAAAAATACCATCGGGTGGAACGCGCCTACGGCAGTTTCGTCCGAAGTTTCGCTCTTCCCGACCTGGCCGATCCCGACAAGGTAAAAGCTGAGTTCAAGGATGGCATGCTCATGGTTCACGTGCCAAAGAGTGAAAAAGCCAAAGCCAAGCAAATAGACGTCAAGGTCAGCTGACGCCTCCAAAGAAAGGCGCGCGCGCCCTCAGCCCTCAATTAGACGAGGACGCGCGCATTTCGGACTATTCTTGCCCTGAAACGCGATATCACGGCGTAATGGCATGATAAATCCGGCGACAAAAGCAGTATCGAACGAGATGGTGGCAACACCGTCACGCTGGCTACAGCTGTTCGATCCGCCTGCCGACACTGTTTACACGATTGAAGCAGCGGCCCAAATTACGGGGTTACCGCGCCGGGCGATTCTCGTTTACTGCAAGCATCGTCTTCTTTCGCCGCTGTTCGACACGCGAGCCGAAGGTTATTCCTTCGATGGTGACGGCATTCGTTCATTGCGTCGCATCGAAGCGCTCCGCACAGTCTGCGGCGACGATTTTGCCGGCATCAGAATCATTCTTGACTTGACCAAAGAACTCAAGCGTCTACAAGCGGTCGCACGCTCGACGTAGATGTTTCCGATTAAAGATTCTGTTCCGAGTCGCTCCACACCGATAGCAACTCGCGCATTGATTCTGGTCAACGTCGTAGTGTTCTTCTTCGAGCTGGGATTGCCACACCAAACGGTCGAACAAGTCTTCTATTTATTCGGTGTTGTCCCAGCACGTTTCACCCATCCCGATTGGGCTCTGGCCGTCGGTTTTCCGGTCGATAATTTTTGGCCAATTCTGACGCATCAATTCCTGCACGGCGGCTGGTTCCATATCGTAGCCAATATGTGGACCCTTTGGATTTTCGGCGACAACGTCGAAGACAAAATGGGCCCGATCCGCTTTACGCTTTTTTACTTGCTCTGCGGCACGGCGGCGGGACTCACCCACATGTACACAAATCCGGATTCAACCGTGCCATCGGTCGGTGCATCTGGCGCGATTGCCGGAGTCCTGGGCGCTTATTTTCTCTTTTTCCCTACGGCACGCCTGGTGGTGATGTTTCCGATCTTATTTTTCCCGTTCTTTTTCGAACTGCCCGCTGTGTTTTATCTGGCTTTCTGGTTTTTGACCCAATTATTTAGCGGTACGATGGCGTTGGCTGGTCCTCAACAGGTCGGTGGCATCGCCTGGTGGGCGCACATTGGGGGATTTGTGGCCGGGATGCTGTCGTGTTGGTTGTTTGTTAGAAAACCGGGACGCCCAATGCAACCCGATGAGTATGGGTCCGAATGGGCGTGGGAGCCGCGTCGTCGTTAGGTAAAGGAAAGACAAGCATGGATATTTTTTGGCTGTTTTTCATGTTATCAGCGCTCCAACCGGTCATTAAGCAACGGTTGCTGGAAGCGTCGCGTAAACGGCTGATCGCGTTGATCGAGCGCGAACGAAAATCGCGCGTGGTGTTGCTG
>Ga0209474_10005988_pt1 | contig 10298 bp, 9 predicted proteins | sample GraSoiAngelo_145_FD_185902 | JGI IMG/M metagenome (GOLD analysis project Ga0209474, IMG submission 185902) | Grasslands soil microbial communities from the Angelo Coastal Reserve, California, USA - 14_1009_05_20cm (SPAdes) (version 2) | ecosystem: Environmental > Terrestrial > Soil > Grasslands ... | reverse complement strand
CGCGCGGCAGATGCGGGGTGTCGCCCTCGTAGATCTCGCTGACATGGCCGAGGCCGGCATCGGCGAGATGGTCGGCCATCGGTTCGAGCCAGCGCTGCGCCGCCGCGGCATCGCCATGCACCCGGTAATGCGCCATCGCCCATGGGCCGAGCAGCCAGGCCCAGACCGGGCCCTGATGGTAGGCCCCGTCGCGGTCGACCACGCCGCCGCGATAGCTGCCGCGGTATTTCGGGTCGTCCGGGGAGAGCGAACGCAAGCCATAGGAGGTCACGAGCGCCGCGCCGCAACGGTACAGCACGTCCCGCTGCTGGGCCCGGTCGAGCGGACTCGCCGGGAGGCTGACTGCAAATATCTGGTTCGGCCTGAGGCTGCCATCCGCCCCGTCGGGACCGTCGATCACGTCGTAGAGACCGGCGCCTCCCGGCATCACAAAGCGGGCGAAGCCCTCGCGTGCGCGTCCCGCCATGTCGCGGTAGTCCCCGCCCGACTTGCCGGCCAGCGCGGCCATTTCTTACCCATCCGCGGGGTCACCACCCAGTCGCCGACCCGCGCATCCATCCAGGTCAGCTGGACCCCGGGCTCGCCGGCCCGCAACAACCCGTCCGCCGGATCGACGCCGATGCCGTAGCGGGTGCCCTTGACGTGCCAGTTCACCATGTCGGCGAGCAGCGGCAACACCTCGCGCAATGCCGCGGTATCGCCGGTCGCCGCGACATAAGCCCGCCACGCCTCGAAATACCAGAGCCCGGCATCGACCGTGTTGTAGTCGGGCCGGTCGCCGGCGCCCGGAAACATGTTCGGCAGCATGCCCTGATCCACGAAGCGGGCGAAGGTCATCAGGATACGGCGGGCGGTGTCGAACCGGCCCGTGGCGATGCACAGCCCGGGCAGCGAGATCATCGTGTCGCGGCCCCAATCGCCGAACCACGGATAGCCGGCGACGACCGACTGCCCATCCGGCACCTCGGCGAGCGGGCGAGCGAAGACGTAGAGATCGGTGGCGAGCGCCAGCCGCATGACCCAGCCCGGCGCCTCGGCATAGACCGGGTCGGCGGCAATGGCTCTTTCGAGCACCGCGCGGTCCCAGGCATGGCGGCGGGCGAGCGCCGCGTCGAGATCGGGCGAGGGCGCGCCGTCGACGCTCGCGGCATAGCCAACCATCTGGCCAGGCGGCAGCTGCAAGCTGCCGTCGCCGACATGCCGATGCGCATCGCGCTCCGGCAGTCCGCGCTCGCGCTCGGCCGGCAGATCGAAATTCTCGTACCAGTCGCCGCGCGCCTCGATCGTCCCGCCGCTGCCGGCAATGTGCAGCGTAAAGCGCGACGGAACATTGACGGTAAGACGCGCGCCTTCGGCGGCCAGCTCGGGATTGAACCCAGGGATCCAGGTTTCGCCGTGATGGTCGCGGCCGTTGGCGGTGAACGAGACCGAGAGGGTGGCCGGCGGCGCATCCGCCTCGGCGTCGAGCCGCCAGGCGACGTACACCGTATTCGCGCCAGGCTCCATCCAGACGCGCTCTTCGACGATATGGCCGCCGCAGGCGAAGCGCCATAGCGGCACGGTGCCTTCGAGATGAAAGCTTTCGAGCAGCAGGTAGCCCTTGGGTTCTACCGTGCCGCCGCCCCAGCGGTTGGTGAACAGCGGATAGTCCCGGCCATCGAGGTGAAGGATCGCGTCGGCTTTGGCCAGCACCACGGAGCGGCCGAGCGGCGGGTCCACTGGGGCAATCAGCAGCCCATGATAGCGCCGCGTCAGGTCGGCGGCGGTCGTGCCCGCGGCATAGCCGCCGCGCCCGTTGCCGAGCCACCATTCGCGCCGATCGGCGGCTTCGAGGTCGCCGAGGATCGCCCGGCCGAAGCGGATCGGCGCGAGGCGGTCGAGTGGATCGGGCTGAGAGTTTCCGGGGGCGCGCTGCCGTCCGCTGCCGCCTTTGGGCGGGCTCACTTCGCTGGTTCCAATTCAGCGGCTGCCTCCGGTACCGCGCCGGCGCCGGCGCGCGGCCGCGGCCGCAGCAACAACGCGACCAGCCCGGTCCAGCCGGTCTGGTGCGAGGCGCCGACCCCAGCGCCGGTATCGCCGTGGAAATACTCGTAGAACAGCGGGTTCTCGCGGAACAACGGGTCGTTGCGGTAGAGCGGCGCCGGGCCGAGCGCCGGACGGAGTCCGTTATCGTCCTTCAGGAACAGCCGGGAGAGCCGGCGCGACAGCTCCGCCTGGACTTCGGCGAGGTTCATGTAGACGCCGGATCCGGTCGGGCACTCGACCTTGAAATCCGGGCCGTAATAGCGGTGGAACCGGCCGAGAGACTCGATCAGCAGGAAATTGACCGGCATCCAGATCGGCCCGCGCCAATTCGAATTGCCGCCGAATAGGCCGGAGGTCGATTCGCCCGGCAGATACGTCACCTCGTAGTGCTGCCCCGCGTGCTGCAAAATGAACGGGTGCTCCTCGTGGTACTTGGACAGCGCGCGGATGCCGTAATCAGACAGGAATTCGCTCTCGTCGAGCATGCGGCCGAGCAGCGCCTTCAGGCGATGCCCGCGCAGCAAGGACATCAGGTGCTCGTCGCCGCCGCTCGGCACGTGCCAGCGCGAGACCAGACTGGCCAGATCCTGGCGGTGCTCGAGGAACCAGTTCGCATGCCCGGCGAATTCCTTGAGCTTTTCGAAGATCTCCCCTTCCAGGACCTCGACAGCGAAGATCGGTATGAGTCCGACCATCGATCGGACCTTGAGCGGGATCCGCTCGCCGCCTGGCAGGTTCAGAACGTCGTAATAGAATTCGTCCTGGTCGTCCCAGAGGCCGATTCCCTCGCCGCCCATATTGGTCATCGCCTGGGCGATGTAGAGGAAATGCTCGAAGAATTTGACGGCAATGTCCTCGTAGACCCGGTCTTCCATAGCCAGTTCGAGCGCGATCCGCAGCAGGTTCAGCGTGTACATCGCCATCCAGGCGGTGCCGTCCGACTGGTTGATATGGCCGCCGGTGGGCAATGGCGCGCTGCGGTCGAAGATGCCGATGTTGTCGAGACCGAGAAAACCGCCTTGGAAGATATTGCGGCCGCCGGCGTCCTTCTGGTTCACCCACCAGGTGAAGTTCAGCATCAGCTTGTGGAAGACGCGTTCGAGGAAATGGCGGTCGCCTTTCCCGCCGTTCGCCTCGCGGTCCATCGAATAGACGCTCCACGCCGCCCAGGCGTGCACCGGCGGGTTGACGTCGCCCCAGGCCCATTCATAGGCCGGCAACTGACCGTTCGGGTGCATGTACCACTCGCGCGTCATCAGCACGAGCTGCTCCTTGGCGTAAGCCGGGTCGATCAGCGCGAAGACGACACAGTGAAAGGCCAGATCCCATGCCGCGTACCAGGGGTATTCCCACTTGTCCGGCATCGAGTGAATCTGGTCGTTGTACAGATGCGGCCAGTCCCAGTTTCGCCCGTGCACTCGCGAGGCGGGCGGCGGCGGCTGTGTCGGATCGCCCTTCAGCCAGGTCCGCATGTCGAGATGATAGAACTGTTTGCTCCACAGCATCCCGGCGAGCGCCTGGCGCTGCACCAAGCGGGGATCCCCTTCCGCTACATCGACGCCGATCGCGGCGTAGAACTCGTCGGCCTCATCTCGGCGGCGCTGCATCACAGCATCGAAATCGCCGAAGCCGGGATTAAACTCGTCCGAAGCCAGTCGGGCCCGCACTGTTACCGAGCCGCCCGCCGGCACCTCCCGACGGTAATGCGCCGCCGCCTTGGTGCCGACCCGCTTTGGGTTGATCGCCTCGCGGTTACCGCCGACGATGAAATCGTTGATGCCGTCCTTGAAGTAGCCTTTGACGTCCATTCCGAACAGGCGCCGCCCATTGGTTTCGTTCTCGCAGAACAACAAGGTCGGGTCGCCGTCGAACACCATTTGCATCGGCGGGTGATGCAGGTGCGCCAAATAAATACGCCCGCCGGAGCCGCCGCTGAGCTTCGGCTTTTTGCCCCCGGGCTGCCATGACCAGGTGTTGCGGAACCAGACCTGCGGCAGGATGTCGATCGCCGCGGGCGCGTCGCCGCGGTTGTGCACGGTAACCAGCATCAGGATGTCGTTCGGCTCGGCCTTCGCGTACTCGACTTCGACATCGAAGTAGCGCGAATCGTCGAACACGCCGGTGTCGGTGATTTCCAGCTCGGGATCGAGCTGCCCGCGCCCATGGTTGACGAGCCGGCTATAGGGATAAGCCGCCTGCGGATAACGGTAGATCATCCGTTGGTAGGAATGGGTCGGGGTGCAGTCGAGGTAGTAGTAGATTTCCTTGCAGTCCTCGCCGTGATTCCCCTCGGAATTGGTCAAGCCGTAGAGGCGCTCTTTTAGGATCGGGTCCTTCCCGTTCCACAGCGCCAGCCCCAGGCACAGCCATTGATACCGGTCGCAGAAGCCGGCGATGCCGTCCTCGCCCCAGCGATAGGCGCGGCTGCGCGCCTGGTCGTGGCTGAAAAATTCCCAGGCGTTGCCGTATTCGCTGTAGTCCTCGCGCACCGTGCCCCATTGCCGCTCGCTGACATAAGGCCCCCAGATCTTCCAGGGCACGCCGTGATCGGCGTCGAGCAGGCGCTTGCCTTCGGCGGTCTCAGCAGGCTTCAGCGGCCGCAGCCTGGTACGGGTCTGTCTCATTGGGGCTCCCCGGCCGGCGTTCTCGTCACCGGCGATTTGTCTTCGTTCAAGCTACGATAATGGCTGAGGGATCGTGCGCCACGCGTCATTGATTGGTCAAGCGCCCCGGTCTTGCCGGGGATCGCTCTCAGCAGTCGAGGGCAGCAATGCGGGCCGGCGCTTCGGGTTCTTCCTCGATCTGCAGCGCGTCATTGAATTTGTTGAAGAACCCGCAGAGCGTGATGCGCAGCGTCAATTCGACGATCTGCGCCTCGCTGAAATGCGCGCGCAACCGGGCGAACAGCGATTCGGGAATGCGGTTCGGCCGTTCCCAGGCGGCAACGGCGTATTCCACGACGAGCTTGTCGCACTCGTCGAGCTCGGGGTGTTCGCGCCAGTCGAGGAGCCGGTCGGCGCCCGCGGGCGACACGCCCTCGACGGCGAGAAACGGCTTGTGGTGGGCGACGCAGTAGTTGCAGGCATTGAGCTGCGACACGGTCACGATCGCCAATTCCAGCGCCCGCTTCGGCAACGTCTTGGCGGCGCGCAGCTCCATCAGCATCGGCATCAAATGGCGTAGCGCCGCCGGCAGATGCGCGAACACCGCGACCTGGTTCGCGAACGGGCCGTAGCTGGCGGCAAACTCGCGATAGATTTGGGCCAGATCGGCCGGCAGCTCGTCGGCCCCGATATTGCGCACGCGGGCCATGAGCCGGCCTCCTATTTCTTCGCCATCAGCTGCTGCATCTCGGGATGCGCGATAGCCGGGTTGATTGCGTCGAACCGGCCGGTCGCCTTGATCTCGCGCGCGATCTGGCGGGTCGTCGCCAGCGCCATCAAGGTGATCTGGGTCGCCGTGGTGACGCGCGCGACCCCGAGCGCCTCCAATTCGGCGACGCTCGGCCAGCCGGCGCGGACGTTGATATTGACGGGCGCGTTCAGCGCCTCCACCAGCCGGCCGATCGTGGCGGAGTCGCGCAACGTGATCGGGTAGAAACAATCGGCGCCGGCGGCGAGATAGGCCCGGCCGCGCGCCACCGCCTCGTCGAAGCGGCTAGCCTCGTCGCCGATCTTCTTGATGTAAAGATCGGTGCGGGCGTTGATCACGATCGGGACCCCAGCGGCGCGCGCCGCCTCGCGCGCGGCGCGGATGCGCGCGACGGCATCGTCGACCGTCCGCATCGGGGTCGAGCCGTGCATGCCGTCTTCCAGATTCACCCCGACGACGCCGGCGCGGATGATGTCGGCAATCGAGCGGCCGACCGCTTCGGGCGTGGCGCCGAACCCGGCCTCGATATCGGCGGTGACCGGGACCGCGACGGCGCGGGCGATGCGCGCGGTCTGCTCGACGACTTCGTCCCAGGGCGCGGCCTCGCCATCGGGATAGCCGATCGCCCAGGACACGCCGCCGCTGGTTGTCGCCACCGCGGCGAAGCCTTCCGCCTCGAAGATCCGGGCGCTGACCGCGTCCCAGGCATTCGCCATCAGCAGCAGCCGCGGCCCACGGTGCAGCGCTCGAAATGCCTCGGCCTTTGCCGCTTGTTCGGCTGTGCTCATGTCCCGCCTCGCTTTATCGAAGGTCGCGCCACCCCAAGCCTCGGGCGCGCGGCACGGGCGGTCAAGCCTGGACGATCAATGCGCGCGCGGATATGGCTTCACCGATCTGCCGCGTCAGAGGCGTTTCCAGCTGTGATCCCGCGCTCCGGCACTCCCTGGGTCATCGGCTTTCTCCTGTCCGCGGTCGCGTGCTGGCCGGGGCAGGGCGCTGCCGAGGAAGCCTCCACCGCGGCGCTGACCCGAGCGTTGGCGGCGGCAGAGGCGAAGGAGGGGAAGACCAGCCCTTACCTGCTGCCGGTCATCGAACAGCTCGCGCAATTGCGGCTGCGCGAGGGGGAGTTGGGCGAGGCGGCATCGCTGCGCCGGCGTGCGTTCGTCATCGCGGTCAAAAAGTTCAGCGGTGCTTCGGCCAGCGCCGCCGAGGCGATGGCCGCGCTTGCTGCGGTCGAGATCGACCGGCGCCGCTATCTCGATGCCGAGCCGCTGCTGATCGTTGCCGGCAACGCCCTCGCCGGCCGGGTCGCGCCCGATCAGCCGGTCATGGTGACGATCCTCGCCGGGCGGGCCCGCATCGCGCTGGCGCGCGGCGAGACCGGTCCGGCCGAAGCCTTTGCCAGGCGCGCGGTCGAGATGGCCCGGCGTAATCCGCACCGGCGCTCGACCGAGGCGCTGCGTGCGCTCGGCGCCGTGCTGACCACGCAAAAGCGCTTCAACGAGGCGGAACGCGTGCTCGGAGAAGCGTTGGCGCAGGACCGCGAACAGAACGGCGCCGAGGGGATCGACACCTCGCGCAGCCTCTCGCAATTGGCGCAGCTGTACTTGCGCCAGCAGAAGCCGGAACGCGCCTTGCCCTTGATCCAGGAGGCGATTGCAATCGACCAGCGCCGGCTTGGGGCGGGGCACCCCTTCATCGCCGATGATTTCTACGACCTCGGCCTCGTTTATGACGCGATGCGGCGCCCGGATGCAGCGCTACGAGCGTTGACCGCGGCCCTCGCCGTCCTCGAGCGCGGCGCCGGGCGGGAGACCGTGCGCGTCGCCTATGCCCAGCTCGAATTGGCGCGGATCTATCGTGAGCAGGGACGAACCGAGGAGGCCGAGGCCGCCAACCGCGACGCCCGGCGCATCCTCAACAAGGCCGAGGCCGAGGAGCGCCGTCGCGAACGCGAGTTGTGAGGCGCCTGGGCCGGACGGCTCCGCGCCTCTCGATCAATAAAGCCGGGTGCGGTAGCTCTCCGCCGTCATCCGCTCGCCCTCGACAGGGTCGGTGCCGATCTGCTCGGCGATGATGCGGCCGAGCGAGGGCCATTCGCCGCGCGGGATGTGCTTTTCAGGGTTCCACAGATCGGAGCGGATCAGCGCCTTGCCGCAGTGGAAATACACTTCCTCGGCGGTGATCAGGATGCCGCTCCGCGGCACCTTGCCATTGACCGCGAGCGGCTCCAGCAGCGCCGGGTCGGTGGTGATGCTGGCTCGGCCGTTGACCCGCAAGGTCTCGTTGACCCCTGGCACGAAAAAAATCAGCCCGACCCCGGGTGAGGACAGGAGATTGCCGATCGTGTCGACCCGGTTGTTGCCGAGGCGGTCCGGGATCAGCAGGGTCGCGTCGTCGAGCACCTTCACGAAGCCCGGCGCGTCGCCCTTCGGCGAGGCGTCGCAGCGACCGTTCGGGTCGCTGGAGGCGATGACCAGGAACGGCGACAGCGCGATGAACGCGCGCGAATGCTTTTCGAGCCGCGGCAGCTGCTTCTTGATCGTGCGCTCCATCGGCTCGCCGTAGATTTCGCGGATCTCGGCGATGTCTTCTACGATATCCACCCTCGCCTCCTGTCGCAGTCCTTGCCTACTATGCACCACCGGGGCGTCAGGCTCCAGGCGGAGAAGCGCGCGATGGGCGTGATCGTTGCTCGTGAGGACCGGGTGGAGGGCGGCCACCTGCTGCGCTTTACCATCGACAATGCCGCCAAGCTCAATTCGCTGAATCGCGCACTGGCCGAGGAGATCGTCGCGGCGGCGGCGCCGCTCGCCGAGGATGCGGATTTGCGCCTGGTCATCCTGACCGGCGCCGGCGAGCGCGCCTTTGTCGGCGGCGCCGATATCGGCGAGTTGGCCGCCCTCGACCAGACGAGCGCGCGCGAGTTCATCACGTTGGTGCATCGCTGCTGCGATGTGTTCCGGCGCCTGCCGGTGCCGGTCATCGCCCGGATCGACGGCTACGCGCTTGGCGCCGGGCTGGAGCTCGCCGCCGCCTGCGACCTGCGCGTCGCCAGCAGTCGTGCCGTGTTCGGGATGCCCGAGGTGCGGGTTGGCATCCCCTCGGTGGTCGAGGCGGCGCTGTTGCCGCAGCTGATCGGCTATGGCCGCGCCCGCCGCCTGCTGTTGACCGGTGTGACGATCGACGCCGAGGAGGCGCAGGCCTGGGGTCTCGTCGATGCGGTCGCCGCGCCCGACGCGCTCGACACGATGGTCGAGCGTTTTGCCGAAACCCTCCTCGCCGCCGGTCCGCAGGCCATTCGCTTGCAAAAGCGGCTGATCCGCGATTGGCAGGAATTGCCGGCCGAGGCGGCGATCGCGCGTGGGATCGACATCTTCGCCGAGGCCTACGCGACCGACGAGCCGCGCCGGATGGCGGGCGCCCGGTTCGCCGAGATGCGGGCGCGCCGCAAGGAGCGGGGCTGATGCGGGCGGCGGGCGGCGGGCGACGCGCCGGGCTCGCCGATGCCGGGGCCGGTGCGGCGCCGCATTACTACGGCCACCGCGACCGGCTGCGGCAGCGGCTGCTCGATGCGGGAGCCGAGAGCCTGCCGGATTACGAGCTGATGGAGGTGCTGCTGTTCGCGCAGGACCCGCGCAAGGACGTAAAGCCGCTTGCCAAGCAGCTGATCGATCGCTTCGGCGGTTTTGCCGAAGCGGTCAGCGCCGGGCCCGATGCGTTGCGCGCCGCCGGCCTGCGCGACCCGGCGATCGCGATGCTGAAATCGGTTCGGGAGGCGGCGTTGCGCCTGGTCAAGGCCGAAATACGCGACCGCGAGGTGATCGGCTCCTGGGACCGGCTGATCGACTACTGCAATGCCCATATCGCCTACAGCCCGGTCGAGGAGTTCCACCTGCTATTCCTCGACCGCAAGAACGTGCTGATCGCTGACGAGCGGCAACAGCGCGGCACGATCGACCATACCCCGGTCTACCCGCGCGAGGTCGTCAAGCGCGCCCTGGAGCTAAACGCCTCGGCCTTGATCCTGGTCCACAACCACCCCTCCGGCGACCCGACCCCGTCCAAGGCGGACATCGCCGTCACCCGCGACATCGTCAATGCCGGAAAGCCGCTCGGGGTCACCGTGCACGACCACGTCATCATCGGCCGCGGCCGCCACGCCAGCCTGCGCGATTTGGGCTTGCTCTGAGTTCTTCAACCGGCGTCCCGGCGAAAGCCGGGACCCACCTGTCAACTTGCGAGTTGCCGCCGAAGTGGGTCCCGGCTTTCGCCGGGATGCCGGTTTTATGGAGGCGTTTGAGAAGAGGGCTGCTTGCGGGCCAGGCGGGATATGAAGCGGTCGTGATCGATGATCGCGCGCTCGTGAAAACCTTCGCCGATCAGATCGGCCTCATCGCGGCAGCTGACCTTGAAGCACAAGCGGCGGCCGTCGATCTCGACCAGCTCGACCTCGGCGGTCACGCTCATGCCGATCGGGGTCGCCGCGAGATGGGTCATGTCCACTCGTGTGCCCACGCTGCGCTGCTCGGGCGAGAGACACGGCGCCAGCGCGGCGACGCAGGTCCATTCCACGAAGGCGATCATCTGCGCCGTGGCGAAAACCGGCGGCATCTCCGCCGCGCTGCCGAACAGGCCGGCCGCCGCGGGGACCGACAGCTCCTCGCCCACCCGGATCGTCGCGCGGTGCCGTAATCCAGGCTTGAGGTCGTCTAAAGCCACGCCCGCGCGCCCTCAGCCCTTGTATTGCAGGATGGTCAGCCCGTCATTCACGTCGGTCAGGTACATCAGCCCATCCGGCGCGACATACACATCATTCGACTGGATGACGCGCGGGCGGTTCGGGCGCGGATCCACCATCTTCTCAGGCGCCGGCGGCACGAAATGCGCAACCTCCTTCG
>Ga0209474_10005985_pt1 | contig 10299 bp, 10 predicted proteins | sample GraSoiAngelo_145_FD_185902 | JGI IMG/M metagenome (GOLD analysis project Ga0209474, IMG submission 185902) | Grasslands soil microbial communities from the Angelo Coastal Reserve, California, USA - 14_1009_05_20cm (SPAdes) (version 2) | ecosystem: Environmental > Terrestrial > Soil > Grasslands... | reverse complement strand
TGCACGCGAGCACGTCCTCGCTCGAGTGGACCGTCAACGCGTACACGCTTACCTTTGCCGTGGTGCTGGTCACGGGCGGGCGGCTGGGCGACCTGTTCGGGCGCCGGCGCATGTTCCTGTTCGGCGTGGTCGTGTTCGGGCTCTCGAGCCTGCTGATCGCGCTCTCACGCAGCGACACCTGGCTGATCGCGTTTCGCGCCGTGCAGGGCATCGGGTCTGGCTTCATGATGCCGGCGACCCTGTCGATCATCTCCAACACGTTCGACGTGCACGAGCGTGGCCGTGCGATCGGCACGTGGGCCGGGGTGTCGGCCATGGCGCTGGCGATCGGGCCGGTCCTGGGCGGCCTGCTCGTCGAGGACGTCAGCTGGCAGTCGATCTTCATCCTCAACGTCCCCGTCGCGATCGCAGCGATCGGGGTGACGCTGTTCGCCACGCGCGAGTCGCGCGACGAGACCGCGATCCGGGAGGTCGACATTCCCGGAGTCGCAAGCCTCACGCTCGGGCTTGCGGCGCTCGTGCTCGCGCTCGTGAAGAGCAACGCGTGGGGCTGGGGCTCCACCAGGGTGATCGCGCTGTTCGCGATTGCACTGCTGGCGCTGGCCGCGTTCGTGGTGATCGAGCCGCGCCGGCGCGCGCCGATGGTGCAGTTCAGCTTCTTCCGCTCGCGCTCCTACTTCGGCGCCAACGTCGTCGCGTTCATCGTGTCCTTCGTGATGTTCGCCACCTTCTTCTCGCTGGCGCTGTACATGCAGGACATCCTTCACTTCTCCCCGCTGCAGACGGGGCTGCGCTTCCTGCCCACGACGCTGGTGGTGATGTTCGCCGGCCCGATCTCCGGGCGCCTGGCAGATGACGGGCGGCCTGATCGCGGTGTCGGCGTCGATGTTCTGGATGACCGGCATCACCACCCACTCGAGCTACGGCTTTCTGGTCGTGAGCTTCCTTTTGCAGGGCCTCGGCATCGGCTTCGTGATGTCGCCGATGAGCACCGCCGCGATGAACGCTGTGGATCGCACCAAGGCCGGCGTGGCGTCCGGGATCCTCAACATGACCCGCATGGTCGGCTCGACCTTCGGCGTGGCCGCCCTGGGCGCGGTCATCGCCACCGTCGGGCGCAGTCAGCTGTCCACGCGGCTGCCACACCTGAGCCCGGGAAGCCGCGCAAAGCTGGTGGACTTGCTCGGCTCGGGCGCCAGCACCACGCGCCTCCCGGCTCATGTCCAGGGCGCGCTCAACGAGACCTACGTGTATGCGCTCACGAAAGGTCTGTACGCGATCGGCGCCCTGGCGCTGCTCGGTGCGCTGCTCGCCTGGACGCTGATTGGGCGAGCGGCGACGCAGCCCACGTCCCAGCCGGTGCCAGCGCTCCAGCCGACGCCGACCGCCGAACCCGCTGCCGAAGCTGGCCCGGCGACGGGGGCGGAGTCCACCGCGCGCGCGCCCGCGGCCGAGACGATTCCCGCCTGAGGCGCCAGCTGGTATCCAGCGGGAGGTGAGCGGCGACTCGGCAAGGCCGCTGTGGCGCAAGCTCAGCGTGGATTCGAGCAACGAGGTGCTGCTGATCGACGCGCCGCGCGACTGGAGCATCCCCGGCGCGCCCGCTGAGGCCAGAATCGCGCGCGAGCGCGGCCAGGCGGGGCAGACCTCGCGCGCGGCGACGATCGTCGCCTTCTTCGCGGCGCTGGCGGGTGTGCGCGAGAGCCTCCCGGCGCTCGCCGAGCGGATCTTTCCCGACGGCGCCGTGTGGATCGCGTGGCCGCGGCGAGCCGACGGGCGCGACAGCGACATCCGCGAGCAGGACATCCGCGAGCTGGCGCTGGCGCTGGGCCTGGTCGACGTGAAGGTGGCGGCGCTGGATGAGCACTGGTCCGGGCTGCGCCTGGTGTGGCGGGTGGAGCGGCGCGGGGCCGCGCGGCCGGCCCGCCGGTAGGATTGCGAGGCCGTCCCAGTACCCGACACGCGAGGAAGAGCCAGTGGCGATTGACCTGCAGCGAGTATCCGACGTCAGCACCGAGCCCGGCGAGCTGCCAGCCACGATGGCCGCGTGGGTGATCCGCGAGGAGCGCTTCGGCGAGCCCAAGGACGCGTTCCAGGTGGAGGAGATCGAAGTCCCCGAGCCCGGCGCGTTCGAGGTCATCGTGCGCGTGATGGCCGCCGGCGTCAACTACAACAACGTCTGGGCCGCTCTGGGCAAGCCCGTGTCGGTCATGAAGTACGGAGACCACCCTGAGTTCGGGCACCACATCGGCGGCTCGGACGCCTCCGGCGTGGTGTGGAAGGTCGGCGCGGGCGTCACCCGCTGGAAGCCGGGCGACGAGGTCGTCGTGCACTGCAACCAGGCCTCCTACGAGGACCCCGAGGTGCACGGTCTCGATCCGCTGGCTGCCCCCTCGCAGAAGATCTGGGGGTATGAGACGACGTGGGGCTCGTTCGCGCAGTTCACCAAAGTCCAGGCGCAGCAGCTGCTGCCCAAGCCCGCAGCGCTCACCTGGGAGGAGGCTGCCTCTTACGGACTGGTGTACTTCACCGCCTACCGCATGCTGCTCACGCGCTGCAAGCTGCAGGCCGGCCACAACGTGCTCATCTGGGGCGCCGCCGGCGGTCTGGGCGTGTTCGCGACCCAGCTGTGTGCCCTCTCCGGAGCCCATTGCGTGGGTGTCGTCTCCTCCGAGGAGAAGGGCGAGCTGGTGAAGCGCCTCGGAGCGGTCGACTACATCGACCGCAACGAGTTCGCAGGCATGATGCGCAAGGGCGGCGAGAGCCCCGACGAGGAGAAGGCGCGCTTCAAGGTAACGCTCGCCTTCGCCAAGCGCGTCAAGGAGATCCTCGGCGACGCACCCGACATCGTGTTCGAGCATGTCGGGAAAGCGACCTTCCCGACCTCCGTGTTCACCGCCAAGACGTTCGGCAAAGTGGTCATCTGCGCGGGCACGACCGGGATCGACCTCGACTTCAACGTCGCCTACCTGTGGATGCGCCAGAAGGAGATCCTCGGCTCGCACTTCGCCAACGCGTATGAGTGCACGAAGGCCAACGAGCTGATCGAGAGCGGGCAGATCCGGCCTGTGCTGTGGCGCACACTGGGCTTCGACGGCGTCGCCGAAGCTCACCAGCTGATGCGCGAAAACAAGCACCTCGGCAAGATCTCGATCCTGATCGGCGCCGAGCAGGACGGTCAGGGCAAGACCGCCGAGGGCCCTGGCGCGATCCACGCGGAGGTGGGCGCCTAGTGACCGGCACCGTGATCATCCCCTGGTATGCGACCGGCTTTCGCGCCGACGCGTTCGAGCGCGCGCTGAACGGCGTCGCCGCCGCCGCGGTGCGCTACGGGGCCAGCTCCTACGCGGTGTATCGCGCACGCGATGACCGCTACAAGTTCCAGCAGCTGGCGACGTTTGCCGAGCACCTGGGCTGGGAGCGCTACTGGGAAGGCCCGGAGATGATCGACTTCCGCGTGCGTCACTCGGGCTGGTATCAGGTGCCCGTGAGCTACGGCTGGTGGGACCTCACCGCCGGCGGCGCGGTGGTGACGCCGCCGCCGACCGGCAACGGCCGCGGCTGGGGCGACGGCGCGCGCACGGTCGAGGGCGAGAGCGCCTGATCAGCCCTTCTCGAGCGGCGCCATCGTCAGGCCGGCGCCCTTGAGCTGCTCCCAGTAGTGCTCGGCCGGCTCGTGCTGACCGCAGTACACGAGCGCGCGGCCGGCGTTGTGGATGACGTTGGCGATCTCGTGGCCGCGCTGCAGGGTCACGCCGGGGATCACGCGCGCCAGCGTGCGCGCGACGTGCTCGAAGGTGTTGTGGTCGTCGTTGCGCACGATCACCTTCCACGCTCCACCGAGCCCGCTGCCGGGTCCGTCCACACGCGGTAGCTCGAGCGTCTGACTCACGCGCCCAAGGATAATGGGCACTGCGCGACCGTACAATTGATCACATGAGCGGCGATCACACCGTGCGCCTGCCCGAGCGCGACGCGCCCTGGAGGATGCGCACGTACGCCGGACACTCCACGGCCAGCGCCTCCAACGAGCTCTACCGGCGCAACCTGCAGAAGGGTCAGACGGGCCTGTCGGTGGCCTTCGACCTGCCCACCCAGACCGGGTACGACTCGGACGATGAGCTCGCGCGCGGCGAGGTGGGCAAGGTGGGCGTGCCGATCTGCCACCGCGGCGACATGGCGGCGCTGATGCACGGCATCCCGCTCGATGAGATGAACACCTCGATGACGATCAACGCCACCGCCGCCTGGCTGCTGGCCCTGTACATCGTCGTCGCCGAAGAACAGGGCGTCGCCCAGCAGCAGCTTCAGGGCACGACCCAGAACGACATCATCAAGGAGTTCCTCGCGCGCGGCACCTACGCCTTTCCCCCCGCCGCCTCGATGCGCCTGATCGCGGACATGATCGCCTACACGGTCGAGCACGTGCCCAAGTGGAACCCGATCAACATCTGCTCCTATCACCTGCAGGAGGCGGGCGCGACGCCGGTGCAGGAGATCGCCTACTCGATGAGCAACGCGATCGCCGTGCTCGACGCCGTGCGCGAGCGCCTCGCGCGTCTCCCGGGCGGGGCCGAGGAGCGCATGGACCAGGTTTTCGGGCGCATCTCGTTCTTCGTCAACGCCGGCGTGCGCTTCATCGAGGAGCACGCCAAGCTGCGCGCGATGGCCACCCTTTGGGAGCAGCTAGGGCGCGAGCGCTACGGCGTGCAGGATCCCCGCAACCTGCGCTTCCGTTACGGCGTGCAGGTGAACTCGCTCGGACTGACCGAGGCCCAGCCGGAGAACAACGTGCAGCGCATCGTGCTGGAGGCGCTGGCCGTCACGCTGGGACGCGACGCGCGCGCGCGGGCCATCCAGCTGCCCGCATGGAACGAGGCGCTCGGCCTGCCGCGGCCGTGGGACCAGCAGTGGTCCCTGCGCATCCAGCAGGTGCTCGCCTACGAGACCGACGTGCTCGAGTACCCCGACATCTTCGAGGGCTCGGTCGTGATGGACGGCCTCGTGGCCGAGCTGCTCGAGGGAGCGCGGGCGGAGATGGCCGTCGTCGCCGAGCACGGGGGCGCCGTGGAGGCGGTCCCGTACATGAAGGCGGCGCTGGTCGACTCGCACCGCGAGCGCATAAGGCGGATCGAGTCCGGCGAGCAGGTCGTCGTGGGCCAGAACCGCTTCACCGAGACCTCGGACTCGCCGCTCACCGCCGATGCGCAGGGCGGCATCCTGGTCGTGGACCCGGCCGCGGAGGCCGAGCAGATCGAGTCCCTGCGCCGCTGGCGCGCGCAGCGCGATCAGGCCGCCGTGGACGCGGCGCTCGCCGCCCTCTCCGAGGCGGCCGCCGCGAAGAGCGAGCCGGAGAACCTCATGCTCCCCACGATCGCCGCGGCGCGCGCGGGCGCGACGACCGGCGAGTGGGCACGGACGCTGCGGGACGTGTTCGGCAGCTACCGGGCGCCCACCGGCGTCGGGGAGGCGGTGGCCGCCGCCGCAGACGGCGAGCTCACCCAGCTGCGCGAGGAGGTTGCGCGCCTGAAGGAGAGGCTCGGGCGCCGCCCCAAGATCCTCGTCGGCAAGCCCGGTCTCGACGGCCACTCGAACGGCGCCGAGCAGATCGCGGTGCGCGCGCGCGACTCGGGCATGGACGTGGTCTACGAGGGCATCCGCCTGACGCCCGCGCAGATCGCCGCCTCGGCCGCGCAGGAGGGCGTGCATGTGATCGGCCTGTCGATCCTGTCCGGATCGCATCGCAAGCTGGTCCCCGCCGTGATCGATGCCCTGCGCGAGGCCGGCGTGACGGCGCCGGTGGTGGTCGGTGGGATCATTCCCGAGCAGGACGTTCCGCTGCTGCGGCAGGCCGGCGTCGCAGCCGTGTACACGCCCAAGGACTTCGACATCACGCGCATCATGCGCGACATCGTGGAGCTCGTCAGCGCGGAGCGGCCACCGGTCTCCTCCGCCAGCGGCTCCTCCGCCAACGGCTCGGCGTGAGCGCCGACGGGGCGGCCCTCGGCGCGCGGTTGCGCGAGCGCGACCTGAGTGCCGCGCCCGCGGCGCTGAACCTGCTCGAGAGCACCACGCCCTCGGACCGCCAGCAGTCGATGAGGCTGCTGCGCGAGCTGTCCCCCGCCGGCGGCCCCGGCGAGGCGCCCGGCCACGTGATCGGCGTCACGGGCCCCCCCGGCGCCGGGAAGTCGATGCTGCTCTCGGCCCTGTTGAAGCGCTGGCGCGAACGCGCCAGCAGCGTTGCGATCCTGGCGGTCGATCCCAGCTCGCGCCTATCCGGAGGAGCGCTGCTCGGCGATCGCGCGCGCATCGAGTTCGACGCCGGCGACCGCGACGTGTTCATCCGCTCGACCTCCGCCGGAGAGCGGCTGGGCGGGCTGGCGTGGGCGACGCGCACGGCCGCGCACGCGCTCGCGTACGCATTCGCGGTGGTCGTGATCGAGACCGTCGGCGTCGGCCAGGCGGAGACCGACGTCGCCGACGTCGCCGACACCGTGGCCGTGGTCGTGCCGCCCGGCGGAGGCGACGTGCTGCAGTTCTACAAGGCGGGGATCATGGAGATACCGGACGTGGTGGTCGTCACCAAGGCGGACCTCGGGGCGATCGCAGCGCGCACCAAGCGGGACGTGACCGCCGCGCTGCGCTCGCTGGGGTGCGCCTCGACCCCGGTGCTGGCCGTCTCCTCACTGCCCCCAGATGCCGGCATCGAGGAGCTGATCGCGGCGCTCGATCGGCACCGCGCGAGCATCGATGTGGCGGCGCGGCGGCTGCACGCGCGGCGCGCCAGCGCGCTGGCCGACTACGCGTACGAGCACGGCGAGCGCGGGCTGCGTGCGCTCGGCGGCAGGCGCGCGGCCGAGCGCCTGCTGGAAAGTCAAGAGCCGGCGCTCGACCCGGCGGCGCTCGTGGAGGTGCTCGAGCATGGCGCGCAGCAGGCGCAGTCCCCCAAGCGCGGGCAAGCGGCCGGGATGGCAGATTGAGCCCGTTGGCGCGCAGCGTGCGCGGGCACGCATGATCCGCGATCTGCTCATGATCGCGGGCGCGTTCGCGCTCGCGAGCGCGCTCGCCGCCGCGCTCGCGTTTGGCCAGATCGCGCTGGCGGCGTGCGTCGTGTATGTGATGCTGCGACATTGAGGATCGGAGTGCGCGCGCGCCGCCGGGCCCATCGGCGCGCCGCCGGGTCCATCGGCGCGTCGCCGGGCACAGCGGCCCGCCGAGACGGTGATGAACGGGCGATGAAATCCGCCCCGGCGCCGGCGTGCGAGCACGTCCGCGCGCCTAACCTGCGATTGCGATGATCATCCTGCTCAGCTTCGCGCTGCTCGCGGGCGCCGGTACGGCGCTCTCGCCGTGCGTGCTGCCGGTCCTGCCGGCGCTGCTGTCGGCCGGCGGCGTGGGCGGCAGGCGGCGACCGGTGGGCATCGTGCTGGGGCTGTCGTTGACCTTGACGGTCACGATCGTTGGCGTGGCGAAGGTGGTCGACGGCGTCGGCCTCGGCAGCGATCCGTTGCGCGACGTGGCGATCGTCGTGCTGCTGGCGTTCGGCCTGGCGTTGCTGCTGCCAGGCCTGGCGGCGCGTATCGAGGCTCCGCTGTCGCGGCTGGCGCGGCTCGGCCCGCGCTCGCGCGGCGACGGCTTCCGCTCGGGACTGCTCGTGGGCGGAGCGCTCGGCTTCGTGTACACGCCCTGCGCGAGCCCGATTCTCGCGGCGGTCATCTCGGTCAGCGCGGCCTCGGGCAGGTCGATCGCGATCGCCATCGCCTACGCGATCGGGTCGGCGCTCGTGCTGCTCGCGCTCACACTGGGCGGCAGGCGCCTGTTCGAGCGCGTGCGGACGGCGGGACGCGGTCCCGTGCTGCAGCGGGCGTTGGGCGTGGTCATGGTGCTCACGGCGGTGGCGATCGGGACGATGCTCGACGTGAGCTTCGACCAGTTCGTGGCGCAGAACATCCCCGACGTGAACCTCACCGCCTCGCTGGAGTGCTCGAGCGCGGTGACGAGCCGCCTGCACCAGATCTCGGGCCACCGCCCCAAGTTCGCGCCCGCGAACGGCTCCTCGGCGTGCCGAAGTGGGTCGAGCGGCTTGCGCGTGGCGCCCGCGAACGCGAGCCAGTCGACGCTGCTGGCCGACGCGCGCAGCCTGCGCGACTTGGGCACGGCGCCCGACTTCACCGAAACCGAGCGCTCGTTCAACACGCCGGGGGGCAAGCCGCTGACGCTGGCGTCGCTGCGCGGCCGCGTGGTGCTGATCGACTTCTGGACGTACACGTGCATCAACTGCATCCGCACGCTGCCCTACTTGAAGGCGTGGGATGCCACGTACCGCCCGCTCGGATTGACGATCGTCGGCGTGCACACACCCGAGTTCCAGTTCGAGCACGACGCCGGCAACGTCGCCAACGCGATCAGGCAGTTCGGATTGCGCTACCCGGTGGTGCAGGACAACAACATGGGCACCTGGAACGCGTACGGCAACCAAGTCTGGCCGGCGGACTACCTGATCGACGCCCGCGGCGAGGTTCGCGACGCCAGCTTCGGCGAGGGCGACTACGCGCAGACCGAAACCGCGATCCGCGCGCTGCTCGCCGAAGCGGGTCACGCGGTTGGCCGGCACAGCCACCCGCGCGACGTGATCGTGCCCAGCGAAGAGGCAACGCCCGAGACCTACCTCGGCACCGCGCGCGCCCAGGGCTGGCTCGAGGAACCCAAAGCCGGGGTGCACGACTACGGCTCCCCGCCGAGCGGCGCGCTGGCGCTGAACGACTTCGCATACAGCGGCACCTGGCGGATCGGAGCCCAGCCGGCCACGGCGATCGCCAGCGCCGGTATCGACGCCGAGTTCAAGGCCAAGGATGTATACGTGGTGCTGAGCTCGGCGGGCGAACGTCCGCGCTCGATGCGGGTGCTGCTCGACGGCCGGCCTATCTCCGCCGCCGATGCGGGCGCCGACGCGCGCGCCGGCGCAGTCACCGTCACGCGGCAGCGCCTGTACACGCTTGTGTCGCTGCGGCAGGACGAGCGCCACCTCCTCAGCCTGCGCTTCGCGCCGGGCATCTCCGGCTACGCATTCACGTTCGGGTAAAGGAGCAGCCGCAACTCGCCTGAACGGCGGCAGGTGCGTCGCCGGCGGCTCGCTGCGCTGGTGCCCTGCGGTCTGCTGCGCTGGTGCCCTGCGGCCTGCTGCGCTGCTGCCCTGCGGCTTGCTGCGCTGCTGCGTGAGACGGCGTTCCGTCCGTTGCGAGCACCGGTCAGCGACTGCCCCGCGCATAGAATGACCCTATGGAGGCAACGCCCTCTGAGACAGGTGCGCGCAGCTGGCTGCGCTGCTACCGCTGCTGGTCACAGGATCTCGAGGTGCAGGTGCACTACGAGGGGATCCACAAGATCGATCCCCAGACGGGCGAGCGCGCCGAGGTGATCGACGAGCTGCAGGAGGCGGTCGTGCAGTGCCTGGACTGCATGCACGACCAGCCCCACCTCGGCTTCTCAAACGGCCGCGTGGAGCCGATCGAGGATCGTTGGGAGCGGATGATCGCCGGTACACCCTGGGTGGCGTCGTGCACGGTGGCCGTCGACGCCGATGAGGTCGAGAGCTGCTCGGGCCCCGAGGCCGGGGACGCGCTCTCGTATGCGGCCTTCGGCGACCACGGCGTACGCGAGTTCTTCACGCACGTGCGCTTCCACAAGCACGAGGACGAGTCCCGCATCATCGTGCACCTGCTCGTCGAGCTCTATGCGCGCTCGCTGGAGGAGGCCACCGAGGTGCTCGAGTCCTCCGCCCGTGGAGCGCTCACGATCACCTCGCTGGCCGAGGAGTCGCGCCCGCCGGCAGCGGCCGGCGAGCCGCACGGGCACGACTGACGCGCGACGCGCCGCCCGCCGGCAGCGGCCGGCGAGCCGCACGGGCACGACTGACGCGCGACGCGCGATCCGCGGGCGAGGCGCACGTGCCGGCGACGCGGACCGCGCCATGCGCCCGCAACAAGGCCGCGCGATCCGCGTGCGACGAGGCCGCTAAGCGAGGCGCTCTTCCAGGGCCTGAAGCTGCTCATGCAGCTCGGCCGGCAGGCGCTCGAATTTCGCAAGGTGCTCCCTGAACTGGGGCAGCTGCGCCTTCCACTCCTCCGGGTTGACGCTCAGCAGCGCCGCCATGTCGGCTTCGGAGACGTTTAGGCCGCGCGTGTCGATGCCTCCCTCTCCCGCTGGCGGGAGCAGCCCGATCGGGGTCTGTAGCGCGGCGCCGCGCCCGGCGCAGCGGGCGAACACCCACGCGAGCACACGCGAGTTCTCGCCGAAGCC
>Ga0209474_10005984_pt1 | contig 10300 bp, 11 predicted proteins | sample GraSoiAngelo_145_FD_185902 | JGI IMG/M metagenome (GOLD analysis project Ga0209474, IMG submission 185902) | Grasslands soil microbial communities from the Angelo Coastal Reserve, California, USA - 14_1009_05_20cm (SPAdes) (version 2) | ecosystem: Environmental > Terrestrial > Soil > Grasslands... | reverse complement strand
CGACCACACGGCGCATGTTCATGACCGCACCTCCGAGAGCTTGAGGAAGGCGTCCTCCAGCCGCTGAACTCCCGCGCGCTGGATCAGCTCCTGCGCACTGCCTTCGGCCAACAGGCGTCCGAAGAGGATCAGTCCCAGGCGCTCGCAGCGCTCGGCCTCGTCCATGACGTGGCTGGAGACCAGGATCGTGGTGCCCTGGTCGGCCATGGCCCGGAATCGATCCCACAGCTGCCGGCGGAGCTGCGGATCGACCCCCACCGTCGGCTCATCGAGCAACAGCAAGCGCGGTCGGTTGACCAGCGCGCAGGCCAGGGACGCGCGCGTACGCATACCGCCGCTCAGCTCGGAGACCACCGACCGCCGGCGGGAGCCCAGCTCCACGAAATCGAGCGCCTCGCCGACGTTGTCCTCAGTGCCGCTGATGGCCGCGAAGAAGCGCACGTTCTGCTCCACCGAGAGGTCCGGATAGAGAGCCGCAGCCTGCGTCATGTAGCCGATGCGGCTGAGGATCCCGACCTCGGGCATGCGCCTGCCGAGCACCGTCACCGTGCCGGATTCCGGCTTCACCAGCCCGACCAAGGCCCTGATCAGCGTCGTCTTTCCGGAACCGTTGGGCCCCAGGAGCCCGTAGACCTCACCGGTCCGGATGCGCAGGCTGACGCCGTCCAGCGCTCGGAGACGGCCGAAACTCTTGACCACGCCCTCGACTTCGACCGCGTATTCGACCGCCATCCTCACGCCTCCGTCTTCATCGCCCGCAGCCAGCCCTCGGCCAGCTGCGTCACCGCCACGTCCAGCGGCGGCAGCTCGCCCAGAAATCGCTCTGCCACGGGCCGGGTCATCAGGTGCACCATCACCGGCCCCACGAACATCTGAATGGCCAGTGCCGGGTCCATCGGCCGCAGCCGGCCGGCCTGCATCTGGGCCACGATGTAGGCCGCCGCGGCGCCGAAACCCCGGCCGAGGGCCAGCTCGCGGCCACTCTCGGCCTCCGGCTCGGAGCCCGTGATCTCGAGGAAGAGGGTGCGCACCAGTCCGATCCGGCCGTCGAGATGGCGCGCCGCTCGCCGCGCCAGTTCGGGCATCACGGCCTCCGGCGGCTCTTCGCCGCGCTCTTCGAGCACCTCCAGCACCGGCTGCAGCGGAGAGTAAGCGGCGACCAGTTCGCGAAAGAGCGCGGCCTTGCCCGGAAACAAGCGGTACAGGTTGGCGCGCGAGGTGCCGGCCTGGGCCGCCAGCTCGTCCATCGACAGGCCTGACAGTCCGTTGTGACCGACCAGCTCCAAAGCGGCCTGCAGCACGCGGTCGCGGGTGGCGGGGTCAGGGTCGGCGTCGATCGCAGTCAGGAGATCGGCGCGGGAGCCCACCACCCGATGCACCGTGGCTCGCGAAACCCCGGCGGCTTGGGCGACTTCGGCCAGCGTGGGCCGCTCGCCGGTCCGGGAAAGCCGGCGCGCCGCGGTCAGGATGCGAGCCCGGGTGGCCATCTCGCTGCAAGACTAGACGAGACATCTCGTCTAGTCAAGTCACATTTCTTAACCGGTGGAGTTGGCTGGGCTCGATTTCCGCGTCTAGCCTGCGCCCGCGATGGCCGTGCAGCCGCTTGGAAAGTTCAAGTTCAACTTTGCCGATCTGGCTCCCCAAGTCGAGCCGCGCCGGCTCCAGGTTCTCGACTCGGCCCCCACCGAGGCGCCGCCGCAGGCGGCCCCGCTGCCTGCGCCGGCGCGGCCGCGCTGGCTGCCTCGGCTGCTCCCCATCTTCAGTGCGGCCGCACCGATGCGGGTGCAGGTCGCCGGCGAGGCCTCCCCGCCCTTCGCCGCCCGTCTGCGGAGAGGCTTGGCCGCGATCTACGCGGCGGCAGGGGCGGAGGCGGGCGTGCGGGTGCTGGTCTGGGCCGACGGCTTCGCGGTCGGCGGCCACGCCCTGGATCGTCTGCCGAGCGTCCCGCATGCGCTGGTAGTCGCCGCCGAGCTCGAGCCCGGCAGCCTGGCGGCCGCCGCGCTGCGCCTGCGCGCGCTGCCCGCCGAGCGGCGCTGGCTGGTCCTTCATGGCAACCTGCCGCGGCTGGACGCAGCCTTGGGCCTGCCCGAGATCGTCAGCGGGCTGGAGCCGCACCGGCTGATCCGGCTGCCGCTGTTGGGGCGCTCTGAGCTGGCGGCGCAGGGGCGCGGCGTAGAGCCGGCCATGGCCCGGCGCCGACCCGGTCGCCGCCTGCTCGGGCTGGCGGTGGTCCTGGCGCGGTCCTACCTGGAGCTCCCCGGATGAAGTTCTGGCTTGCGCTCCTGGCGCTCGGTTTCCTGGGCGCCTGCCGGCCTCCGCTGGCAGCCGCGGCCGCTCAGCTCAGCCCCTCAGCGGCGGCCGCCGGCGCGATCGTGCTGCAGGCAGACGACGCGCGCCGGGCCGCGTTCGCCGGCGCCGATCCCAAGCCGCTCGAGACCTACTTCGGCGGGCGTTCGCTGATGAACCTGCGGCTGCAGATCGGATCTCTGGCCCTCAGAGGCCTGCGCCGGGTGGAGATCCTGGAAGCACGCCGGCTGGTTCACCAGGGCGGGCTGCCCGGCCAGCCCGAGCTGGTGCTCGAAATCCGCGCCCGCGAGCAGACTGGCGAGGGCTGGTCGACGGTGCTGCGCCAGTGGCGAGCGCGGCTCGGTCGACAGGGCGACAGGTGGCTCGTGCTGGACGACGGCGACCTACCGCCGGTGGCGTGGTGGTCTAAAAGCTGAGCGTCCGGTCGGCTTCCAGCGTCAGGCGGACCAGGTCGGGCGGTGCGATCCAGGCCATTCCCTCGGCGAGCTGCGAGACCCCACGGGCCTCGGCGCAGCCCTTTCAAACATGAATCGTGACCTTCGCCGCTTGGCACTTGGCGAGGAGGTCGGCGAGCGGCGGGATCCCGACCCCGCGGACCTCGGCCGCCGCTCCGGGAGCGATCAGAGCCGTGGCGTCACCCGCCAGAGCGATCGCAGACTCGACCCCGGAGGCCGCGGCGCCGTTGGCGGCGATGTGGAAGGCGATGCTGGCCCGCGTGGGGTCCGAGGGACCGGCGCTGGAGGTGATCAGCAGCTTTGCCATGCGCAAACCGTGGCCACCTCCAGCTGGGATGTCAAGGGCTGGCTTAGCGCAGAGCGGCGAAGTTGACCACCGGGCAGCGGACCAGGATCGGGGTGACCTCGATGGTCCCCAGGCCGGCGGCCGCGGCGGCGGTGATGTCGTCGTCCTTGCTGAGCTCGACCGGGGTGACCCCCGCCTTCCAGTGGAACACCTGCAGGTTCCAGGCCCCGCCCTGGTAGCCCTGCTCGGTGGGGATGAAGTTGAGCACGTTGCAGGACGTGGCGTCCTTTGGCAGCGCGGCCAGGAGGCGTGCGCACTGAACGGTCGGCGTGTTCCCGCTGGCGTCGACGACGTGGTAGACGATATTGCCCTTGGCGATCAGCTGAGCCGCTTGCGGCGAGCTGGTCAGCTCAGCCGTGCCTACGTATTCGATGATCTGATGGTCGTAAAAGCCGGAGTTGCGCGTTGCGCTGGCGGCCGAAACCGGGGCTGAGCCGACCAGCGCCACTGCGGCGGAGAGGAGAGACGCGACGAGCAGACGCTTCACGAGCGGTGCCTCCGTGCTTGGCGCCCATGGGTAAGGGCGCGAGGCGGCACAGGATGGGGCTCGCCCATGACAGTTTCGTGACACGGGCCAGGCGCCTTAACAACCGGCGTTGTGCCGGTCGGCCGCGGCCGTGCACCATCCCCGCGCGATGCGCATGCAATGGCTGCTCTGGCCGGCGCTGCTGGTGGTGCTCGGCCGGGCGCTGGTCCCGATCCAGGCCGAGGCATCTCAATGGGGCTCCGCCTATGGCGACCCGCCGAGCTTCTGCCCGGCGCAATCCTTGCTGCCCGGCAGCTATACCTCGCTGGTCACCAACGATCCCAGCGTGGCCGCCAACCCCGAGCGCGACACCTTCTGGGGCATCCATCCCAATCCCGGATATGACGATTGGTACGGCTACTGGTACGGCGACTTCGAGGGCCGGCCGGGCGACAACTCCGGCTGGCGTTTCATCACGCGCGCTGATCTCGGTCAGGTCGGCCCCACACGACGGCCGAGCCAATGCAGTAGCCAGGATTGCCATGCCAAGCAGTACATCGCCTACTACAACTGGACCTTCGCCGGCCAGTGCGGCCTGCGCAGCCCGTACATGGCCGATGTTTTCGGCAATCCCGTGGTCGACATCTACGTCGATTCGGTGCCGCCCAATCCGCCCGCCCCGCGCGTGCTGGCACTCACCCCCGGCTCGGTCACTTTCGGATGGGACCCGGTCACCGACCAGGGTGACGGCGCGGGCGCCGACTACTACGAGGCCGGCATGGACCACTACCGATCCTGGCTGACCGTCGGCGGTGGCCCGCCGAGTCAGGCAGCGGACAGCGCCGGCCCGCGCCGGCTCATGGCGACCAGTCTGGGCGCAGCCCAGGACGCCTGCGTGCATGTCATCGCCTACGACCGGCTGCAGAACGCCACGCCAGAGCAGCGGGCATGCGCGCGGGTTCTCACGCCGCCGCCCGCACCCGCAGCGCCACCGCCGCCGGCAATCGGCGTCAGCCCGGCCGCACCCGGACTGGCCGGCCTCGAAACCTGGTACTGGCTCACGCCGCGCCCGGCCGCGATCAGCGCCGACCTGAACCGCGGCGGCTACCTCTACCGGGTCATCCAGACGCCGGTCCGCGTGTCGTGGACCTTCGGCGACGGCCGCTCGGCCGACCTTGACGTCCCGGCCGGCTTCGGCCTGTCCTACCCGGCCCGTTCAACGGTGACCCACACATATCAGCGCCACAACGCCGCCGGGTATCCGATCGCGGCGACCATCATGTGGGCGGTCACCTGGTCGGTCCTGTCCGGCGGAATCTGGTACGGGCCCTACGCTTTGGGCACGCAGGCATCGGCGCCGGCCGCGCTTGCCTACCCGGTCCGCCAAGCCCAGAGCGAGCTGCTGAGCTCCTGACGCCCTGCCGGTCAGTCCTCGGCGCGGATCACGCGCAGGCGACTCCGGACCTCGCGTTATTGCGGTGAAACTGTCGGCCGATCGGATAGCTTTCCCGCGCCGATGCAGCTTGAGGTTGAGGTCGATCCTCCCGGCGCCGTAGCGATCGACCGCGAAACAGAACGACGACTGACCGCCGTGGCTGCGGCCGGGCCGATCCTGGTCTTCGGCGTCTCGATCTTCACCAGCGCCTATCTGCTCTTTCTTGTCGAGCCGATGATCGCGAAGATGATCCTGCCGCTCGCCGGCGGCAGCCCCGCCGTGTGGACAACATCGGTCCTGTTCTTCCAGTCGGTCCTGCTGGTCGGATACGGGTACTCGCATTGGCTCTCCATGAAGCTCCAGTGGAAATGGCAGGCGGCGCTGCATGGAGCGCTGCTGCTGGCGCCACTGCCGCTGCTTCCCATACACCTGATCCCAGGGTGGAATCCACCCAGTTCCAATCCCGCGGCATGGCTGGTGCTGGTCCTTTCGGTTGCGGTCGGACTGCCGTTTTTGGTCCTCTCGACGACCTCGCCGCTGATCCAGTACTGGTTCTCCCGCACGACCCATCCCCAGGCGAGCGACCCGTACTTCCTCTACCGCGCAAGCAACCTTGGGAGCGCGCTGGGATTGCTGTCGTACCCGTTCCTCATCGAGCCGTGGATCGGCTTGCGGGCGCAAGCACAGATGTGGCGCGTCGCGTACATCGGCTTCCTGCTGGTGGTAGCGGCGGCTTTGGTGGCGCTCCGGCGCGCGCGAACCGTCAACCCGACCCCCGACGCGGCTGAGTTGGGCGACGCCATCCCGATCACCTGGAAGCGTCGAGGGCGCTGGGTGCTGCTGGCGACCGTCCCTTCGACATGGATGCTCGCCGCGACGTCCTACTTCACCACCGTCGTGCGGCCCATGCCGCTGTTGTGGGTGATTCCGCTGACCCTGTACCTGCTCTCCTTTGTGGTCGTTTTCGCGCGACGGACGCTGGTACCGAGGCAGTGGCTGAGCCGCATCTTTCCCTTCTACGCGCTGCCTCTGCTCGGCATCGTGCTGCTGGACGGGGGCGGGCCGTTCTGGTTCCTCGCCGCGCTTCATTTCGGAGCCTTTTTCCTGGCCGCATTGCTGTGCCATGGCGAGCTGGCCGGCGACCGGCCGCACAGACGGCAGCTAACGGAGTTCTATTGGTGGCTCGGCGTGGGAGGAGCGGCGGGCGGTTTGATGGTCGCAGTGATCGCTCCTCGCTTCTTCAATGACTTCTACGAATATCCGCTCGCGATCGCCGCCGCTGCGCTGCTGAGACCGGCGCGCGCTCCAGGCGGCGACCGGCGGGCTCGCGTGCTCGACTTCGCACTGCCGGCGGGTCTGGCAGCGGCCATGCTCGCCGTGGTCGGAGCGCTGACACTGTCAGGCGCACTCGACCGCCTGAACAGGGTGGAGGTCACCGCGGTGGCCACCGGCGCGGACCTGGTTCGAGTGCTTATCGTCCTGGCGATTCCCGCCGCGGTCTCAGCCGCGTTCATCCGACGCCCGACCCGATTCGGACTCGCCATCACAGCGATGTTCCTGCTTGGGTTGCTGCCCATCGGTTCGCTGGCCGCCGTCTACCAGCAGCGGGACTTCTTTGGGGTGCACAAGGTCGTCAGCGATCCGAGCAGCGGTGAGCATGCGCTCATCGACGGCGGGACCATCCATGGGTTGGAGTTCATGAAGGGCCGCCTGCGCGACACTCCTGTTGCGTACTACTCGCCGGCCGGGCCGCTCGGCGATTTCTTCAAGTCCAAAAGCGCAGTAGACGCGGGTTGGAACGTCGGGGTCATCGGGCTGGGCACGGGCGAGATCGCCTGCTACGCGAAGCCTCAACAGACCTGGACGTTCTATGAGATCGATCCGGCCGTCGTGCAGATCGCCCGCAACCCATCTCTTTTCACGTTCCTGCGCGACTGCACCACGCGAGCAAACGTGGTCCTCGGTGACGGGCGGCTCACCATTGCGCAAGCGCCCGACCACAGCTACGACCTGATCGTGCTCGACGCGTTTGGATCGGACGCCATTCCCGTGCACCTGCTGACGCGCGAAGCGTTGAGCCTTTATGCGAAGAAACTGAAGCCAGGCGGAGCGATCTTGTTCAACGTGTCGAACCGCTACGTGGGGCTGGCGCCGATCCTCGCTCGCGAAGCCGGCTCGCTATCGATGGTCTCGCTCGAGCGGATCGATGGGCAGGGCGATCCCGCGGCGGGAAAGTTCCCCTCGGACTGGGTCGCGACGGCGCTCACGAATGACGACCTGGGCGATCTCGGTTCCCGACCCGGGTGGCGCCCGCTGCATCCAGATCCCCACACGCCGCTCTGGACCGATGACTTCAACGACGTGTTGAGCGTGACAAGGCTTGGATAGGCCCGAGTGCGCTAACCATCGCGCCACTTTCAAGGAATGGAGCTCCAGCTCCCCTGTGGCGACTCAGGTCGGGTCTAGGTGTACGGACGGACCAGTTCGGCCAGCGCGTCCATACGTGGCAGCACCTCCGCGGCGGGCCGCGGCGGTAGCGAAATGATCAGGCGATCAATCCCCAGCTTGATCGCGTCCTCGATAGCCTCCGCGTTCGGGCTGCGCGCGTAGTAGAAGCTGACCGGGAGCCCGACCGGATCCCGCCCCGCGGACTCGGCGAGGCGCCGCAGCTCCTCGATCCTTGGCGCGTATTCAGCGATGGCCTTGGCCCGGCCGACGATCGGCATCCAGCCGTCGCCGTAGCGGACCACCCGATGCAGGGTGCGCGGCCCGTCGCCGCCCACGATCACAGGCGGGTGCGGCTTCTGGACGGGTTTGGGCCAGGACCAGACAGGGTCGAAGTCGACCAGCCGGCCGTGGTACTCGGCGGCGTCGGAGGTCCAGATCGCCTTCATCGCCTCAACGCGCTCCCGCAGCAGCGTCCAGCGCGTGGCGTAGTCGGTGCCGTGGTTGCGCATCTCCTCGACATTCCAGCCGCCGCCCACGCCCAGCAGCACGCGACCCCCTGATAGGAAGTCGAGCGAGGCCACCTCCTTGGCCAGCACGATGGGATCGCGCTCGATGACCAGGCAAACGCCGAAGCCGAGCCCGAGGCGGGAGGTCACCGCGGCGACCGCGCCCAGGGCGACGAACGGGTCGAGCGTGTGGCGGTACTCCTCCGGCAGCTCGGCGCCACCCGGCCAGGGAGTCTGGCGCGAGGTCGGAATGTGCGTGTGCTCGGGGAACCAGAGCGACTCGAAGCCATGCTCCTCGGCGGCCCGTCCCAGGGTCACCGGATCGATCGCATAGTCGGTTGGGAACATCACCAGCCCGAACTTCATGCCGTCCTCCTGTGCGCCGCCAGGACGTACGCGGGAGCGTGTACACGATCTCTTCTGCACCGATGAATTTCGGTTGGATCCATCGTCATCTCTGGATGTACCGAGGGAGATCATGGACCTTCCCAGGGGTGGCAGGGCAGGTGATCTCGCCGACCGCAGAGGAGTAAGCCAGGCATGACGAGACCGTTTCGATTCGGGGTCGTTGCCCCGTTCAGAACTGACCTGCCGACGTGGCTGGCCCGCGTGCGCCGCATCGCCGAGAGCGGCTACTCGACGCTGCTGATGCCGGATTTCCCGCGTCTGCAACCGGCTCCCGGGCCCACGCTGGCGACCGTCGCGGCCCTCACCGACCTGCGCGTGGGCACCTGGGTATATGCCTCCCCGCTACGCCCGGCCTGGCTGACGGCGTGGGAGGCGCACTCGCTGACGGAGCTCACCGGGGGTCGCTTCGAGCTGGGCATCGGCACAGGCAGGCCGGGAATCGAGGACGAGCTCCGCGAAAAGGGCGCGCCCGTCATCCCGCCGAACGAGCGGCTGGCCCAGGTACAGGAGACCGTCAGGGCGTTGCGAGATCTCGACGGCCCCGACCATCACACGCCGGTGGCGATGGCCGTACGCGGTGCGAAGGCCCGGGCGCTGGCGGCCGAGGTGGCGGACACGGTCACCTTCGCGCAGTTGCCGGATGAGTCTCGGGTCGAAGTGGCGCGATTGGCGCGCGACTTCCGCAATCTCCGGGACGTCGAGCTCGCGAACCACGTGTCGGTAATGGGCGACAGGGTCGCGCCGTTCATGGCGCCTCCCGACACCGACCCTGCTGTGGTTCGCGCTGCGGACTCGCTTGCCACACTTCCGGATGACCCGGCGGCCGCCGCCGAGGAGATCCAGCGGCGACGGGAGGAGATCGGCTTCTCCTATTTCGTCCTCGGCGTCGATTTCGCCGACAAGTTCGCTCCGGTCGTCGCCGAGCTCGCCGGACGTTAGGTCTCTGGAAGGACGATCAACCGGAATCGCCAGCCCATGGGCAACTCAGAACCTTCCATACCCGTTCCCAGTGTTGCAGCGCTCACTTCAGCTCCATGATGCCCAAGCAGTTCCTTGCCGGGTCGATGAACCAGGCCATTCGCGCAAACCCGATGTCGGCGATTCCTTCGATAGTCTTGAGTCCCGGCAGATCATAGTCCTCGATCTTGACCCCTCGCGAGCGAAGCGTGGCGAGTTCCGCATCCAGATCCTTGACGCGCCACGCGGCCTGCGTTTGCTCATCGGCCGTTCCGACCGTGCTCTTGGTTATGGCCAGATGATTGCTGCCGCATTTGAACGTAACTGCGCTCGAGTTTTCGTTCAGAATCTCGAGGCCGATTTTGTCCCGATAGAAATCCCTTGTGCTTTCCAGGTCAGTTGCCAGCAGAACAATATCGATCGCATATTCACTTAACATCTGGCGTCATCTCCGTCCTGGCCGATTGGCTGGAGTGTGCAGGCATCCATCGCGAGGAAATGGTAGTGCGGGTCGCTCGAGATGTGGGAAGGGGGACGGTCCTGCCACGCCTAGACGGACAGGAAAAAACCAGCGGACGCGCCGCCCACTGCATGTATCACCGACGAGATGCCATTGATCTGTACATCCTCACCGTCGCCTGCTCGTCCAACCGGTCCGCGCGGAGCAGAAGGAGCTGCTAGCGACGAGAGGGCGGCAGGCTGGCCGCCAGCGCCGCTTGCGCCGAGTCGAGGCTCTCCAGATCGCCTGCGCTGGAGCGGCGCTCGTGGGCGCCGCGCAGCCGGGACAGCACCCGCGCCACCTGGCGGGCTTCAGCTGGCGCCCGATCGAGCGCGCGCAGAGCCTTCTCGGCCTGGATGGTGTGCTCGGCCAGGTGCCCCCCGAAACGGTGCAGCCGGAAGCGCACGTCGACCTCGTAATCGGCCCAGACCGTGGGCCGGGCCAGTCCGGGGCTGTCGAGGCCCGAGCAGAAG
>Ga0209474_10005980_pt1 | contig 10305 bp, 6 predicted proteins | sample GraSoiAngelo_145_FD_185902 | JGI IMG/M metagenome (GOLD analysis project Ga0209474, IMG submission 185902) | Grasslands soil microbial communities from the Angelo Coastal Reserve, California, USA - 14_1009_05_20cm (SPAdes) (version 2) | ecosystem: Environmental > Terrestrial > Soil > Grasslands ... | reverse complement strand
CGCCAATCCCATACCGCTGACCATGCCGATTTTGGCGCAGATGAATTGAATTGCCGCCATCATCGGCAGTGTGATGATGGCTGTCCAAAGCGTCGCGAAGCCGAGCGATGCGCCGGCTTGCGTATATGTTCCAATGCCCGAGGGGTCGTCGTCTGAAGCTCCCGTGATCAGCCCAGGACCCAGAATCATCAGGACGCGCTTGAAGGGATTCTTCTCACGCGCGAGTCTTGATTCCAGTGTTGATTCGCGTTGCGGGTTAGCGGGCGTCTCGCCTTCCTCCATTGGCAGAGAATTAGATATTCCTGGCTGCTATCTTAACAGTGCTGGAGTTCTGCCACGCATCCAGCGTGTTCAGTGGGATTGGGGTGGGACTTGGTACTGCCAAAACTCACGCTCGCAACTGAGGTCTTCTTCAAAGTATGGAGTAGTAATGCTGGCAGGAAGGTCCGTGATTTTCGGGCGTGGGCAATCCTCGGTATGTCCGGCGCGCGCGCATTGGGCGAAGCGTGAATATCTTTCTTTCATGGCCACCTCAAAACGATAGGCGCGCAGACTGGTCAAATCCGCGATAGCCGTCCGCGTGTTATTGGTGAATAACAAGTTGATTATGAGCAGTGGCACTGAAATGACGTAAACGTACTTAGGAAGCGCGCCCAACTTCAGTTGATAGTGCTGTTCCGAATAATCAACCCAGATGAGCAAGTTGACGAACCACCCAATAATGAAAAGAAAGAAAACCGTGTTCACGGTACGGTGCTGCCCCATTGTTCCCATTCCCCAGTAAGGCCCGAAAAATCCGCAGAAGACGATCACCAGCAGAAGGAATGAAGAGAAAACTGGATGAACGCGCAGGTGCTTTAGCAAGTCAATTTTATGCGCCAACCGCGAAGCGATTGGAATCGAGATGATTGTCGCGAGAATGAATGACAGATTCGCAAGCCAGATGAATAGGAAGCTCGCTTCCTGCTTTAGCGACATGCCGATCGCGTAAAGGTACACGTGCTTGTGCGGCTGGTAATAAGCGGCCCGAACAGCGTTGCCTGGCGCTAGAATTACAATCGAAGCGCAAATAATAGTGACGACCGAAAAGACTAGCCAGGATATTCTTTTGTCGCTCCTGGCAATCCAGGACTTGACGGTGATTGCGAACACTACGACGGCCAAACTCAACATCGAAGTCTCGTTGGTCCCTACAATCGCAGCAATCAAAGCGCATCCTATCAGCAACCGCGCGAGACCAATCGGACCGGACCGTGCGGAAGATCTAATAACCAATGCGAAAAATAATAGTGTAAGGATTCCGCCGAGCTGGTAAACCAGATTTCCGGTTACCCAGAAGTAGGCCTCCGCTATAGAGGGCGCTTGGTTGCTAAATAACGCAGTCAAAAAAACGGCCCCGATCAATTTTTCGAGCCGGGTTGCGCTCGATCTCAAAACTGCGTCAACGAACAGGTAAACAGAAACCAAAGTTAACAGGATTGTGAGTAAGGTGACCGCTTTGTATCCTGCAAAACTTCCAAAGTTCAGCGGTGTGAAAGTGATTAGGCTAGTAGAAAAATATCTTCCGATAAAAGTTTTATAGAGTGCCTTCTGCACAGCTAGATAACCGAGTTTATGGGTTAGCACGACCCAACAATAGTCGTCATAAGCGGGATGGGTGAAGAACGTCAGCGCCAAATAAGGAAGGAGTGAACCGATCAGTCCGGCGAGTACCAGTTTTTGAACTATGCTTTTGTCGCTAGTCAGTTGCGAAAGCATGCTGAGTGACAGACTGGCCGATTGATATGCGTTTCACTAACGCTGGTTCTCTCGAATCATACAGATAGCATTGCGGTGGTAACTGGGTCGACGTGTTGGCTGGGAGGCAGGGACTCGAACCCCGATAGCCAGATCCAGAGTCTGGAGTCCTACCATTGGACGACCTCCCAGCAGCGAAATCGAATTTACGTAACTCGCCAGAGCAAGTCAACTTTCGTCTGCGTGCGCACAACGTCCAATTATTGGACGGATAAAAAAATTATGGTTGCGTTGCTTGCTGGATCGAAGGACAATACGCGAGCCCCGCGGCGTCCTCTCGCTCGCCGCTTCTTCCGGTTAGTTTAATTCCCTTAAGTCGACGCCGAGATAATGCCTCAAGCAAACTTCTCAGACACGAACGAAGCTGCGCACTTGCGCGCTGAGGTTAAAGAATACGAAAAGAAACTGGCCGATGCTGCGTCGCTGGTGGCCCGCGTCAGGCATGAGATAAACAATCCTTTGGCCGCGTTGCTGGGTCAGGCGCAATTGCTTCTGCGAGAAGAGTTGAGCGAGCGGGCGCAGAAACGCGCCGAGACGATCGAAAGTCAAGCCCGTCGCATCCAGGACATTGTCGCCGAACTACGGGAAGTGCAACTTCCGGCCGCGGCAATCAACAATCAAGAATAAGCCCGCAATCACGCGAGATCGAACAGCAGGAACTCAGCGCGATCGTGCGCGCTAATCGTCAGCGTGCTTTCATTGCTGACGGCGGCGCCATCGCCTTGATTCAACTCCACATCGTTAACGCTAACGTTTCCGCGGGCGACTTGTAGCCACCCGTAACGATTCTGTTCGAGACCATGAGTTAACTTCGTGTCGGGCTCAGCGATCGAGGCATACACCCGTGCGTCTTGGTTGATCTTCACTGAGCCATCGCTTCCCTCAGCCGACGCTATCATGAGTAATTTGTTCTGCCGTTCCTCTTCGCTGAAGAACTTCTGTTCGTAATCTGGCGCCAGGTTTGGCGCGTTAGGCATGATCCAGATTTGGAGTAGATGAACTGGTTCGCTTTCGGAAGGATTGAACTCGCTGTGCGAAACACCGCTACCTGCAGTCATTCGCTGCACATCGCCGGGTCTAATCACCGACCCGTTGCCCATGCTGTCGCGATGTTCGAGCGCCCCCGACAGAATGTACGTGATGATTTCCATGTCGCGGTGCGAATGCGTGGGAAAACCTTTTCCGGCAGCCACCCGATCTTCATTGATGACACGCAGAGTGCGAAAGTGCATGTGTGCCGGATCGTAATACTGATCGAATGAGAAAGTGTGATACGTGTCGAGCCAACCAAGATCGAAATGGCCACGATCTTCTGATTTGCGAATAGTGATCATCTGGGTACGCTGCCTTCCAGGCTGCTGCTAGAAATTAACCACAGAGGGCACAGAGGAAACACCGAGCGATTTGCGGATCGATTCAATCAACTTTGCCAGGTCATATCGCGTGTAAGTCGGCATGCCTTCGGTATTCAAGTCGAATGACAAACCGCTGCGCCACTGCTCGAAACGCTGAATTGCGGTAGCTCGATCCGCGTCGTCAATGGTTGAAAGATACAGCGCGTCCGCTTTCGATAATGTTCGACGTGCGGAGCCCTTCAACCTATTCTCGCCGGCCCGCGAGCAGATAATGGCGTAATCAGGATTGATGAATTCGAGAAAGCTGTTGCCTTCGACTATGACGCCTTCAGTTTGCACTCGCGACAATGCGCGCCTGATCCCTTCCTCAACCTGATCCTCGCCGACGATCACCCAATGGACATTCGCTGCCCCGGCGTCCCAAAATCTTCCCGTGTCCTTGCCGACTTCGTAATTCGCTTCACGTCCGGAACGAATCAAAGGTTCGTCGCGCAAGAGATCGCTGACGCAGCAACCGTTTGGATCTTTGCCGCACGAACGATAATGGCCACGCGTCAGCTTGATCGCTTCCCAACCAGGCAAACTCTTGATCAACTCACAAACCAAGGTCGTCTTGCCCGTGTTGGATGACAAGCCGCTGATGGCCACGATGAGGGGATGATTGTTCATGAACTTCTAATCTTTCTTCTTTGTGCCCTCTGTGGTTGATTCGTCCGTCGCTCGAATCGTAATCACCACCGACTTCGAAGCCGGCGTGTGACTCTTATCAGCAAAATGATCGATGGGCACCAGCACGTTGGCTTCCGGGAAATATGTCGCGGCGCAACGACGCGGGATGCTATACGGCACGATGCGAAATGCGCGCGCGACCCGCTCTTGGCCGTTGAAAAGGCTGACCAGATCGACCAGTTGCCCTTCTTGTAGTCGTGACAGGCGAATGTCATCCGCGTTCAAGAACACCACTCGCCGTCCGTTGTGAATTCCGCGATAACGATCGTCGAGCCCGTAGATCGTCGTGTTGAACTGATCGTGGCTGCGCATCGTCATCATCAGAAATTCGTCCGGCTTCAAATCGATTAGCGGCAACGGATGCACCGTGAAATGCGCCAAGCCATCTTTGGTTTTGAACTCGCGTTGGCGAATCGGATTCGGCAAATAGAAGCCGCCGGGCTGACGTACGCGTTCGTTGTAGTTCTCAAATCCCGGCACAACCTGTTCGATTGCATCGCGAATTCGATCGTAGTTCGCAATCAATGAATCCCAATCGACTTTGACATCTGCCAAACTCAAGTTTGTCGAACTGACAGCTTTCGCCAACCCTGCAACAATCGCAGGTTCGCTCAACAAGTGTTCTGATGCTGGTGGCAGAGTCCCGCGCCATTCCTCGACGACTGCCATTGAATTCTCGGTCGTCACGAATTGCGGACCAGTCGCTTGCTGATCGATCTCAGTTCGACCAATACACGGCAGAATCAATGCCTGTTTTCCGGTAATCAAATGCGCGCGATTGAGTTTCGTGGACACATGGACGGTCAAACGACAGCGTCGCAAAGCTTCGGCCGTGTATTCTGTGTCCGGCGTTGCCGAAAGAAAGTTTCCGCCCAGGGCAAAGAACACTTTCGCCTTGCCTTCATGCATCGCCTGAATCGCATGCACGGTGTCGTAACCATGTTGCCGCGGCGGCCTAAAATTAAATTCCTTCTCCAGGCTGTCAAGGAATTGCGGCGTTGGCTGTTCCCAAATCCCCATCGTGCGATCGCCCTGGACGTTGCTGTGGCCGCGCACCGGACATAACCCCGCGCCGGATTTGCCCAACTGTCCACGCAGCATCATCAGGTTGACGATCTCTTGAACGTTCGCGACCGCGTTCTTGTGCTGCGTCAGGCCCATCGCCCAACAGAAAATCACGCGTTCAGAATTAATAAAGAGCTTCGCCGCATCTTCGATTTGCGATTTTCGGATTCCCGATTGTTCGAGAATGTCACCGAGATGCACGTGCGCGAGAGCATCTTTGAATTCCGCGAACCCAGTCGTGTGCTTATTGATGAACTCCTGATCGAGAATTTCACCGGGGCGTCGTTCTTCAGCATCAAGTACTTCTTTCATGATGCCCTTGAGCAAAGCGACGTCACCGTTGATGCGCACTTGCAGAAACAAATCGGCGAGCTGTGTCCCGCCGCCGAGCCAATTCCAGAATTCCTGCGGATGTTTGAAACGCGTCGTGCCAACTTCCGGCAGCGGATTGATGTGCACGATCTTGCAGCCGCGTCGCTTCGCCTCAAGCAGAGTCGTCAGCATGCGTGGATGATTCGTGCCGGGATTCTGGCCGATGACGAAAATCGCATCGCAGAGCTCGAAATCTTCCAGCGTCACTGTACCCTTGCCAAAGCCGAGCGCTTCTTTCATTCCGGTGCCGCTCGATTCATGGCACATGTTCGAACAGTCCGGCAGATTGTTCGTGCCGAACTGCCGCACGAACAGTTGATACAGAAACGCGGCTTCATTGCTGGTGCGCCCTGACGTGTAGAAGATCGCTTCGTCAGGAGACGCGAGCGAATTGAGCTCACGCGCGATCAGGGCAAACGCTTGCTGCCATTCGAGCTGCTCATAATGCGATGCGCCTTCGCGCAAAACCATCGGATGACTAATGCGCCCTTGCTGGTTCAACCAGAGATCCGATTGCTCAGCTAACTCTCTGACGCTGTGTTTCGCAAAGAACTCTGGAGTTACCCGCTTCTTCGTAGCTTCGTCGGCAACATGCTTCGCCCCTTCTTCACAAAACTCGAAATGCGAACGCTCACCGTCGGGCTCAGGCCATGCGCAACCGGGACAGTCGACCCCTTGCTTCTGATTGAGTTGCATCAGCGTGCGCGAACCGCGCACAACACCCATCTCGCTCCACGCAAAACGCGCCGCAGTCAGAGCAGCGGTCATGCCACCGGCAACTTTGCTGATTGGTTTGACGTCCGGCGGAGTTGATTCGGGCGGTGGCTGCGCTGAAGGCTGCGCGCCTGAGGGTTGCGCTGAGACTACCTCATCGATGTCGTATTTGCTTTGAGCCACGTCGGATTCGTTCTTAACTAAAAGAGATTCTAGGAATCGGCTATCTGAATTGCAAAGAGCGCGTAGTGGACATTCGACAATAGCCCAGCACTTCAGTGCTGGGACCCGAGACAAAGATTGCCTCGAAGCCCGTGAAACGGGCGACAGAAGATCTCAGTTCCGCTGTCGCCGCTAAAGCGGCTCAACAAATTCATAATCATCGCGTACCCAGCACTGAAGTGCTGGGCTACTGTCAAATGTGCGCTACGCGGACTCATTGACTTACATGCACGTTTAGCTTAAAAGCATCTTCTTCTCCGCATTTCGGTTTTCGGTTTCTCAAAACAGTTTCATGCCGTCAGCTTCCAAAGGAGCCAACATGCATCTGAAAAGGATCAGCAACTTGCTGTCTGCCAGTTTTCTCTTCATCGCATTCGCAGCCATTTCAATCAACGCCCAAAACGGTTACGCGCGTGATCCGAATCAGCAGGTCGATCAAGACTACACAAAGAAGATTTCCGAATACACGACCGAGAAATTCTTCAACTCGCCGTTGACTGACTACCTGCCCGCGTCGTCGAACATTCCGACGCCGAAAGCCGTGCTTGGCGATGTCGCGGGTGCGCCGAACAAGCTGCCTTACGCCGAAGACGTTTACAAGTACATGCGCATGCTGGAAAAGGCTTCACCGCGCGTGAAAGTATTTTCGATCGGCACAACCGAAGAAGGTCGCGAACAGATTGCCGTGGCGATCGCTTCCGAGAATCTGTTGGCGAAGATGGAAGAGAATCGCGCGCGGTTGACTAAGCTCGCAGATCCTCGGCTCATCAACATGAATGACGCGGAGGCTGACAAGCTGGTAGAGCAGACCTTTCCCATCTACTACATCACGGGAACGATTCACTCGCCTGAAACCGGCGCGCCGACGGCTTTGATGGAACTCGCTTACCGGCTGGTCGTCGACGACAGTCCTTACATCAAGTCGATTCGCGACAACATGGTTACGCTGATCACGCCGGTCGTGGAAGTCGACGGCCGCGATCGCATGGTCGATGTCTACAACTGGCATCTCGCGAACCCGGGCAAGAATTGGCCGCCGCTAATTTACTGGGGACATTACGTCGCGCACGACAACAATCGCGATGCGATGGGTTTGTCGCTGAAGCTCACGCGCAACATCCTGAACACTTATCTTTATTGGAAGCCGCAGGTACTTCACGATCTGCATGAGTCGGTGCCTTATCTTTATGACAACACGATCGGCGACGGCCCGTACAACGCCTGGGTCGATCCGATTCTGACCGATGAATGGCAACTGATCGGATGGAAGAACGTCTCCGAGATGACGAAGTTCGGCATGCCCGGCGTTTTCGCGCACGGCACGTTCGACACGTGGTCGCCGGGCTACCTGATGTTCATTGCGGCGACGCACAACGGCATCAGTCGCTTGTATGAAACGTTCGGCAACGGCGGCGCCGACACCCTGACGCGCACGCTATCGCCCGCTGAGTACGAGCGCACCTGGTATAAACAGAATCCGCCGCTGCCGCGCGCGAAGTGGTCGCAACGCAATAACAATAACTATGAGCAGACGGCGCTGCTCGTCTCGCTCGATTACTTCAACAAGAATCAGAAACTGTTTCTCAAAAACTTCTATCTGAAATCAAAGCGCTCGATCGAAAAACCAAAAGTCGAAGGGCCAGCGGCTTATGTTTTTCCCGGCGACGATTCGCGCACGGGAAATCAAGCTACGCTCTTGCGCGTGCTTCAGGCGCAAGGCTGTGAGATATCTCGCGCGACCGCACCGTTCACTGTTATGGTGAAGAGACCCTCGAGCGGACGCGGCGGCTCACGCGGGGGACAGTCCACGCTTTCGGAGCCGCGCGTAGTAGCAACGCCGAATCCTGCCGGCACACCGTCCGACACAACGCCGCGCGCCACCACAACGCCGTTACCGACAACAACTGAAACGGCGGCAGCGCGAACCGCCATGGAGCCGCGCACGTTCCCGGCGGGCACTTACATTCTGCGCATGGATCAACCGTACAGCCGGATCGCCGACGCGCTGCTCGATTATCAATATTGGAGCCCGCGCGATCCGCAGCAGAGTGTTTATGACGATACTGGTTGGACGTTTGGCGAAGCCGCTAATGTGCAAGTCGTGCGTGTGACTGACACGAAAGTGCTCGACGCGGCAATGCAACCCATCGGCGGCGAAGTTCGCGCGGCAGGAGGCGTAAGTGGAACCGGATCGATCTATCTTGTGAACGCGAACGCGGACAACAATCTGATCACTCTGCGTTATCGCTTGCGCAAAGCTTCGTTCGACGCTGCCGAAGAACCGTTTGAGGCCGCCGGCAAGAAATTCAATTGTGGCGCTTTCATCATACGCAACGCTTCGACGGATGAAGTGAACAAAGTTGCTGCCGAACTTGGCGTTCAGGCGTCAGCAGTTGCGACTGGTCCGACAGTGAAAACGCATCCGGTCAAAGCTGCGCGCGTCGCCATCATGCACACGTGGCAGAGCACACAGGATGAAGGCTGGTGGCGGATCGCGTTCGATCAAATGGGCGTGCCTTACGACTACATCTCGACCCAGGACGTGGCGAAGGATTCCGATCTCAACAAAAAGTACGACGTGATTGTTTTTGGTCCCGGCGGCGGCAACGCGAACGCGGTGATCCAAGGCCGGCCGATGTATGGCAACGCGATTCCCTGGAAGAAGACTGAGCTGACCCCGAACCTCGGTGGCTTTGCTTCGACTGATGATATGCGCCCGGGGCTTGGCTACACGGGATTGATGAACCTGCAAAATTTCGTGAAGAACGGCGGCGTGTTCGTCGGCGCGGATGACTCGGCCAGCTTTGCCGTCTCAACGGGCTTCGCACCGGGAGTCTCCATTCAAAGCTCTTCACGCCTGCGCGCGATCGGAGATCTTTTGAAGACGCGCATGGTCGATGCGACGAGTCCGATCGCCTACGGCTATGGCGACATGCTGTCCGTCTATTGCTTCAACGGACCAATCTTCAATGTCAGCAATGTTGTCGGCGGTGGCGGAGGAGGCGGACGCAGAGGCACCGGCGGTGGAGGTCGCGCCACTGGCCGCGGCAGCGTGGATGATCCTGATGTGGTGCAGGGACGCCCGCCGGCAGAACTTCCCGAGCCACCACCCCCAGTCGAGGTCTGGGAGGCTGCGCCGGTGAACGAAGAGCAGCGCCGGAATCTCGTGGGTTTGATTCCACTCGCGCAACGGCCACGCGTGATTCTGCGTTGGGGCAATGCGAATGAGTTGCTTGTGTCGGGATTGCTGGACGGCGGAGACGAGATCGCGCAACACGCGGCGGTGATCGATTCGCCACTGGATCGCGGTCACGTGATTCTCTTCTCGATGAATCCGTTCTGGCGCGGGCAAACGTCGGGCAGCTATTCGCTCGTGTTCAATACGATTCTGAACTTCGACAACTTGAACGCGGGAAGAAAACTGGACGAGAAATAGCCTGACCGATCCGCAGATTACGCGGATTACGCAGACGGGATCGGCTTTGATTCTTCATCTGTGTAATCTCCGAAATCTGCGGATATTTCTGAAAGGCATCCATGAAACGAACTCTCTTAATTCTAACTCTACTGGTAATCTGCTCCGCGAACTTCTTCGCTCAGCCACGCTCAGCCTCTGACGCGAAACTGCCCAGCGTCTCGGAAAAAATCGCCGGCATGCAGCGATTTGCCGGCTACTTCCCCTTTTACTGGGACGCGAAAGCCGGAAAGATTTGGCTGGAGATCGATAAGTGGAATTCCGAGTTTCTTTACGTCGAGTCGCTGCCGGCAGGAATCGGATCGAACGACATCGGCTTGGATCGTGGCCAACTCGGACAGAACTACATCGTGCGCTTCGAACGCATCGGGCCGAAGGTTTTGTTGATTGCCTCGAACCAAACCTATCGCGCCACCAGCGAGAGTGCCGACGAACGGCGCGCAGTGAAAGATGCGTTTGCCGAATCGACGCTGTGGGGATTTGAAGTTGCGGCCGAAGATGGCAATCGCGCGCTCGTGGACGCGACGGCTTTTTATCTGCGTGATGTCCACGGAATTCCCGGCACGCTGCAACGTA
>Ga0209474_10005979_pt1 | contig 10305 bp, 7 predicted proteins | sample GraSoiAngelo_145_FD_185902 | JGI IMG/M metagenome (GOLD analysis project Ga0209474, IMG submission 185902) | Grasslands soil microbial communities from the Angelo Coastal Reserve, California, USA - 14_1009_05_20cm (SPAdes) (version 2) | ecosystem: Environmental > Terrestrial > Soil > Grasslands ... | reverse complement strand
CGGTGCCAGGACCGTATGTGTCTAGGGCAACCTTGTTTGCCGTCATCAGCGGCTCAATAACTTTGCGGACCTCCGCCCGCGAGGGCAGATGCGTAGCGCCGAAAAGCTTGGCGAGATGATCCGCCCGGTCGCGCTTCCATTGACGGATCAGCGCATCTGGGTAGTCGTCGGGCGCCTTGTCGACGACTGTATGACAATTCGCACAAAGGAGGATCAGGTTCTCATACGCGCCGCGCTCTTCCTCGCGGAGACCGGCGTTCGCCCTCGGCCCGTCGTCGCTCGCTGCGAAGATGTGCGCCATCTCAGCGAAGTGGACCGCATCGCCTTTGGCTGTTTGCACAAAAAGCTGGAGCGTACAGGCCGGGTTCTGACAATATCCCGCTGAATCCGCAAACAACCGGATACGGGTTTCTGCACTTGGATTCGCTTTGCCTCTCGAACAGCCCAATGATGGCCTCGTTCAGGGTTGGTTCCGGCAGAGCAGTGGGTGGTCACTTTCGCAGTTGCGAATTGCACAGCCCATCCATCGTCGGCCCTGACGAAACCTGCCGCGCCAAAACATGGAGTCAGGTCCACGATTACGAGAACCGATGATTGTCATTACTTCGACTAAGTTGCAACGTCCGCTCCTGAGCCCGTTGCTTACAAACGTTGAGATGCCCGGTTTCCGGGTACATTTTGCACTCTCACGCCCGACAGGCAAATCCCGCATACACGCCATGCGCAAATTGCCCGTCGCGCCAATCTGCCGCACGTCTTCACGCTTGCGGCGTCGGGCAAATCACAACGATCCTGTCGCGCATCCCGCCTCGATGAAGAGGGACGTTTCGGCCGATCGTCACGACACGTGGGGCGGGGATGCGATGGACGCGGATGGCACGTCAGACGAACGTGGCGGACGCGGACGGCGAAATCGTATGGTCCTGATCCCCCGACGCTGGGATCAAGCTTGCGGGCGATGCCCGGGGGGACGGTGGCTACCAAGCCCGGACACCGGGGAGAGTGCGTATAAGCCGTAGCCCATTGCGCGGGGAATGCCGGTTGATCCGGCTGAACCTGTGGTGACTGCCGCCTGCTTTTTTTGTTGCAGGTGGGCCATGGGTGAGGCCATCACCCGGCATTCCCTGCGCCCTCTTCGATCTTCGAGGGCCAAGCTATTTGCAGCACTCGGGCGCGAATGCGCCGCGGGACCGCGCAGATGTGTCTACTATGCTGCAGGCAAGGATGTCTGGCCGGCCCGATCATGACGGCCAAGGGGCTGCCGATGTGAGCCATTTCAGATGTTGCGCGAAGGGACTTGAGCGTGCTTCACATCCGGACCAATTTGCCGCAAAACTAAAGCCGCTCCTGTGGAACAATCGGGGGCCGGGGGAAGCGAATGTCCTATTCTGAAGATCTGCATTCGGCGGCGCTGGCCTATCACCGCTTGCCGCGGCCGGGCAAACTCGAGATCCAGGCGATCAAGCCGCTCGCCAACCAGCGCGACCTCGCGCTGGCCTATTCGCCGGGGGTCGCGGCCGCCTGTACTGAAATCGCCAATAACCCGGCGGAGGCGGCGTCGCTGACCTCGCGCGCCAATCTCGTCGCCGTGGTCTCGAACGGCACCGCGGTGCTCGGGCTCGGCAATATCGGCCCGCTCGCCTCAAAGCCGGTCATGGAAGGCAAGGCGGTCCTGTTCAAGAAATTCGCCGGGATCGACGTCTTCGACATCGAAATCGCGGCCGACACCATCGACCGCGTGGTGGAGACCGTTGCGGCGCTGGAGCCGACGTTCGGCGGCATCAATCTGGAGGACATCAAGGGACCCGAATGCTTCGAGATCGAGGCGCGGCTGAAGGAGCGCATGAAGATCCCGGTCTTCCATGACGATCAGCATGGCACGGCCATCATTGTCAGCGCCGCCATCACCAATGGACTGCTGCTGAACGGCAAGAAGCTCGCCGACGTCAAGATCGTCACCTCGGGCGCTGGTGCTGCGGCGATCGCCTGTCTCAATCTGCTGGTTTCGCTCGGCGCGCAGCGCAAGAACATCTGGGTCTGCGACATTGACGGCGTGGTGCATGAGGGCCGCAACACGCTGATGGACCGCTGGAAGGCGGTCTATGCGCAGAAGACCGACAAACGCGTGCTCGCCGAGGTCATCGGCGGTGCCGATATTTTCTTAGGCCTGTCGGCACCGAACGTGCTGACACCAGAGATGGTCAAGCAGATGGCGGACAAGCCGCTGGTGATGGCGCTTGCCAATCCAAACCCGGAGATCATGCCGGATGAGGCCCGCAAAGCGCGTCCCGACGCCATGATCTGTACCGGTCGCTCCGACTTCCCCAATCAGGTCAACAACGTCCTGTGCTTTCCCTTCATCTTCCGCGGCGCGCTCGACGTCGGCGCCACCGCGATCAATGAGGAGATGAAGAAGGCCGCGGTCGATGCCATCGCCCAACTCGCGCGCGATCCGCCGGTCGATGCGATCGCCTCCGGCTTCGACAGCGGTGAAGCGCAAGGGTTTGGCCCGGGCTCGCTGATCCCGAGCCCGTTCGATCCGCGGCTGATCCTGCGCATTGCGCCCGCGGTCGCAAGAGCGGCCATGGAATCGGGTGTTGCCAGCCGACCCATCACGAGCTTCGAGGAGTATCGCGCGCAGCTGGAGCGCTTTGCCTTCCGTTCCGGCCTCGTCATGAAGCCGGTGTTTGCCAAGGCCAAGACCCAGCCGGTCCGCGTGATCTATGCCGAAGGCGAGGACGAGCGGGTTCTGCACGCGACGCAGGTCGTGCTCGAGGAAAAGCTGGCGCGGCCGATCCTGGTCGGACGTCCCTCGGTTGTCGAAGCGCGGATCAAAAGATACGGCCTTGCCATCAAGGCCGGCCGCGATTTCGATCTCGTCAACCCCGAGGACGATCCACGCTACCGATCCTATGTCCAATCCTATATCGATGCAGCCGGCCGGCACGGCGTGACGCCGGATGCGGCACGCACGGTGGTTCGCACCAATGCCACCGTGATCGCGGCGCTTGCGGTCATCCGCGGCGAGGCCGATGCCATGATCTGTGGCATCGAAGGCCGCTACATGAGCCATCTGCGCCATGTGCGCGAGATCGTCGGCTTCCTGCCGGGGGTCAGCGATTTCGCGGCGCTCGCGCTGCTGATCACCAGCAAAGGCGCCTATTTCATCGCAGATACCCAGGTGCGGCCCAATCCGAGCGCGGAGGAACTGGCTGAAATGGCCTCGCTGGCCGCAATCCACGTCCAGCGCTTCGCGATCAAGCCCAAGATCGCCTTCGTGTCACATTCCGACTTTGGAAGCTTTGATACGGACTCCTCGCGCAAGATGCGAAGGGCGACCGCGCTTCTGAAAGAGAAGCATCCGGAGCTCGAGGCGGACGGCGAGATGCAGGGCGATACCGCGCTTTCGGAAGCCGCGCGCAAGCTGGTCCTGCCGCATTCGAAGCTGGAAGGGGAGGCCAATATCCTGATCATGCCCAATCTCGATACCGCCAATGTCGCGTATCAGATGATCAAGTCGCTGGCGGACGCGCTTCCGGTGGGTCCCATTCTGATCGGTCCGGCGCGTCCGGCGCATATTCTCACGCCTTCGGTTACGGCACGCGGCGTGCTGAACATGACGGCGGTAGCGGCGGTCGAGGCGCAGGAGCGTGCCGGTCGTCAGGAGCCGAGCCCGTTCGGTTAGCGAGCCTGTTCGGTTAGCGAGCCTGTTCGGTTAGATGGTATAGCGGGTTCCTTTGTCATTCGCTGACGTCTGGAGCCCGATTTCAAGGTTTGAAAAGCTGTAGCGGAACCTCCATAATCCAACCGCTTTTGGCGACCCCGCCTTAAAAGCATCCATGAGGCCGAAAATGCCAGCGTTCATTACTTTCGGGCGAGTTCTGTTCGCCGTGCTCTTTATCTACCTGGGCGCGACCAAGCTGTTCGGCATGCAGGCCACCGCGGACTTCATCGCGACCAAGATCACGATCCCTGCAGCGCTGGTGCCGTACGCCGCGCAGCTGGAGTCGGCGACGGGGATGACGACGCCGCAACTGCTGGCGATTGTCGGCGGGGTTTTCGAGATCCTCGCGGGACTGATGATCGCGCTCAATTTCGGCGCGCGGTTCTTTTCCTTCCTTTTGATTATCTACATGGCCGCAGCCACCTTCTATTTCTACGATTTCTGGAACCAGGCGCCGCCCGAGAATGGCAAGACCCTGGTGGACGCGCTGAAAAACCTGTCGATCATCGGCGCGCTGTTCATGATCGCGGGATACGGCAGAGGCTCGCGGAGCGCCGAGCCGGCCTATGGCGATGTGTAGCTAATGCGGCGTGGACGTGAATGGCGCAACGACGCGCCGCCAGGGCGTAACGCTGACGTCGTCTTTGGGGTCGAGCAGCCGGGGCTCGCCGGGTTGCAGGCCATGCGCGGCCAGAATTTGCTGCGGCGATCGTTGCGGCACGCCGGGGAAACATGGTTCGCCGCCGGGCAGCCGCACTTTTGGGGCGAGCGACAGCCAGAAGGTGTCGTAGCGGTCCATAAACATGCCGAACACCGCGGGGCCGCCGATGACGGCGACGGTGCCGGAACGCACGCCCGCGAAGTCGCACGCCGCTTCAAAGGTAGCGCCGGACGGGTTCCACAACGTAGCGTTCGGATTGGACGGGTCGGGCGCGAGCGCTGCAACCCTGCGGGTCAGGATGATCCGCTTTCGCTTGGGCGAATTCGTCTGGTCCTCGCCGGAATGGCGCCCATGGACGATCATATCGGCGGCGTCGAGCGCCGAGGTAAAGAAGTGCTTGTCGCCCTCGAACTTCAGTGCGTCCGGCATCACGTGGTCGGCATTCGCCAGCATGCCGTCCCCCGAGACGATCACATAGCCTTCAATCCGGCGCGCCGGCATTGGGATCGTCGGGCCGGGACGATGCTATTGCGTAACGTCGGTAACGACGCTGGAGACCGGCCGCTGGCTCACGGTCGGCAGCTTGGCATCCTTGATGATCTGCTCGTCGAACTCCGGCAGCGACTGCACCGGCGCTTTGGCCTTCATCGCCACGACCTTGTAGCCGCCGGCCTTCAAGGTATGCAGCAGTTCGGGCAGGGCCTCGGCGGTGTGCTTGTGGAAGTCATGCATCAAGATGATGCCCTTGCCGAGCTTGTTGAGCTTCTTCATCGTGACGTCGATCACCTGCTTGGCGTTACGCGCCTTGAAATCAAAGGAGTCGAGGTCGCAGGAAAACATCGCGATATTGCGGGTGCCGAGATAGGTGACCATCTCCGGCGGATGTTGCAGTGCCGGGAAGCGGAAGAACGGCGCCTCCGACACGCCGCCCAGCGCCCATTTCACCGCGCTGATTCCCTTTTCAATTTCTTCCTTGCGCTGATCTTCGGTCAGCTTCTTGTTGGTCAGCGTCGCGTGCGACCAGGTGTGCGAACCGATGGTGTGGCCGGCGGCGTAAACCTGTTTGAGGATTTCCGGATAATAGGTCGCGTGCTTGCCGATCGAGAAGAAGATGCCAGTCGTGCATTCTTCGGCAAGCGTCTTGAGCACCGACGGCGTGTTTTCCGGCCAGGGCCCGTCGTCGAAGGTCAGCACCACCTCATGGTCGCGCAGGAAATCGAGTTCCTTGAAGTGCTCAAAGCCAAAGCCCGGACCGCCGGTCGTATCGATCTCGACGGTGCGTGCGACCCCAAGCGCGTTGGGATTGGTGCATTGGGCTCTCGCGGGTTGTGGCGGCTGGGCCGTGGCTGCTGCCGTTGCGGCCGTGGCAGCCGGTGGCGCCTGAGGCGCGGCGCCTTGCGTGGTAGTCGCCGGCTTTGAGGGAGGGGTCTGCGACCACGCCGTGCCGGACGCACAAAGCGAAACCGCAACGATCAGTCCTGTCGCAATACGCATCTTTTTCCCCTTAACGCTGATCCCTGGCGGGAAGCGGCCCTTGACCAGCTTCCGAACGATTCCTACCCTGATCACAGTAGCCTAGATGGAGGCGCGCCGCCACGGCAACGGCTATTATCGCTGCTGGTCGATTTGTTAACCGCGAACAGATGGAACTCTGCTCTAGCTGGTCGCGAGTGCCCACACGGTCGCGGTTTTGACAGGGTCAGCGCTTGCACCAGGGCAGCGGCATCAGTGGCATATAATACGGATTCCATTCGCAAATCGATTCCGGGCCGGTGCGCTTGAAAGCGTATTTGACAGGCTCGGCCTGTCCGACCGCGATATGCAGGCCAAACAGCGTCATGGCGATCGGATAAGTCCATTTGTGGAAGCGCAGATCACGCGCGGCATCGAGCAGGATCGCGCCGGCCAGGATGATCAGCGGATCGGTGAAGATGAAGTATTCCGATTTTAGTCCGCGGCGCACCCCGAGCGTATCTATCCCAATCGCAGCCAGCATCAGCACCAGTGCCTGCAGCGCAGCCAGCCTCTCACCGCGTCGCCATGCGTAGACGATGCCGGGCATGATCAGCCAAGTGAGGAACACGGTCGGGCGCGGCGAAGAATGCAGCACGAACGTGTAGCGCGCCAACGCCGAGCCGAGCCCATCAAGCAGCAGCAGGAAGATCGCGGTCAGGCTCGATCCGTTCGCGGCATTGGTCGTGGTGGTATCGGCGAAGGTGATCATCTTCTCCAGTGGATTAAACACCGCGATGACATTTCCGCTGTTATAGTCGAGGTTGAGGGCGAGCAGAGCGATCGATGCGCCGGCGGCAATCGTCGACATCGAGGCCAGGGTTTCAGCCGCGCTGACCCGCCAGATCGCGGCATAGGCGACCATGCACGCGCCGGCCAGGAGCAGCAGTGCCATTTGATAGATGCCAAAACGGCCGAACGCGAGCGGAACGAAATGCGCGGCGTCCAGCAGGCCGCGGTCGAAACCTATGTCCGCCAGCGGCCACGCCGCCCATGCGGCTGGGGTCGCGACAATCGCCGCAACAGCCGTCACCAGCCAGCGCGATCGTCTATGGCTCCAGAACGCGACGCTTGCGCTATCAGCGTTACCGAACGGCAGGATGACGAACGGCAGCGCGCCGATCAGCAGGATCGCCTGCACCTTGTTTTCCAGGCCAAGCACACACAACCCCGCTGCGGCCGCGAGCGCGAGCGGGCGCACGCGGCTGGCGCGGCGGCCGGCGGCAATCAGGATCATCAATGCAAAAATGACCGGCAGCGCCGCGATAAGCTCGCTGCGCAGAATGCGCGAATGGACGGCGGCGCCGCCGGAAAACGCGAAGGCAAGCGTCGCCAGCAACGCGACGCGCCAATCGCGCAGGATCAAGCGGGCAAGACCCGCAAAGATCAGCACGCAGCCGGTTGCGACCATGAACGCAAGCACGCGCGCGGCGCGAACCGCCGATGTCATGGCCGCGTCGAATGCGGTTGGGTTGGCCGCGGATGGAATGGCCGGCAACGTATAGGCGTCGAACAGGCCGAAGCCATGGAGCAGTTGAAACCAGGATTTGACCGACAGGATGGTCAGATAGGCGGTGTGATCGAGGAATTGCTGCGGCTTGCCATCGTTCATGGCGAGCGCGCTGTAGATCACCATGAAGTCCATGTCAGCGTTGCGCCAGTAGATTACAGCAAAGCCGAACAGGAAGAACGATACCGCCAAGCCTGCGACGCTCGCGGCCAGCCCGCCCCGCCAACCGAGAAAGGTCAGACGGTCGAACGCATCGTTAGCCATGCCGGACGGCGGCCTAGCCACGAAGGCTGGTGCAGAAAGCTGGGTCATGCCGGCGGTCTTTTAGCTTAACCGCCGGCGCAAGGCGACCAAACCGCTAGCGCAAGGATACGATGAAATCCGTGCCTTCGCCGGTTTCGCCCTGGTTGATGCCCTGATCGGACACGATGATCGAGCTGCCGGTGGTCAGCGCTTCGGTGACGCGCGCCATCGCATCCGCGGGGATGGTGATGCGGTCGAGGGCTTCGGCTGCGCTATTCGATACGGGCGGCACCTTCATGTCGACCAGGCCGGCGGCCGCGACCTTGCGGCGGGGGGAGACGTGCTCCTGGTCCGCGCTGCGTTTAAGGCCGCGGGCCGACATCGGCAGCGAAACCACCGACCAGTGCAGGATATTGCCATCCTTCTTGTCGAATTCGGCGGTGAAAACGTGCGTTCCCAGCGGACGGTCGCTGGCTGCGATCGTGATCGGCGCCTGGAACAGCGGCGCGAAGTTCTGGCGCACGTAGAGCTTGGAATCCTTGCGGCTGATGAATACCGAGATCTGGCCGGCGCGCTTCGGCGGCTCCGGCTTTATCACGATCGGCTTGCTGGTGTCCGCCAGGCGAGCCTGATCCTTCTTGGCATCCGGCGCATCTTCGGTCTTCACACTAATCGCGGCAGGCTCGTCCTTGCCCTCCTTCAGCGTATCGTTCGCTGGTGCCGCAACAGCCGCCGCGGTAGGCTTCATTTCGCCAGTCGTTGCCTTGGTTTGAGCAGGCTCGATTTCAGCGCGCTTGGCTTCAACCGATTTGTTGTCGACGGCCACCGTTTCATCGTGCCTGGCGGTGAGCCCATCGGTGTTGTTGCCAGCCTTGGCGGCAATCCCATCATGTGGCGGCGGCGCGGTGCTGCCTGCCGGCGCATCGGACATCATGGCCGGAGCCTTGGTGGCGCGTGCATTGCCGCCGGCATCGGCGGTGTGAGGCTGATCGCGCAGCGAAGTGGAATCGGGAGCTTCAGTCGCACCGGGCCTCACCGCATCGATATGGCCAACGGTCGACCTCAATTCGAGGTTTGGCTCCGAGCTTGCGGATTTGGCTTCGCCGGCGCCTTTGTCGGCTTTCGCGGCAACAGGCTGATCCGCCGGCGCTTCGGCTGCGGCGACGGGTTGCGGCGCGACATTCGTTGGAAGCAGCGGATGCGAGAAATCGACCGGCCTCATGATTTCACCGGGGGTCACGAACACCCGCGCGCCCATCTTGGTCCAATTCCACATCTTTACCGCGAACGACATCGGCATGCGGATACAGCCATGCGATGCTGGATATCCGGGGAGCACGCCGGCATGCATGGCGACACCGGACCAGGTGATCCGCTGCATAAAGGGCATCGGCGCCCCGCTATAGATATTCGAATGATGAAACTTGTGCTTCTGGATCACGCTGAACACGCCGATCGGCGTCGGGTGGCCGCGCATGCCGGTGGAAACCGGAGCCTCCGCAAAGACGCCGTTGTCGTCGAAGATTCTCACCTTTTGTCTGTCAATGGAGACGGCGATGATCAGCGGCCCCTGCGGCTTGGCGCTGGTCTCCTTGACCGCCGCCTCGGCCTTGCCTTTCACGCGCCGGTGAGTCCGTTGTCGCGGCGGTTGAATGGTCGGCGCCGGCTGTGAAAGGCTGGGATCGGAATCCTGCCAATAATACAGCGCGGCATCTGCATGGGAAACGGTGCCGATGGCGCCGGCCGCCGTCAGAATTACAACTTGCCAGAACCGTTCCGTCGGAAGGGCCCTGTTCGAAACACGACGCCGGCTCACGCGCATTATCCTGATTTCCAGTCTCGATCATTGGTTGTTGCAGACACAAAACGCGTTCACCAGAACAAGGCTCCAACAGACCGCGGTTTTCGCCCCGAGCGTAGCAAAAAAGCCTCACATTACGTTAAACCCACGTTAAATCGCCGGCTGCAGCCGCTACCGGCAGCCTTCCGGCCGGGGTACCACGCGCCTACATGCCAGCGAGCGGCAAGCGCGCCGACGGAGATATTCATGCCATTTCAAACCCGAAGCGAATGTGACATCCGGCGCAGACCCTGGACCTCAGCGATGCTCGCGCTGGCATTATCGTTCGCCTCACCCGCCCTGGCGGCCGATGAGCCCGACCTGATTTTCCGCCGCTCAACCGTGTTCAAGTGGGTCAGCCCCAACGACAAGCTTGCAACCTACGGTGTCGACGATCCGGAAGTGGAGGGGGTGGCTTGCCATTTCACGGTTCCCGAGAAAGGCGGTTTCACGGGCTGGCTTGGGCTTGCCGAGCAGGTCTCGGACATCTCATTGGCCTGCCGGCAGATCGGACCGATCCATTTCAAGGGCAAGATGGAGCAGGGCGACGACATGTTCCGGCAACGGCGCTCTTTGTTCTTTAAGAAAATGCAGATCGTCCGCGGCTGCGACGCCAAACGTAACGTGCTGGTCTACATGGTCTATTCGGACAAGCTGATCGAAGGGTCGCCAAAGAATTCCACCTCCTCGGTGCCGATCATGCCATGGGGCGCAAATGAGAGTTCGGTTCAGAAATGCGGCGATTTCATTCAGTGACTGGGGCTTCTATCGCTTTGCCGATGATCGGGGCCTGGGATCGCGGCATCCCACCAGAC
>Ga0209474_10005978_pt1 | contig 10306 bp, 5 predicted proteins | sample GraSoiAngelo_145_FD_185902 | JGI IMG/M metagenome (GOLD analysis project Ga0209474, IMG submission 185902) | Grasslands soil microbial communities from the Angelo Coastal Reserve, California, USA - 14_1009_05_20cm (SPAdes) (version 2) | ecosystem: Environmental > Terrestrial > Soil > Grasslands ... | reverse complement strand
CCGCCCTGCGCAGGCTGCGGCCCCTGGTCGCGCCCGAGGGGCGCCTGGTCGCCAGCGTGCCGAACGGCGCCAACTGGGCCCTCCGGCTCTCCCTGCTGGCCGGCCGCTGGAACTACACCGACCGCGGGCTGCTCGACCGGACCCACCTCCGCAACTTCACCCGCCGGACGTTCCTGGCGACCATTCGCGCGGGCGGGTTTGAGGTCGTCGAGACCGACGTCACCTGTCCCATCCCGGTGCTGCGCGGTGGCCGCCTGAGCGCGGCGGCCCACGCCGCGGCGCGGGCCCTGCCCGGGCTGCTCGCCTACCAGCACCTGGCGCTGGCACGGCCCGCGGTCAACTAGGAGTGGGGGCACGGCCCGTGCCTCTGGTCAGCGTCGTGGTCGTTTGCTGGAACGCCAAGCAGCACCTTCCCGTCTGCCTCGCGTCGCTGCGCCGGCTTAGCTATCCGAACGTCGAGGTGATCGCTGTGGACAACGGTTCGACCGACGGCACGCGGGAGTACATCGAGTCGGAGCATTCCTGGGTGCGTGTGCACTCGCTGGATCACAACGCCGGCTACGCCGCGGCCAACAACGCGGGGTTCGCCGCCGCCAGCGGTCAGTACCTTGTGGTGCTCAATCCCGACACGGAGGTCGAGCCGGAATTCGTGACTGCGCTCGTGGAGGCGGCCGACCAGGACGGCATCGGCCTCGCCACCTCGCGCATCTGCTTCTTTGACGACCGTGAGCGTGTCAACACGTGCGGCAACGACATCCACATGAGCGGCCTCGGTTTTTGCCGCGGCCTCGGCCGGCCGGCCGCGTTTTTCGAGAAATGCGAGAGGGTCGCTGCAGTGTCCGGGTGCGCCTTCATCATCCGGCGCGACGTCCTCGAGACTGTCGGCGGCTTCGACGACGACTACTTCACGTACACGGAAGACAGCGACCTCTCACTGCGGGCGAGCATCGCCGGCTACGGCATCGTGTACGCGCCGCGCTCGATCGTCTATCACAAGTACGCGCTGCGGATGTCGCCGCGGAAGTTCTACTTCCTCGAGCGCAACCGCCGGCTCACGCTGCTCAAGAACTTCCGCTGGGGAACTCTGATCGCGCTCTTGCCACCGGTCTGGATGACCGGCTTCCTCATGTGGGTCTACGCCATCAGCCACGGGCCCGAATATGTGCGCGCCAAGCTGCAGGCTCACGGCTGGATCTACAGCAACTGGGGGCTGGTCCTCGAAAAGCGGCGGCGGACACAGGCGCTGCGCAAGGTGGGGGACAGGGAGGTGATCCGGCTGCTCTCCTCTGATCTTCCGCCGGACCAGGTGATCGGCCCCGGTCTACTCAGCCGTCTTGGCGGGATCCCTCTGAACCTGGCCTACAGGCTGCTTGCTGTTCCCGTCCGGCTCTTCGGCTGAGAGGGCAAGCCGCCGCACCAGCTCGACCGTCCGTCTCTCCATGTGCCGGACGCGGCTGTTCAGCACGAACACGATGGTCGACAGCAGGAGGATCGCGAGGATCATGACCAGGTCGAGCAGACGCGCAACCTTGAGCGGACCGACCACGTTGCGCAGGAGGTCCGGGAAAGCCGAGACGAAGACGAGCCCGATCCAGACGGCGAACCACAGGGCGGCTTCCGCCGCCAGGAGGTCGCGCCGGCGGTAGGTGCGGTAGGTCCAGAAGGCCATCGCGACGGCGAAGGCGATGGCGAGGAGCTGGATGCCGGTCATCCGCCGCTCATTCGCAGACGGATCATCTGGCCGAGGATGCGCAGGCCGTCGAGCATCGTCGTGCCCTTGTAGACATCGTGGTAGATGGTGTCGATCTCGACCTCGGACGTCCGCAATCGCGCGCGAGCCGCGCGCACCAGCATCTCGGTCTCGACCGCATAGTCGGTCGCCAGCCAGTCGACCTTGTGGTAGGCGTCGCTCGTGAAGGCGCGCAAGCCGCACTGCGTATCGCCGTAGGTGGCGCCGAACATGAGCGAGAACAGCCGGGTCAATCCCCAGTTGCCCAGGCGCGCGGTGGCCGGCATGTCCCCGGTGAACCGCCGTCGCCCCAGCACCAGGTCGGCCTCGCCGGACAGGATCGGGGCCACGATCGCGGGCAGGTCGCTGGCGCGGTGCTGCCCGTCGGCGTCCATCAGCACGAGCACATCGCAGTCTGCAGCCAGGCCCGCGGCGCAGCCAGTCTTCATCGCCGCGCCCTTGCCGAGGTTGATGACATGTGTGAACACTCGAGCTCCGTGCTCTCGAGCGATCTCGGCTGTCCGGTCTGACGACCCGTCGTCGACGACCAGGCACAGCACCGGGAGGCCTTCCACGGTGCTCGCGATTCCCGCCAGAACGTGGCCGATCCGGTCGGCCTCATTGCGAGCCGGTACGACCACCCCGACTCTGTGGTGGCGAGGGGTCCGGTCGGGGTTCACCAATGTGTGACCGAGATTATAGGAAGGAGCCTTGGCGTGACCGGCGCCGAATTGATTGACCTGCTGTGTAGCCGGCGTGTACAGTGCGACACCCGGAACCCGCCACATGTTCCAGCACCGAATAGGACACTTCGTCCTGGCACTGACTGCTCTCCTGGCACTGGGCAACGGATTGCTCGTGGGTGCGATCAACGTCTCGGCTGCGCCGGGCGTTGCTGGGGTCGCCCACAGCCCGGCGCAAGTCGCTCCACAGGCACTATCGGCGAACCCCGCATTGAAGCGCGAGGTCTTCGGTTTCGCCCTGGGCAGCAGCCTCAGCGACCCAACGATCGGCTACTCGACCTGGAACTTCTCCCTGCTGACCACCGTCGCTTACTTCGGCCTTCACGTCCAGGACGACGGGACGTTCGCCGCGGACAGCTCCAGGACTGTTTGGGACTCAGGCCAGATCGGCGCCTTGGTCAGCAGTGCGCACGCGCACGGCGCGAGGGTCATCCTGACGATCGTCCTTCAGGACTTCGGCGCGGGCAACCCGCACATGTGCTCGGGTCTGTCGCACCAGTCGACCACGGTCGCGAATACTGTGGCCGAGGTCAAGGCCAAGGGAGTCGATGGAGTCAACGTCGATTACGAGGGACTGAACAACAGCTGCGGCACCTCCGACTCATCCTGGGCCCGTCACACGATGACCGGCTTCGCCGGAGCGCTGCGCTCCGCGTTGCCCGCGGGCTCCTACCTGTCAGTCGACACGTATGCGGGCTCCGCCTCAGACCCGATCGGCTTTTACGATGTCGCGGCCATGGCGCCGACCGTGGACTCGTTTTTCGTGATGGCCTACGACCTCGAGTACGCGAACTACAGGCGCTCGCCGCTCGGCTGCAGCAGCTTCTGCCTGAGCCCGACGGCGCCCCTCAACGGCTACTACTACAACGACACCTCGACCGCCGCCCAGTACGTGGCGACGGTGCCGGCATCCAAGGTCATCCTTGGCGTTCCCTATTACGGCCGCAAGGCCTGCGTCGCGGGTGCCACGCAAAATCAATATCCAACCGGCGCGGTGACCGCGGACACGTACCTCGACGCGTCCAGCGAGGGCACGGATCCCGCGGTTCAAGCAGGCAGCTACAGCGCGCATCGTGATCCGTACGATCCGGCGGGCCAGGAGCGTTGGGACACGTGGTTCAACACCTCGATGGGCTGCACACGTGAGCTGTACTGGGACGACGCGGTCTCGCTCGGACTCAAGTACGACCTGATCAACCGGACCAACCTGCGTGGGGTCGGCCTGTGGAACCTGAACTACGGTGGTGGCGCTCCGGAGCTGTGGAACGCGCTGGCCACGCACTTCGCCCTGGTGCCCGGGCAGCCGGGCAACCTGAGCGCGTGCGCCGGCGACTCTCGCGTCACCGTGAGCTGGACCGCCGCACCGACAACAGGTGGGCCCGTCACCTCATACCAGGTGACGGCGAGCCCCGGTGGTGCGAGCGTGAACGTTCCGGCCAACGTGACGCTGGCGGACATGATGGGTCTGACGCCGGGGACGGCATATACCTTTACCGTGCAGGCGATCAACGCCGGTGGGGCGGGGGTGGGGGCCATCACGAGCCCGGCGACGCCGACGGGACCGCCGGTGGCTACGAGCTACCTCACGTGGTACGACAGGACGTCGCCTGGCGTGGGTGCGGACAACATCCACATGCTCAACTCAGGCGCATCGGCGAGCTCCGGCTGCGTGACCGTGAACGGCAAGGCGGTGGTGCCCTGGACCGCGAACGCGGGGCAGGAGACGTTCGTGACCATGCCGCCGGGAACCATAGGCGGGCCGGTGCGCGTGACAGTCAACTCTGGCCCTGCCGCGCGGGCGTCGCAGAGGGTGCGGTTCAACCAGTCTTTCAACGAGCTGTGGACGGCTCCGCCGGCCCAGGGGGCGACGACGAGCTACTTCAGCTGGTACGACAAGGCATCAGCCGGAATGGTGAGCGACAACATTCACCTGCTCAATCCAGGAGGGGCGAGCGCCAGCGTCACCGTCAGCCTGCCGGGGGCGAGCCCGCAGTCGGTCACGGTCGGTGCAGGCGGCGGAGCCTACGTCACCTTCCCGCGCGGCACCATCGGCGGGCCCGTGACGGTGACCTCGACCCAGCCGGTGATCGCGTCGCAGCGTGTGCAGTTCAACAGCACGTTCAACGAGGTGTGGAGTCAAACGGTGGCGGCTACGGCCAGCTACTTCAGCTGGTTCGACAAGGCCTCGGCGGGGATGGTGGCGGACAACATCCACCTGCTCAATCCGGGCGCCGGCGCGGCGAGCGTGACGGTCAGCCTGCCCGGAGGCAAAGCGCAAACGGTTAGCGTCGGTCCCGGCGCGGAGGCCTATGTGACCTTCCCGGCGGGCACGATCGGGGGCCCCGTCAAGGTGAGCTCGAGTCAGCTGGTGCTGGCCTCGCAGCGCGTGCAGTACAACCAGTCTTTCAATGAACAGCCCGCACAGACCGCCTCCGAGGCTGTGGGTGCTGGATTCTTCAACTGGTACGACCGGGCGTCGCCCGGAATGGGTGGCGACAACATCCACGTGTTCAATCCGGGCACCGGGGCCGCCAGCGTGACTGTCAGCGTGCCAGGAGCCAAGGCGATCACGGTAAGCGTCGGCTCCGGTGCGGAGTCTTACGTCAGCTTTCCCGCGGGTACGATCGCCGGCCCGGTGACGGTGAGCTCGAGCGCGCCGATCCTGGCCTGGCAGCGGGTCCAGTACTACCAGACGTTCAACGAGATCTGTGCAGGCTAGCTCTATCTGAGGGGCCGCAGGCTTTAACACAGGCGCCCGTTGAACTGCAAGGTTGGGTTCGGAGACTTGTTTGTTAGAGTGTCCCGCGGCTCATTGCAAAGGTTCATGAACCGACTCACCACGGCGCTCGTGGTCTTGGTCGTCTTGGCGGCTGTTGCACTGCTCGCGCCAATCGCGGCCGATTCCCTGAAGCCCTCATCACATACCTCGCTGGTCAACACAGCTCAAGGCGCAGCGCCGGCCCCGGCTGTGATGGCGAATGCGCCACTCCAGCGCGAGGTGTTCGGGTTCGTCAACGACAACAACCTGGGTAGCTCCAGCGTGGGGTACAGAACGTGGAACTTCAGCCTGTTGAGCACGGTCGCGTACTTCGCCCTGCACGTGAACAGCGGAGACGGAGCCCTGGTCAGGGACAACAGCTGGAACATCTATCACTCCCCGACCATGGCCTCATTCGTCAGCGCGGCACACGCCGCGGGCACGAGGGTCATCGTTTCCGTAAATCTTCACGGCGACACATACGTGTGTCAGGGCCTGACCGATGTCAACGCCGGACACACGATCGGGGAGATCGTTGGCGAGTCGACCGGAAGCGGCCTGGACGGCATCAACATCAACTACGAGGCGAGCAACATCGTGTGCCCCAACGGGCTGACGACACGAGACCAGCTCACCGCGTTTACGAAGAATTTGCGCGCGGCGATGCCGGCCGGCGCCTATCTCGCGATCGACTCCTTCTCTGGTTCAGCCGAAGACAACACCGGGTTCTTCGACGTCACCGGTTTGGCGCCGTACGTCGACGCCTTCTTTGTCATGGCCTACGACATGGATTGGGCCAACTACAACGAGGCCCCGCTCAACTGCACGTCTTACTGCTTCAGCCCCGTGTCGCCGCTGAACACCTACCGCTTCAACGTCACCAAGTCGATGTCCCAGTACACGGCGCGCGTCCCGTCGAGCAAGGTCATCCTGGGCCAGCCGTACTACGGCAGCCGCGGTTGTGTCGGAAACCTGACCGATGCACATCAGGCCCTGGTCAGCAATTACGTCCACACGACCTACCTCTATGCCTCCACCATCCGGTCGCAGTCCGGCGTCTCCAACTTCTCTTCCCACCGTGATCCCCAGGAGGGGGTCGGCGAGTGGGACACCTGGTACGACTCGGACTGGAGCTGCAACCGCGAGCAATATTTCGACGACTCGGTTTCGCTCAGCTACAAGTACGACGCCGTCAACAGGTTCGACCTGCGCGGGGTGGGCATCTTCACCCTCGACTACGGCGGAGGGGCGCCCGAGCTCTGGAATGCGTTGGTCACGCATTTCACGACGATCCCCGGCCTTGTCGGCGACCTCGCCGCTTGCGCGGGCAGCGCATCGGCGTCTGTCAGCTGGACGGGGGCGCCGACCGCAGGGGGACCGATCACCAGCTACCAGGTGACGGCCAGCCCCGGCGGAGCCACCCTCACCGTCCCGGGCAACGCGACCTTCGCGACCTTCACGGGCCTGACCGCCGGCACCGCCTACACGTTCACGGTCCAGGGCATCAACAGCACCGGGCCGGGAGTGGGGCGGACCACGGACTTCGTCATTCCGGTCGCGGCCACGGTCGCGACCAGCTACCTCAACTGGTACGACAAGGCCTCACCCGGCGTGCTCGGCGACAACGTCCACATCCTCAACTCCAGTGCGACGGCGAGCACCGGCTGCGTGATGGTGAGCGGCAAGGCCGTGGCTCCGTGGACCGCGAGCGCCGGCCAGGAGATGTACGTGACGATGCCCGCCGGAACGATCGGCGGACCGGTCGTCGTGACAGTAACGTCGGGGCCCGCCGTGCTGGCCTCGCAGCGCGTGCAGTTCAATCAATCCTTCAACGAGGTCTGGGCCGCGAGCGCGGCGCAGGCGGCGACGACCAGCTACTTCAACTGGTTCGACAAGGCGACGCGGGGCATGCTGAACGACAACATCCACGTCCTCAACCCGGGGGGCACGGCGGCCGACGTCACCGTCGAGCTGTCAGGGGCCGTCTCGCAGCTGTTGAGCGTCGCTCCCGGCGCCGAGGCCTACGCGACGTTCCCGGCGGGCTCGATCGGCGGCCCTGTCAAGGTGACCTCGAGCCAGCCGGTGCTTGCCGCCCAGCGCGTGCAGTACAACCAGACCTTCAACGAGGTCTGGGCCCTCAACCCTGCCCAGGCGAGCGCGACGAGCTACTTCAACTGGTACGACAAGGCTTCGCCGGGGATGTTGAACGACAACGTCCACCTGCTCAACCCGGGGACCACGAGCGCCGATGTGACGGTGAGCCTGGCGGGCGCAGCGCCGCGGTCGGTCAGCGTCGGTCCGGGCGCGGAGACCTACGTCTCGTTCCCGCAGGGCACGATCGGCGGGCCGGTCACCGTGACCGCGACCCAGCCGGTGCTGGCTTCGCAGCGCGTGCAGTACTACTCGTCGTTCAACGAGGTCCCGGCGCTGATTGCGGCCAAGGCCGCAACGATGAGCTACATCAACTGGTACGACAAGGCGTCGGCGGGAATGGTCAACGACAACATCCACCTGCTCAACCCGGGGAACGCGAGCGCGACCGTGACGGTCAGCCTGCCGGGCGCGGCGGCGCAGGTCGTCGCCGTCGGACCAGGCGCCGAGGTCTACGTCACCTTTCCGTCAGGCACGATCGGCGGGCCGGTGACCATCAGCTCGGACCAGCCTGTGCTCGCGTCACAACGCGTCCAGTACTACCAGACGTTCAACGAGATCCCTTCGGGCTGAGCCTGACTTCGAATGTTGGCGTGGGGGGCGGCGCGGGCGATTCTGCTGATGCCGATCCTTCTTCAAACGTTTGCCGTCCAGGCCGCCGGCCCGGCCGCGCCGGCTTTTGTCACGGCGGCGCAGGCTGCGGCGCAGTCGACGCACGTGCCCCTGTCGTTGATCGAAGCGACCGCCTACGTGAACACTCGTTGGGAATGGATCAACACCGCCTCGCTCAGCGGTGGCGTGGGCCCGATGAATGTGACACCGGACCAGATGTCGCTTGCGATATCGCTCAGCGGTCACGCCGCATCCGCGATATCGACTGATCTGACAGCCAACCTCGAGGCCGGCGCAAGTCTGCTCGCGCACTACCACACGTCGGGGAGCGATCTTGCGTCGTGGTCGAATGCGGTCGCGACCACGCAAGGGCCGTACGTCGCAGACGAGATCTACGCCGTTCTCCGGACCGGCGCGAACAGGACGTTGAGCACGGGGGAGAGCGTCACGCTGGCGCCCGCAACGAGCGCGTCCCTAGCAGTTGGCGTCGCCCCCAACGTTGGCGCCGCGGCAGCCGCCGCGACGTGCGCGGCAACCAGCCCCGACTTCGGTCCGCCCGCCTGCTGGGTCGCCGCTGACCCGGGAAACTTTTCCGTCGCCAACCGGGGTCACGACTATCCGGTCGACATGATCATCATCCACGACATCGAGGGCAGCTACGGAAGTGCCATTCAGGTGTTCCAACGACCTGGGTTCGAAGCGTCCGCACACTACGTCGTCTCCTACGGCGGAGACGTGACGCAGATGGTGCGCGAGCACGACATCGCGTGGCATGCCGGGAACTGGGACTACAACACGCGCGCGATCGGCATCGAGCACGAGGGTTTCGCCTGGACGCCCGGTCTGTACACGACCGCCGAGTACGACGCGAGCGCCCGCATAGCCGCCTCCATCTGCTCACGGTGGGGCGTTCCGCTGGACCGGACGCACGTGATCGGTCACAACGAGGTGCCTGACCCCAACAACCCCGGCCTATACGGAGGGGTCGATCACCACAGCGATCCGGGGCCTTACTGGAATTGGGCGTACTACATGCAGCAGGCGCAGGCTGACGCTGCCACCCTGCCAAGCCCGCCGCGCTTGATGCCCGACCCGAGGGCCTCGAGCCCCGACACCACCGCGACGGTGACGTGGACGCCGGCCCGGACATGCCGTGCCTCAGCCGTGCCGATCACGGGCTATACGGTGGTGGCTCAGCCGGGCGGCATGACACAGACCCTGCCTGCGAACGCGACTTCAGCCAGCTTCACAGGCCTGAAGGTCGGCACGACGTACACGTTCACCGTGACAGTGACTAATGCCGATGGCCAGGACTCGGCAACTTCGAATCCAGTTGTGGCGGGAGCATGCAGCCCAACCGCCACGCCGGTGGCGACAAGCTACTTCGCGTGGTTCGACACGGCGACGCCAGGCATGGACGGCGACAACATCCACCTGCTGAACACCGGCTCGAGTCAGAGCATTGGTTGCGTCCTGCTTGGCTCCCAGGCGATCCCGTACAGCCTCGGCGCCGGGCAGTCGACGCACGTCAAATTCAGGAACGGCAGCATCGGGGGGCCGGTGGTTGTCAGGGTCATGACCGGCGCTGGTGTCCTGGCCTCGCAGCGCGTGCAGTTCAATCAATCCTTCAACGAGGTCTGGTCGGCGAGCGCGGCGCAGGCGTCGACGAAGAGCTTCTTCAACTGGTTCGACAAGGCCTCGCCGGGCATGCTGAACGACAACATCCACGTCCTCAACCCGGGTGGCACGGCGGCTGACGTGACCATCCAGCTGTCGGGGGCGGTCTCGCAGCTGCTCAGCGTCGCTCCCGGCGCCGAGGCTTACGCGACGTTCCCGCAGGGCACGATCGGCGGCCCTGTCACGGTGAGCTCGACCCAGCCGGTGCTCGCTTCGCAGCGCGTGCAGTACAACCAGACCTTCAACGAGGTCTGGGCGCTCAACCCGGCCCAGGCGAGCGCGACGAGCTACTTCAACTGGTACGACAAGGCCTCGCCGGGCATGTCCAACGACAACATCCACCTGCTCAACCCGGGCACCACCAGCACCAACGTGACGGTGAGCCTGGCGGGCGCGGCGCCGCGGTCGGTCAGCGTCGGTCCGGGCGCGGAGACCTACGTCTCGTTCCCGCAGGGCACGATCGGCGGGCCGGTCACCGTGGCCGCGACCCAGCCGGTGCTCGCCTCGCAGCGCGTGCAGTACTACTCGTCGTTCAACGAGGTCCCGGCATTGATTGCGGCCAGGGCCGCAACGACGAGCTACATCAACTGGTACGACAAGGCATCGGCGGGAATGGTCAACGACAACATCCACCTG
>Ga0209474_10005976_pt1 | contig 10312 bp, 9 predicted proteins | sample GraSoiAngelo_145_FD_185902 | JGI IMG/M metagenome (GOLD analysis project Ga0209474, IMG submission 185902) | Grasslands soil microbial communities from the Angelo Coastal Reserve, California, USA - 14_1009_05_20cm (SPAdes) (version 2) | ecosystem: Environmental > Terrestrial > Soil > Grasslands ... | reverse complement strand
CGACGCGGTGACCGCGATCCTGTCCGGCTCCATCGATGCCACGTTCGTCGGGCCGAACCCGACCACCAACGCCTACGTCCAGTCGCACGGCGAGGCGGTGCGCGTGATCGCGGGCGCGACCTCGGGCGGCGCGCTGCTCGTCGTGAAACCGTCGATCACCTCGCCCGCGCAGCTCAAGGGCAAGAAGATCGCCGACCCTCAGCTTGGCGGCACGCAGGACGTCGCCTTGCGCTGGTACCTGAAAGGCCTGGGCTTCAAGACCGACACCGCCGGCGGCGGCGACGTGAACGTCCTGTCGCAGGACAACGCGCAGACGCTGACCGCGTTCCGGCAGGGCCAGATCGACGGCGCCTGGGTGCCGGAGCCCTGGGCCGGCCGGCTGGTCGTCGAGGGCGGCGGAAAGGTGCTCGTCGACGAGCGGGACCTGTGGCCGGGCGGCCGGTTTGTGACCACGAACCTGATCGTCGCGACGCAATTCCTCAAGGACCACCCCGTTCGCGTCAAGGCGCTCCTGGAGGGCCTGTACCAGGCGACGCAGTACCTCAACTCGAATTCCGCCGAGGCGCAGACGGTGACCAATGACGCGGTCCAGCAGATCACCGGCAACAAGCTGGCGAACGGCGTCGTGAGCGCAGCGTGGCCGCACATGACATTCACCCTCGACCCGCTGGCGGACACGCTGAAGGCTTCGGCGGACCACGCGCACAGCCTCGGCCTGCTGCCGAGCGTGAATGTGAACGGCCTCTACGACCTCACCCTCCTCAACCAGGTGCTGGCCGCCCACGGCCAGCCCGCGGTGAGCGGCCTGTGAGCGACCTCGCGGTCGGCATCGAGGCACGGCCGGGGACCGACCTCGGGCTTGGGTCGAGCCTGCTGGCGCTGGAGCGGGCCTGGTCGGCCCTCTGGCCGAAGCTGATCGCGATCGCCCTCGTGATCGCGATCTGGCAGGTCGTGGTCTGGTCCGGCTGGCGGCCCGACTACGTGCTGCCCGGCCCGTGGCCGGTGCTGCAACGGCTGGGTGCGGACCTGGGCAAGCAGGACTTCTGGCTGGGCGCGCTCGTCACCCTGCGTCGCGCGCTCACCGGCTATGCGATCGCGGTCGTCATCGGAGGCTTCGCCGGCATCCTGGTGGCCCGCGTCCGGATTCTGCGCAAGGCGATCGGCTCGGCGATCCTCGGCCTCCAGTCCATGCCCTCGATCGCGTGGTTCCCGCTCGCGATCCTGCTGTTCCAGCTCAGCGAAGGCGCGATCCTCTTTGTCGTCATCCTGGGCGCCGCGCCGGCCATCGCGGGTGGCCTGCTCAGCGGCGTCGACCATGTGCAGCCGCTGCTGATCCGCGTCGGGCGGGTGATGGGCGCGCGCGGGCTTCGGCTCTACCGGCACGTCATCCTGCCCGCCGCGCTCCCCTCTTTCGTAGGAGGTCTGAAGCAGGGCTGGGCGTTCGCCTGGCGCAGCCTGATGGCGGGCGAGATCATCGGCGTCGTCTCCCACCAACCGGCGCTCGGCCAGCAGCTGCAGGTGGCGCGCGATTTCACGGATGCTCAGCAGCTGCTCGCCCTGATGATCGTGATCTTCGCCATCGGCGTGACGGTGGACTCGGTGTTCGGCGCCGCGGATCGCGCGATTCGCAGCCGGTGGGGGCTGAGCGCGGGCGAATGAGGTACTACCCTGTCTTCCTCGACCTCGCCGGGCAGCGGTGCGTCGTGCTGGGCGGCGGGCGCTTCGCGATCGAGAAGGTGGAGGCGCTGCTGGATGCCGGCGCCGGCGTGCGCGTCCTCGCCGCCGAGGTCGCGCCCGAGCTGGAAGGTCTGGCCGCGCGGGGCCGCATCGAGCTGACGCCGCGCGACTACGCGCCCGGCGACCTGGCCGGCGCGCGTCTCGTGGTGGACGCAAGCGGCGACGAGGGCATCAATCGCCGGAGCTGGGCCGAGGCCGAGGCGGCCGGCATCCTCATCAATGTGGTCGACCGGCCGGAGCAATGCCGCTTCATCGCTCCGGCGATCGTGCGCCGCGACCCGCTGCTGATCGCCATCTCGACCTCGGGCGAGAGCCCGTTCCTTGCCTCCGCCTTGCGTGCGCGCATCGAACGGTGGCTTGGCCGCGAGTGGGCGCCGTTCACGGCGCTCGTCGGCCGCGTCCGCCGCCGGCTGCGCGAGCAGGGTGTGCCCATCGAGCGGCAGACGAGCGTCTACCGCCGGCTCGTCAGCTCCGAGGTCCGGAGCCTGCTCCGGGCGGGCATGGATGCCGAGGCGCAGCAGCTGGCGCTCGCCATCGAGCAGTCACACGCCTCACCGGCCCCGGGCCGGGTCGCTCTCGTCGGCGCCGGGCCCGGCGACCCGGAGCTGCTCACGGCCAGGGCGATCGACCTTCTGGCCTCGGCCGGTTACGTCCTCCACGACGCCCTGATCGCGCCCGGCACGCTCGCGCTCTGCGGCCCGGATGCGCGGCTCGAGAGCGTGGGCAAGCGGGCCGGCCGCGACAACCCGCGCCAGGAGGACATCAACGCCCGGCTGGTCGACCTAGCCCGCGCGGGCCACGACGTGGTGAGGCTCAAGGGCGGTGACCCGTTCGTGTTCGGCCGCGGAGGCGAAGAGCTGGCGGCCCTGCTGGAGGCGGGAATCGACGTCGTGGTGTGCCCTGGTGTCAGCGCGGCCCTCGCGGCGCCCGCGGCCGCGGGGATTCCCCTGACCATGCGCGGAGTTTCCTCCTCGGTCGCGATCACGACCGCGCAGGCGCGCGACGGATTCGAGCGGCTGGCGGCCCTGGCCCGTTCGGCCGAGACGCTCGTGGTGATGATGCCGAGGGCGAGCCTCGCCGAGATCGCGGCGGCGCTGATCCCGGCGGTGGGAGGAGCACGGCCGGCCGCCGTGATCGCCGGGGCGACGCTGCCCGGCCAGCGCTCGGTGATCGCGCGGCTCGACGGCATCGCGCGCGCCGCGGACGACGCGGCCCTGGGCACGCCGGCCACCCTGGTCGTCGGCGACGTGGTCACGGCGATCCCGACCCATGCGCTGCTGGAGGCGACGGTCGGCTTCCAGTTCGGCTAGCTTCTGAGGGTGACTCTGCGCCTGGGTACCCGAGGCTCGAGGCTGGCCCTGAGGCAGAGCCGCCTCGTCGCCGACCGGCTGCGGGCCGTCGGCGTGGCCGTCGAGCTGGTCACGATCGTGGCCGACGGCGACGTCCGGGCGCCCGACGCCCCGATCGGGGAGGGGATCTTCGTGACCGCGCTCGAGCGGGCCCTGGCGGGCGGCGAGATCGACCTGGCGGTGCACAGCGCCAAGGACCTGCCCCTCGACGAGGACCCGCGCACGATGATCGTCGCGTACCCGGAGCGAGCCGATCCGCGGGACGCCCTGGTCACGCGCGGCCGGGCGACCACGCTCGACAACCTGCCCAGGGGCGCCCGCGTCGGCACGGACAGCCCTCGCCGGGCCGGCTTCGTCCGCTTCCTGCGGCCGGACGTCGAGGTGATCGCGCTTCACGGCAACGTGGACACACGGCTGATGCGCCTGGACTCGGGACACGCCGACGCCCTGGTGCTCGCCGCGGCGGGCCTGGACCGGCTGGGGTTCGGCACGCGCATCGCGGAGCGGCTGGAGCCGGGCGTGATGCCGCCCGCACCCGGCCAGGGCGCGCTCGCCGTCCAGGTCCGCCGCGATGACACCGAGGTCGCCTCGATTCTGGCGCCTCTCGACGATCCCGACATCAGGGCGGCCGTGGTCGCCGAGCGCGCCCTGCTCAAGGCCATGGGTGGTGGATGCCGTGCCCCGGTCGGGGCCGTCGCGGAGCGAAACGGTGCGGCCTTCACGCTGCTGGCCGGCGCGGTGACGCCGGACGGCCGGACCCGCCATCTTTTGCAACGAACCGTCGGCGGTGCGGTGGCGCACGCCGCCTCGGACGCCGCCGGCGAGCTGAATCGGCACGTCCCGATTCGAGCGCGCGCGCTTCTGGACACCAGGCCCGAGCTGGACGAGCGTTTGCGCGCGGCCGTAGAGCAGCTCGGCTTCCGGCACGTCCACGTCCCCGCGATCGCGATCAGCGCCGCGCCCGGGGATCGCGGCCTCGAGCGCGCCCGCTCGCAGCTCGCGGCGTACGACTGGGTCGTGGTCACCAGCCGGCGCGGCGTGGAAGCCCTCCTGGCGGACGGAGCCAACGTCGCGGCGCGCACTCGCTGGGCCGCGGTCGGGAACAGCACCGCCGAGGCGCTGCGGCGGCGCGGGGTCGAGGTCGCGTGCGTGCCTGCCGCGGCCACGGCGGCTGCCATTCCGGCGGCCATGGCCGAGCTGGATGCACTGGACGGCAAGCGGGTGCTGCTCGCGCGGGCAGACGCCGCCGGCCCTGGGCTGCCACGGAGACTCGAGGAGATGGGCGCGCAGGTCGACGACGTCGTCGCCTACCGCACGTCGACCGCGCCCGCGGGGTCGCGGCGCGCGCTGGCGTCGGCGCTCGAAGACCCACAGCTGGAGGCTCTGATCTTCGCTTCAGGATCGGCGGTGAAGGGCCTGGTCGAGCTCGCCGGCGATGGCGCGGCCGACCTGCGGCGGCTCAAGGTGATCACGATCGGGCCCAAGACCACCGACGCGGCGCGGCATCATGGGTTCGTGGTCACGAAGGAATCCGACACGCGCGACTCGGCGGGACTGGCCGCGGCGCTGCGCTCGGCGCTGGATGAGGAGGTCGAGAGATGGGTCGAGTCGCAGCTTCGCCTACCCGCCTGACCCGGCTGCTGAAGCAGCGGCCGCGTCGCCTGCGCCGCAGCGCGGCCATGCGCGCGCTCGTGCGCGAGACTCGGCTCGCGCCGCAGCAGCTCGTGATGCCTATGTTCGTGATCGAAGGCCACGACCGCGAGCAGCCGATCCCGTCGCTCCCCGGGCACTCGCGCCTCAGCGCCGACCGCGCCGTCGCGGTCGCACGCGACCTGGCGACGCTCGGCGTGGGGGGCGTCCTCCTGTTCGGGATTCCCGACGCCAAGGACGACGATGGCCGTGCCGCCGCCGACCCGCGAGGGCCGGTGGCGGCGACGCTGCGCGCGATGCGCGAGGCGGGCTTGCCGCTCGTGCTCGCGGCGGATGTGTGCCTCTGCGAGTACACGACGCATGGCCACTGCGGTGTGATCGTCGACGGAGAGGTCGACAACGACGCCACCCTTCCGCTCCTCGCCGAAGCGGCCATCTGCTATGCAGAGGCGGGCGCGGACCTGGTCGGTCCCAGCGGCATGATGGACGGCCAGGTGGCGGCGATCCGCGAGGGCCTCGACGAGGCGGGTCATCAGAGAACGGCGATCGTCGCCTACGCGTCGAAGGCGGCTTCGGCGTTCTACGGTCCGTTCCGCGAAGCCGCCGGCTCGGCCCCCGCCTTCGGCGACCGGCGCGGCTACCAGATGGATTTCGCCAACGGCCGCGAGGCGCTGCGCGAGATGGAGCTCGACGCCGCCGAGGGCGCGGACATCCTGATGGTCAAGCCGGCCCTCACCTCGCTCGACCTGCTGGCACGCGCTCGCGCACGTTTCGATCTGCCGCTGGCCGCGTACCACGTCAGCGGCGAGGTGGCGATGCTGGAGGCGGCCGCCGCCAAAGGCTGGATCGATCGCCGGGCCGCGGCGCTGGAGACTCTGATCGCCATCGAGCGCGCGGGCGCCGACATCGTGATCACGTACCTGGCGGCCGACGCCGCCCGCTGGCTGCAGGAGCCGTGAGGCGGTGAACGACCGGTTCGTGCAGGCGCTCGCGCTCGGGCTCGACCCGGCCTGGCGGAGGCTGCCCGCCGCCGAGCGGCGCGACTCGTGCGCCGAGTTTTTCGCGGCCGTCGAGAGCGGAGAGGCCGTCACCACCTTCACCTATTCGATGGTCGGCCTCAAGCCCGGCATCGACGTGCTGCTGTGGCGGCTCGGGTCGGGCCTCGACGCGCTCGAAGAGTCGGCGGCCGCAGCGCTGCGGTCGGGGATGGGGACGTGGCTGGAGGTGAGGCAGAGCTTCGTCGGGGTGATCCAGCCCTCGCAGTACGTCAAGAAGCCGACGCCGCAAGAGCAGTCGCTCTTCAGTGGCGAGCGCTCTCGCTACCTCATCGTCTATCCGTTTACGAAGTCGACCGAGTGGTACCTGCTGGACAGGGAGACTCGCCAGTCGGTGATGAACGAGCACATGAAGGTCGGACACAGCTACCCGCAGGTGCGGCAGCTGCTCGCGTATTCGTTCGGCCTGGACGACCAGGACTTCCTCGTCGCCTACGAGACCGACGACCTGGTCGCGTTCAGCGAGCTGGTGAGATCGCTGCGTTCGACCGAGAGCCGCCGCTCGACCGTGCGCGACACGCCGATCCTGACCGGCATCCACCGCGAGCCCCGCGAGCTGGCCGCGCTGCTCGGAGCATGAGAGCCGAAGACTCACCATTCATCCGCGCGTGCCGCCGAGAGGCCGTCGAGCGCACGCCGGTCTGGTTGATGCGCCAGGCGGGCCGCTCGCTGCCCGAGTACCGCGCGCTGCGGGAGAAATGGACGCTCGAGCAGATCGTCGCTCAGCCCGAGCTGTGCGCCGAGGTGACCCTGCAGCCGGTGCGCCGGCTCGGCGTCGACGCCGCCGTGATGTTCGCCGACATCATGCTGCCCCTGCGCGGGATGGGCGTTGACTTCGAGCTGGTCGAATCGGTCGGCCCGGTGATCGCGCGTCCCATCCGCACTCCCGAAGCCGTGGCCGCCCTGCGCACGCCGCCCGCCGCGGAGTCGGTGCCGCAGATCCTCGAGGCCATCGCCATCGTGGCCCGCGAGTCGCCCGTGCCGGTCGTGTGCTTCTCGGGCGCCCCGTTCACGCTCGCGAGCTACCTGATCGAGGGCAAGCCAAGCCGCGACTTCCTGCTCACGAAAGAGTTCATGTACCGGGAGCCGGCCGTGTTCGCCGCGCTGCTCGAAAAGCTCGCCGCGGTCATGGCCGATTACCTGTCCGCGCAGGTGCGGGCAGGCGCGCACGCGCTCCAGCTGTTCGACAGCTGGGTGGGCGCGCTGTCACCCTCCGACTACCGCTCGCGGGTGCTGCCGCACACGCGGCGCATCTTCGAGGCCACGGCCGGCCTGGGCGTGCCGCGCATCCACTTCGGCACCAGCACTGCCGGCCTGCTGGAGCTGATCGCCGCGTCCGGCGCGGACGTGGTCTCGCTCGACTGGCGCGTCGACCTCGACGCGGGATGGAAGCGCATCGGGCACCACCTCGGCGTGCAGGGCAACCTGGACCCCGCCGCGCTGCTCGGACCGAAAGACGTGATGGTGAACGCCGCGCGCGAGGTGGTGCGACGCGCCGGCGGCAGGCCGGGACACGTGTTCAACCTCGGCCATGGCGTCCTGCCGGGCAGCCCGATCGAGAATCTCCAGGCGCTGGTCGAGACCGTGCACGAAGGCGTGACCGCCGCGAACCCGCAGCTTGCTTAACGGAGCGGCCGTGCTGTGTATGGCCTACGGGAGCCCTGAGGGCGACGCGGGGATCGAGCCCTATTTCACCCACATCCGTGGCGGGCGAGCCCCTTCGCCCGAGGCCCTGGAACACCTTCGAGACCGCTACCGGGCGATCGGCGGCTCGCCGCTGACTGCGATCACCCTCGCCCAGGCCGAAGCCCTGGCGGGAGAGCTCGGCGTGCCTGTTTACGTCGGCATGAAGCACGCGCCCCCATTCATCGCGGACGGTGTAGCCAAAGCCAGGGCCGCGGGCACGATCAGGCTCATCGGCCTGCCGCTTGCCCCTCACTACGCGGAGATGAGCGTGGGCGCCTACCTCACCGCGATCCGCAAGGAGTGGCAGGGCGAGCTCATCTTCGTTCGCGGCTTTCACGATCACCCCGCGTTTGTCGCCGCCGCGCGCGGGCTCGTCGAAGAAGCCCGCCGAGGATTCGACCCGGAGCTCGTCATCTTCACGGCGCACAGCCTGCCCGCCCGGATCGAGCGTGAGGGCGACCCCTACAGGGAGCGCCTGCTGGAGAGCAGCCGGCTCGTCGCCGAGGCCGCCTCGGTGCCGGCCTGGGAGTTCGCCTTCCAGTCGGCCAGCACCACGGGGGAGCCGTGGCTCGGGCCGACGCTCGACGAGCGGCTGGCCCAGATCACCGCGCGGCGGGTGCTCGTCTGCCCGATCGGGTTCGTCGCCGACCACCTGGAGGTGCTGTACGACATCGACATCGAGGCGATGGACAAGGCGCGTGCGCGCGGCATCGAGCTTAGGCGTACGCAGTCGTTCAACGCCCGGCCCGAGTTCATCAGGGCGCTCGGCGCGATCGTTCGCGATCAGGTCTTGAGGGCGTAGGTCTCTGGCGGCGGCGACTCCGCGGCCGGATTCAGCGGCCGCGGCCCGGGCCACAGGAACAGGGGCACCGCGGCGAGGACGACGGCGGGGAGGACCCAGGCAGCCGTGGCATAGCCGAACTGGGAGGCCGCCAGCCCGATCAGCGTTCCACCGAGCGAGGAGCCCAGGTCGATGCCGCTGTTCCACAGCGCGCTGATCGCGCCGGAGTCGCGCGCCGTGCCGCGTTGGGCCATGGCGAGGAACGCCCCCGTCTGCACCGCGCCGTAGCCGGCTCCGTAGGCGATCGCGGCGAACAGCACGACCGCGGCGCCGCCGTGCACCGCGAGTGCGATCAGGCCGGCCAGCGCCGAGGACACGCCGGCGATCAGGACCAGGCGGGCGGGCCGGCGATCACCGAGCACCCCGGCGACCCAGCGGCTGGCCGCCCGTGCGGCGCCGGCCACCAGGAGGAACGCGGCCGCTGAGCCGAGGCCGTCGAGCGGCAGGGCGACAGGCACGAAGGTGACTACGCCCCCGAAGCTGCAGCTCGTGACCACGAATCCGCCGAACACGAGGAGCATCCCAGGCCTACGCATGGCGCCGAGCAGGTTGGTCGAATCGCCTGCGAGCTGCATCGGGCGATCCGGGATGCGCAGGGCGATGAGTGCGCCGGCCACGCCACTGGCGAACCCGATCAGCGCGTCGACGTCGGCCCGGCCGGCCGCCAGCAGGAACACGCCGATCGACGGCACCAGGATCCCGGGTCCGCTGAGCGCCAGGCTGTAGATGCCGATCGCGGCGCCGCGGCGGTGCGGCGGAGTCAGCTCCGACAGCAGCGCTACCGAGACGACGACGGCGAGGCCCAGGCCGGCGCCACGCACCACCGCGCCACCCAGCAGCTCCCAGGTGGCCGCGCCGGGGATCGCGTACACGAGGCACGGGATGGCCGTGAGCAGCTCGCCGGCGACCAGCAGGTGAAGCGAGCGAATTCGAGTCATCAGCCACGGCGTGCACAGCTCGCCCGCCACCGCGCCGATGAACAGCGCCGCCGTGGCCGCTCCCGCCATACCGTGCGGGCCCTGGCGCTCGGCCATCACGGGCACGACCGGGAGCAGGATCTGGAAGGTGGTCGAGATGCACACGGCCAGCGCCGCCAGCAGGAATGTGGGGCTCGAAACGTAGGCGCGGGCGGCCGGACGTGGCGATGGGGCGATCCACGAATGATATTTGGCCGGCTGCTCTAACCTTCTTCGCATGGCACGCGTGACCCGACCCGGTGCCCCGGCCACGCTCGACGACCTGGGCAGGCTCGGCCCCGACGAGCTGATGGAGATGTATCGCGGCGCGCGCACGCCACGCCTCGAAGACCTCGACGGAAAGCTCGCGGGCCGAATGCTTGCAGTGCCCCGGATCCAGAAGCCGCAGGTCACGAAGTTTCTCGACCGCTTCTCGCGCTCGAAGCTGTTTCCGTGGCAGGGCAAGACCTTCCTGCACGAGACGGAGGGCCACGGCCACGGCGTCAACCGGCTGCTCGGCGAGCGGGTGGCGTGGTTTCACTTCCACACGTCGGTCGGCCCTTCGCACGCCGGCGATTTCGACTCGGTCCACCTCGACTACAGCCACGACGGCAATCCTCCGCTGGTGCGTCAGGTCAAGGACGAGGTGCGCGAGGTCGCGGCGGGCCTGTGGCTCGGTCTTGCGTATCTGCGCATGCACGACGGCGATCACCTCGCCTGTTTCTTCGGGATCGCCAGGCAAGAGGGTGCCGGCTGAGAGGCGACGCCGTCCGGCGCCGCCATTCCTGCAGCTCGACTACCTCTACACGCCCAGCCGCGACGTGGCCAAGGACGTTCGCTTCTTCACCGACGTGCTGGGCGGCCGGCTGGTGTTCGCGATCGATGCCATGGGCGCGCGCGTGGCGAAGGTCGAGCTCTCGGGCGGTCCGCCTCACGTCCTGCTCACGGACCATCTCGAAGGCGATCGGCCCGTCCTCGTCTATAGGGTGGCCGACCTCGACGCCGCGGTCGGCCGGCTGAAGAAGAACGGGTGGAAGA
>Ga0209474_10005973_pt1 | contig 10314 bp, 9 predicted proteins | sample GraSoiAngelo_145_FD_185902 | JGI IMG/M metagenome (GOLD analysis project Ga0209474, IMG submission 185902) | Grasslands soil microbial communities from the Angelo Coastal Reserve, California, USA - 14_1009_05_20cm (SPAdes) (version 2) | ecosystem: Environmental > Terrestrial > Soil > Grasslands ... | reverse complement strand
CGGCTTTCCTTCCGGTTGTTCAGGAAATTGCGTGGCTCGGTGTGATCAATTCGCTTAGCCAGACGCTACTCAAGTTGACTTCGCCGGGAGTGCCCGACATCTATCAAGGCAACGAGATTTGGGACTACAGTCTGGTCGATCCAGACAACCGGCAGCCGGTTGATTACAGACCGCGTCGCGCAATGCTCGAAGCGTTGCCAGCGTCCACTCCCGACGAGCTGATGCGGAACTGGCCTGATGGGCGGATCAAAATGTTTCTGACGCAGCGACTGCTGCAATTTCGACGCGAACACGTCGGGCTTTTCCAGCGTGGAGAATATTTGCCCCTCGGCGCGAGCGGGACGTTTGCAGAATGTTGTGTCAGTTTCGCAAGACGACTTGGCGATCAATGGATCGTTGTAATCGCGCCGCGGCTCTCGTCGCGCATCGGTTTTCCGCCGATTGCTGAACGATGGAAAGATACGATGCTGGAATTTCCTGAAACGCTCTCGCTCGAGCACGCACACAATCTTTTCACCTGTTGCAAGCTTCATCACGAAGGCAGGCGAATTTCGATAGCTGACGCACTGCCGGTTTTGCCGTTCGCGGTAATGACGAACCTTGGATAGGACGTTGACTGAACCCCCGGGACGATTGGAGTTAATCGCTCCACCTACGGGTGCACGCCCTCGCAGAAGCGGTTGAAAAGATCGAGAACCCACTGCGAGAAGTTACTGACATTCGTCAGCAGATCGGCGCCGAACGCTGCAAACGTAATTTGTGGTGACGCGAGAACTAGCATCACGCTCAGGAGCATTAAATTCATCAGATAGATCAGGACGAGCGAAAAAAAGGTGCCTTGATCGCGTAGGTCCATCTGATTTTTTGGGATCATCCAGCAGGTGAACGTGAAATGGAATGCCCAGGTCGCACCGATCACGGCATAAAGCAGGCGGCCGTACGGCTGTACACTTAGAAACAAGCTGACCACCCCGTAAGCGGCGATCGCGAGAATGCTGTAGAGCGGGAAGAAATAAGGGGCCAGCGCGATCCAGAAGTTATTTCGGTTTGTCACCACATGCCCGCCGTCGCGTCCGACTCGAAACCGGCTGACCCGACCGCCCATCAACAAAACACAGAGCGCATGGGTCAGTTCATGTCCGAAGACGTAGATGACAGTCGGGCGAGGCAGGCCAAGGAACGCGATCAGCCAGATGACCACGCCCAAGGAGAAGAACCAAAATTCTTCGCCGGCCCAAAGCCGTTGCGTCACCGTCGCGCGGGCAAAGACGGTGAAAAACGTCTGACTAAGAATTGTGCAAACCGGCAGCAAAAAAATCGCGACGACAAACTTCACCCACCGTGTCGGCACCATCAATGACTCATGGGCGAGCGCACTTTCCGTCGGGACGGCATACCGGGCAACGTTCACGCGGCGCATCGCTTTGCGCCTTCCGCGGTTTTTGTTCGATCTTCGATTCGTTGCCGCCAAAGTTATCCGCAGATTACGCAGATTGACGCAGATTTGGGAAAGACAAATTCGTAGAGCGCGACGAGGCGTCGCCGCTAGCTAGGCGCGTCCCATGTAGGCGCCGGAGCGAGTGTCGATCTTAATATTTTCACCTTCTTTGATGAAGAGCGGGACGTTGATTGTCTTCCCTGTCTCAAGCAGAGCCGGCTTCGTCACATTGCTTGCGGTGTCGCCGCGCACGCCTTCGGGTGATTCAACGACCTTGAGACTGACGGAGGCGGGCAATTCAACTTGTACCGGTTTGCCTTCGGCGTAGAGAACCTGCAGCGAGAGATTTTCCACAAGATAGTCTTTGGCATCGCCGATCAGATTTTCCTGCAAAGTAATCGTGTCGTAAGTCTCCGGGTCCATGAAATGAAATCCGTTACGATCTTTGTAACTAAACTCGAGATTCTTTCGCTCGATCTCAACCAGCTCCACTTTGTCGGTGGAACCAAAACGGACATCAGCGCTCTTGCCGGTGTTAATGTAACGGATGATCGCCTGGACGAACGCGCGCAAATTTCCGGGCGTGCGATGATGGACTTCGAGCACAATGGCAGGGTTGCCGTTGTATTTAATCGCCATTCCTTTGCGAAGATCGTTTGCCGCAGCCATGGGATAAGATTGATCGCTGAAAGTTGAGGGAGCGCGGACGTTACACGCGCTTAAAGCAACTTCAAGCGCGTGAGGTCTTGGGAATCGACGATACCGACCGGCACGCTGTTGTCATCGACCACGACAAGATCGTCGATGCGATGGCGTTCTAGCAGGTTCAGGACTTCGACCGCGAGTTTGTCCTTGTGGACCGTCACCGGATTTAACGTCATCAAATCTGCGACCAGTCGTTCACCGATCTTGGGATCTGCTTGAAAATTCCGGACGAAATCGCCGTGGGTGAAAACCCCGAGCAGTTGTCGATCTTCACCCGCGATCACGGCAGCGCCGGCGCGAACGCTCGTCATTGCTTTGAGCACGTCGCGTATCGTGGTGTCGGTTGAAACAATCGCCATCGATTCGCGCGGGCGCATGATCTGATGCACACGCATGAGCAGGCTGCGGCCGATCAAGCCGGCGGGATGGAATTTGGCAAAATCTTCTTTATTAAATCCGCGCGCCTCGAGCAGCACCATGGCAAGCGAATCACCTAGCGCCAGCATTACTGTCGTACTCGAAGTCGGCGCGAGATTGAGCGGACATGCCTCCTGCTCGACATTAACATCGAGAAAGACGTGCGCGCTTTGCGCAAGGGTCGATTTTGGATCGCCGCAGAACGCGATGATCCGCACTTGAAACCGCGCGATCGCCGGCAGGATCCGGAGCAATTCCTCCGTCTCGCCACTCGCGCTTAAAGCGAGCACGACATCGCCGTCGGCGACCATGCCGAGATCGCCGTGCAAAGCGTTTGAAGAATCGAGCACGACTGCGGGCGACCCGGTGCTGGTGAGAGTAGCTGCGATTTTTGCGCCGATGTGCCCGGACTTTCCGACGCCAAGAACGACAACTTTCCCGCGGGCATCGACCGCCTCCTTGATCAGTTCAACGGCGCGAGCAAAATTTTCGCCCAGACGTTCCCGGAGTCGCTTGAGTTCGAAAATTTCGATATCCAGGACACGTGCAGCCTTTTCAAGGTAGTCCATCGAACTATATAATGTGGGCAGGCGTTGTAACGGGCAAGAACTTGCACGTCTCGCCGGAAAGGAAAAACATGAAAACATTAATAATCCCGATCTTGGCTGCGCTGGTGACGAGCGCTTCCGCGCAAACTTTCAGGGCGCCGCTCGGGCCACAACAACCGGTCAGAGCAATGGCCACACCGCCACCGATCGCACAACGCCCGGAAGTCCAGGGGGTGGTTCCGCAGGCGGTTCGGGGCGGGAATCCATTCCAAATGCTGAATCCGTGGGCGCCAGCCCGATACGGCACATGGGTGGAACACACCTCATTCGATCCAGACATTCCGGGAAAGTGGAAGGGCATTAAGCTCTTCGAGATCGTGTTTTAACAGATTTAAGCGTCGAGTTTTGAATTGAACGCTCGACGTTCACCGTTGAGCGTTTGGCGTTGAAGCCATTATCTGATTCGCCCCCCGTCGTCGCATCTTATTGCGCGACGTTTCTAAAACCGGAGATGTTGCACATCTACCGGCAAATAACTGCCCTGGAGCGATGTCGACCCGCGGTGATCGCGCAGAAGCGCGAACACGCTGATCGCTACCCGTTTGAGCCGGTCTACCTTATCGCCAAGCCGGTCACGCATTTCCTACGCCGTTTTTGGTTCAGACAACTGCGCGACGTGCCGTGGCAAATTTCCGGCGCTGAGCTTCACGCGTTGTTGCGCGTCTTAGCAAAGACCGATGCTCGCCTCTTGCATATTTACTTCGGTCACATCGCTGTTCACCTCCTGCCGCTAATTCGAGCATGGACCAAGCCGTCGATCGTTTCATTTCATGGCGCCGATGTGCTGGTGGACATGAACAAACCGGCATATCGAAGCGCCACCAGGCAAATGCTCGACGCGGTGGAGCTTGTTCTTGTCCGCTCGGAATCCTTGGGACGCGCAGTTATTCGTCTTGGTTGCGACGAAAAAAAGATCGAAGTTCAGCGGGCGGGAGTTCCGCTCGATGATTTTCCATTTCGAGAACGGAGCTTTCCGCAAAATGGCGAATGGCGATTCGTGCAGGCGTGTCGTTTGATCGAGAAGAAAGGTCTGCCGGTGACGCTCCGCGTTTTCGCGAGTTTTGTGAGAAATTATCCGGAGGCGACGCTAACGATTGCCGGGGAAGGACCATTACTTGCCCAACTTCGAGAACTGGCCCGCGAACTAAAGATCGATAACTCTGTTTCGTTTACCGGTTTTATTTCGCAGGATCAACTGCGCGACATTTTTTATGCGTCGCACATTTTCCTTCATCCGAGCGAAACTGGTCGTGACGGAAATCAGGAAGGAATTCCAAGTTCAATGCTGGAAGCGATGGCGAGCGGACTGCCGGTCTTCGCGACCCAGCATGGCGGGATTCCCGAAGCAATCGAAAATGGCGTGAGCGGTGTGCTCGTGCCTGAACGCGATGATAAAGCGCTTGCGCGCGCGTTGTTCGAGGCAGCGCGAGATCGACATTTTCTCTCAGGCATTGGACGCGCGGGTGCGGGGGCGGTCGCAGAAAAGTTTGATCAGTCTACCCAGGTGCGGCGCTTGGAAGATATTTATTTGCGAATGATTGGTAGGGGCGATTGACCCCGTCACCCGTCACCAAGCGTCCGCGATTCAAGGAAATCTAAAATGCTGTCCCTCCCCTGCGTTATTTTCCGTTCGCGAGCCTTGCGAAAAATTCCGCCAGTTGCGAATGGACGGCTTGAAAAGAAAGCCGCTTCAGCGCGTGCTTTTGCGAGTCAGCAACCATCTCGGCACGCGACTCGGCATTTTTCAGCAACTCGAGTGCGATAGAAGCGATCTCGCCGATTTCCCGTCCGACGCTACAAGTTTTCGGGAAAGCGATTCTTTCAATCGCACCATCGCCGCCGACGCAAACCGTTCGGCAAAGAAGTGCGTCGCCCGCCACTTGGCCAGGGACGCGACTGCGGTCGAGTTGCAAAACGATCTTATGCCTGGCCACCTCTCGCAGGTAATCCGGAAACGGCTTTTTCTCCTCGATTATGTGGAATTTTGCTTCTGAAAATTTTAATTCCCAAAGCAATCGTCGCGCTTTGTACCCATCCAGATTGACTACTGTAACCGGTTCGCCCGTCGCTTCACAAAGCTGCCGCGCGACCAGCAGAGCTGCGAAATGATTGCGCGAGGGCACGTCCCATTCGCGTGTGCCAAGAAAAATTCCCGATTGGTCGTTAGGCGGCACCGAAAAGTTCCACTGTCGATCTTCCACGGGATATGGCGTTGGAATGAAGGCGACTGTGGCGGGACTGTATTTGCAACGCGCGCGCTGATAGATCTCCGCCGCTTCCGGCGTCGTCGCAATACATCCATCGGCTTCTCCCACAATTTTCATGAAGCGCGATAACTTCTCGCGATCGCATAGTTGTTGAGCGATCTGGTGCAGGCCGGTCTCTTTCAGGGAAACAGCGACCAACCGTCCGTGCCTTTTGAGTTCGCTCAACGCGCGCTCTGAATTTCTAAAATCGCCGCGTAAAAGGAGAAGAACCGGCGTAGCCTCCGCGATCGTGCGACGCGTATCGTAATGGAAAACGCCGCGCGTGCATGCAGCGTAACCGTGGAAATTAATGGGTGGATGCTCTTGTCCGTTCGGGGAAGCTGTTTCCTGAAAGTGCTGTTCAGGATCGCGACCGGCCGGGTTAAGAACGGTCAACCGAAAGTCGTCTCCGCTCTGCGACGCCATTGTTTAGTTGTCCAGGTCGCTCGGAGACGGCGTCGCTGATTTCAAGAGTGTCTCTTCCTCGTTCACTTGATCGAGCGGCTTGACCGGTATCGCGCGCCGAATCTCACCCGTTTTTTTCTCCTGTGGCTCGACCGGTATCGCTTTCCTAATCGGCGCGGCAGAGTCTGGCGTTTGATTGATTGACTCGACTCCCGGTTCGCTAACTTTTTCAGGCTTCGTCGATGTCACTCGACTCTCGTTGGCGTTAATGTCGATCTTTGCATTTTCGGTCGCTTTCGGTTCTGGCTCTGGCTTCAAAGTTGGCTTGAGAGAATTGTAGGGGTCTTTGTCCGCCAGCAATGTCGGGCTTTTTACGATTACCGGTGTGACTTCGCTAAGATCGACAGCCAGCTCAGCGCGCGGCAAATCCCCTGAAGGAAGGTCTCGGACAAGACGAGCGCGCGACTCCCCGTGGACGTTGCATGATTCGGTCGGCATCTGCGTCGGTGTCGCGATTTCCCTGTAAGTCATGCGCCGCTGAACGGTGTCACCGCTCGCGGTTTTCACAGCATCGTAGCATTTGTCGGTGGCGAGCAAGCCCGACCGGGAGCAAATCTCCACCTCCTTTAAGTTTGCTGGGCGCACAATGTCTCGCGGCGGATACTGCTGGGCCACCGCATTCATGATGTCGACCCAAACCGGCAATGCAAGCTCACGGCCGAACGCGCCGCGATAAATCTTTTGCGGCTTGTCGAAACCCATCCAAACCGCACAGGTAAAATTGGAATCGTAACCAGTAAAAAGCGCGTCGGTAAAATCGTAAGCGGTGCCAGTTTTGCCCGCTGCGGGCATCTTCTTCAAGCCAAATTGCGTGCGAGCAGCTTTTCCGGTCCCCGACTCGAGCGCGTCAACCAGACAGGAGTGCACTTCGTAAGCTGTTTCTGGTTTGATCACGACTTTTCGTGTGCGCTCTCGCTTTGCGTCCCAGACGACCGTTCCATCTTTTTCTTCGATTCGTTCCAAAATGTACGGTGTATTCGGTCGCCAGCCACCGTTTGGAAATATTGTGTAAGCGAGAGCGAGCTCAGCCAGCGTGATCTCGCTGCTTCCGAGAAATGTGGCTGGATACGGGCGAAGCGAGGAACGAATCCCCGCCGCCGAACAAAGCTGCAAGACTGAATCGACGCCTGCATTCATGCCAATCCGGATGGTTGCGCCATTTTTTGATTTGGCCAGAGTTTGCCGCGCCGTCATTGCGCCCTCATAACGGTTCTCCGTGCTTTCCGGTCCCCATTCGCCGAGGATTCCAGTCGTGCCGCCAATCATGACCGCGCGATTATCGAGCGGCGAATCTTCCACGAGCGATCCCGGGAACATTCCTTTTTCAAACGCGGTCGCGTAAACCAACGGCAGCATCGCGGTTCCGGCTGGTCGCTTCGCTTGCAGCGCGCGGTCGTATTGGTTGTGTTCGAAGTCGCGGCCGCCAACCAGGACCAGGATGTCTCCAGTCTCGTTATCAAGCCCAATCACCGCGCCCTGCAGATATTCAGGCGCTGGCTGATCGGACATCGTGCCGTTCGCTTTCGCTTTGCGGAAATTCGCCGCGTAATCCGCATAAGTCTGGTGCTTGTAATCGGGATGTTGTTCGACCCGCTCAAGATTCGAGCGCAGGGAATCTTCAGCGACCGTCTGAAGATCGACATCGATAGTGGTGTGAATGCGAAAACCCTCATTCATCGCGCGGTCCCAGCCGACTGCGGCGATCACTTGTTGGCGAATGTAATCGACAGCGTAGGTTTGCCCCTGCGCGTTTTGCCGGCTCCCGGTGACGATCTCTTCCGCTTGCGCACTGGCGCACCGTTCGCGGCTGATGAAATCGAGATCGCGCATGCGATCGAGCGCGTAATTGCGCGTGTCCCGCGACGCGGCGCGATCTGTCCAGGGCGACAATCTATTTGGGCTCTTAACCAGACCGGCGAGCGTGGCGCATTCCGCGAGCGACATCTCACGCGCTGATTTACCGAAGTAGCCGCGAGCTGCTGCTTCCGCTCCATAAAGGCCACCGCCGAAGTAAATCCGGTTCAGATAAAGCTCCATGATTTTTTGTTTGCCGAAATTCTCCTCGATTCGGCGTGCCAGAAAAATTTCCAGTAGTTTGCGGCGGAATGTTTTTTGGGTGAGCGCAAAACTGTTCCTCGCCAATTGCTGCGTAATCGTGCTCGCGCCCTGGCGCACATGACCGGCCGTAAAATTTTTCAACGCGGCACGGAGGATTCCGAAGAAATCGTAGCCGCCGTGTTGATAGAATTTTGCGTCCTCAACCGCAACCACCGCGTTGACGAGGTCGCGGGGCAACTGATCGTACTGCACCGTCTCGCGGTTCTCGACGTAGATTTGACCGAAGATCTTGTCGTTTCGATCGAGGATCAGACTCGCCGATTCCATTTGTTCGAGTTTGCTCAGATCGAATGTCGCCGCCTGGCTCTTGAGGTCGGAGGCAAGAATGGAAACGTAAACTACAAAGCCAATGAAGAGCACCGCAGTGATGCCGAGCGGGGCGCAAAATTGTGGCCGGGCATACCATGGTGGCCGGAACCGATAGCCCGGCGGTATGAAGTGTGGAACTGGCATTCTAAAGCGGTGGGAGCAAAGGAATCAGTGGCGAAACTTAGGTGAAAGTCCAATCAAAAGCCAAGTCGACGAAGACGAAAGCAAACACTCAACATCCAATGTCGAATTCAAACCGCAGTGCCCTGTTCATTGGACGTTGGGGGTTGGACGTTGGACGTTTTCTAGTTGCAGACTGAACTCGTCCAATTTATTCGCGAAACAATTCGCGCGTGTGGCCCCCAATCCTTTGCCTGGTTCATGCAACAGGCGCTTTATCATCCCGAGCACGGATACTATTCCTCCGGCCGATGCGCGATTGGGCGCGGTGGAGATTACTTCACAAATGTAAGCGTCGGCCCGGTCTTCGGGCAACTACTGGCAGTTCAATTCGCCGAAATCTGGGAACACCTTGGCAAGATCGACAACTTCATCATTGTCGAGCAGGGCGCGCATCATGGCGAGTTTGCGTGGGACGTGCTTGAGTCCGCGCGCAAAAGCCGACCGGATTTTTTCGCAGCTTTGCGCTACCGAATCATCGAGCCGTTTCCAGTCTTGCAAGATCGACAATCCGAAACGCTCGCGGGATTTGAAGGCAAAATCGGATGGCGCGAATCAATCGATGCGCTTGAACTATTTACGGGGCTGCATTTTTCCAATGAACTTCTCGATGCCATGCCGGTGCACCTGATCGTGTCGGAGAAGACCAAAACTGGATCGACTAATTGGCTGGAGAAATTTGTCACCCTGAATGGCGACGAATTTGCATTCCTCGATCAATCGATAGGCGATCGAAAGCTGCGAGATCATTTGCAAAAGTTGCCCGCTCATCCCGCATCTTATGAGACCGAAGTGAATCTCACTTCGCTCGGTTGGATCGAAAATATCTCGCGCAAGCTCGCGCGCGGTTACGTCATCGCAGCCGATTACGGCTATCCGCGTGATGAGTTTTACGCGCCGCACCGATCTCAGGGAACGCTGCAAGTTCGTGCCCAACATCGCCTTCTCGCTTCGCCTTTTGAACAAATCGGGCGTGCCGACATGAGCACGCACGTTGAATGGACAAGTATCGCTGAGCGTGCTGAAGCATGCGGTTTACAACTCAAAGGCTTCACCGATCAACATCATTTCATCGCCGGAATCCTGTCGGAATTGCTTCGTGATGATCTGCCGGAAGACGCAAAGACGAAGCGCGCGCTGCAAACACTTTTGCATCCAGAAATGCTTGGTCGAAGCTTTCAAGTTCTGGCACTGGCAAAAGATATCGATCTTGCCGGACCGTTTGCGGGTTTCAAATTTGGGCACGAATTCCGCTCCTCGTTAGGACTGGGTCGAGTGCGATTGTAGCCGCCCGCTAGCCGTGCGCTTAGATTGTACCTTGGCGATAACGATGTCGTCGTAAGGGCTCTGGACGATTGTGCGCAATTCGGATTGCTCGCCAAGGCGGGCCTTTAAATTTGTCGAGCGTTCGCTGAAAGTCATCCATAAACGCCTCCCATTCCTTTGGCGTGATACGGAGGTCGCAATGGGAGTCGGCTATACAGTGACAGCCTGTTGTTACAAGAACGTAACATTAAAGCATTGTTGAGAGTCTCGCCGGCAGTGTATAAATTTGGTCCGTCGTGTCACGGGCCCTCGAAGAGTGCATCTTATTATAATGGGTCGGATAACGAGGCCTTAGCGATGAAAAGTATCTCGGTGCAGTTGGGGACAGAAGAGAATCAATTGCGCGCACCACGTGCCGGGGATCGGAATCCGCCATTCGATTCGCGGACGATCGTGACCGGACTGCTGGTGTTCGTCGGCTATTATCTGGGGGCAAAACTCGGATTCGCGCTAACGTTTCGGCCTCATCCCGTTTCGATACTTTGGCCTCCTAATTCGATCT
>Ga0209474_10005972_pt1 | contig 10314 bp, 8 predicted proteins | sample GraSoiAngelo_145_FD_185902 | JGI IMG/M metagenome (GOLD analysis project Ga0209474, IMG submission 185902) | Grasslands soil microbial communities from the Angelo Coastal Reserve, California, USA - 14_1009_05_20cm (SPAdes) (version 2) | ecosystem: Environmental > Terrestrial > Soil > Grasslands ... | reverse complement strand
GAGCTCGGGCATTCCCCAGCCAATCGACCGCGTGGCGGCTCCTATAGCAACTACAGTGGTCCCGATGTTTATCGCCGGGCATCACGTAACAGGAGAATAGCGGCAGGAATTAGTGTTGCCGCGGCAACGCGCTCACGCAGAGCGCGGGATTGGTCTTTTATTTTTTTCGCCAGTTCATCAACGCCCGCAAGCGTCGCCCAGTCTTTTCGATGGGCTGCCGCCGTCCCTGTTGTAACAGCGCGCGATAGCGCTGTTGCCCGGTCTCCATCTCGCGAATGAATTCGCGCGCGAACTTTCCACTTCGGATTTTCTCGAGAGCCGCGCGCATGTTTTTGTTGGTCTGTTGATCCACAATTTTTGGGCCAACCGTCAGGTCCCCCCACTTTGCCGTATCGGAAATCAAGTCACGCATACCCGCGATCCCGACTTCGTGGATCATGTCGACGATGAATTTGAGTTCGTGCAGGCATTCGAAATAGGCGAGCTCCGGGGCGTAACCGGCCTGAACTAACGTCTCGAAGGCGGCGTGAATCAGCGCGGTGGTTCCACCACATAACACCGCCTGCTCCCCAAACAGGTCGGTTTCAGTTTCCTCACGGAACGTGGTTTCCATCACGCCGGCACGCGCGCAGCCGATTGCTTTAGCCCAAGCAAACGCAATCGCGCGCGCCTGTCCCGTGAAATCGTGCTCGACCGCGACCAAAGCCGGGACACCGCGACCTGCCACGAACTCGCGGCGTACCATTTCCCCGAGGCCCTTGGGGGCGACCATTATAATATCGACAGTCGGTGGCGGGACGACCGTCTTGTAAACAACAGTAAACCCGTGAGCAAAGAGAAGGGTCTGTCCGGCGCGCAAGTGAGGTGCAATTTGTCTCCCAAAAACGCCTGGCATCGTCGTGTCTGGTAACGCCAGGAAAATGATATCCGATCGCTCGACCGTCTCCCGCAACGGCAACACCGGCAAGTCTCCGCCTTTTGCTATTTCGGCGCAGCCCAACAACAACATCGAATCCGTTGTCACGAAGACTGAGCGCGTGCGCGTGACCTTGCGAGCCAAAGCCGATCACTCCGCAAATTTTGCCGCGCAGAGCGTCGAGTCTGATCTGTTTATTGCGGTAAATTCGCACCGGCATCGCCGGACAAGAGTGGCTGATGCCGCCCCCTACGCCAAATTCAATTTAATTGGCCGCGATCCGCTGCGAGGCTGCCATCGCTTGCAAGCGCGCAACTTTATCGCGCGCTTTTTGTGCTTCGGTGTTGCGCCCCAACTTATCCAGGATTTCAGCCAGCATCAGATATTGTCGTGGCTCGTAGGGCTGGCGCGCAACGGCGCGGCGTTGCGTTGCCAGCGCGTCATCGAGCCGGCCTCCACGTAGCGAAATTTGAGCGAGCAAATCCAAAGAATTGACATCGTGGACGTCGAGCATTGCGGCATAGCGGAGGGCGCGGGTGGCTTGAGTAACGTCGTTGTTCTCCGCGTAGAGTCGGCCTTCCGCCAGCCAACCGGCATGGTGCCACCAATTTTCACGGACGTAATTTTCTACGAGATGGAGCGCCGGAAGCGGGCCTTGTGTTCGCCGCACCAACTCCGACTCCCGACCGACCAAATCCCATACCCAGGGATAGTCGGCGTGTGCGCGTTCAAGAATCGCAATGGCTCCGGAATCGTCGCTGGCGTGTGAACTCATGGCAGCGAGATTAAGAGCTGCGATCCAGGTACGGGGGAAGCGGCTGCCCGACTCCGTCGCTTCTTTTGCGTTGCGGGCAAGTAACGATTCGCTTTCATCGTTCTTTCCCTCCTGCGTGAGAACGCTGGCGAGATTATTTCGTGCGATGGGGTAGTCCGGGGTGCTTTCTAGAACTTGGCGCAGCATCTTTTCGGCGACAGCATACTCGCCACGGTTAGCATAAATCTGCGCCAGGTTTATACTCACCCGTGAACTTGTGCCGCCAGCCGCCAGCGTGCCCTTGTAAAACCTTTCCTGATCGCTCCAGTCGCTACTGCGGATGGCACTGCGCACACTTAATGCGATAATGGCGAAAAGCGCGGTCGTGGCCAAAACCCCTCGGGATCGCTGCGGCAAATCCAAGCCGCAACCCGCGAGAAAGATCAAAAAGCCGACGCTCGGCAGATAAAGCCAATGCTCCGCGACTGTGGCGTTGAGCTGCACAATGTTCGAGACCGGCAAATAGGCGACGAAAAACCAGATCGCGCCCAGAATTCGGAGACGTCTGCCATTTCCAGGCTTTGCGCAGCCATAAGCGAACCCAGCCAGAACGATTAGACCAATAATCGACAAATATTCGGACGCCGCTGATCGACGCCAGCTTTCGCGGTCGTGGTAGTTATCGGGATCAAAGATGCTGCGCTCCATGTGAAGGTTGGCAGGGAAAACCATGAGCCGGCTGTAGTCGCCAAGCGCCCGTAGCATTAAGGTGGCGCGAACACTCGGCGACCAGTCTTCAATGAAAGGGGTGTCCGACCGAACAGGTGGAAGCCGGCGCAATCCGTCGTATGCGGAAAGGACCAGCGCGCAGCAAATCACGGTAAGGATCTTGGCTCTTCTACGCATGTCTGGAGTGAAGGCGAGGGTGTGAACGAGAAATATGAATATCCAAATGCAGGCGATTTCACGCGAACAGAGCCCAAGAAGGCCGCTCAACGCGGCTGCGAAATAAAGGCCACCTTTTAGCCAGCGAGAATTAACGCCTCGGCCGCGTAAGACGAGCAACCATGCGCCCGCAGAAAAAAGAAAGGCGAGGCTGTCGGCCCGTCCCGAAATGTAATCCACGGCGGCGGAATGTACGGGGTGCACCATCCAGAGGCCGGAGATAAGGAAGGCCACAAGTGTGCCGCCATCGAGTGAGTGAAAATCGCGATTGTTCCAAAGCCCCCCGCCAGAGCGAAAAAGCAGAGTGAGCAACCGGTAGAGCAACAAGCCAGCGCCGACGTGCAGGAAAATGTTGCTAAGGTGAAAACCGGCTGCGTCGGTATTCCAGAAACAGTAATCGACCATGTAGGAAAGATTCTGCACTGGCCGGTAATGACCCGTATAGGAGTCGAGAAAGAGATAATGGCGGAATGCTTCGAGCGCGAGCAGCGGGCTTTTGATGAATGGATTGTCTCGCGTGAGGAATAGGTCGTCCCATATTGGGGGTCCCTGGACTGCGGGCAATCGCACCAGTAATCCGAGCCCGGCAAGCAACAAGTAACGCGGCCATTGTTTGGCCCAGACAGCAGCAAGGCGGACGCGAAGGTTGGGCCAACCCGATGCAGGGCCGAGAGTTGAGTCCACGAGCGCGGGGTTAGAGGAGAAGCTGCATCATTAAGCAAACGAGCGTCCTCCCGTTTCGCACGAGAGGACGCCCGAAGTTTAGAACTTCTATAGCCTGTTTAAGGACCGTAAGGCGACCAGAAGCCCGTGCTGGCAACGTCTGACAACACGGCGTAGTCAGCCGCAGGAACCTGAGGAATGGTGTCGACCGTCTGCTGACCGTAAGTGGTGCCGAAGAGGTTAGCGCCTGTGTTATACAGGATGCTGTCTTTCTTGAGGTACTTGGTCCAATCGACGGTTCCAACCACGTTACCGGTGGTCCGATTCGTTTCAATTGCGTATTGGTCGACGGCAGCGTCGATCATGCGCAAATCGTTAAGGATCTTGGAAGCCTGCGAGCGTTTGCGTGCGCGCAAGAAACCAGGAACGGCTATCGCGGCCAGCAATGCGATGATTGCGACCACGATCATGATTTCCACCAGCGTGAAGCCGGCGTGTTTTTTATTCAGTTTTCTTAACATGATGTTTGATTGCGTTTGTTGTTCTGCTTTATGAGATGCGAGTGGCCGGACTTCGTCTGGTTCTCACAACTCATTCCCTGCCACTCCCTCGCGGGAATGACAGGCGAATGAATCGTCAGATTCGACTAGGGGCCGTAAGGGGACCAAAACCCGGTGCTGGCCACGTCGGACAACACGTTGTAATCGGTGGTCGGCACCTTAGGAATCGTGTCCACAGTCTGAATACCGTAAGTACTGCCCAGCAGGCTGGTGCCAGTGTTGTAGAGCGACGAACCCTTTTTCAGGTAGTTCGTCCAATCGACGGTATTCACCACATTCCCGGTGCTGCGGTTGGTTTCGATGGCGTATTGGTCAACGGCGGCGTCGATCATACGGAGGTCATTAAGGATTCGGCTGGCTTGGGAACGCTTACGGGCACGGAGGAACCCGGGCACCGCGATCGCGGCCAAGAGCGCGATGATCGCGACAACGATCATGATTTCCACGAGGGTGAAGCCCCCGCGGCGACTATTAATTTTATTAAACATTGCGTTAACTTGCTTTCTGTTCTCTAGGTTTGTTTGATTGCGCTCCGAGGCATCCGCCCCGGAAGACCGTCTTAAGAAGCACCCTCAGTGCCAATTGTTCCGCCGGCTTAGAATTTCTAGAAATGCGGCCAAACCCCCTTAAAAGCAGACTGTCCCCTAGGCTTGATTCTGGCTGTGGTCCGAAAGGTAGGCGACCCTGTCGACCGACCAACCCCGATCGTGTGACCTGACCATGCCCAAGCTATTCTCGCGATTGCGTCTCCAACCTGCGCATTACGTGTTTGCTGCTGTTTTGCTCGTTCGGCTTTTTGTCCTTGGGCGGCTGGCAGGCTCGGCCTTCCTATTGCCGACACGCGGAGACATGCATTTCTACGACAATTGGGCTCAAAAGATTGTGGGTGGGCAGCTTACCGATCATCACGCTTTTTATGGCCTGCCAGGATACGCCTACCTGCTCGCCGGGCTCTATAAACTCTGGGGTTACGGCCCCTACGTCCCAGAACTCTTGCAAGCCCTGCTGGATGCCGGAACCGCACTCCTTCTTTATAAGATAAGCGTTGCCCTTGCTCCCAAACCTAACGGGTGTCGCGCCCAAATCGCCGGTTTTATGGCAGCTGCAGGGTGGGCCTTTTGCGTGCCCGCGCAGACCTATGCCGCGGTCCTGATGCCGACAGCGTGGTTTATCTTCGTCTTCTGGTTCATCCTTTGGCGCATCATCAAAAGCCAGAGTGCCCCAAACTGTTGGGAAGCACTATTGCTGGGCCTGCTTGTCGGTCTCACCGCAACCGCAATCGCGACCATCTTGTTTTTGATTCCATTGTTATTTTGCGCAATCGCACTCAAACCGGCTATTGCGGCTCGTTCGTCCTTCCGCATTGTTGGCTGCACCCTGGTTTTGCTCGGCATCGCGATCGGAACGTCGCCATGCTGGTTGCACAACTATTTCATTGCGCGGGACCGCGTTTTCTTGTCTGCACATAGCGGCATCAATTTCTGGATCGGAAATAATCCTGAAGCGAACGGCTACCCGCATTTTCCACCCGGGCTCCGCGCAGGCCAGGCCGCCATGTTACAGGATTCAATTGACGTCGCGGAATCGGCTGCCGGTCACCGGCTGAAACGCGGAGAAGTTTCACAATATTGGTCGGCAAAAGCACGCGACTACATCGCACATCATCCGCTGGCATGGCTGCGATTGCTGGGTCTCAAGCTCCGCAATTTTTGGAGCGCATTCCAGTATGACGATCTTAGCATCATCACCAACCTGCGTGAGCAGGGTGTGACGTTCCCAGGGATTTATTTCGGATTGCTCGCTGGCTTGGCGCTGCCGGCAATGATTCTCACGTGGAATGCCGTGCCGCTTGGGCGTTGGATTACAGGCGCGATTCTCCTGCAGATGCTGGCCCTATTGCCAGTGTTCGCGACGGAACGCTATCGGCTGCCTATTGTCCCCGGACTGGCTGTCTTTGCGGCATTCGGGCTGGTCACGCTTTTTGGCAATCTTGCGGCTGGCAATGTTCGTCCCGTCCTTTCCTACGCCATGTTGTTGATGGTTTCGATTCTCTTTGTTTCCTGGCCGCAGAGCGGCCCCTCCTTCTGGGCGCTCGATGCCTATAATAGTGGCTGGCAGGCCCTCGAATCGGGCAATCTGCCACTGGCAGAACGAAAACTCGAGCTGGCCCGCGCTTACATTCCGGATAACGCCGAGGCCAACTTCGCCCTCGGCAATCTGAAGCTGGCGCAAAACGACGCCGCCACAGCTTCGTCCTTTTATCTGACGACTTTGCGTCTTGATCCGCGCCATCGCGGCGCAATCAATAATCTGGGTGTTCTCGCACTCGAGAATGGTCAGCCGGAAGTGGCCGAACAGCGATTTCGTGAAGCCCTCGCGATCGACGGGCGCAATCCCAAGGCACACTTTCTTCTTGCGAAAAGCTTGATCGCGAAGGGCCAGAACGACAATGCACGGGCCGAGATCGACCGTGCCCTGGCCCTGAAGCCGGACCAGCCGGAGTTCAAAGAGTTAAGGGAACAGATCGACAAATGATTTCGTCGATACGACTCGATCAGCTGAGACGAGTCGAATGGATCGTAGCGGTTCTGCTTTCGCTAATGATCCTCTTTTTAATAGCGGTCCGGGTGAATCACGCCGGAGCGTTGTGGCGAGACGAATGCGCGGTCGTGCAATTGGCAAGAATGCCGCACGTTTCTGACATTACCCGGAACTTTCAACATGAAGCCTTTCCGATCACGTTTCCGATTCTGATTCGTGGCTACACCAATTTGTTTGGCGCGAGCGATACTTCATTACGAGTATTTGGCGCTGCCGTCGGCTTGGCACTTGTGTGCGCCTTGTGGCTCTGCGCCAGGTGGTCCGGGGATGGATTGCCCATCATCTCGCTTCCATTTCTAGGGTTGAGCACCACGTTTCTGATTTGGGGACTAACGATTCGTGGATACGGTCTCGGCTCGGTCCTCATCGTCCTGGTTTTCGGACTATTTGTTCTCTTGTTACGGAAATCTTCCCTCGCAATCATCGTCGCCGCGGCTTTGGCATCGATCGCTGCCGTTCAATGCCTCGTTCATAACCTCGTTCTCGTGTTCGCCCTGGCCATGTCCGTTGCTGTCATTTGCTTGTTGCGCCGTGACGCCAGAAATACGGCGATTTTTCTCGCCATTCTCGCCCTGTGCGCGATTTCTTTCCTGCCGTATCTCAATGCCTATACCAGCGGCAGCTCCTGGAGTATCGTAGCCGAGTCTCCAGTTACGTTTCGGAGTCTGTCGAAACAGTTTATCCTTGCGACGGGTGATCCCAGCTCGGCGTTTGCATCTTGCTGGGGGATCGCATTTCTGGTTTTGCTCTCTGCAGCAACGCTGCGCCTTTATCATCTTCGCCCAAGGCGGCCTACCTCGGAATGGGATGTCCTGTTATATCTGATGCTGGCGCCGGTAATCGCAACGGTCGGTTACTATTTGTTCCTGCACCTGCTCAATTATTTGGCGCGGCCGTGGTATTTTCTTGCGCTCCTGTCAATTCTCGCCGTCTCGCTCGACGGCCTCGCGGCCAGCCTTCTTAACCTCAAATGGATACGGCTTTCCCGACTCCTCTTCGCGTTCGCTGCCTTGACGATTCTGCCATTTAATGCCTGGCCGAAAGTAGTCGAACGGCAGTCGAATATCGACGTCGTCGCGAAGAAAGTGACGGAACTCGCCCAACCGGTGGATCTGATCGTCGTCGCGCCGTGGCAATATGGCATTTCATTTAATCGCTATTACAAAGGCACGGCGCGTTGGATTACCTTGCCCAAAATGGCCGATCTGCGCGTCCATCGCTATGACCTTTTTCGCGAAAAAATGGTTTCGTCGCATCCCATCGATGATGTGCTGGAAGAAATCCAACGAGCGCTCGCGGCCGGAAATCGGGTTTGGTTTGTCGGCGGCCTTACCCAGTTGCAAGAAAACGATGTGCCTCGCTTTCTCTCGCCTGCACCCGATCCAACCAGCGGCTGGGATAACCGGGCCTATAATCGATCATGGTTAGAACAGCTTAGTGCATTCGTGCGAGCCCACGGTGAGCGCGGCCAGACTGTGCCTTTGCCATCGGCCAGCGCTGTCAACGAACTTGAAAATGTGCCGTTGATGGTGGTCGATGGTTGGCAGTGATCCGGGGTGCCTCACAGGATTGGAATTTGCTCGCAATGGTGAGTCCCTTTACATCTCCGCAAGCCCGCTGGCCGAATGTCCACTTCTCGTTTGTTTAACTCACAATTCATCGCGCTAGCGTTCGTTCTGCTAGTTGGCATTTTTTTGCGCCTGCCGCCCTCGCTTTTTCAGAAACCCGACGGCCCGCTCCAAAGCCTGGTGGCGCTCCATCCGCAGCCAGCCAGCCAGCAGTTAGGCTTCGATGAAGGCCTCTACCGCGATTACACCGACAAACTGATTCGTTTTGGACTGATTTCCTATCCAGAGATCATCGAGCGCTATCGGGAGAAGCAACAGACATTAACCGGGTCGATCCTGCCGCCGGTCCGTTTCCTCTATATTTTCTTTGCCTACCTCTGGCATGAGGTATTTGGGACGGAACCGCTGAGCTGTCTTAAGACCGTTTCGGCTGTGTTCAGCATCCTCACCCTTTTGCTGGCGACGATATTCGCCGGTCGCCTCGGCGGACCTCGCTCCGCCCTGGGCGTTGGAGCCTTGATGGCCTTTGCGCCGACCCAATTGCACATGTCGCAGCACGCCCTGGTGGACGGGTTTTTTACTTTCTGGGCCATGCTGGTCCTTTGGTCACTTTGGGAAAATCTGAGATCGCCGCGGAATTGGCGTTGGCTCGCTCTCTATGTCGTGGCGTTGAGCGCCATGATCCTGACAAAGGAAAACGCTTTCTTCGTTGGAGTCGCTATGATTGCACTCCTGATAGCCAATTATTGGCTGAGGTTTGGCATCGTTACGCGTGAACTGCTCCTCGCTACTGTCATCGGCCCCCTCCTTGGCGTCGTTATCCTGGGCATGCTGGCTGGCGGTGCGAGTGCCTTATTGGCAACTTATCAACTTTCAGTTAGCAAAAATTACGAACTTAAGTACGCCATCCTCACGGGCGATGGTCCGTGGCATCGCTATTTGGTCGACCTAATGTTAGTTAGTCCGGTTGTATTACTGTTTGCAATCGGGTCAGTGTTTAGTCTGCGGCGGACAAAGAAAGCAGAATGGTTCTGTCTTGTCTTCATTGCCGCGAGCTATCTGGTGATGTGCAACATCAAATACGGAATGAATCTGCGTTACGCCAATATGTGGGATCTGCCCTTGTGTCTGCTCGCCTTCAGCCAGATGGTGACACTGGTTGAGTACGTGGCGCAACGATGGCGTGGCATGGCGTTGTTTGCCATCGTCGCACTCACCAGCGCGCTCGAGTTGCGCACTTATGTTGTCATGGCGGTGGAATACCCGCTCTACGAACTCGTCAGCCCCGAGTTGATGCGTAGCTTGAAAATCCTGAAGTCGGCAGCCGACCTGAAATGATAGTAACCCGCGCCTGAACCTACCTGTTCCGTTTCCGGTCTTTGCTTTAACCGATGCCTGTACTGGGCATCCAAGCTGCTCGAATTCCGCCGATGAATCCCACGCGCGATCCGCGCACGACCTGTATTCTTGCCTTCGCGCTAGTTGCTCTCACGCTAAAGCTCACCATCGCCTACAATACCATCGGCACGAATGACGCCGTTTTCTTTTACGGCTTTGCCAAGGTCCTCAGCCAACACAGCCTGGAATGGACCTATCAGCATAGCCGCTACTTCAATCACCCGCCGCTGACCGCCTATTACCTGCGCGGCATTTACTCCGTCACTGAACAACGCTGGTGTCAGGACGTCGGTGTCCATTTTCCATTTCTTCTGCGTTTCCCCGGAATTATCGCTGATTTCTTCGTTGTGCTGGTTTTGCTGCGGATAACAAACACATGTCTGCGTATTCCAACGTGGGCACTGGCACTTTTCGCGCTTAGCCCGGTGTCGCTGATGGTGTCGGGTTTTCACGGGAACACCGATTCTGTCATGGTGTTGCCACTGGTCTGCGCGGTGTGGATGTCCCTTCGAAGTCGGCCAGTGCTGGCAGGACTGTTCTTCGCGCTGAGTTGTCAGATTAAGATTGTGCCTCTGCTCTTGCTGCCGGCTTTTGTTTTCTTTTGGCTGTCGCAGGGCAATGTTCGCGAATTCCTAATTCCCGTTGCGATCACGACCGCGATCCTATGGTTGGAGCCGCTTCTGAATTTTCCAGTGTTATTTGCGAAGAACGTGCTCGCCTATGGAAGCTATTGGGGAATGTGGGGAATAACCTACTGCCTTCGACTGACGGGGTTGCCCGGCTTCAGTCGCGTTTCCTTTTTTGATCTCGAGCTAGGCCAAACGCTGGTCATTACAGTTCTCAAAATGATAATCGTAATCGCTACTCTGATCATCGCATGGCAACGGCGGCATGCTCGTGGTCTCGCAT
>Ga0209474_10005971_pt1 | contig 10315 bp, 5 predicted proteins | sample GraSoiAngelo_145_FD_185902 | JGI IMG/M metagenome (GOLD analysis project Ga0209474, IMG submission 185902) | Grasslands soil microbial communities from the Angelo Coastal Reserve, California, USA - 14_1009_05_20cm (SPAdes) (version 2) | ecosystem: Environmental > Terrestrial > Soil > Grasslands ... | reverse complement strand
CTTAATCGGCTGATCCCTCAAACTGCGCTCGCATTGTTGCATAGAAGCAGCGCGCACCTTATTACTCGATACGCTTTACATGTCTATTGAACCTGGCACGAAACTCGGTCGTTACGAAATCCGCTCAAAGATTGGCGAGGGCGGAATGGGCGAAGTCTACCTGGCGCAGGACACGAAGCTCGATCGCAAAGTCGCGCTGAAGATTCTGCCCGCGGATGTTGCTGCTCATCAGGACCGCATGAAGCGCTTTATGCGAGAGGCAAAGGCTGCTTCAGCGCTGAACCATCCCAACATCATCACCATCCATGAGATTGACCAAACAGATTCAGGTCACTTCATTGCTACCGAGTTTATTGACGGCGAGACGCTGCGTCAGCAACTGAACGCGAGGCACACCAAAATAGCGGAGGCGCTCGACATCGGTGTTCAGATCGCTTCCGCTCTTTCGGCGGCGCACGCAGCCGGAATAATTCACCGCGACATCAAGCCGGAAAACATCATGCTGCGACGGGACGGCATCGTGAAGGTGCTGGACTTCGGGCTGGCAAAACTGAATGAGAACGCTGACACCGGAACGGTGGATGCGGAAGCGGTTACGAAAGCGCTGGTGCAAACCGAACCCGGAGTTGTGATGGGTACGGCCGCCTACATGTCGCCCGAGCAAGCGCGCGGACTGGTCGTCGACGCGCGCACAGATATCTTCAGTTTGGGCGTGGTGATCTACGAGACGGTTGCCGGTCGAGCACCATTTGGCGGCGCGACCAGGAGTGATCTTATCGTAGCGCTGCTGGAAAGAGACCCGCCGCCCCTCGCGCGTTTTGCCCCTGAAGCGCCGGCCGAACTCGAGCGCCTCGTGATGAAAGCTCTGGCTAAAGACCGAGAGCAACGTTATCAAACGGCGAAGGACTTGCTGATAGATCTGAAGGGATTGAAGCAAAAGCTGGTGGTTGACGCGGCGATTGAACGCAGCGCAGCGTCTGAAGAGTTTAGAGTACCGCATTCAGGCGGTCGGTTGAGTAGCACGGAAAGCTTGCCGCCTAAAGGCGGTACTCTAAACGGTGCAGCGACGCAAACAACGGTTGACGGCTCAGGCGTGACTTCAAGCGCTGAATACATCGTCAACGAGATCAAGCGACACAAGAAAAGCGCCGGACTCGCTCTGGCAACGCTCGTGATTATAGCGGCAGCGGCAATCTTCTTTTACCACAACCGCGCGCCGGCCTTGACCGATAAAGACACCATCTTGCTGACCGATTTCACCAACACGACGGGCGATGCGGTTTTTGATGGCACGCTCAAGCAGGCGCTGGCGGTGCAGCTTGAGCAATCTCCATTCTTGAACATCTTCTCGGACGAACGGGTGCGAGAGACGCTGCGCTTGATGAACCGCCCGCCGGATGAACGCGTGACGCCGACCCTTGGCCGCGAAATCTGCCAACGCCAAGGGCTGAAAGCCATGCTGACCGGCTCGATTGCCCCGCTCGGCAGCCACTACGTCATTGCACTCGACGCCGTCAATGCGCACACGGGCGACGTGCTCGCTCGCGAGCAGGTCGAAGCCGAAGGCAAGGAGCAGGTGCTCAAGACGCTCGGAGAAGCGACGACGAGGTTGCGGGAGAAGGTGGGCGAGTCGCTCGTTTCCATCCAGAAGTTCGACGTCCCGCTTACGCAGGCGACGACCTCGTCACTGGAAGCTCTAAGAGCCTTCTCCTTAGGGGACCAGCACCGGGACAAGGCCGAGATCCCTGAAGCGATCTCGTTCTATAAACGCGCCGTGGAATTGGACCCCAATTTTGCCTCAGCCTATCAAAGAATAGGAACGATGTACGGTAACATTGGGCAACGTGATCTCGCGATGGAGTTTTCGAAGAAGGCGTTTGCGTTGCGGGAACGGGCCACCGAGCGCGAGAGGTTTCATATCACTTCGGCGTACTACCAAGCTGCAACCAGGGAACTGGACAAGGGGATTGAAGCGCTTGAGTTGTGGAGACAAACCTACCCGCGTGACTTTGCCCCGCGCAATAATCTGGCTGTCGCATATGTAAGGGTCGGGGAATACGAAAAAGCGATTGAAGAAGCGAGCGAAGGCCTTCGCCTCAACCCGAACCATGCCTTCCTCTACAATAACTTAGGGTCGGCATACATGGCGCTGGGCCGCTACGACGAAGCGAAGGCGACTTTCGAGCAGGCGCATGCGCGCAACCTGGATTACGTTTGGATCCATTGGAACCTCTATCTCATCGCATTTACTCAAGGAGACCAGGCCGCGATGCGGCAGCAGCTTGAGTGGGTGAGGGGAAAGCCAAACGAGTACGGGTTCCTCTCTTCGCAAAGTTGGACTCAGGTGTTTGCCGGGCGCTTTCGACAGTCACAAGAAACCGTCCGCCGCGCCGTCGAATCTGCGCAAGGCCAAAACCTAAATGATAAGGCGGCGGACATCAGATCAACTTTTGCGGTCGGGAATGCGCTCGTCGGTAATTGCCAGCAGGCGAGAGCAGAAACTGCGAACGCTCTTGCGATAGTGCGGGGCGGAGAGCCTCCCGCATCCGCAGCCCTGGCGCTAGCTTTGTGCGGAGAATCCGGCCGGGCGCAATCTCTGATTGACGATCTGGCTCGACGAAATCCCACAAGTACTGACATAAACGCCATCTGGCTGCCGGTGATCCGCGCGGCGATTGAAACTAATCGCGGCAATCAAGCTGAAGCGATCCAGTTATTACAAAAGGCGAAACGCTATGAGATGGGTCAAGATGCTGAGTTCTGGCCTACCTACGCGCGCGGCCAAGCTTACCTGCGGCAAGGCTCTGCGACAGAGGCGATGGCCGAGTTCCAAAAGATCATAGACCGTAGGAGCGTCTCGCCCACTCATATTCTCTACCCGCTGGCGCACCTCGGCCTCGCGCGTGCTGCGGCACTTGCTGGCGACACGGCTAAAAGCCGCAAGGCATATGAGGATTTTTTCGCGCTCTGGAACGACGCCGACGCAGACATTCCGATCCTGATTGAAGCAAAGAAAGAATACGAGAAACTCAAGTGAGTTTTGGAGCGCAGTAACTTGTCACGGCTTTTCTTAATGCACATCGCCACCGGCACAAAACTCGGCCGTTATGAAATCCGCTCAAAGCTCGGCGAAGCTGGACTGCGCACGAACACATGATGCTTAGAAAACTCGCTCTTACCGTCGTCTTATCAACCAGCGCATTCGCTCAGAATGCGGCACTCAATTCATCTGCCTCTCATGGCGTTCACGAGCTACGAAAAGATAGCGCGTTAGCTCACGCGCTTACGCAAACGCCCGCGGCCGAGACATCAGGCTTTGACAGCAATTACAAGCTGTCGCTGCCCCAGCCGGTTCAGGACAAGAACTTTTATCTATTGAGTCTGATCCAAAGAAACGCATTAGTTCGAAGAGCCTTAAGCCAGAACAAAGTCTTGAAGCAATTGGCGGATAACAAAGCGGCATCGCTAAAGAAAGCCGCGAGTTGCAACGACGTCGGTTGCTTCGATCAACTGATTCGATTCGACGGCCCAACTATTGAAGCGGTGGCAACCGAACTTCAGACCTTGACGAACAGAGCGGAGTTCAAACTACTCGCGAAAACAGATCTGCGTCGGTCGGGTGTTTTTATCAGATACGAGAACCAATCCGATGCCCAAATGTTGGTCGCTGCCTGGAAGGATGCGGCTAACGGGATGAATCGCATTCTCAGCGTTTATGGCCTCGGCAAAGACCCCCGTTACAAGGACATTGATCGCGTCAGCTACGACGTTTCTACCGAAACCTATCGCAACCTTCTGAAAGCCAAGATTGCAGAAATCAAATTCGCAAAAACTCCGCTGTTCTTTGAACCTTCGCTGAACTTCGCACTCAAGCTGTTGGAGATCAATCGCCGCGATGAGGCCGGCCGTTACGAACCGCTGGAGCAAGGAGAAAACAAAGCCGCGGTTCGGAATCTCAAGAACATTAATTGGAGCGACTATCCATACTCATTCATTTTGGTTTTGGGTTCTGGCGGGCGCGATTTAACCACGAGGATTAGTCCGATCGGAGCGCAGCGCACAGACGTCGCGGCGCAATTGTTCTCACAGCACAAAGCGCCTCTGATTATCGTTTCCGGCGGATACGTTCATCCGATGCAGACGCCCTATTGCGAAGCGATCGAGATGAAAAAGTATCTGATGCAGAAGTACAAGATACCTGAGGCGAGTATTTTGATTGAGCCCCACGCGCGTCACACCACCACAAATTTTCGCAACGCCGCGCGGCTCGCGTTCCGATATGTGATACCGACTGATCGAACAGCTCTCGTCACTTCAAGCGAGGATCACATCGCTTCCAGCGCGAGCGACGAATTTCGCCTTCGGAATCTAAACGAACTTGGATATTTCCCGGTAGAATTTATTAAGCGAATATCGCCGGTCGCAGCAGAGTTCAAGCCATCGGTTGCTTCCCTGTTTTTTGATCCGAATGATCCACTCGATCCTTAAAGAGATGGTCGGCAGATTACGCAGATAAAAAAGAGAGGGCGCGAAATGCACAAGAAGCACAAAAGGGGACATTCGAAGTTACGAAGTTTCGAGATCACCTTCTTTTGAGGTAAGGCTTTGCATTGATTTGTATTTTCTTTTGGGCCTTTTGTGCCTTTTTTTGTGGCTATCATTTCCGCTCTGTGTAATCTGCGTAATCCGTGGATAAACTGTCGGCATAATACGATGAGAGAGTTGTGATTGTGAGATTTGAATTTTACAGCGACGCAATCGCCGACGTACCGAAACTTTCCGTGGATGGTACAGTTGATAACGCTATTCACTTTTCGCACTGGAATGGAAACAAAACGCCTGCGTCGGTGAAGGCTGACACGTCGACGGAAACGGTGTTGCATGTCGTCGCGGCGGCGAACCGCAAAGAATTAACGCACGGCATCGATCTCGTCACTAACAACCACTTCGACACTGATGGCGTGCTGTCAGTCTGGGCGATGTTGACGGGTGAACGCGCGCTCGATCTGCGCGATCGATTGATTGCGGCGGCTGAGGCGGGAGACTTTTCCGAATTCAGTTCGACGGACGGAGTGCGCGCGAGCATTGTCATTCAAGGTTCGGACTCACCGATCGACAAATCGGGATCGCCTTTAGCGCAACAGGTTGCCGGTCGACCGGTCTCTGATGAAGCCGAAAGTTACGTTGCGACTCTCCCGCACATTGAGCACGTGATCAAACACACCGGCCAATACGAGAGTCTCTGGCGTGGCTCATGGACACGGATCGAAAAGGCGCTCGACAGTTTTGCGAAAGGCGAATCACGAGTAGAAGAGTTCGACGATGCGAAGCTGTCACTCGTAACACTGGCGACAACGATCTTTGGTTCGGTTGGCTTCGATCCTCAACAGCACTCGGCGCCATTCACGGCGATCTCGCATCACGCTCGCGGCGAACTCTTCCTGATTGCGACTCCGCTGAATGGCGGCTGGGCATATCGCATTGATTATCCATACTACTCGTGGGCCGAGACGGTGGTGCGGCCAAAGATCGTGCGCAGAGATCTGGAACCACTGATCACCGCTCTCAACAAACAAGAAGCTAACGGCAAAGGAAGCTGGCAAACGGATTCGTCTGAGTTGGCTTCGGCGGCGAAGTTTGTTGCTGCGGATGGAATTCTCGCCGCTTCTACTCTCGACCCTGAAACTGTAGCCAAACACATCCGCGCAGCGTTTTCTGCCGATCAATCAGCCAAGGTCGCGTAGGGATGCGCGCGCTCAGAGACATTCGCGTCGGCCCCGCCGGTTGGTCTTACGCAGACTGGCGCGGGCGCGTCTATCCCGAAGGCGCGGGCACGAAGTTCGACACGCTGGCGCTCGTCGCCAAATATTTCGACACGGCGGAAATCAACACAAGCTTTTATCATCCTCCTTCACCCGACACTGCCCGTTCGTGGCTGCGGCGCATCGAGCACAATCCAAACTTCGTCTTCACGGCAAAACTTTATCGAACCTTTACACACGAACGCGGCCAGGCGACCAACGAAGATGAAAAACTCTTTCGCGAAGGAATCGATCCGTTAATGGAAGCGGGAAAGCTGGGCGCGGTATTGGCCCAATTTCCCTGGTCGTTCAAGAACGAAATCGAAGAGCGAAACTATTTGAATCAACTGGCTGCAAGATTCAAAGAATATCCGCTGGTGGTCGAGCTGCGTCACGAGTCCTGGAACGACCCGCGTGTCCTGCAAACGCTGGAAGATCTCGGCGTCGGTTTGTGCGACATTGATCAGCCCTTGTTTTCAAATTCAATCAAGCCTTCGGCGGAAGTGACTTCATCTATTGGTTACATTCGGCTGCACGGGCGGAATTATCAGAATTGGTTTCGCGAAGAGGCGAACGTCGTCGAACGCTACGACTACCTGTATTCACGCGACGAGCTCGATCCATGGCTGAATCGCATTCGCGAGGTGTCAGGTAAAGCGAAGCAGACCTTTGTGATCGCGAACAATCACGCGCGGGGACAGAGCCTGGTGAATGCGTTTGAGATTCTGGCTGAGTTGGAAGAGCGGCGCGTGCCGGGACCCGCGAAGCTGATTGAGACATATCCGCGATTGCGTGAATCGGTTGAGCCGGATGATGAAGACTCGCAAGGGTCCTTGTTTTGATTCTCATTTACACCGCACTTCAGCGCGGTGCCGCGAGGACCTGAAATCCTAATAAGGTTTCAACCGTTTCTTACGAAAGCCGTTGAAACGGCTTCCAGTTTGTCCAATTTTCGCAATTGTACGATTAATGACTCGCATCGAGTTTTCCTCTACAAGCTTTGCCGGTTCTTCAGAATCTTCACAAACGACGCTGAGACAAAGTCGTCATGCGTCAGGCTCGTCAGCTTGGTTGCTTCTTCTTCCGTCACGGCGCCACAGTTGATCGCGCGCAAAAAATAATTCAAAAGGCCCTGGCCCGTCGCCGCATCGTCGAACACATCGCCGACGAGAGTTGCTTTCGCGGCTTTCTCGACAAAGTTGCGCAGACGCTCTGAAGCCGCGTCGAGGCTCTCCAAAAAGAACGCATACACAGCAGCGTAGCGCGTGGGCAGTTGCGCGGGGTGCAGATCCCATCCTTGATAGAAGCCGCCGACCAATGAATGCTGAATATGATCGTAATGAAGTTTCCAGGCGCGATGGACCACTCCACGGTTTTCATCAATTTGATTCGGCGTCAGCGTCGAGCCTTCGGCGGCGCGATGCGGACCGACCGGCATGATGTTTGTCGCTCCGTCCGAAAGCCAAATTCCCGTCCCGGCAAATGATACCTGCATCATGTGCTTCGCGAAGTCGCAGGCCGGATGCATCATGTGCTGATGCGCGGCGGTGATTGAACAACTCGCTGTGTAGTCGTAAGTACCAAAGTGCGCGGCGGTGCAGCGACCGCGCGCGGCTCGCAGCAACAGCGGCAGATTGATTTGACCTTCATAATTGATGATCGACTGCGTCGTCTCAATCATCATTTCCATTTTTAGCGAACCGGCAGCCAATCCAGTTCGCTCCTCCAGCAAATCAAAAATGTCTGCGAGCGCCGCGACTTGTTCAGGTGTAGTGATCTTCGGCAGCGTCACGACAAAATTGCCCGGCAACTTGCCGCCGCTCTCTTCCAGAAGTGTCGAGATAAAGATGTCGAGCGTGCGCATGCTTCTCGCGCGCAGCTCGTCATTGAACGGCTTGATACGGATGCCGATGAAAGGCGGCAGAGTTCCCGCGGCCATTCCTTTTGCCACTTCCATCGCCGCCGATTCAGCGTGACCGTCTTCTTCCGCATCCGGCCGATTGCCGTAGCCATCTTCAAAATCGATGCGAAAATCTTCGACCGGCTCGCGCTTCAGCTTTTCCCGAACGCGCGAGTAGATCGTGTAAGCCAACCATGCCGCTTTGTTTTCTTCACGCACCGCGTCAGCGTCAGATTCAAGCCGCTGCTTCAATCCGGTCGCGAACTTCAACACATCGGGCAAATCTTCCGACAACGGCAATCCAATCGCCAGCGCGAACACGACAAAGTCGGAGGCGTTCTCGGCCAGCGCCCTTTCGGCGACTTTACCCAACCGCGCGGCCGAATCCGACTTGAACAAATGCGCGCCGCCATAGACGGTATGCACCGGTTGCCGCCGGCCCGTTTCGCCGGAATAGTTGTCCACAAAAGCGCGATTAGCCGCGCTCAGTTTTCCAGTTATTTCTTCCAGAGAGACTCCTGCCAGAGAGGTTTTCATGCTGTGGTTCGACGGTGCTTCAGTTGATGCTCTGTGACTTTATTATCAAAGCGCACTTACTCGCAACCGGCCCTTCGAAGTCGCCATCAGGAGTACACGAGCCATATCGCTCGCGACTCGGGGGAAAGAATCGTTGACGCAGCTTGGTTGAATCAATTAGATTTGAACTAACTTCGTTGTTCGTCCGACGAAGGTCCGCCCCGATAGTCCAACGCCACAGTGAAAAAAAGAGGATAACTTGAACAGACGATCTCAGCACCCTTCCTTTAGGTTTGCGCGCCGCGGCGTGCGAACGGTTTCATTTCTTAGATCCAGAACCTACTTCGCTCTGCTGCTCTCATTAGCGGCGGCCGCGCTAATTGCCGGGTCAACGCTTTCGTTCAATCACGTCGGCGCTCAGGGCGGACGTCAGCGCATTGAACAGGATCTCCAGCAAGTCTTCAATCGGCATGAAGACGTCACGTTGGACACGCGAGCATTCGCTGCCGAAGTGCGAAACGAAGGCCGCGCCTCTCTGAGAACCGCTTCGAACGATTTTCTGATGCAGTTGAGCCCGAACGATCTGCGCGCCGCGAATTATCGGGCTGAGGCGGTTGAAGATGATGGAAAGACTTATGTTTTGCCACCTTCCGCCGTGAACACATACAAGGGCAACGTTGAAGGCGTCTGGGGAAGCGACGCACGCTTTACGATCAATGATGACAAGATCGAAGGCATGATCCTCATGCCTTCGGAATCGTACTTCATTGAGCCGGCGGCGAAATATTCTACCGCTGCTTCGTCGTCTGATTACATTGTCTATCGCGCTTCGGACCTGCGTTCAGACATCATGCGAAGTTGTGCAGACTCGCTGGGCGAACAGGTCACGCTGAACGCCGATAAGTTTATGTCGAGCGCCACGACCGGAGTCTCTCCAGCGGTGTTCTCGCCCCTCAAGGTTGTCGAGTTGGCAACTGAGGCTGATTTCGATTATGTGCAGGCCCACGGCGGCGCTAACCAGGCAAACCAGGACATCCTCAGCGTGATGAACGGCGTGGACGCTATCTATAAACGAGATATCGGACTCACGTTCAAGATTGTCTTCCAACACGCGTGGGACACCGCGGCCGATCCCTACAATACGAGCGGCGATCCTGTCGGCATGATCAACGAGTTCAAGAATTATTGGAATGCGACCTTCGGCAACACGGCGAGAGATGACACGCATTTGTGGACTGGACGCAGCCTCGGTGGTCCGAACGGTATCGCTTTCCAGGGAGTTGTTTGCGCTGATCCCGCGTCGTCGTACGGCATGTCAGATAACGAAACGATAACGCCGTTCACCATTACAATTCCCGCGCATGAGATCGGCCACAATTTCGGCGCGACGCACTGCGACGGCCAGGCCGGCTGCGATAACACCATTATGGTCGCTACGCAGAGTCAGTCGAATACTTCGACCTTCTGCCAGTTCTCGATCGATCAGATTACTTCTTTCGTTAACGCGAACTCTTCGTGCCTGAGTGATGCAGCAGCAACAAACCCCATCGACGATCCGACATTCTTCGTCAGACAGCACTACCTGGATTTCCTGAACCGCACTGCCGATCAAAGCGGATTGAATTTTTGGGTGAATAACATCACCAGTTGTGGAAATAATCCTAGCTGCATCGACGGCAAACGGATCGATACCTCAGCAGCGTTCTTTCTTTCGATCGAGTTCCAGCAGACAGGTTATCTGGTCGAGCGAACCTACAAGACAGCATATGGCGACGATACAAACCGATCGACGCTTGGAGGCACTGCCCACAATATCTCGGTGCCGATTGTAAGGTTCACCGAATTCCTTAATGATATCTCGCTTCTTGGTCGCGGACTGGTAGTCGGGCAAGCCGGCTGGGAGCAGCAGCTCGAAAGTAACAAAGTCAATTACTTTAACTCGTTCGTCCAAACGAGCAGGTTTACCACCAAGTATCCATCTACGATCGCGCCTTCCCCCTACGTCTCGACCCTGAACAGCAATGCCGGCAGTCCTCTGTCGAGCAGCGAAGTCACTACGCTGAGCAACGAAGTTGCATCAGGCGCGAAGACGAAGGCA